>Ga0265338_10005852_pt1 | contig 15871 bp, 11 predicted proteins | sample 42126metaG_FD_193579 | JGI IMG/M metagenome (GOLD analysis project Ga0265338, IMG submission 193579) | Rhizosphere microbial communities from Carex aquatilis grown in University of Washington, Seatle, WA, United States - 4-21-26 metaG | ecosystem: Host-associated > Plants > Roots > Rhizosphere... | reverse complement strand
ACGAACTCCGCCGGAAGTATGGCCTGACGGTCGAAAACACCGTGGCCAAGGTGAAGGCGCAATTCGGCGAAACGGTAGCGACGACGGCGAAGCTGATTGAGGTGGCGTAATTATTCTCCCTCAACCCGGCCTTCTTCCCCAGAGAGAAGGAGAATCGTTTGCCGCCGCTTTGAAAATCCGCGCGACTGGATTTACCGAACTGTCATCCGCAAAACGAAGAGCGGCCGATTGCTGTGCCTTCTCCTGGGGGAGAAGGTCAGGTTGAGGGCGATTGTTCATTTCCCAATCAAACCATTTTCTTTCCTTGATTTTATTGGTTTTCGATTTAACCCTATCCGCATTAAGGTTTTGAAAATCGTCAATCGCAAATCATAATTCATAAATCCGAACATGGCCTATAAAGACGTGACCCCGCCCGCCGGTGGAAAAATTTCGATTCAGAACGGCAAGCTCAGCGTGCCGAACAACCCCATTCTGCCGTTCATTCGCGGCGACGGCACCGGTCCGGACATCTGGGCGGCCAGCGTGCGCGTGTTTGACGCCGCCGTGCACAAAGCCTATGGCGGCAAACGCAAGGTCGCATGGTTTGAAGTGTTCGCCGGCGAAGCGGCCAAAAACAAATTCGACAACTGGCTGCCGGACGACACCGTCGAGGCGTTCAAGGAATATCTGGTCGGCATCAAAGGCCCGCTCACCACGCCGGTCGGCGGCGGCATCCGTTCGCTCAACGTCGCACTGCGCCAGATGCTCGACCTCTACGTCTGCCTGCGTCCGGTGCAGTATTTTCAAGGCGTGCCGTCGCCCGTGAAGCATCCGGAGAAGGTGAACATGGTCATCTTCCGCGAAAACACGGAGGACATTTACGCGGGGATTGATTTTGAAGCCGGCAAGGAAGCGGCGCTCAAAACGATTGAATTCCTCAAGACAAACTTTCCAAAGGACTTTAAAAAGATCCGTTTCGGGGCGGAAGCGCCGGAGCTGGTCGGCATCGGCATCAAGCCCGTGTCGAAGACCGGCACCCAGCGCCTGGTGCGGTCGGCCATCCAATATGCCGTCGCGCAGAAGAAGAAGTCGGTGACGATTGTCCACAAGGGCAACATCATGAAATACACGGAAGGCGCTTTCCGCGACTGGAGTTACGAACTGGCCAAAACCGAATTCGGCGCGGTGGAGATTGACGGTGGACCCTGGTGCAAGATTCCCGAGGGCAAACCCGGCGCGGGCCTCGTCATCAAGGACGCCATCGCCGACATTACATTGCAGCAGGTGCTCACGCGCCCGACGGACTTTGACGTCATCGCCACGCTCAATCTGAACGGTGATTATTTGAGCGACGCGCTGGCGGCGCAGGTTGGCGGCATCGGCATTGCGCCCGGCGGCAACATCAATTACATCAGCGGCCACGCGATTTTTGAGGCAACGCATGGCACCGCGCCCAAATACGCAAACAAGGATCTGGTGAACCCCGGCTCGGTGGTGTTGAGCGGCGAAATGATGTTTCGTTACCTGGGCTGGACGGAAGCCGCGGATTTGATTTTGAAGGGGTTAAACGGCGCGATTGGCAGCAAGCGCGTCACCTACGATTTCGCGCGCCAGATGGAAGGCGCGACCGAGATCAAATGCAGCGCTTTTGGGGAAAATATAATTTCCCACATGTGAGTCTACCGCAAGACGAACCCGATGGTTTGGCCCGCCTCAGAGCGGAATCGCGGCGAAGCCTTGACGAAGGCGGATACTCGCAGTTCGGCGACAACATCATCGCCAACCTGTGAAGATTTTGCCCAACTGATTCACAAGCCATCCGGTGGTGTAAATAATTCCGAGCAAAACCACGTCGGTCGGACCGATGGGACAATCCCATTGGTAGGCAATCCAAAATCCGATGAATGCCGATGTGCCGCCAATCAGCGAGGCAAGAATTGTAAATTGTCGCATGTTCCTGGCAAACAAATGCGCCGTCAGCGCGGGAATCAACAGGAAACCGAATGAAATCAGTGGGCCGACGCTCAAGACGGACATCGAAACGGTAAGGCCAATCAGCAAATACAGCCACACGTCCCAAAATAAAACTTTTTTGCCGAGGGTCACCGCCATCGCGCGGTCGAATGACACCAACAGCAGTTCCTTTTGAAACAATCCGAGTACCACGAGCACGACAACAAGTGTCGCTACCGTCAACGTGAGGTCGAAATTGGAAATGGTGATGATTTCGCCTTTCAACAAATCCAGCCAACCAACTTCGGCGTAACGATTTTTTGACAGCAACAAAATGCTCAAGGCAGCAGCGACGACATACGCCGCGCCGAGCCGTCCTTCAGGATGGCCGCGTCCACGTCGTTCGAGAAACGCGAGAATCAAAATTGCCGCGAGCGAAAAAACGGTTGAGCCGGCAAAGGCGAGGAGGTGCTCATTGTGCGCAGCGTAATCGGGTTGTGTTGCGCCAAGCCACATTGGAACAGAGAGCACGATGGCGACGCCGGTGGATGAAATTTGTGGCAACGCAACGCCCATGAACACGAGCCGCCGCAGCACGAGGAATACGCCGACGAGCGGACAGGCGAAACCGATAAGCACGCTGGTATAGACCGAATTGCGCAACAGAAAATCGGGTGAGAGAATTTGGCGAAGCGATTCCATATCAGCCGACCTCCATTTCAAAAATTTCCGCCATGCGCTCGCGCGAGAGCAATTCCCTCACCGTCCCGCACAACACCCTGCCTTGATACAGCCAGATTGCTTGCTGCGCGCGCTTGCGAACGAGGGGCAAATCGTGCGTGACGAGCAGGACGGTCAATTTTCGTTCCAGGTGGATTTGCGAAATGAATTCGAGCAATGCGTGCGTGGCAGCGGCATCCACTCCAGCCGTCGGTTCATCGAGAACAAGCACGTCGGATTTGGTCGCCAACGCGCGGGCGATGAGGACACGTTGTTTTTGCCCACCGGAAAGATCGGAGAATTTTTTGCGGGCAAATTCTTCCGAGCCCGTTGCGCACAAACATTCGCGGACGAATTCACGTTCGCCTGGGGAAACAAAACGGCCGGCGCCAACGCGTCCGTAAACACCCATGAGCGCGACTTCAAATCCGGTCAGTAAAAAGAGTGGATCGAATTCAATTGCTTGCGGCACATAGCCGAAGATGGCCGGCGCGACGATTTGAATTTTTCCGCTGATTGGCGGCTGAAGTCCGAGCAATGTCTTGAGCAATGTGGATTTTCCTGAACCGTTCGCACCAAGAATGGCCGTGAAACTTCCCCGCGCAATGGAAAGTGAAATGCCGGACAACACTGGCTTTTGGTCGTAACCGATGGCCAGGTTGTCCAGCGTGATGAGTGGTCTGGTCATTTTTCAATTGCGCCCACGAGCGAGTGGACGATGTAGTCCATTTCATCAATGTACGTTTCCGTATCCGGCACGCCGCCGGGCATGATGGGCAGTTTCACGAGCGTCGCGCCGGTTTGTTTGGCAATGAGCGCGGGAACTTTTTCCGGAAACTGTGGTTCGCGAACCACAATTTGCGCATGTTTTACTTTCATCTCATTGACCAGGTCTTCAATGTGACGTGGCGTAGGATCAACGCCCGGTTTTAATTCAATCGTGCCGATATAGTCCATATCGAAACGTTTTGCGAAGTAACACCAGTGTTCGTGGTAGGAAACAAACTTCACGCCTTTGAGCGGCTTCATGGCTTCCTGCCATCCGGCGATTTTGGCGTCGAGCCTGGCTAGATACGTGTCGCGGTTGCGGGTGAAGTCGGCTTCGTATTCCGGCGCGGTGGCGACGAGGGCGTTGTAGATGTTTTGCACCGCCGTTTTTGCCAGCACTGGGTCAAGCATGTAATGCGGATTGCCGTAAGGATGCACATCGCCTTGGGAATGGTCGGTTGAGAGCGGCACTTCCAACGGCGTGATGCCGATTGAACAATCCACATAGCCGGGATGGCCATCCTGGATGCGCGGGTTTTTACTCGCTTCGAGCAGCGCGGGCAGGAAAGCGTGTTCGCAACCAAACCCGACATTCACCACTAGGTCGGCGTGATTCAGTCTCGGAACAAAGCTCGGTTTCATTGGCACGCCATGCGTGTCTTCGATGCCGGTCGCGAGGCTGAAGACTTCGACGTGATCGCCGCCGATGTTGCGAGTGAGGTCAGCCAAATCCGTGAGCGTGGCAACGACGCGGATTTTCGCCGCTTGAACTTGCGCCGCACCAAGCATCGCGATGAGGGTGACGAACAATAATTTCAATTTCATAGAATAATATCTCCTTTCTCGAAGTTTAGCGTTGTTGCCAGCCGTGCGAGTGTGCGCCGATGATCCAGGCCCATTGAAGATAAATGGCATCATCAGGCTTCAAGCCGGACGCGGCGGCGTGGCTGGTGTGCGTGTATTGCAATCGCAATTGATTCCAATGGCTCAACGCGAACGTGATGAACGGCGAGTAATCCGTCGTCACGTCGCTGTGATTCTGCGTGCTTTGCACGTAGTCGAACAGAAATCCGGCGCTCCATTGCCGGCTCCATTTGTAATTCATATAGGAATACATGCCGAGCGAGCCGACATTTTTGTCGAATTCATCGCCGTTGGACGGGATGCCATCGGGGTCGGAGAGATACCGGTTGTCGCTGTAAAGCACCTCCGTACCCCAGTTGAAGCTGCGGAACTGATTGTCCTGGAGCGGAACGTAGCTGAACTTCACGTCAAAGCCCGCCAGCCGCCGCTCCTTTTCGGTCAACGTGCTGACGCCATTGGGCTGCAACAACGCGCCGCCACGGTCCTCGGTTTTGGGATTGATGAGACCCGAAACGCCGCTTTCGAGCTGCCAGTTTGGCGTCAAATCCCAATAACTGGAGAACCGTCCCCAGAAATTCAATCCGTCGAACGCGCGGAAAGTTCCGGGATGGTCCGGGTTCGGACTGTCGCCGCCGAAATGGTCGCCGACGCCCGCGGTCATGCTGACGTAATGCGGAAACGGCGCCAGCCAGTTCAATTGCAAGCCGTCCGATTGCGATTCGCCGCCGATATATTCATCGAGCGCGAGCGGGCGATTCACGAATGGCAATTCGTGATCGTGAATGTAAGCCAGCCGCCCGAATTCGGCGAAAAATCTGCCGGCTTTCAATTCCAGATTTCCCGGCAGTGAGGTCGTTTGCAATGCCGCTTCCTCGACCGCGAGCGTCGCTTCGCTGGTGGCCGAATCGGCGGAGGCGTTGATGACCGCGTAGCCTTTGGCAAACGGATCCACGTACGCGGAGGCGACCATTTCCAGCGAACGTTGCCACACGTCGAACCCGCCCGGACGATCGCTGCCCGTCGCCTCCGAGCCTTTGCTGCGATAGGAGAAAACGGTTTCTCCCACGAAGCCGATGGCGGGATTGAATTCGCCAGGCAGCGTTTTCTTTTGCGCTTCGGAAACGCTTTCCACCTTGTCATTCAATTCCTTCAACTGCTCCGGCGTTACTGTATTTGTTGGCGCAGTGGCGACATTTTGGCTCGCCGTTTGATTTTGTTGCAACGCGTCGACTTTTTTTTGCAACGCTTCAATTTCTTGACGTTGCTTGTTTTCATTTTGCTCGAAATTTTCCTGCATCTGACTCAATTGCTGTTTTAACTGCTCTACTTCATTTGTCTCCTGCGCTTGAACGATCATCGCGTTCAAGCAAAGGGCGGAGGACAGCCCTAAAATAATTTCCAATTTCATATTTTCTCCAAGCCGAACGCCACGCGTCAGGCGTGCGCATTCATTAAACGGGATTACTGCAAGCGAAAATCCAGTCAGCCGAAGCCGACCAGCCTATACTTGGGGAGAAATAACCACGGGCGGAGCGCGGCCGGGGGGAAGATTTTCAATGGCCGGGCTGAAAACGGAAATGGTGAAATGCCGGGTGGTTTCAACCGAAACCGTTGGCGGGGGAATGATGATTTCGCAAATGGCTGAATCCAGCTTCCCCAGCGCGAGCAGCGTGACCGCGCAATCGTGATCTGCCTTGCCCGCGTCATGGTGAATCATTTCATGCAGCGCGGGGCACGCCGCCATCGCGTCCAGCAACAAGATAATGCCCACCAGCAACGCGGCCAGCGCCGGTTTGCCAACCTGGACAAAATGGCTCTTCATGTAATGCAAATCATTTGCATTTTAGCAGGCGACGTGCCACCTGCAGTTTGTTTTGAAAATATCGTGGTTGCGGGGCCATTTCTCGACTGAACGGACATTTTTCAAAGGTTCAATTGTCTGTTGGCCGGCTGGAGGCACTGGTGTCGGCGCCGGTTGACCTTCCACCTCGAACTGTTTGATGAGGATGGCGATGGCCAGGCCGGCCAGCAAGGCCAGGGTAAGCTTCAGCCGGTCGTGGGAATGGAATTGCAGTTCAGGCAGCAGATCGCTGCTGGCAATGCAAAGGAACGTGCCGGCACAGAACGCCAGCGCAGAGCCGAGAAAGACCGCGTCGGAAACGGCAAAATGACCCGCGCCAAAGTAAAACAGGAACGCGCCGATTGGACTCGCCAGCGCGAAAAGCCCGTTCAAAATGTGCCGCGAGGACCGGGAACTGCCGCCCGCCGCCATTAAAGTGGAGATGGCCATCGCATCAAATGGCTTGTGGAGAATCACCACCAAGGCCACTCCGAGGCCCGCCAACCGGGCATGACCGTACACTCCGGCTTCAACTGCGGCCGCCAATGCCAATCCGTCGAGCAATGAATGCAGGGTCATTCCGAGCGCCGTACCGACCCAGGAAAGTTGCCGGGCCGATTTGTCGGCCAGCGTGTGGGCATGATGCACGGGGTCATGGTCGTGGTCGTCGGGCGCGGCGTGGTCGTGGTCACAATCTTCCGGATCGCCTTCAGCCGAGTCGTGGTGATGAAAATGAAAAAAACGCTGCAGCAGGAACATCATCAGGAACCCGCCGAGCATCCACTCTGCCACCCGGTCCAGCGAATGCAATTGCTCGTTGGCGTCAGGCAGAAAATGCAGCAGCGCGATGCCGAGCATGAGACCGGCCACGAGACTGATGGCCGTCTGCAGGCGGGTGTGGGTGAGACGGACGATCAAAAGCAGCCAGCCACCCGCCAGTGAAGCCAGCAACACCAGCGCACAATAGATTGTCAGCAGACAGACCGGGGTCATGGTTTTAATTGCAAATCATTTGCAATGTAACAGAAAACGGGACGGCGGCAAGACTAATTTGTCGTGGCGCCGTGTTGGTAAAAAACGTTGGCCGGATTTCCGCGCTTTCACAAGCGCGGCTACAGGGTTCAACGCCCGCAGCAGTGCTTGAATTTCTTGCCGCTGCCGCAAGGACAGGGGTCGTTGCGGCCCACCTTCGGCCCGGTGCGAACGGGCTTGGCTTTTTCCGCCACCACCGCCGCCGCTTCGCTGACCACGTCACTGGGTTTGGGATTCGCACCGCCGGAACTGGCGGTGGTTGTGCCGCCGCCGAAGGCGCTGGCGGCCTGGTGCAGCGTCTGTTGCGGGATGTTGCGCAGAAAATTTTCAAACGCCATCATGGAGGACGCGCTGCGGAAGATGTTGTGGCAGATCTCGCTTTTGACGTTGACCATCAGTTCATCGAAAATTTTATAGGCCTCCGCCTTGTATTCGACGAGCGGATCGCGCTGGCCGTAACTCCGCAGACCGATGCTGTAGCGCAGGCTGTCCATCTCGTAAAGGTGCTCCTGCCAGAGCTTGTCAATGGCGCTCAGAATCGTGTAGCGCTCGACGACCGCGAGTTTTTCCGGGGCTTCAAAGCTGATTTTTACGTCGTAAGCATCCCGAATTTTTTCGGTGACAAAATTGCAGACGGCAAATTGCGCGGGACTGAGCCCCTCGAACACCGAGCCGGACACGGGCGTTTCCTTGCCGGAGTCGGCGGACTTGATGATTTCGGCTTCGGGCATGCCGAGCGGAAAATTCAAATTCACCCAGTCAGCCAGCTGCCGCACCTTCCATTCATTCGGCTCGGCGTCGGCGCCGGTGAATTGCTCGACTTTCAGAATGACGACCTCCTCGATGATGTCCATGAGGCGGTCGCGCACATCCGCGGCGTTGATGATTTCGTTGCGGAAGCCGTAAATGACCTCGCGCTGCTTGTTCATCACGTCGTCGTATTCGAGCGTGCGCTTGCGGATCTGGAAATTGTGCTGCTCGACGCGCTTTTGCGCCTGTTGGATGGAGCGGTTCAAAAGCGGATGGGACAGTTCCTGGCCTTCTTCCAGGCCCATTTTTTCCATCATCTTCACGATGCGGTCGGAACCGAACAGCCGCATCAAATCGTCCTCGAGCGAAATGAAAAAGTGTGACGAGCCGGGGTCGCCCTGCCGCGAACAGCGGCCACGCAACTGGCGGTCAATGCGCCGCGATTCGTGGCGTTCGGTGCCCAGCACGTGCAGCCCGCCGGCTTCGGTGACGCCGGGACCCAGTTTGATGTCCGTGCCGCGGCCGGCCATGTTGGTGGCAATCGTGACCGCGCCGCGCTGGCCCGCGCGCGAGATGATTTCGGCCTCCTGCTCGTGGTATTTCGCGTTGAGGACGGAGTGGATCAGGTTTTCGCGCTTCAACATCCGGGAAAGCATTTCACTGGCTTCCACGCTGACGGTGCCCACCAGAATCGGCCGGCCCAGCGCGTGCAGCTCCTTGATTTCCGCAACCACGGCGGTGAATTTTTCGCGCTTGGTCTTGTAAACCGAATCGTGCTTGTCCTTGCGAATGTTCGGCTGGTTGGTCGGAATCGTCAGCACGCCGAGTTTGTAAATGTCGAGAAATTCCGTCGCCTCGGTTTCCGCCGTGCCGGTCATGCCCGCGAGTTTTCTATAGAGCCGGAAATAATTTTGAATGGTGATGGTCGCGAGCGTCTGGGTTTCGCGTTCGATTTCAACGCCTTCCTTGGCCTCCACGGCCTGGTGCAACCCGTCGCTCCAACGGCGGCCGCTCATGAGCCGGCCGGTGTGTTCATCCACGATGATGACCTTGTTTTCCTGCACGACGTATTCCACGTCCTTTTGGTAAAGACTGTAAGCCTTGAGCAATTGCGAGATGGCATGGATTTTTTGGGCCTTGGTTTCGAAGTCCTGCTGCAACCTGGTCTTGGCCTCCATGCGCTTGCGCACGTCGGTCTCCGGGCCGGTGTCAATGTCATGCAACAACGTCGTCAAATCGGGCAGCACAAAGGCTTCCGGATCCTTGGGACTGATGGTGTTGCGGCCTTTTTCAGTGAGGTCGGCGTCGTGGCTCTTTTCGTCCATGGCGAACAGCAACTCCTCTTTTTCCCGGTAAAGGTCCACCTTCTTCTGGTCCCGGTGCAAATCCAGCTCGGCCTGATTCATCAGCCGCAGGTTCTCGGGATTTTCCAGGAATTTCAGCAGCCCTTCGGATTTCGGCTGGCCGGTTTTGACGCGGAACAGCAGCCGGCCGATTTCACTTTCCAGCGCGGCGGCATCCTGCACGTTGGAACCGTCGGCGGGATTTAATTTTTTAATCAGCGCCTCGGCCTCGGATAAAAACCGGCCGCACAGCCGTTCCTGGGCGCGGACGAGCGATTCGACCGTTGGCTTCCATTGCGCGTATTGTTCGTCAAAGGTGTGCAGGGACGGACCGCTGATGATGAGCGGCGTGCGCGCTTCATCGATGAGGATCGAGTCCACCTCGTCCACAATGGCGTAATAATGTCCGCGCTGGACCTGATCCTCCTTGCGCACCGCCATGCCATTGTCGCGGAGATAGTCGAAACCGAACTCGGCGTTCGTGCCATAGGTGACATCGCAAAAATATTGCTCGCGGCGGACTTGCGGCGTCTGGTCGTGCAGAATGCAGCCGACGGTGAGGCCGAGAAACTTGTAAATCGCGCCCATCCATTCTGAGTCGCGGGCGGCCAGGTAATCGTTCACCGTCACCACGTGAACACCGCGGCCGGTGAGCGCATTGAGATAAATCGGCATGGTGGCAACCAGCGTTTTGCCTTCGCCGGTGGCCATTTCGGCAATCTTGCCCTTGTGCAGCGCCATGCCGCCAATGAGCTGAACGTCAAACGGAATCATCTCCCAAACGACCGGATGCCCGCGCACCACCACTTCCGCTTTGCGCTCGGTCATCCGCCGGCAGGTGTTTTTGACGACGGCGAAGGCTTCGGGCAAAATTTCGTCGAGCGCGACGGCCAGTTCCTTCCCGTCCTGAATTTGCGCCAGGCGCGCCTTCCAGTCGGCGGTTTTTTGACGCAACTCGTCGTCGGAAAGCTTGTGGAGTCCGGCCTCAATCTCATTGATGCGGCGGACGACCGGCCAGGATTTCTTTACTTCGCGGTCATTTCTTGACCCAAAGATCATTTTTATGAACCCAATCATGACAATTTGCGGAAATAGCAGGTGAAACGCTACGCGAGGAATTGCCAACCGTCAAAATGAATCGGCGGCGGCAGGGCAGTGATTTCGGGGTTGGAGCGCAAGTTGTCTCAACTCGCAGGATTCGCCCCACCGCTCCGGTCAAATCAGGACACAACCCAAAGCTACCGGCGGTCCGGTTGTCCCAGGGAGGTGGGGGGCTTGATTTCTGGCTTGCGTTGCGGCGGGTTACCTTACAGGCTCGGCGCTCAAAATTGACGGCGTGATTTTTTAATGAGCAATTCAGCGGAACTCAAACGGCAAATCAAACGCATGTTGGCGGAAAACCTCATGCTGCAGAACACGGCGGATGAAATCGGAGACGACCAGCCGCTCTTCGGCCCGGGCGGTCTGGGATTGGATTCGGTGGACGCGCTCCAGATCGTGGTCGCGCTCGACAAAAATTACGGTCTGAAAATTCCCGACCCGGAAACCGCGCGGAAAATCATTTACAGCGTCAACACCATCGCCGCCGCCATCGAAAACCATCAATCCGTCTGTCCGTAAGACGCGGATGTTCCGGGCGGTAATCCGGCGGACCGTTTATTACACCCATCCCATGATCTCACGTTCGGCCTGCAGCCAGTCGTCCAATTCATGACCCGGCTCGGCGCCGCGCAAAAGGTAAATTTCGTGCGCACGGGCTTCGATTTGTTCGCGGAGAGACGAGGCTTCGAATATGCCGCTAATCTTCCGACTTTGTGATTTCTTTTCGCTTTTTCTGTTGGTCGCTTGCATTGCTTGTCCTTCGCTCTGGTTTAGGTGTTGATGCAACAATCAGTTAAGACCCGGACGGCATTTAGCACCTTCCGTGCCGCGACAGGCTCAAAAAACGAAGGAATGTTGAAAATTTCTGCTTCGGACCCAACGGCAGTCCGGGATTTTTCATCCGATTTCTCAAGCAATGTGCCAGGCGGTTGACTTCGGCAAATTACGGCAAAACACGACTTTTTTGGCATGAGTGGTGCTTTTTCTTAACGCGCGAATCAGGAATGAGAGTTGTGCCTGCGCCGGGTTTTATGTCCGTGGATAGATCGCCGGGTTGTGCCGCCCGTCGCAGGGTTGGTTCGTTGAAATGCATTTAGAACCATGACAAGTACAAGCATAAGCGTTAAGACAATTCTCTATGTTGAGAACGATCCGGTTTCACAGGCCATGTATCAAAAACGCCTGGAGCGCGAGGGTTTTCACATTGAATGCGCGTTGGATGGACAGGCGGCTCTCGATATTCTCTCCGATCGCGCTCCCGACCTGGTCCTGCTTGACCTGATGTTGCCGAAGGTCAGCGGCGCCGATGTGCTCAAATTCATGAACGCCGACCCGCGCCTGACCACGGTTCCCGTCATAATTTTTTCCAATGCGCCGATGACCGAGGTGCCGCCGGACAGTCCGCTGGGGCGGGGCGCCAAGCGTTTGCTCAAAAGCGACTGCACTTTTCCCAAGCTGCTTGAAACCATTCAGGAAACCCTTGCTGCCCCACCGGAATTTGTGGTGATCGAAGCAAACGGAGCCTCTTCAACCCCGTCGGGCGCGGCCGGCAATGGGAACGGCAAAGGCGATCGTTCCAACGTCATTCCGGCACCTGATTCTGATGCCAAGGTCACGAAGCAACGGGCGGAATTTCTAAAAGAAGCCCAGGCGGTCATCCCGAAGCTTCGCGAGTGCAGCATGGGATACATCAAGGCGCCCAATTCGGAAGCCAGCCAGACTCATTTGTCCGGACTTCATCAGCGCGTGCATTTGCTGAACACCAGTGCCGCTCAAGCCGGCTGTGCCCGTGTTATTCTGCTGACGAACGCGTTCGATGCGCTGCTTTCCGGGATCAAGGACAAGCCTTCGACGGTAACCCCGTCCGTGCTGCAAACCATTGCCCAAGCGGTGGACTGCCTCGATGGCCTGTTGAAAAACACCGACGGCTATTCCGTCGGCCCGGCGTTCCAGGCCAAAGTGTTGGTCGTGGACGATGACACCGTTTGCAATCATGTAAACGTGACTTCCCTCAAACGGGTCAATTTCGACGCCGTCGGCGTCAAGGATCCGGCGGCGGCGTTGAGCCTGCTGGAAACCACGCAATACGACCTGGTGGTGCTCGATGTCAACATGCCCGGCATGACCGGCTTCGATGTCTGTCAGAAGATGCGCCGTTTGCCGCATTGCAAGAAAACCCCGGTTATTTTTGTCACGGCTTTCAGCAATTTCGACAACCGCAAACAGAGCGTGCTCAGTGGCGGCAATGACTTTGTTTCCAAGCCGGTTTCCCCCCTGGAACTGGCACTGAAAGTGACCGTCAACTTAATCAAGGCGCGGGTCCAGGGTGTTCACATTGCACCACTGGAAACCAGTTCCGCCCCGACCAATGGTTCCTCCGACACGCCTCAACCCAAACAGCCCGTCAAGGCCGAGCCGCCGCAGCCGGAACCGGTCAACCGGTTGGCGCCAGCCGCCGAGTTGGGCACCAAGGATGCCAAGACTGCAGCTCCCCGCAAGACCCAACCGGAAGTTGAGCCACCCCCCGCCAGCACTCCCGATCGCACACTTCAATCGAAGACCCCGGCCCCCACCGGCCAGCCAGGCAATGGCGTAGTGCAAAGTTCAGAAATTCATGAACGCCTGCGCCAGAGCACCGCAGGATTGGAACGGGCCAAAGCCGGTTTGGAACAGGAAGCGACGGAACGGGCGCGGGTGGAATCGCAATGGCGCGAGCAACTGGGGGCTGCGAGGGCACTCATCGACCAGACCGAAAACGTTCTCAAGGAAAAGGAGAACCGGTGCGGCCAGTTGGAAAAAGAACTGGCCGGACTGCAAAAAGTGCGGGATGACTTTCAGAACAAGCTCGCAACCGAGCAACAGGCGGTTGCCAAGTCCCGGCAGGAGATCAAAGAACTTCAAGAACGTCTGCAACAAGGCACCGCGGAGCTGGAACGGACCAAGACCGGTCTGGAAAAACAGGCGGCGGAACGGACGCGTTTGGAATCGGAATGGCGCGAACAATTGAACGCGGCAAAGACGGCGTCGGGCAGGCTGGAAACCACCTTGAAGGAAAAAGAGACCCGCTGCGGCCAGTTGGAAAAGGATTTGACCGGTTTGCAGCAGGTGCGCGATGACCTTCAGAACAGGTTTGCGGCCGAGCAGCAGTCCGTGGCGAAGGCCCAACACGAAATCAAGGAACTCCAGGCCGGCCTGACACAGCAGTCGGCAGAGCGAACGCGTCTGGAATCAGAATGGCGCGCACAATTGAACGCGGCGGAGACGGCGACCGGTCAGACGGAAGCCGCGTTGAAGGAAAAGCAGTCCCAATGCGGCCAGTTGGAAAAGGAATTGGCCGGAGTGCGGCAGGCGCGCGATGAATTTCAGAACAAGCTTGTGGCTGAGCAACAGGCAGCCGCGAAATCGCAACAGGAAATCAAAGAACTTCAAGGGCGCCTGAGTGAGGGCAGCGCGGAGTTGGAGCGCACCAAGGCCAGCCTGGAAAAGCAGTCTGCCGAACGGACGCGCCTGGAATCGGAATGGCGCGTACAATTGAACGCGGCAAAGGAAGCAGCCAGCCAGACGGAAATGGTTCTCAAGGAAAGGGAGGCCCGGTGCGGCCAGCTGGAAAAGGAATTGGCCGGCTTGCGGCAGTCCCGTGATGAACTTCAGGGCAAGCTTGCGGCCGAGCAACAGGCGGCTGCAAAATCGCAACAGGAAATTAAAGAACTTCAAGGGCGCTTGAGTCAGGGCAGCGTGGAGTTGGAACGCGCCAGGAACAGCTTGGAACAGGAGTCCTCAAAACGGGCGCGTTTGGAGGCGGAACATCAAAAACTGGCGGAAGCCAAGGAAAAGCTGGATCTGGAATTACGCAGCTTGCGCGAGAGCCAGGCGGCACGCGAAGCCGAATGGCGGGACCGGCAGAAGAAAATGTTCGAAGACCTGCGCGAAAACGTCCTTCTCTTGCAATCAAAGTTGCAGGAGGCTGAAAACTTTAATGGTGATCCCGGAGCCGTTTCCAATGGGAAACCCAAATCCCGCTGAACGAGCTTTTGTTGTTTCTCTGTGAAAGCACGGGCCGTGCTTGACCACAGCCACCGTTATCGTTTGAGGACTTCCGCGAATGGGCTTGCCGGCCACCCGTAATCACATCAAGTACCTGCCCGATGAAACATGGCGGACCAAATCGGATGCCGGGCAGTTTATGACCCGGCAGGCGGAAGCTGGCCGACGCGTTCTTTGCCGGGGGCGATGTCATCAAGCCGCATCACAAAGCCGGTTCCCGCGGCCTGATGAACCGCGTCATTCAAGCTTGGTTGGCGGAGTTGTGGAATCGGAAATGGTTTTCAGACGATGAATGGTTTCCAGACAGGCGCGTGAGCCGTGATACGGGCCTTTCCATTCGCTGACTTTTGGCAGCGTCGCGTCCACGCGACCTTCCGGCGTGATGCGCCAGAACCATTCGCCGTGAACACGATCAACCAGATGTTGTTCGATGTAATTCCAAATGCGACGCGCGGCGGCAAAGAATTTTTTGTCGCTGGAGATTTGGAAGGCGTTGAGGAATCCCACCAAGGCCTCGGCTTGCGGCCAGCATTCTTTTCCAGGGTCAACAATTTGACCGCTTTTGCCTTCGTAACACAATGCGCCATCGTCGGCGACGCCCTCGTCCAGCGTGACTTCGGCCATGCGCAACGCCATGGCCTGGACCCTGTTCAGCAGCGCCTCATCATCCAAAAGCCCGGCGGCTTCGCAGAGCAACCACGTTCCCTCGATGTCGTGGCCGAAAGTGTAAGTGTCTGAACGGACGTTCCACGCCTCGTCAAAAAAGTGATGGAAATGCTGCGTGCGCGCATTGAGAATTCGCTCCTGAAACAGCCGGATGAGTTCGCGCAGCCGCTCCGCCACGCGCGGCTCGCGCCAGACACGATAAAGATTCGTGCAGGCTTCCAGAACGTGCAGGTGATTGTTCATGGATTTCTTTTCGCTCATGTCCCGGTCGCTCAAGCGCGCGTCCGCGCCGGCCTCCGACCAGTCACGTTGGCAAACTTCGAGGTAACCGCCGAATTTTGCGTCGTGCGCGTGGCGCTCGATCAATCCAAACAACTCCTTCGCCCGGTCCAACGCCGCTGGATTTCCAAAAGCCCGGTGAAATTCTGTCAGTGCGTAAATGCAAAACGCCTGGCCATAGATTTTTTTTGAGTCGTCCATGACCCTGCCCGAATCATCCAGCCGCCAGAACACGCCGCCGTGTTTTGCGTCCCAGAATTTGTCCGTCATGAAATCAAATGCGCGGCCGGCCATCTGTTGAAGGAGTTTTTCGGGCCGCGCGCGATGGGCGGCGGAAAACGCCCACAAAATCCGGCTGTTCACGATGAGGCCTTTCGGCTGCGAACGGTCAGGCTTGAGGTCATTCGACAGCCAGCCCATCCAGCCGCCGTTTTTTGGGTCGAGCGCCGGACCGCACCAGAACGGCAGGATGTGGCCGAACAATTGATCGTCGGCCCGGCGGGAAAAATCTTTCAACTCGCCTGCGTCC
>Ga0265338_10005851_pt1 | contig 15872 bp, 22 predicted proteins | sample 42126metaG_FD_193579 | JGI IMG/M metagenome (GOLD analysis project Ga0265338, IMG submission 193579) | Rhizosphere microbial communities from Carex aquatilis grown in University of Washington, Seatle, WA, United States - 4-21-26 metaG | ecosystem: Host-associated > Plants > Roots > Rhizosphere... | reverse complement strand
GAAGGGGACCTTCAAAATTCGGCGACAAGTCCTGTTTACCGGCACGAACGGCGAACTCGAGCCGGGTCAGGAAGATCACTGCCCTCAGGTTTTCTGGGGCGGTAGCCTTGGTTGGCGAGTTGCGATCTGACTATCTCTCTGATTTTTCATACGACCTCGGCCCGAAAGGTGTCCGGGGTTTTTCTTTTTTGCTTTAAAATAGTTCCGATTTCGTTCCATACGGCGCACAAAAACAAAAAACTGCCCAAACAGGCAGTTTTTTGTTTTTGTGCCAAGAGGAATTACTCCATCAAAACCTTTTTCTTTTCTTCGTACTCTTCTTTGTCTATCTCGCCTTTGGCGTAGCGCTCGCGCAAAACGCTCAGCGCGCCGCCTTGGCCCATCATATGCCGATGCATCATGCGCCCGCGCCAGTAGAGCGGCCGGCCCATCGCGTAGCGAGCCACTGCTACGATGACCGCCACCAAAAGAACGAACCAAAAAATATGAGATAAAACAGTGTCAAAACTCCAATAATTGAGCATGGGATGGGTTCCGTAACGCATAGAAATAATATACATGAACTAAAGGCTAATAAGGGTATATACGGGTGGGGTTTAAGGAAGGGTTCATCTTCTTCATAGTGTCATCAGGAGGTGCGCGCATACTGGGGTGTAGACGCACGGCAGCTTAATTTAATTTTAAATTTAATAAAAAACTACCATGCAAGTATTACTATCGTGCACCGAGTGCGAGTATCAGGAGTGGGGTACCACAGAAAAGGAGTTGATGAACAAGATAATCGTGTGGAACCACGTTAAAAAAGAACATCCGGCGACTGCCGAGCATATTATGCGCGTTTACCAGCATGTGCCGAGCTCGCTCTTCCACATGCACGTGCCGAGCCTCACTGAAAAAGAGCAGGGCAAATTGACGCATAAATTCGCTTAAACACCGCCGCCGCTTTATTTTCTTTGTATCATTGCAAAGAGTGCAACCCCTGCGGCTACCGACACATTGAGCGACTCTTTTTTACCCTGCATAGGTATTTCCACTAGTATGTCGCACTTAGCCCGGAGCGGCTTTGAGAGGCCGCGTACCTCATTGCCTAATACGAGTGCGAGCGGTTTATCGTGACCGGGTTTGAAATCAAACAAGGAAGTGGCACGCGAATCTTGTTCTATACCAACTATCGCGAAACCCGCGGATTTTAATTGCGCGATTGCAGCGTAGGGATTTTTGATCTGCTTCCACGGCACAGACTTTTCAGCTCCTAAAGAAACTTTCGTAAAATCTTTGCGCGTAAACTTAAACCGGTCGACCGGCGCGGGAGTGTAGCCCGTGAGTATTATGCGCGAAACGCCGGCTGCGTCCGCCGTCCTGAAAATCGAGCCTACATTGTAGACGCTGCGTATATTGTGCAAAATAAGAGTCAGTTCCACGGGCTAGCTTCCTACAACGGCAAGTCCATCGCAAACGCGCCTGCGCCGCTTATAAGCAGCGTCAGCAATATGACAAACAAATATATATATTCGAGCCGGCATAGCGGTATAGCGCGCGGATATTTTTTAGCAAATACGGCATGCTTGAGGCAGATGATAAGTCCGAGAAGCGCCGCTAGCTGCGTGTGCCAGCCGAAAAAGAGTGCCAAACCGGTGAGCGCGACTATAAGCGCCGATATGAGCACGAGCGTCTGGTCGGGGCGTCCTATAAAAGGGAAACCCGTTGCTGATATTTCTTTGCGGCGTGCCGCCTGCGCGTACGCGATATAAAAGAAAGAAACAGCGACCACAATGCGCAGTATCATCGGCGCAAAAAAACCGTAGGTAAGCAGCTGGGGAAAGGTGTTAAGCATATTTTTTAATTACTTTAATAGTGCGCGCCGCCCATCTCTACTTGCGTCTGCGAGGTGGTTGCCGTATAGCCGCTCGCGTTTATGCTGCTGCTTGAAAGAGTCCCCACTTGCGGGCCGTATGCGCCGCCTTGTCCTAAAGGCTCCGGCGAATGGAGGAATATGCCGCGCAGGTCGGCTCGTTTGGGGCCGCCCGTGTAAAACCATACTGCTACCAGCACCACTATGACGCCAAGTACGAATATCGCGTCTGCAAGAGGGCCCGGGCCGGGTTCTTTTTCATCCGCCATCTATGTATGATACCCCAATTTTTGGAGCTCTTCTTCCACCACGCGCTTGTCGCTCCACGGCTCTTTGGCGCCTTTTTTGCCCATAATATACGGGTCGGTGCCTTTGCCGGTTATCAAAACGACGTCGCCTTCTTTGGCCTCGCGCAGCGCCTCGCGTATAGCTTGCCGGCGGTCCAGTATGATATGTGGCTTGTGCCGCGTAAATCCTTCTGCCATGTCGTCTATTATTTTTTGCGGGTCCTCGTCGTACGGGTCCTCGTTGGTAAGTATCACCAAGTCGCAATACTCCTCCGCGATGCCGCCCATCGCGGGGCGCTTCCATGTGTCGCGGCCGCCGCCGGTAGAACCAAGCACGCCAATAACGCGGCGCGCCCTGCCGTCTTTTGCGGCCCTCTTTGTCTCTTTGTCGGCATACGCTTCGTACAGCGCGCACAAGGAGTCGGGCGTGTGGGCGTAGTCCACGACCGCCGTAAACGGCTGGCCTTGCTCGATGCGCTCGGCACGGCCGGCAACAGGAGCTATATGTTCGAGCGCTTTTTTGCTTTTTGACTGCGGTATGCCGAGCGCGTCGGCCAAGGTAAGCGCCGCAAGAATATTTTGCAGATTGAAAAGCCCGGGCAGCGGCACGGTAAAGAGCTCACCCCCTGCTCCGCCAAGGCTACGAAGGGCAGGTCTCTTCCACACGAAACGCACGGCTTTTTCGCTGGTGGCGTAGGGCTCGGCGTCGGTAAGAGAAAAAGGCGCAACCACCTCCACCTGTGCGGCTAAAAAATCCTTGCCGTACTTGTCGTCGGCGTTGGCGACCATGTAGCGCGGCCGCTTTTTAGATTCTTCGAGATGCGTTTTGAGCGACAGTTTTGCCGCCGCATACGCTTCCATGCTGCCGTGGCTCTCCAGATGTTCCGGCTGCAGGTTGGTAAACACCAGCGCGTTAAGCGCGATGCCTTTATGTCGATATTGCTTGGCGCCTTCCGAAGTCATTTCTATCACCGCATGCGTAGCGCCCGCGCCGACCGCCTGCCGCAAAAACTTTTGCAGATAAAACCGGCCCGGCATCGTCATCTTAAAAAGATTAGGTTCGCTCTCTTTGCCTATGGCAAAGCGGATAGTCGAGGCAAGCGCGACTTTTGCGCCCGCTTCTTCCAGTATCGCGGTTATTAGTTCGGCGGTGGTCGACTTGCCTTTGGTTCCGGTAACGCCCACCACCAACAGTCTGTTGGCGGGGAAGCGATACAGCACGGCGCCGAGAAGCGCCATGGAATAATGGTACGCGCTTAGGAGCGGCGCGGGCGTAAGGGCTTTTATAAATTTCTTCATGCTGTGGGTTTACTATTTTTGCTTGGCGGTGTATGAGCCGAGGTTTTTAAGCGCGGCAGAAAGCCTTTCGTGTATCGTGCCGTGTTTTATTTTGGCCGGCAGCACTTTTACCGCCGAGCGCGCCTCGTGCGCGCTGTAGCCGAGCGCAATGAGCGCTTCTATCACTTCTGCATCGTCACCCGCGGCGCCTGTGCTTACCTCGCCGCGGGCGGTTTGCTCGAGCGCGAGTTTGTCGCGCAGCTCTACCACGATGCGCTCTGCGCTTTTTTTGCCGATGCCAAACACGCGGGTCAAGGCGGCGGCATCGCCTGTGGCGATGTTGCGCCGCAAGGTAGGGACATCGGAAACGTTCAGTATGCTAAGCGCGCTTTTAGGCCCGATGCCGGAGACGCTCATGAGCTGTTTAAAAAACAGAAGCTCTTCTTCTTGCGGGAAGCCGTACAGGTCTATAGCGTCCTCGCGCACCGCAGTGTGTATGAAAAGCGATACGATGCCGGAGCTTCCTGCACCTGTTTTGCCCAAGGAAGCACGCAAGCTTTCTACGGCAAAAAGCGGTACGCGCGCCACATAGCCGACGCCGCCTACTTCTATCACCACCGCGCCCTCGGCCGTGGTGCCTCCGAACGTGCCTGTTAACTTACCTATCATATAAGTTAAGTATCAAGTATCGGGTATCAAGTAGCAAGTTTTACCGCTGCGGCGGGGAATTTCCTGAGATTTGACACTTGCTACTTGCTATTTTGAGCGCGATCCGTTAGGATGCGCGATATATATGGCAATAACCAAAGGAGCTAAAAAAGCTATCCGCCAAGCAAAGCGCAAAAAAGCGATGAACGACACTCGCAAAAAAGCGCTCCGCGAGGCGCTTAAAAACGTGCGCACGGCTGGAAAGGGTAGCGTAGAGGCTATCGCGGCCGCGTATAAAGCAATAGACAAAGCAGCTAAGCGCGGCCTCATAAAGAAAAACACGGCAGCCCGCCGCAAGGCAAAAGTGGCAAAAGCCCTCGCGACTAAATAGCAATACTGATAAAAAAGACCCCGAGAGCAATCTCGGGGTTTGGCGTACGTTGCTTAGCCTACGTCTTTAGTGTAGAACCCGGCCATTTTGAAGATCACTTCTCGGTGAAAATCACTGCCGGGCGCGCATTCTTTGAGGACCAGTTTAAGATCTTCTATTGTCATCGCAAGCTCGGCCCAGCGCGACAAAGCCTTTTTGGCAATCCCGCCGTGGTGTTTGTTTCTTTTGTAAAGCCTTTGTGCATCGGCCGCAGTGCCAAGAAGCGCGAGCCTTTTTGAAACTATTGTGTCGCTTACTTCAGCAATGCGCTCGAAGGCCTCCGTTATCTGCACGTGATTATTATTTTCGCATGCGGCCGCCCACTTTTCGCACAGCTTTTTGCGGCCTTCGTTCGCAAACACACCCCACGCTTTGTCATACAAGGTGCGCGCTTCCGCGGCTGTTCTAAAGAAATTGAGCATTTTTTCCGCAGCGTCACTGCGCATGGCGTTGAGTGCAGTGTTGTTGTTTGAGAAATGGAGCCGATGCAGTTCATCTGCCGCTTCGAACCCCTGCAATGCGGCGTCGAACGATTTTGCGCAGCTGATTTCACTTTCGGTGATTTCGAGCATGTGCTTAAGCACGTTCGACTTCAGCGCGGCTGGGACGTTCAAGTGGCTCATTTCTCTGAACAAAAACTTATACTCAAGCGCCGTAGAGCACAGCTCGGCCCACAACTTGAATGCTGCCAAAATATCGGCACCATTCTTTTTTGAAGCCCGCGCATATTCGTACGCGGCTCTGGCGTCTCCCGCCGTGGTTGGCGCAATGCCGAGTATCGCTTTGAGATCTTTCTCGTGCATGCCGGTATCCCGCGCCATGCGAGCAGTGTCGATGTCCCCGATAGGCGAGTTCATGCAGATTCTCCTCTGCTGTACAAGTCATAGAGAGATGACGGTCTATGGGTAATTAAACAAATATTTTTAAATCGGTCAATCGACCTGCTTTTTTATAAACACCTTTACTAAAGGCTCGTTTTAACGTATTTTAGTTGGACGCCTTCTTCTTGTCGGCAGAAAAGCTCCCGTCGTTCAATGGATAGGACGTATCCTTGCGGAGGATATGATGTAGGTTCGATTCCTACCGGGAGCACCAATTAGTGCTAATTCAAATGACCGAGCCGGTCTGTTGGTAACCGAGTTTTAAATTGGGTTTTACCTGCTACAGTTGAGGCATATGCCACCAGCAACAGGACAACAAAGTTCCCCTAACGGCGCAACTATAAGCACAGTTGTTTCTCAAAAACCTGCGTGGGGCAAGATAGCACTGGGATCATTTTCGAGTCCGGAACAAATGGCTTTTATCCATCAAGTGTACGGATGGATGTGCGCAGGGTTAGTTATTAGTGCTCTCGTTGCATATTGGGTTGCTATAACTCCTGCTGTCGCTACCGTTATTCTCGGCAATAGTATTATTTTCTACGGTCTGTTAATAGCTGAACTGGTTGCCGTACTATTTATCGCTAGCATGGTGCACAAAATATCCAGCACCATTTCTTCGATCATTTTTATTCTGTACTCAGCACTCAACGGGCTCACACTTTCAGTAATCTTTTTTGTCTTTGCATTCGGCTCTATAACAGAGGTATTTCTCATAACAGCAGGGGTTTTTGGCACAATGAGCCTCTACGGCTATTTTACAAAAAGAGATCTCACTACGTTAGGACAACTCGCCGTTATGGCTCTGCTTGGGTTGGTAATTGCAATGTTAATAAATCTTTTCTTCCAAAATGGTATTGCCAACCTCGTATTAGCCTGTGTAGGTGTAGTGGTTTTCGTTTTACTAACAGCATACGATACCCAAAAACTTAAATGGATGTACGAGCTGGGGCAAAGTGAAGGTGCTGATGGAGAGAAAAAAGAAGCAATCAACGGAGCGCTTACTCTTTACTTAGATTTTATTAACCTATTCCTTGATCTTTTGCAGATCTTTGGGAAACGACGATAATTATATGGCACGCATTCTTTTGTACAGCATCTTAGGATTTTTCATTTTTGGAATTATTGGAATTGTTGTCGGTACAGCAGTTTATTCCCAGAATAACGAACAAGCTGTCACAGAAATGGCAGGCGTAATTGCCCTGATTGGTGTGCTAGCGTCTGGCTATTTTGCATGGTGGATGGATTCGCGAGGAGAAGCAAAACTTGAAAACGTCCAGAATAAACCAAAGATGATATACGGGATTATAGGCGCAGTCGTGGGTATGTGGGTAGGCCTTGAAACTGCTCAAATTCTTAATCCTACAAACAGCCACCCTGGTTTTGATTTGCTGGACATTGCTGTAAGTATCGTTGTCTTCGCGTGGGCATGTTTTCATATTGCTCGTTGGTTAAATTTGCCAGGTAGTATAGAACAAAATAAACCCTGACCGAGCGGGCTAACTCTGTTATATTGAATTGCGTCAAAGAAGCCTTGTTAGGTCTCACCCACACAGGGTCGAGACCGAACGGGGGCACAGACGACAGAACAATCCCACTTGAGCGGGATTTTCTGCGCTGTGCTGGCCGGAGCCATAAATTTTCAGTAGAAAATTTGGCGAGGCAGGGTCGTGCGGCCAAACTTGCGACGGCAAGTTTGGAACGCCTGACCACCAGCTAGTGCTAATTCAACTGACCGAGCGGGTCTATTTAGTTTCTGCTTTTTGCTTTATCAAAAACGAAGCTACAAGCGCCGTAAATATTCCTGAAGTGCCGATTCCGGTAATCATCAAAAATATAGCCACTATGCGGCCTCCTGTAGTAATTGGATAAATGTCGCCGTAACCCCGAGCGGCTTCGCTCTGGTATACTGAACTTCCTCAAAGAAGCCTTATGTGGTCTTGCTACACACGGTTCGAGACCAAACAGGAGCGCGGCGCAAAAAAGCAGAAAACTGGCAACATTTTTCCTTTGTTAAGACAAGGGCTCTTTATGCGTCTCTACAGTATCCCCGAAGTCGAGGGGATGAGTAACACATTCATGTAAACTTTATGAAAAAGATTAATCACTTCGTTCTCTTCGGTGCCGTAGCATTGTCGCTCGCAGGTATCCTCCCGACACTGGCAAGCGCTCATACGCTTTCGTTAGGCAACTTTGCTAACGTAGCAGCGGGCGAACATGCAGCAATAAACGTTGGTTCTCTATTTAACAGCGACAAAAAAGATGATCAAGCAACCAGCACAACAACCAAAAATAACCTGGTGATAGGCACTGTCTCATCAGTTGACGGTTCGACCTTTACGGTACGGCCGATTGGCACCAAAGCCACTACTACGGTTACCACGAGTAGCAGCACGGTGTTTAAGGTTAATGGCAATGCGACCAGCTCAAACGCATTGGTGGTTGGCTCGCGCGTCTTGATTGACGGGGCCGTAAACGGCAGCGCCACTATTGCCGCGTCGATTGTCAACATCTTTAGCTTCGGGTTTGGCTTCTTCAAGCATTTCTGGCGCTAAGATAAAATAAGTAAAAAAGTATAGCAAAATCTACTAACACATCGGCGGCCCCATGGGGCCGCCGATGTGTTATGGTATCGTCATTCCATGCTCTCGTAGTCCAATGGATAGAACACCTCCCTCCGAAGGAGGAGATGCAAGTTCGATTCTTGCCGAGAGCACTAGATCAAATTTCTACAACCCCAGTATTTCAGCGACATACTCGCCTAGGTGCGGCTCTTGTTCTACTTCAAGCAATCGCGGCAGGAGGTACGCATGCACTTCCACGGCGTGGTCTTGGTTATCGAGCGGCAGCGCCATATGCGGCGTGATGATGCCTTTGGTGGTTATAAAAAGCCGCGGATAGTCCGGGTTGGCATCGACCCAAAACGACTGCAGTGAGCGGTAAGGGTAAAGCGTCCCGTCTACGCTGAGCCCCCGCTCGTCAAGCTCTACCGCGTGCTCGCGGGGTCCTCGCATCACGAGCCCCGCGATAGAGCCCGCGCACACCAGTATAAGGATGCCGAACAAAAGGTTGCCAAGCCAGATAGAAAGCGCCGCCCCGACTATCGCGCAAAGTCCCAGCGCCCAATACCAGTCGTTGGTGCGCTCTTTGTGCACGTGGGTCAGCACTTCCCAGGAAATAGATTCTGGAATAGATTCGGTTTGCTCGTCCATCGCATAATTAGTATATCACTTTGGCATATGGCTTGGCGCGGTACAATTATCGCTATGAACATTCGGGCGTGGGGCGGCGCGTGCGCGGTGGCGCTCGTACTTTTGGCGTCGAGCGCATTTTTGCTGTATCGCTTGGGCCAAGAGCCTTTGCAGGATTATGACGAGGCGACCTATGCCGAAGTCGTGCATGAAGCTCTTGTAAACCACCAGTATCTTTCTTTTACCGACGGTGGCGGTACGTATTTTAAAAAACCGCCCGCACTGTTTTGGGCAATGGCGGCGAGCGAGAGCCTGTTTGGCGAAACGCCTTTTGCCATGCGGTTGCCGTTTGTAATCTCCGGCATCGCGGTCATTGCGGCTGTGATGCTTTTGGTTTTTGAAACATCGGGCAGTTGGTGGGCGGCTGCCTATGCGGGCGCGGTGCTTGCGACCACGGCGCCTTTTATGGAAACGGCGCGGCAGGTGCGCTTGGACGCGCCGGTGGTGCTGTGCATTATGCTCGCAGTCTACTGTTTTATGCGTGGGCTCAAAGATGCAAGGTGGTTTATTTTTTTTGGTGCTGTAGTCGGGCTGGGGGTGATGGTTAAAAGCGTCATTGCGCTCTTTGCGCTGCCGCCAGCGCTGTTTTTGCTGTTGCTATACCGGCGCTTCGACCTTTTTTGTAATACCTATATCTATGGCGGGGTCGCGGCGTTTCTTTTGGTTGCGGCGCCGTGGCATCTCTACGAGTGGGCGCATTTCGGCAACGCATTTTTTGCGCAGTACATTGGGGTCGAGGTGCTCAGTCGCGCGGAGATGAATTTATTTTGGACAGTAAGCCTGACCAACGCGGACTACGCCCGCTATATGATCGAGTTCGTCGAGCCGTGGGTCTGGATATTTTTTGCGTCGGTAGCGGTTATCGTTTTATTGTATAAAAAAGTTTCAAACGGAAGCCGCACCATGGTGCTGGTGTCCACGCTCAGCATTGCTGTCATGGGTGTGGTGTTTTTTACCGCTAAAACAAAAGCCCCCACTTACCTTATGCCGATGTATCCGTTTATGGCAGTGGCTATTGCGCTTGCTATCTATTCGATTTTGCCCAGGTTACATCGTCTGTACCAAGTTGGTGTGATAGTCCTAGCCATTCTACTTCTCATTTCGGGCGCAGAAATTACGTACTACGACGCGTACCATTTTAACCCCTATTATTCGGTAGAAATAGATATGGCAAAAGACGAGTATCAGATAGGGCGGCAGCTGTTAGCGGTGCCCCAAAGCACAAGCGTGTACGTGTACGACGATGAAAACCTCGGCAGCATAGTGTATTACAGCCAACACCTGTCCTTGCTTTCACTTACGGCCACTTCTTCGCCCGTGTCGGGCACTTATGTAGTGGTTGATACAGACGGGCTTTCTTTACTGCGATTTCTTTTACAAAAAAACTTTCCGACATTTACGGCAGAATTGTTATATAGCGGACCGCAAGTTTCACTTGTACGCCTTAATTAACTCAGGCTGATATTGCGCGCGTAAATAAAAAGAGAAAGTATTTGCGCGGTAGTAAAAACAATATCGCGAATGTGGATAGAGTACACAAGAATTATGATCGTGCCCGCGATGCTGAGGTGCCAAAACATCTTTGGCACCACCACTTTCTTTTCTTTTTCTGAAGCCAACCATTGCACTATAAAACGCAAAAAGAAGATAAACTGCCCGAAGAATCCTATAAAAAGCCACACAAGTTCGAGAGGGGAGAGCGATGTAAATGAGGTAAGCATATTACGTATTGATAGTGTTCCGTATATAGTACCGCTTTTCGTACGGGGATACGTTCAAGTGGATGCGCAGCAAAAGGTCTATCACTATGCCAAAGCAGAAAAAAAGCAGCCCCGCAATAAAAAAAGAAAGCGATATAACCACCCAAATGTCGCGTGCAAAATGCACGCCGAGCGCGAAGTAGTTGTAGATAGTCCATAGTGCAGCCAAGGCTCCAGCACCGAACGACCATAAACTCAAATAGCCAAACAGATGGAGCGGCCGCTGCGAATATTTGTAGATAAACCAGATATATACGAGGTCGATAAAACCGCGCGCCGCTTTGCTGCTGCCATACTTGCTGACGCCGCCCGTGCGCGGCCGGTGCGTTACTTCCACTTCGCCGATGCGGAAGCCTTTCCACCGCAGGAGCGCGAGTATGTAACGGTGCATTTCGCCGCCGATATCCAGGCTTTTTGCCGCCTCGGCGGTGTAGACGCGCAGCGTGCAGCCGGAATCATGCACCCTGTCAGCGATAAAAAGTTGCCTTAGCGCGCGGCCGATGCGTGTGAGTACGCGTATGCTTTGCGAGTCTTTTCGATTTTTGCGCCAGCCCGCGACAGCGTCATAGTCGCCGCTCTTCATCGCGCTTAAAAGTAATGGAATATCGGCGGGGGAGTTTTGGCCGTCGCCGTCGAGAGACACGATAACATCGCCTTTGGCGGCTTTAAAGCCGGAGTCCAGAGCGGTTGCCTGGCCGTAGTTGCGGTTGAGATTGATAATAGTGATGCCTTTGATTTTTTTGAGCGCAGCAAGCGTGCCGTCGGTTGAACCGTCGTTTATAAAAATAATTTCCTTTTTGCCAGGGAGCGTGGCAAGCGTTGCTGAGAGTTCTTTATAAAGCAGGGCAATATTGACCTCTTCGTTGTAGACGGGGATTATGACGGATAAGTCCATAGGGTTATATACGCACATATTGTCGGTAAGGGTCAAGTATATAAAAAACCGGCCTAAAGAAAAAATAGGCCGGTTTGTATCGTTCAGAATTATTGTTTGGTGGTCTTTGTAAAAAGACGTTTCAAGATAAGGCTGCCAGCGCTAACCCCTGCAACTGCTAAGAGCAGCATATTGCCGAAGAAAACGGCAAAGGCGCTGTTATTTATAACGCCGGGCCAATCATGAGTAGCCTGCCATAAGAGGCATAAGCTAAGGAACAATCCGGAAAGAAGACAAGCGAGAGGCCGAAAAGCCGGCCGCTCACTCTGGCTTCCGGTCAGCAGAGCGACAAGAAAGATAGTGATATACCCGAGCATTACGAATCTCCTGTCTTTGCAAGTGCGCGAAAGTGCGATTGCTGCCAGCAACCTTACCACAGCAGCGTTTCTTTACAATAGCTTTAGTATCTCTTCAAAAATCGGGCGGACTTTTGCCGGTTTGGGTAATGCAACGATGTCCGGGTCTTTAAGCCCGTTGCCGGTGCATACGATAACGACCTTTTTGCCGCTCATTTCCAAACCGTTTTTGATTTCTTTTTTTAAACCGGCAAGGCCCGCTGCCGATGCCGGCTCGACCCATATGCCTTCTTCGGCGAGCATTTTTTGCGCAGCTAAAATCTCCGCGTCGCTTACAGCAAGCATCTTGCCGCCCGTATTTTTTATCACCTCAAGCGCTTCTGCGCCGCGCGCTGGGTTCCCGATGCGTATCGCCGTTGCGATAGTTTCCGGGCGCTCAACTATTTTGCCAAGTACTAACGGCGCGGCGCCTTCTGCCTGCACGCCTAAAAACTGCGGCATGCCGGTTTTCTTTTCTGCATCGTACTGAGCAAAACCCATATGGTACGCCGTAATATTACCCGCGTTGCCGACGGGGATGCAAAGCAGGTCGGGTGCCTGACCCAGTTCGTCGCACACTTCGAACGCAGCGGTTTTTTGCCCTTCGAGCCTGAAAGGATTGACCGAGTTTACTAAAGCAATAGGGAGCTTGGCTGAAATTTCCTGCACCAGCTTTAGTGCGTCGTCAAAAGAGCCGTCTATTTGTATTATTTTTGCACCGTATATTGCGGCTGCGGCAAGCTTGCCGCGCGCGACATGGCCCCCTGGGATCAGCACAACTGCTTTTACCCCGGCGCGCGCTGCGTAGGCCGCCGCTGCGGCGGCCGTGTTGCCGGTCGAGGCGCAGATGACAGTTTTAGCGCCACGGCCTACGGCCTCGCTGACCGCTGCGACCATCCCGCGATCTTTAAAAGAACCGGTCGGATTGAGACCTTCGAATTTTACGAACAGTTCAAAATTGCCGCCCAATAATTGTGCAAGTTTTGGCACGGGAATAAGCGGTGTGTTGCCCTCGCTCAAACTCAGCGGCACGGCATGCGCCGGCAGCTTTATATATGCGGCATACTTTTTTAAAATCCCGTCAGAGCGCATATTTACTTTGTACCATAAAAAAGGCCCGCCAATCGTTTGCACGACTGACGGGCCAGAGGCAATTTAAGTTCCGAGCTTCAGCTTGCAAGGCACCGCGTTGCCAGCTTCGTTAATATCGAAGAGCGGCTTCAGTGTGAATGTGCGTTCTACATAGAGAGGTAGGTGCTCGCATGCAAGTTGTCCGTAGGGTCCCCCACTACGTGTGGCAAGGACCCGATACACGCGGCGTTCGCCACCTCGCACAGGTGCACGGACCTGCGCTTCATAGATACGATCGATAGTCATGAGCAAGTCGACTTTTTCGGCTTGCGGTACGTCCGGGTTCAATATCGCTTCCGGAAGCATAGGACTTTCCTGCCCATGCGTTTCAAGGGTAAAAGTAGCGAACTCGGAGTTGGTCTGTTTATGCGACCAAATGCTCTCGATGAGGTACACATAGCTCAAGCTGGACGGAGCAGTCACTCCCTCCAACGCGGTCTGGACGTAGAACATCGAGCGGAAGGGGCTGACTTTCCCCTCCATGATCATCCTGGTCAGCTCCCAGATTTTCCGAGAAACTTTCCCGAGGACACCGTCTTCGACAACATGCGTCGCCATAGCGGCAGTCTCCTTTGAGGTACAACCGTATCAATACGGCAAGAACACTCTACTATAACTGATATAGAAGAGCAACTATTTAAAATTAAAACAAATTTCTTTTTATGCGGATTTTAGTACAAAAGAAAATAAGAAATATACAGGATGAACGATATGAGCGGAAGATAGAGAAAAATCCTGCCAAACAATTCTTTTTTAGGAGTTATTGCACCGAACGAGCATATGATGCCGCCCACTCCGGCTACGAGCAAAAAAAGAGGAGGGAGCGCAAACCCGAGCGCTATTTGCAGCATGAAAGTGGGCGCTGCGTACGGGCTGTCGGTAGAAAAGGTAAGCGCGAAAAATAATAGCCCCGCGCTTGGAATAAACAGAAGCGTATATATGATGCTGAGCGAGCGGCGTAAAAGCATACGCACACTTTAGCATAGGCAGGGTGTTTACAGTGCAGTTGACCATATGCAAATTTTTTAGTATTTTCTTTTTCAGACGGAAGCGGCAATGGCAACGGGAGTGTGAATGTACAAAAGCTTCAGCCAAAACATCCAAGGGATGCGCGACAGGGGACACCGGCCGGCGATTAGTTCGCGGCCTCATCACAGAGGAAGGCGTAAATCGCCGAAAGTTGAGCGGATTGATACCGAGGTCCGCACTAGTCATGTGCAACAATGGGCAGTCTATATACAAGACTGCCGCACGATTGGCAGGGAAGTGTTTGGAGTTCCGCCGAAGATTTTGGACGAGCTCAAAAGGTTGCGGCTCGCGTAACTATAACCCCCGCGTTTTGCTTCTGAAGCAAAACGCGGGGGTTTCTTTGTACCGCTGCTTGCTAAATATCGGCCCCTTCGGTATCCTCGCTTCAGAGTCAGGCTCTTCACACTCTGAAAGGGTTTAACCATGACCTTCCCTCTAAAAGTGCTCGGTACCGTGGATTCCTGCGGCGAATGCCCAAACTACGGATATTACAGTGGCGGAGTACACCGATGCGGCCTGGTCGATGAGGCCGTTCTCGATAAGACCACCGTCGCGCCTTTCTGCCCTTTGCCCGACTATCCGTCGCGGATCATTGCTCAGATGCAGACGACCATACTCGGCTTGAGAGAGCCGAACAAATATGGGTTAGGTTTCGCGCTTCTCACACACATCGCCACCAAGCTCAAGCTCGATCTCCACGCTAACGGTTCGGGTCTCACCATTTCGTTCAAGGATATGGGGAAAGACCGCAAAGTCTATCTCGGGCTGGATTACATTCGCGGCATCGAGGTACGGCCTTTCGAAATTACCTTTACGAGTGAGTCCGGCACTTTCAAGCTCTCTCCCGATACCAACCCTCCGCTTCTCCGTGAAGCGGCAGACAAAGATGGCAAACTCTGGAGCCATCACAAGTTGGCGGCCTGAACATACAACACCCACCGACGGCATGAGCCCGCTTCGGTGGGCTTTTGTTTTACCTGCAGCACAGTTGGGGCGGGCCGCCTTGAGATCTGGACAATATTTTGTATTTGTGGTACTTTGATAACTGATTAGATCTTTGGCACAAACCGCTGAAAGGAGCGGCCACATGAGCAAGACAGAACAGGTAATAACGTTCCCCCAATTCTCGGGTATTCGTTGTCTGATGATGCCTTACATCCAAGGCGATTCGGCGTCGATTCCGGAAATCTATCGGCCCTACAAGGGCATCGTCGAATCGGTGTTCCTGCAGAAGGGCGACATTGGCTTCCTGACGATCGACGAATCGCTCGCCACCGAAGGAAAGCCTCACCGCGGACAGCGGGCGAGATACTCCAGGGCATTGCATACGGAAGCGGGCAAACATCCGATCGGCAATGCCTACCAGTGGGGATGGGGTTCCAAACCCCGCGTCACGCTCGACCGCGATGTCAGAATCCTTCTCGCCAATAATCTGGAAGACAGTTGCGCTGTGTGGGATGCCGAGCATGAGGATACGTCGCCGGACGGTGACATCGGGCACGCAGCGGATGAGTATCCGTATGGCGATGCCATCTTCCTCAAGGCCGGCGAGGTTCACGAAATCGGCATCCTGACGCCTCACGAGAGCCTGCCGGTGCAGCGAGACTTTGACCGGCAATTCCTGCGGATCGTCTCGTCTGGCGTGCATGGGCGCGAACCATACTTCACCCAGAACCCGCTCGTTTCATTCCACTAATAACGGAAGATTTTGGGCGATTACTTTAATAATCCGCAGCGCGAAATATCGCTGCGGGTTTTTCTTTTAATCAAACGACGCGTCTCGGGCGCGATGACGTAGCTCGACTTTGCGGAGAGGGTGAGATTCGAACTCACGGTGGGTTGCCCCACGCCTGTTTTCAAGACAGGTGCTTTAGACCACTCAGCCACCTCTCCAATGCAAGACAGAATACCTTTTTTATCGATTATTTGCCATATATGAAAGCGGCGGCCTATGGCCGCCGCTTTCTAGCGCTTATTTCTTCTCTGGTGACTATTCCCTCGCTTTTTTCTACCCGCTATTTTATTTGCTGCGCAGGTACATTTTTATTTTATACTTGTG
>Ga0265338_10005850_pt1 | contig 15874 bp, 18 predicted proteins | sample 42126metaG_FD_193579 | JGI IMG/M metagenome (GOLD analysis project Ga0265338, IMG submission 193579) | Rhizosphere microbial communities from Carex aquatilis grown in University of Washington, Seatle, WA, United States - 4-21-26 metaG | ecosystem: Host-associated > Plants > Roots > Rhizosphere... | reverse complement strand
GACCAATGAATTTAAGGTATTATCAGCCACATGACCAAGGAACGGATCAACCACGAACCAAATAACAATGAAGCCTGGATTTGCCTTTGTGGCAATACGCCCCCTGATGACGGATTCTATCCATGTGACAATTTGGGCAAGGAAATCGAGCCTGACAAAAATTGGCATGAACTGTATGTCTGCAACCGTTGTGGCAGAATCATCCACCAGGATTCGCTAGAAGTAATCGGTAAACGCGCGTTGGTTCCAACGCCGAACAATTGACGCGCCTATGGCGCGGCTTGGCTCATTTGCCGCAGTCGCGGCGGCGCTTTTTCCAGCAGTCGTATCGGGATGGTGAAAACGTCGTCGATCGTCGGTGCGATAGCACCTCCTCCTAAACCAGTCCCCCAACGTGTCGGCGGATAGGGCGATAGCCCGGACCGGCCGACTTCACGCTTTTTGGTAAAGGACACCGGTTAGGGGGACTGCATCCCGATAGCCGAAGGAAAAAGCGTGAAGTCGGGCGGTAGCCGACGACACGTTGGGGAGCTAGTGGTGCGGCGGTTAAGCCGTGCAATTAAATCGTTGGGCAGATTGCCCCTACATACCATGTATGTCGGTCGTAAAGTCGTGGCAAGTCTGAGACTCTTAGGGCGCTGTAGGTATTTTTCCTGTGTTTGACGAGTTGCCCACCAGTTGCAAAATTACATGGCTACCTTGGTCGGCATGAAGGCAAGTAAGAAAAAGCCTTAGTATATTGGGCAAATGGCATGCTCTCGAATCCAACTTAGACGATTTCGCCATATTGATTCAAATGGGGCCCTGTATTTCAGATTCGGATTTGTATATAATTTCTACATGCTCAAGATCGATCAGGATATTCTAAAAATTGACACGGCAATATGTAAAAATATTGAGAAGTTTAAGACCCCGGAAAGAGGATTACTATCAGAAAACATTTTGAAATATCTGAGAGACTTCGTTGAGCACATTGCACTCAAGGAATATGCTGGCGGAGGAGACATTGAGAACACGTATCAAAACATACAGCTGGCAATTGCTGACCTAAAATCAAAAGGACATTTGAGGTTTTTGAGCAAATTCCATCACTTTCTACAAAGTGCAACCTCTCACTATACGCCTGGAGAAGAAAACTCAGAGAGACTGATGCTGAAATACTATGAATACCTGCTCAAAATAAAATTCCACCTAAAGAAAGCCTACGGCATAGAGGCTCTCGGAAATATTCACGAATTCCCCGTAGATACTGATCCGGCCTTACAGAAATATTACGAACAAATCGCTGATAAAATCAATAATCCGACGGAAACAAGAAAGGCAAGCCCCTACAGGGACAGGTCGTACATTCAGAAAATCAAGCCGTTCTTCGTCAGGCACGAAATATTTTATGAGGTCACGTTTACAATCGCGAGCGCAAAGGTGAGCAAGTTTGATAGGGTCATCGCTTTTACCAAGTTGGATATTTCCGCAAATTATGCCGTCAGACTATCCGTGATACACGATCACATAGAAGTCTTGGGCAAAAAGATGCCCATACAAATCATCGATAGGTGGGAGGTCTCGATTCGGCCATGCGAACTGAACAACTTCGCCGGTCTTTTTGGCACTATTCCAAAAATACAGTCAAACAGCGCTGAGTGCAAAAACCTAATGCTATTTCTGACGAAGACCAGCTTAAGCCTGGTTGAGGTGATAAATTTCTCCGATCGCCATTATCAAGCAGTAAAAGATCAGATAACCTCCGGCGCGCAATCAGTCCACTTTTTGAGCGTTTTGGATAAAAGCAGGAATTTAATTAAAAACAAAGCGCCTGGCAGCAACGTGATCAGATACCTGCTCCGAGCTTTAAACAACAGAATCATAAAACTGCAACGCCTTGGCTATGGCGGCTATAAGCTAGCGTCAAATTTGAACCTCGACCTTCGCTGTAAGCCGTTCGACGAAATGCCCTTTAATTCTTCTTTGAGAGGGCACAACCCAAAATTTTCAGATGTACTTGAATGCATTGACGCCGACGGCCGGGAACACGAGCTCTTTGCTAGGCTGATAAAGAACAATACTGAAAACAAAGGCAAGCTGTATACTGCGGCTAAAGACATTCCGAAAACAAAAGAAGAAATTAAGGCCCTTGTCGCTGCCTACAACAGGAGGCTCTACCTTCCCAAACACAACAGTCGCAAATTGGAGGATTTCAAAGATCACGTCTACATAAACGGCTATGAAAAGGACACCCTAGAAATCGTTGAAAAGCTAAGGGTGCTGGCATCGCACGGAATTAACAATTATTCAAACTCTGTGGACTCCTGGCTAAAGCTTTCCGCATATCACATCGACTGCAAGGATAAGGAAAACATCTTGAGGCATCTGTTTGCTAAATCGGAGGTGGCTCTGATATATGGTGCCGCTGGGACGGGAAAGTCGACGCTAATAAATCACGCCTCAAACTTTTTTAATTCGAACAAGAAACTCTATCTGGCAAATACAAACCCGGCAATTGACAATCTCAGGAGAAAAGTCACTGCGGTCAATTGCACGTTCCAAACCATCGCCAAGTTTCTGTCGGGAAGGAATTCCGAAGTGGAATTCGACTTGCTCGTGATCGACGAGTGCAGCACTGTTAGCAACGCTGACATGATAGATGTCCTCAGAAAGGCAAAATTTAAATTGCTCATTCTAGTGGGCGACGTGTTTCAAATTGAATCGATAATCTTCGGAAACTGGTTCAATGTCGTACAATCCTTTGTTCCCAAAGCATCTGTATTCGAGCTAACCGTCCCTTACCGCACTAAAAATCAAAAGCTAATTGAGCTGTGGAACAGGGTCAGGAACCTTAATGACAATATTCTGGAACACATTACAAGGAACGAGTATTCGACTAATTTAAATGAATCAATTTTCAAGAATCTCGCCGGAGATGAAATAATCCTTTGCTTAAACTACGATGGCTTGTACGGCATAAATAACCTCAACAAATTCTTACAAAGCAGTAATAAAAATGCTCCAGTTGAGTGGGGCGTTCAAACTTACAAAATTGACGACCCTGTCCTGTTTAACGAGACGGACAGATTTGCGCCTGTGGTTTACAATAATCTCAAAGGCAGAATCGTCGACATTCAAAAATCTAAAGATCAAATCAGATTTGACATAGAAATTGAAAAGGCAATAAATGAATTTCAGGTGTCGGTACATGGTTTGGAGCTGGTTGGAAGCGCAAAAACCGGCAATTCAATAATTCGTTTCTTTGTTAGCGAGCAAGGCGATACCGATGACGACGATGAGCCGCTGGATTCCGTGGTGCCATTTCAAGTTGCCTATGCCGTATCAATCCACAAGGCGCAGGGCTTGGAGTATAGTTCCGTGAAAGTTGTCATTACTAACGAAGCTGAGGAAATGGTCTCGCATAATATTTTCTATACGGCAATAACTAGGGCGAAGGAGAAGCTGCAAGTATATTGGACGCCAGAGGCGGAAAAGAATGTATTAAGTAGCTTCGAGAGAAACGATGGAAAAAAGGATGTGGCCCTCTTGTCACTGAAGCTTAGCACGTAGATTCAGAAGTTTGAGGTGGAGGATAGAACTTGCCAAATCTGGCAAGTGGCATCATCCCGCTAATGTTGGGGATGAAATTTCCGTGACATCAGGTTCAACCGACTTTACGGTGCTCATATATGGAACTCTCTGATTTTATTGCCGCCAGCTTGGATGAGATTGTCGCTGGCGTTAACAAGGGGCGGGCGGGAAAATACGGATATTTTGTCGCCCCAAGCTTGGATGATTTTGATGGGAAACAACTCTATGGGCTTGGTTTTGCGTCCGTGTTGATTACGGGCGAGAAAGACAAATGTTGGACACCGCTTCTGGCTGTTGACTTCGACGTTGCAATAACCGCGTCTGAAAAAAGCGGGGGGAAGATTGGCATCAACATCATGCAATTGATTAAGGCGGGTGGTGAAAAAACTGACGCCACGGAAAACGTCAATCGTATAAAGTTTAAGATTCCTCTGGCACTGCCGCCGCAAGTAAGTCATCCAAAGGCAGGGGGGTAGGACAAGAGAGAGGGCGGAACGCGTGACAAGAGAGGCAGATTCATTCATGCCAGAATTGGCAGTTTTTCCCACCTACTTCTGTATGCGTCTATTGCCTAAACTATCACCATGCAATCATTTCAAGCTTGGATTGATTGCCGAGTGTAGCTCGTCCAGACTAGTTTTAATTGCGTGGCCAAGTTTCAAAAGTTCGGAAAGCCAGTCGGTGGGGTCCCGCAGCAAAACTTGCCGTCAACGACAAATCTGACCGCCTTGAAAGGCTGCTCCTGAGCGGCCTTTTGAGTTTCTGATTTTTGGTGTTTACCTTGAAGGATGTTCGAACCTGGTGAAAGCGGTAAACAGGTAAACACAAAATGGCCTGTAATTCCCGAATCTTTCCGTAGTGTAAATATCCCATGTTCATGGTATAAATTCGAGATGCCAAATTCGGATTCTCCTGGCGTTCCAATCAACTCTTCAGGCAAGGGTCTTTTTCGAATTTTGTCATTAGATGGTGGGGGCGCCAAAGGGTTTTACACAATCGGAGTTCTTGAGGAAATTGAAGCGATGATGGGGCGCCCGCTGTGCGAGTGTTTCGATTTAATATTTGGGACCAGTACAGGATCCATAATCGCTGCTTTGCTTGCGCGTGGCGAGAAGGTATCGGTTATCCGGTCGATATATGAGGCGCATGTCCCAGCTATTATGAAGACGCCAAATATTGCCCGTCGAACGAGCGTGCTTCATGCTTCTGCACGTACAATTTTTGGCAATCAGCAGTTTGATATATTCAAAACAGATGTAGGAATTGTTGCAACGAATTGGAAAGACGAGCGCCCGATGATTTTTAAAACGTCGCTGGTTCAAGCGCATGGTTCGAAAGGTTCCTTCCAACCTTTCTTTGGGGTGCCAGTAGCCGACGCCATTATTGCATCTTGTTCGGCGTATCCGTTTTTCAACCGGCACACTGTTAAAAAGGGCAATGGCGATGTCGTTGAACTAGCAGATGGCGGATTTTGTGCTAATAACCCGACTCTGTATGCGATTGCGGATGCGTCATTGGCGTTCGGACATCCTCATCCCGATCTGCGCGTCGTAAGCATCGGAGTGGGCTCATATCCTGAGCCGTCAATATTCAAAAGGGCTGGCCGTTTGATCGGGAACTGGAGTTTGATCCGCCATGTGCCGGCATCGGACTTCATGCAGAAAGTTTTGGGGACAAACACATGTTCTATGGAGGTTCTTCGGAATATTTTGTTCAAATCCGTCCCGACCATTCGCATTAGTGACGCATTTGTGGAGCCAGAAATGGCGACAGACCTTTTAGAGCACGATCTAGTAAAGTTAAATCGATTGGTACAAAAGGGCCGACTTTCTTTCGCTGCCCATGAAGGCGGATTGCGAGAATTCCTTCTTTAATTTATGGCTATTCCTGAATCACAACTTGAGACGTGGAGTCATCAGGGTTCGATTACTCAGTCGGCCGATACCTATGCCTCTATCAAAAGCGCTTTGGAGGATTCTGCCGCGCCTCAGAGCAGCCGCGATTTTAAAGTTTTCCTTCAAGGATCTTACGGAAACAATACCAACATCTACGCAGAGAGCGATGTCGATGTGGTGATTCGTTATGACGGGGCGTTTTTTCACGATGTGGACCAACTCCCCGCCGATCAGCAGACTGCATTTCACGCAGCATATCCAACCGGTGGCTCGTATTCATATTCGACTTTTAGGCAAGAAGTGCAGACTGCTCTTGAGACGGCGTTTGGTGATTCTGTAAAACCTGGAAAAAAGGCGATTAAAGTCTTAGCAGACGGATCCCGAAGAAGTGCCGACGTAATCGTGGCCTTTCAATTTCGCCGTTATCATAAATTCAATGGGCAAAGCGATGAAAGCCATGAGACGGGGATGTGTTTCTTTACCTCTGACAAAAACATCCGGGTCGCCAATTATCCCAAGCAGCATTCGGAGAACTGCACGACTAAGCATGGTGCGACCAGCAAAAACTTCAAGCCTGTCGTGAGGATTTTTAAAAATATGCGCAGTAAGCTTGTGGAAGAGAGTGTAATTGCGGCTGGTGTCGCCCCATCGTATTACATCGAAGGCCTCCTCTATAATGTTCCCAAGGAACAATTTATTGGGACGACCTATGGTGAAATCGTTTTAAACATTCTTAGGTGGCTTCATGTGACAACCGATCGCACAAAATTCGTGTGCGCCAATGAGCAGTATTATCTTTTGCGAGATGGTTACGAAACATGCTGGCCAATCGCAAACGGGAATCAATTTATTCAGGAAGTCGTAAGACTTTGGGATAATTGGTAAACAGGTAAAGAGCCAATTGATTTCTCCCCAAATCTGTTAACATGGAAGCATGTCAGAACAAAATAAAGGGTGGCCGCGAAATAATTCAACAGGGCCGTTAGGTGGATTTTCGACGGGGCCAGGTGGGGGGCTTTCGACGGGGCCTGAAGGTGGTGCATCAACAGGTCCTCGTGGAGGTATGTCTACGGGACCAGGGGGAGGTCTGTCGACCGGCCCCGGTGGTGGACTATCGACCGGCCCGGGCGGAGGACTTTCAACGGGACCAGGTGGGGGATTATCTACCGGACCGGAAGGCGGTCTTTCAACAGGTCCAGGCGGAGGATTGTCGACAGGACCTGGCGGCGGACTGTCTACGGGATCGACACCTTACTACAGTAATATTCCTCCGAGAGCGGTATATCTGAAGTATTTGAAAGAAAATGGATATGAATGGGCGTATAACATTTTGAAAGAGGCATGGGGAATGTGAATCCTCCAAACGGCCCAGTCGAGGGGCAAGCCAAGAAACCAAGTGAGCAGGAGCTTGTGTTCCTCACCCAGGCTTACAATTTCTTTTATGACATTTGTGAAGAAATGCGTTCGGAATCATTTTGGCAGAAAGATCCATACTATCGGTTCAGTCGAGTAAGAGACGCCTTCCTCGTTTATTCCGAGGTTTTGGAATATGAACCAGTCGGATATTTTTTAGAGGCATTAAAGAAGGCGCGTCCACCGATGGAGGCTGAGTTGTCTAAAGAGTTTTTTCTGTTTATTCGAAATCTGCTTATTCATTTTCCGTTTTTCAAAAGTTGGGATGAAGTGCTTTTCAATAAAGGTCTAATAAATTGGTCGAAGCCTGGTCGGACGATCGATAAATTTTTGGCGAAGTTTGCCGGGCATGATTTCGTTAAATACCGCATTTGGGATGCAGAAAATAAAAAATTTGAATACGTCACAATTTCTTTTCCGAAGGTGTATGGTGAGGGAACCGAAATCATGTTGAAAACTTTTATGCCTGAGCGCGAGGGGATGATTTTCTCGATGTCGCTTATGCGAATAGTGCTGGATAGCCAGGTAGAGGTTGAAGACCCTACCAACGGTTAATTCAACACTTTGTCAGATGGGTTTATTCAGGTGATAGCGTGGTCCCAGCGCCATATCTTTAAACTTGCCGCCTTCGGCAAATTCCGGGTCCTGTCCCGTAATGCTTCGCAGATTTATCTTGGGGAGCATGACGCGAAGATTACACAACTGGACGTATAGGGATGTCATTACGTTCCTGAGGGAAAAGGGATTCCATTATTCAGGGCCAATAAAAGGCTCGCATGAGGCGTGGGTCAAAGTTGGTAAGACTGCTGATTTGAACCGCACGGTCGAGGTTAATTTCACCCACGGTAGCTATCCCGTAAAAACGCTAAAAACGATGATTTATCAGTCCGGCACTGATCAGGACGAGTGGATTAAGTGGGCGCAAGGAAAGCGTTAAAGGCAAATTTATTAAAAAATGATTTCCCCAATTGAAGCGCGGCAACTATTAGGCAGCTCATTTCAGCATTTATCTGACAACGAAATAATACACGTTGACGGCCTGCTTCAACAACTGGCCGAAATTATTGTCGATACAGCAATCGAAAACTCCAAGATGGTTCAAAAGACCCAAAAAGCATGTTACGATGGGGATGCTACACAGAAGGCTGGCGTCGTTTCTTCATTATCAAGTCCAAAAGCGGGGTAACAGAGCCTTTTGTGTAGCAACTTGAGGCGCCACTGCTACCCCGCTTTTGTAATAAACCATCATGAAAAAGGGAGTCATATATGTCCGTGTTTCAGACCCGAATCAAGTCAGCGGAACAAGCCTTGAAAACCAAGAGCGAGCATGTCGCGACTATGCTGTTAAAAGCGGAATTGAGATTCTCCAAACATTCGTGGAAAAAGGGGAATCGGCCACGGCTGCCAACAGAACAGAATTTTTGAAGGCGCTCGCTTTTTGTCGTGAACGCCGGAATGAAGTAGAGGCGTTCATTGTTTGGAAAATTGATCGCTTTGCTCGGAATACAACTGATCATTTTGCTGTTCGGGCAAAATTGACACAATATGGAGTCACGTTGCAATCAGTGACCGAACCTATTACCCAGGATCACATTGGAAAGTTGATGGAGACATTTCTTGCCGGCTATGCCGAATTCGAAAACGAGGTCCGCAAGCAACGGTGCACCGGCGGTATGCAGGGCAAATTGCGTAATGGCATCTGGTGCTGGTGGCCGCCGATTGGCTACATTCATTCCAAACGTTTGAAGGATCGACGAAAGACATCTCCTGACGAACCAGACCCGGAGCGCTTTTCTCTTATTCAGCGCGGATTGCGTCTATACAAAGCGGGCGCTCACAGCATCACGTCGTTGGCCGCTGAGAGCAATAAATGGGGGCTTAAAACCCGCACAGGGAAGCCAATGACAAAGCAGTTATGGGATAAAATATTGGTGGACAAGTTTTATGTAGGCATCTTGGTAGACCCTTGGACGCGGAAGGAGTATCTCGGCCTTCACAAGCCGATGATCATGCTTGATGAATACCGCCGAATTCAAGCGGTCAAAAAAGGCTTATCAAATAACGCGACAGGGCCCAGAGATCCAGACAACCCGGATTTCCCGCTCCGGCACTTCGTTCTCTGTGAGTGTGGTCGTCCATATACGGCTTCGTGGAGCAAAGGCAGAAGCAAGAAATATCCCTTTTACCATTGTCACAATCGGGAATGTTTAAATTTTGGGCTTTCCATATCACGGGAGGGCCTCGAAACCGGGTTTTGCAAATATTTAGACGAAATGTCCCTTTCGCCTGATGCCTTTGCAAATTTTAGGCAAAAAGCTATTGCTCACTATCGTGGACGACATGAAAAGGAAGCCTGTGATTCGAAGCAATTTGAGCGGGAACTTGCCAAGCTCACGAAACGAAAAAAGGAATTACTGGAAATGAGAATGGATTGCGAAATATCCAAGGAAGAATATAAAGATTTTAAGGCGATAGTTGATAAACAAATCACACGGTTAAACGTTCCAGGAACCGCCGAGACCGATTCTATTGACTTAGAATCCATTATGGCGTCCTCGGAGGGTCTAATCCGGGATTTGTCGGGCGCGTGGAAGGCCATGGCACAGCCGTATAAACAGCGTTTACAAAGGGTGGTTCTACCAGAGGGGGTGATGTACCAGAAGCAAACCCGGGCATTTGGAACCGCGATTTTGTCCCCAATCTTCGGGCTTAAACGAGACTTTTCGAACGATTTGTCTGACTTTGTTGCGGGAGGCGGACAGAATTGGAACCAAATAATTTCGGACATACAAAAATTGAACGACATTGCGGTCGCAATTTCTGATCAAAAACCTAAGGTCAGTGAAGAATCAATCACCCTCATGGCATAGAATTTCTCCACAACCCGATTTCCGGTCCCCCTTAACTCTTACAAAGCCAAACGTGGTTGGGCTCTGCACTGCAAAAGATATTCCTTCTGACGCATCGGGGAAAGGGGTGCTGATTTGCCCCAAACGACAATGTAATATTCGTCGCAGATTTCAGCATGACACCACTTTTGACTAAAATAGAATAATGTGCTTTAATATAACGCATCCGATACCGAGCCTTTTGCCCGGTATTTTTGTGCCAAAACTTGCCGCTTCCGGCAAATATCCCATCCTTGGTCAATTTTTCTGTTCGTATATTGTGAAACTCTCGAATCAGTTCGAGCCGCCCCATCCCAATGTCTCTACGCAAACTTCCCAATTACCTGCGAACACACCGGAAACGCTTGGGTCTTTCTCAGGACCAAGCAGCTTTCCTGTTGGGAGTGAGCAGTAGCGCAAAGATTTCAAGGTACGAGAGCTTTACCCGAGTGCCGAATTTAGAAACAGCCCTGGCCCTGGAAGCAATTTATCAAAAACCCGTGAGCGAACTTTTCGCGGGACTTTATGAAGAAGTCCAACGGAAGGTCGCGGGGCGTACCCGAACACTCATGCGTGAGGAGCCGGGTGGCACAGATGGTCCACAAACTGATCATCACCGTGTCGCGCCATTAACCATAATTCCGCAGCAAAATCTCAATGACAAAAATTGATACAGAACGTTCCCGCATACTAGCTATTGCACCCACGACAAGGGGGTTCGGATTTGCCGTGCTCGAAGACGGTGCCATTCTCGTTAATTGGGGGATCAGATCCGCCGAAGGCGATAAGAACAAACAATCCGTAGCAAAAGTGAAACAGTTGATCACGCAATATCAGCCGAGCCTTTTTGTTCTTCAGGATATGAAAACCTCTTTTCGGCGCTCTCGCGTGCGGAATCTGAGCCAAAAGTTGATCGGTGTCGCCGCAGCCAATAAGGTGAAGGTCGCCTTTATATCGCTCGAACAGGTGAGGCTAGGCCTCCTTACAGACGGGCGGGGGACAAAAGACGCGGTGGCGGAGGCGCTTGTTAAAAAATTTCCGCAAGAGCTAACACCTCGGTTGCCGAAGAAGAGAAACCGCCCATGGATTAGTGAGCAATACAACATGGGCATATTTGACGCACTCGCGTTAGCAGTCACATATCATTCATTCCTGGGTCATAAGCCGTTTCCAAGAAGACCCTAAAGCCAATCAGATTAATGTCTGCGCTGAATCTGTTTGTCCGTTCTTCAATTGCGGCAGTCGCCTGACGGCGAATCCCTGGTTCAGAAATTTGCTCGGTACGCATCCTTATCCCGAAAAAGCCAAACGTCGAGATGCGTCCTTTGCGATGCCAGTCCATTTTTATCGCTTGCGGGAGTGAGGGGTGATTACTAACATTCAAGGTATAGCGTGAAACCAACCAATAAAGTTCACGGCGTTCTGTCTTTGTCAGCAGCTTCTCTGGCACTGTTTCAAAGCATCACTTCTGTTGAGGGCAAACCAACCGACCAAGAAAAAATTAGCGCGCCAGAAAATTCGCTCGTATCCAAAACGGATCACCTCATTCTCGCGCCTCCGCATCAGGAAAAACTGCTCCAACTCTATGCCGGTCATTCGTCTCATGCCTCGCATAGTTCCCACATGTCCGGCGCCGGGTCAACCGTGGATACACCTTCATACGTTGCCCCTACCCCGCCTCCGCAGACGTATGTTCAACCAGCTCCTAAACCAGTTGTGCAACCCGTTGTAGCAACGCCTCCGATTGTAACGGTACCGTTCACTAATTCAGTGACAGCAACGAATCAAGCTGATGCGCCGTCGAGCGAAGTTGATTGGCTGAAAAAGCAGGCGGCTGAAGGTTCTTCACAGGCCCAATTCGCGCTAGCGATGTTCTATCTGAACGGCACTCACGGAGTTGAAAAGAATACTGAAAAAGGAAAGATGTTGTTGGAATTAGCCGCGGTTCAAGGCAATGAACTCGCAAAGAAGCGGTTGGAGGAATTCAAGAAATGGGATGCTTCGGCGGCGGATTCGAAGAAATAAATTGAGAGCTAAAATGGCTTAATATGTGAGCTGTAGCGGATCTTCGCAGAATTAAAAAAACCTCCGCATTCATTCATTCGTTTGCAGGCTTTGCATTCTGGCATGAATTCGTTTTTCCAATCTGAAATGCTTTTGACATTGAATGGAATCAGGCTCGGTTTCAAAAGGCAGAGTTGGTGATTATAAATCGAAACCGAAAGACCGGCTTGGCTCAAAATCTCAACCGCTTCAGCTAATTGGTCCTGATACTCAACGGGGTCAATCCACAGCTGTTCGAGGTTTATTTTCGTAAATCCGGTTATTTCAAGTCCCATGAGAGCCACATGATCGCAGAATGTCAGATTTCGTCGAATGAACCGCGCTAAATCAGGCAATCGCTCATATGTGAGCTTGTGGATGACGACGCGGATTTCCACCTTCACGCCAAAACGCTTTAGGTTGATAATGCCACGAATTGTCTCATCGAAAGCGCCGTCGCCCTGGACAACATGATTGTGAAGTGCAGCAATGTCTGAATAAATCGGGATTCCAATCATTAAATCCGGGTGGTGGCCTTCCGCTATTCCCTTGGCGAACGCGGTATCGAACCCTCTGCCATTCGAAAGGATGTGCAGGGATGAAGCGGAAAGATGATTCTTGAATGATTCGATGATTTTAATGAGGGCAGGCCCAAGCAAGCTCGGCTCCCCGCCGGTAAGTCCCACCGACACTGTATCGGGCGACATGAGCGGTATGACCTGCAAAATGTCATCGACGATATACGAATCATCAATTTCTTTTGGCGGCTGCGAACACATGAGGCAGTAATTATTGCAACGTTCGGTCAGGAGGAAAAAGTTATGTGGTGATCTTTTCCGATACAGTGTTCGCAACCCGTTTCGCTTAGGATTTAATCTTACAACGTCCCCATCGGCCAAATAGGACAATTCGGGTTCGAGCAAAAAGGAGTTGGGAGGAGGTGTTTGTGTCGGTTTCTTGAAGAAGAAATAACCGCGAAACCCTGAAGGAATCGGCCCCTCTTTGTTTGCGAGGAAAAAATCAAAAATGGAATCAACGGGGGCATCCCTTGAAACCAAGCGGCGAACGCAAGGTTGCGAATCGAAAGATTCGCTGAGCGGAATGACGGCGTTGGAAAGGAGCTTCAACATGGAATCACCATCGCACCCAACTTTCTAAAATTTTACGGGCTTCTTTGTCATCTTCCATTTTTTGAATAATGTAGCGAAAAATCCCCATGCTCTTTTTGCAGAAACCGCTGAGGGCTTTGTGCCCGACAAAATCATGCTGCGTCGCATAGTGATAATCGGGGTCGCTTCCGCAATACGGGAGGAAAGCGCATTCTTCGCACATAGGAACCGATTCAGCGATTGATTCGGTCAATGGGTCAAGAAGAGCAGGCGACAGCATGATTTGTTCGTAACTGTCGGTCAGGAGGTTGCCCATGCGGAAGACTTTATCACCCATCTCAGCCTTCATCCTGGCTTCGTCTGAAGGATACACCTCGCCATTGTAATTATAGATAATGCCCGCAATGCCAATGCCGGCGGGTGATTGCAGATTCACAAAGCCAGTTCCATACGGTGTCAGCATTTTTTGGAGAATGATTGCCGTGTATTGCTCTACGAAAAACGTTCCGCGCTTGTTTAGATCAATAATATAATCGAGCCCACGCGTGTAAAAATTGTGCCAGTCTTGGGAATCGTAGTCGTTGAAAACCTTTGTTTGAATTGCAAAACCGTATGGGCTCAAGCTGCGAAGAAAAATGCCGTTGAAACCTTGCGAAACATATTCATCAATAATTTGCGTGACGCGTGGCAGGCTTGCCTTGGTTGTCGTCATTAGCGCGCTTACATGATCTGCACCCAACGCAGCCCGTGCGCGTCGGATACCGTCAATTTCTAGTTGGTACGAATTATTGCCCGGATTCGGTCGATTGGCGTTGTGTAAATCTTCCGGTCCATCTAGCGAGGTGGATAAATAAATATCATGGTCGCGGCAAAAAGATAAAATGTCGTCGTCCAACACCGATAAGTTAGTCGCGATAACAAAACTAAGGTCGCGCTTCTCGGTTTCATTGCGTTGCTCGGCTTGCAAAACAATGTGTTTTATCAAAGCGAAGTTTAGGAGCGATTCGCCTCCTTGGAATTCAATTTTGATATGCGGGGATGGGCTGCGAAACGTGAAATCGACGGCCTTGTCCGCCATCTCCTCCGTCATATCAAACGCCTTTCTGTCCTGGCTCTGGCGTGATACCTGACAATATTTACATGAATGGTCGCATCGCAGTGTGACGACAAACATATGCAATCCAGTGAAATCTGACACACGATGACGCTTTGTGCGGATTTTGAGCGCAAGAAGGTCTCTGGCAATATTCGGCGTTCCTACCGAAACAAAATGCTTCGATTCAAGAGCGCGGAAGAGCGGACTATTCTGAGGCAATGTCTTTCTGACAAACGCTTCGAGGGGTTTTCGTTCCAACACCTGCCATTCTCCAACCTCATTAACTGCAACATACCGCTGACAATCTAATCGTATGAATCGAAACGGAAGCAGGTTGTATTCAGCGTCTTTGGGCACATAATAATCTTCCGTTTTGAATACCGAATTCATTCCGGCTGGCCTTGATCTATGAGTGTGGTTCTCGAAAACGCGTGCGCAATAAGGAATCGTCGTAGCGGCTCGGTTTCCTTTTTTACGACTTCCCGTAAATCCTGATCGAGAAGCTCCGTCAGAAAATCGGAAATAACTTGGTCGGGAATTTGTTTGGAGTGATCGCCTGCAAAACTAAAAACGATGGCTGCGGTGGAATCCGTTTCGGGCCGGATCATGACCGTCGCGCGGTCTGCGAATTTGTAAGCCGCCTTCTTGACCGCCTCAATGGAATAAACTGCTGTGCTGACGATAAGTTCATAGTTGTCGCCTTTTTGCGTAACGCCGGGAATTGAAGCGGCGGTTATGGTTTTGGGTTCCATGCAATCAACGAGGGTTAATGACAGAATTGGTGAATTTCATCGGCCAGTCTGAAACCGGCCAAAGCAGCCTGTTTTTCTGCGATTATTTTTAAGTTTTTGGTGTAATCGCTGGGCAATGCAGGTGCGTCTGCGGATTCTCGGCTTCCTTGCAATAGCCCGTATAGGTATCCGTCCTCAATCGCGATTGCCCGGCTCTCTTTGCTCCACGATTCCGGCGTTTTGTCTTTGGAAAGTTCCTCCAAATTCGTCCGCGAATGGGAGGCGGAAATCTCAATGGCTGCATTGTATTGCACTCTCGGATTAACGGATGAACCGAGACCTTGGTCCCAAATGCTGTGTAAGTTGACCCCTTTCGCTCCGGGGCGAACAAAGAAGGCGTTGCCTCCTTTATCCCCGGTTGGTGCGGGATAATTTGTGGTTACAAGGGTAGCGCAATGGAGCGGTTGATGCATGTCGCCAACAAGATGAATCAGCCAACTTAAATATGCGGCCCGCACTTCGGGTGATTCACTTTTATTTTTTAACACGTTTTCACATTGTCCTACGCCATACAGAACGTCGTTCGTGGTAAAAGGGCTTCCCTTATCTGGAAAATTCGGCGGTTCAAGCGGGTAATCCACATAATGCCATTGCGGGTGGTCGTATGGACTTCCTCGGCGTCTAATCTGGTCGGGCCAAGTGCTGGCTTCCATGAAAACATACGTTTCAAGATCAATGCCTTCATTGGTGGAATACCGATCTTTCCAATGGTCGTATTCCGGGTGGTGTCTGAGAATTTCGTTCACGTTTGTTTTCTCATTCATCGTAAGATTCCGATACGCGATGGCCGCAATGATCATGTGGCCGGGAGAACTCCAGGCGTAGGACACCTCTCGGAAGAGAAAAACGACCGACAAAAACAGAATTGCACGCATTTGTTTCATATAGCCGTTCGTTTTAGCGGCCTCGAAGCTCTATCGTCTAAACATAGTCAACTGCTTTCAATAAGACACCTTAAATAACGCTGTTTGATATGTGGAATATTTAAGTTGGCGACCAAAATTAACGTTTATTTGTTTTGCTTTCTTCCAAGCATTTTCGAATGATTCGTGTAATCAGGGTTGTT
>Ga0265338_10005849_pt1 | contig 15874 bp, 18 predicted proteins | sample 42126metaG_FD_193579 | JGI IMG/M metagenome (GOLD analysis project Ga0265338, IMG submission 193579) | Rhizosphere microbial communities from Carex aquatilis grown in University of Washington, Seatle, WA, United States - 4-21-26 metaG | ecosystem: Host-associated > Plants > Roots > Rhizosphere... | reverse complement strand
AATTTTTCAACGTTTAGATTTTGATAAAAAAGGCAAGCAGCACGGCAATAACGTCAGCTTCTCCCAGCGCCACACCAAGCGAGTGTGGAAGCCTAATTTGCAGGTCAAAACTCTAGTCGTCGACGGCAAAAAGGTCAAAGTCAAAATTAGTACCAACGCCCTGCGCTCCCTTAAAAAACGCGGACTTATATAGGCCTACTGCCGGTTCAGGACAATTAGCCGTGTGGCGTCTGTTAAGTCGGTGGTTTTTGGCTTGTATTTATCAAGCTCTTCAGCCGGTTGCATGCCCACGTTCTTGAGGGCATCAGTTAGCTCAGCCTGAGGGACTTCATACTTGATAGCTTTATCGGCGTAATGCACCGGAATGACTACCTTAGGCTCAATGGTTTTGATAATCTTTAACGCTCCTATCCCGTCCAAGGTGTATCCGTTGCCACCCACTGGTACAACGGCAATATCTACCAGGCCGATTTGTTCCAGCTGGTCTTCTGATAATTCCGGATAAATATGGCCGATTACCGCTATTTTAAGGTCGTCGGCTTCAATAGTGTAGATGGTCGCGCTGTGCTTGCCTTCTTCGTCCATATGCGCCCGCGCTGGTACGCCGTGGATGATGACACCGGAAATCTCATATTCGCCAGGCATATCAGCCATGAACAGGCTCTCGGCGGTCGGCACGCCCTTGAAGGTGTGCAGGCTAATGTCCGTAGGCTTGGTAACGCCTTTAAGCCCCAATTTGGCTAGATTGTCGTCGACGACAATCGCTGCCTTTTTGGTGTTTACGCGCAAGCAGTTCGCCCCGTAATAAGTTAACTCCATTTCACCCTCGCTGTTTATTGTTCAACCAGTAGATCCTGGTTATTAATTATAACTTGTTTCTTGGCCGCCAGCACGTTGTTGATGAAACGGTCATTGATTTGCACACGGTACTGGTAGGTCGAAAGCGGCATAACCGTGTAGCGGATTTCTTTGTTCTCCGATTTTTCCAGCTCTTCTATAAAACGCGCGGCCTTGGTGACGTTTACATCGCCGACAATCATCAGGTCGATGCCGGCTGACTCATCACGGGTGAATTGGCCGGTCAGGATTGCCAGGTCAACCTTGCCGGTGCCGCGGATGCCTTTGGCCATTGGGTGTTCCGGCGCTACGTCTACAGCTGCGACTGGCTCTTCGGACTTGTCGGCGGCCTTGCCAGCAGTCTTTTTGGTCTTAGCCGGCGCGGCCGCCGACATACTGCCAAAGATTTGCGCCAGTGGCGCGTAGTGCTGGTATTTTTGATTGACCTCGTAATACAGGCGGTTATTATTAGCGTCCGAAGTGATAATACCTATGCTCAATAAATTAGATAGCTCGCGACGGACCGAGTTAATCTGCTCATCTATTTTGCGGGTGATTTCGCGCACATAAAATGAACGGTTTGGGTTCGTATAAAAAAGTTGTAACAACTTCACCCGGGTCTTTGATCCAAACAATTGCTCAAACATGACATTCTCCCTGTTTTTATTGTAACAGAAAAAGTTACTTGAACAGATTTTTATGTGTTCAGTAGCTGTTTTTTGATGAACTTTTCGACCTCCTCCTGAGCACTGAACCAATTTATTTCAGTGTTCCTTTTGAACCAAGTTTTCTGCCGCCTGGCATATTGCCAGTCAGCAGTTTTAAATAATTCCCTAGCCTGCTCCTCGCTAATTTCACCATCCAAAAAACGCAAGACGATTTTATAAACGATGCCTGCTGTGCCGCTGATTTTTCTGCGGCCATACTTAGCGACTAGGCCTTTAGTCTCTCCCTCAATTCCCTGCTCAAACATTGCCTCCGCACGGCTGGCAATGCGGGCTTTCAGCTCTTCGTCCGGCGGCATCAGGCCCACCATCAGCACGCCTTCCGGCAGCTCCTGACGGCGACTGCCAGTCCTGCCTTTGCGCTCAAGCGCCCGCGTCAGGTGCCGCCGGTTCCGCAAGTTTGCAGGCAGCGGCCAGTCTCTCTGAGACAGCACTTTCTGCAGCTTATTGACCGACCAACCGGCATAAATCATGCGATGGATTCGATAGGTTTTAACAAACGAAAAATCATACAGTACGCCGTCTAAGTACAGCCCGGTGCCACCTACCAGGACTGGCAGCTTGCCTCTATCCTGAATGTCTTTGATAGCATTTTCCGCGTAAGTTTTGAACCGGCCGGCGCTGTAGCTCTGACCGGGCTCGACTAAATCCAGTCCCCAGTGACGGATTTCCTTCCGGTCCTTGGCTGACGGCTTGGCCGTGCCGATATTCATGCCTTTATAAATTGTTCTCGAATCAGCACAAATAATCTCACCGTTAAACTCCTTGGCTATTTTCATTGCCAAGTCAGATTTACCACTGGCCGTCGGACCGACTATAGCAACGAGTTTTGCTTTGGATTTGGTGGTGACCATAATAATTCAGCGATACTTAAGCGGTGTTCTTTATTAAACTCTATGCCTTCGGCCTCGAGAGCGGCCTGATGCCCAGTCACGCCGCCGGGATAGCCTTCGGCCAGCGAGCCGTCTTTTTTAACTACCCGCTGCCATGGCAGGGCGGGATTGCCCCAATGGGCAATCCCGCCGACAATCCGCGCCGCGTAAGGACTGCCTGCCAGTGCCGCCAGCTGCCCGTAAGTCATCACTCTACCTCTAGGTATTTGCGCTACCAACGCATAAACCCGCTGCCGAAAGTCTTCATTAACCTCGTCCATCAAAATACTCCAGAACCTGCGGCCAATCTCTTACTCGCTTAACTCCAGGGTGAAGTTCAGCGTTTTTATTCCAGCCATAAAAACCGAATAAAAGTGCCTGGACTCCCGTCTCCGCGGCCAAATTGCAGTGTCCGGGGTTGTCGTCGATAAGATAACTGGCGCCTATGTCTTTGCATATGCTGGCTTTGGTCAATTCTGGGGCGCCCTCTTTTAGCCTGGAAAAATGTATACCGCTAAAAACGGATTTGAAGTGTTTATCCAGCCATTGATGGGTTTGGTCCAGGTACACGCCCTTTCTGGAAGTTATTATAACCAGCTCGTAGTCCTGCTTTAGTTTCTTTAGAGCTTCAATGGCCCCCGGCGCCACCGGTTGCTTAACCAGCTCCTCGCTACCGTTATATTCATCGACCCGGCGATCATGTTCCTCTTTGGTGACTTCCCAGACATGAGCCCAGTAGTGCCAGTAAGGAGCATCGACCTTCAGATAGTCTTCCGGCGTATGATCATGGCCGTAGCGACGATTAATAAACAACCGGATGTTTTCGTTTTGATTGCTAATAACATCGTCGATATCAACGGCGATAATCGGCTTATTTGCGGGCTTTGGCATCTTCGGACAGTTTTTTCAGAAACTCATCAATAGATAACTCTGGGATTTCAGGCAGATCTGCACGGTTTCTAGAACTTAAGTTCTTGGATTCTACCTCTTTGCCGCCGATTACCACTGTATAAGGCACTTTTATGTCTGCGGCGTCGTGGATCTTCTTACTAACAGACTCGTTAGAATCGTCTAATTCCACCCGCAGGCCGGCTTCCCTGGCCTTATCAACGATTTCCTGAGCGAGTTTCATCACCGGCTCTTCATTATTAAGTGTTGCTACCCGCAGCTGCTCCGGTGCCAACCATAGGGGTAAATTGCCATTGGTATGCTCTAGATAGATCGACAAGAAACGCTCAAACGATCCCAGCAGGGCTTTATGGATCATTACCGGTGTCTTCTCTGTGCCGTCGCTGTCGATATAAGTCAGGCCAAAGCGCTCCGGCATAACAAAATCCAACTGCTCTGTAGCCAACTGCCATTCCCTGCCCAGCGAATCGGCCACCATAATATCTATCTTCGGGCCGTAAAAAGCGGCGTCGCCTTCGGCAATGTCGTACTGCAAACCCAGCCTCTTAGCTACGTCTTCAATAATTGTCTGGGCTTTGTCCCAGTTGGCCTGGTCGCCCAGGTAACCGGCTCCGTCATCGCGGAAAGACAGCCGGGCCCGGAATTTCATATCAAAAACAACGTACATCTCCTTAATCATCTCCATAATTGTGGTGAATTCCTGCTCTATCTCCTCTAACCGACAAAAGATATGGGCGTCATCAATAGAGATAGCCCGCACACGACTCAGCCCGTTTAATTCACCTTTTTTCTCATCCCGATACTGGATGGTGTTCTCCATATAACGGATAGGCAATTCACGGTAGCTACGGGGGCGAGAGGCATAAATCTGGATGTGATGCGGACAGTTCATGGGCTTGAGCACCATCTGGTCTTTAGTCTCCTGACTTTTGACCAGGAACAGCTCTTCGCCAAATTTATCCCAGTGCCCTGACCTCTTATACAGCTCGTCCTTGGTGATATGCGGAATTGCTACCTTTTGATAGCCCTTTTTGCGTTGTAACTCCTCAGAAAAGCCCAAAAGCTGGTCACGCAAGACGGTTCCCCTAGGGGTAAATAGCGGTAAACCGGAGCCGACTAAATCAGAAAAGACAAACAGGTCTAAGTCGCTGCCTATTCGGCGGTGGTCAGGTTTTTTATCATCTTCTGCCATAAGTAACTTCTTTCAAACTACATCATAACACCTTGGACAGTCGGTCTCAATCAAAAAAATCCTTGAGCGCGCTCGCAATGGCGTTCAAGGATTTTTGTGGCTTCTCGTGCCGTTAACAACTCGGCAAAACTTAACCTCAACTAAGAGTATATATAGGCTAGCCGTATTTGGCTAGTAGCTTTTTGTTAGATTTTTCAGCCGAATCATTATCTAATTTTTATATCATATATGGTTTGTTATGTGATACCTTATTTGAGATAGTATAATTAACTGGGCCGGGCACGTAGCTCAGTTGGCTAGAGCGCCACATTGACGTTGTGGATGTCGGGGGTTCAAATCCCTCCGTGCCCACCATTTTTATATTGAAGGAGTTATATGACAGAATCTGTAGCTGAAGTCCCCTATCTACAACGACCGCGGATCGCCGTGGTTGGTTTAGGCGTTGTATCTTCGTTAGGTCATCAAGTAATGCCGGCTTGGAATAATCTAATCAATGGCGAAACAGGCGTGAGGGATATCCGAGATAGCCACCTGGGACCATATCAAAGAGTGATGGCTACAAAGATTGGGGCGCCGGTAGTTGGTTTCGAACTTATGAATAACCCCTTATTCCAAGGTAAATATACGAACCCGGACGGTAAACCCGTCAATGTAGCCAAAGAGAAGAAAAATTTCCATCGAAGCTCTGATATGGGACTTGAGGCGGCCTATCAAGCCATTGGCCACGGTGAAACTGGGGCTGGATTGCTGCTACCGGATTCCCTCCAGATTGATCCGGCCGTAGTTGCCCATGACGAAGTTGGAGTATATATGGCCTCGGGCTTGGCGGGCGGTGACGCTTTAATAGATGCCCAGGATAAGATTGATGTTGAGCTGAGAAACAATTTAGGCGAAGAGGTAGTAGAAGCCTATTTGGAATACCTGAGAGTCAGGCAACAAGCTCTTGGCCTATCCGAGCTTACCGAAGATGAAATAAGGGAGCTGACTAGGGGCCAAGTCCGGCCTTATCATATGCAGCAGAGTCTCTACGGCAGACCAGCCGAAATTATTTCGCTCCTTACGCAAGCCAAAGCTTTTGAAAAAATGAGCTCGGCTGAATGTGCCGCCAGTACAGAAGCCATAGCTGACGCAGCCGATCAGATAATGTTGGGCCGGGCAAAGATTGTGATTGCCGGCGGGACTGAGGCTGCGATGTTGCCTCCGGAGATCTTAGCCTTTGAAAGACACAAGGGAGCTGTGAGTGCCAGCGATGACCATCTGAGAACTCCAAATCCGTTGGACAAAAATCGGACTGGTTTTGTGTTTGGCGAGGGCGCCGCGGTTATAGTTCTGGAAGAGCTGGGTCACGCCGCTGCTAGAGGAGCTCACATATACGCCGAACTTATCGGCTGGGGTACCTCGGCAGACGCCCATGATCCAGTCGAACCCGATCCAAGAGGAATCAAAGTTTCCTTTACTCGGGCTTTGCGTATGGCTGGCTTAAATGCCGCGGAAATCAGCAATGCGTACGTTAATCTCCACGTACCGGGTACACCGGCTGACGTCGGAGAAGCCAGCGCGTTCACCGACATGTTGGAGCCCGAACAGACTGTAGGCTTTAATGGTACCAAAGGTCAGACCGGTCACGCCCTGGGTGGGGTCGGAGCTCTGGAAACTATATTCACGACTTTAGCCATAGAGAAAGGTATCGTACCGGCCTCTGTCCATATGACAGACCCTGAAGACATAGTTAGTAAATACCCTACAGTGATGGGCGAACCAATCGAGGCCGATGTCGAGATAGGCATTAAAAATAGCTCGGGGTTCGGCGGGCATAACGCCACACTAATTCTTAAAAAATATTAATCTTAACTACTGGTAGGACTCGCAGATGCGCTGCAGGTAGCGTAGGTTATGGATGCTGGCTAGGCTGCCGCCTAGCGGGTTGTCGGTCTTGAACATTTGGCGCAGGAAGGCCCGGCTATAGCCGGATTTACAGCTGTGGCAGTCGCATTTTTTATCGATTGGACCGGGGTCTTTGGCGAAGCTAGCATTGTTGAGATTTAGGCGTTTATCCCCTGTTGTCCAGACCGAACCGTGGCGGGCGTTGCGGGTCGGCAGGACACAGTCGAACATATCTATGCCGCGTTCGATGGCGTGTCGCACATTGCCGGGCTCGCCTACGCCCATAAGATAATGGGCTTTGGTTGAGTCTAGGAGAGGCTGCAAGAAATCGAGCATAGCGTGCATGTCTTTTTTGGATTCGCCGACCGACAGACCGCCGATTGCCAGACCATCTACGGCTTGGGACTGGACAAACTCAACCGATTTTCGGCGCAATTCTTTGTTAAGGCCGCCTTGGGCGATGCCAAAAAGCAGTGGCTTTTTGGCATCGGGAATATCCTTAGTCAATCTGTTAAATTCTGCGATACAGCGCAATAACCAGCGGTGAGTACGCTCCACGGCCTCGGCTTCCCTGACCTTGGCTTTACTGGGGTCAAGGCCGGTTAGATCATCGAAGGCCATGATGATATCGGCGCCTAAATCGAGCTGAATCTGCATTGATTTTTCAGGGGTGATAAAGACTTCATCACCGGATTTAGGGTCTTTGAACCTAACGCCTTCTTCGGTAATCTTGCGGACATTGGCTAGACTGAATACCTGAAAACCCCCGGAGTCGGTTAGCATCGGCCCCTGCCACCCCGAGAATTGGTGCAGGCCTCCCAGTTTTTTGATGGTCTTCTCACCCGGTTGTAAATGCAAATGGTAGGTGTTAGCCAGCAATACTTGGGCGCCGGTGGCGGCAACTTGAGCCGGCTCCAGTCCCTTAACGGCGCCACGGGTGGCTACCGGCATAAAAAAGGGCGTCTTGATCTGGCCGGCGCGAGTTTCCAGAATACCAGCCCGACCCTCGTTCTTGTGCTCGTTTAACTCCTTAAACCTGGCTTTTGACATAGACCTAATTGTAACAGAATAGGGGCCTCAGCCGATTGACCAAAAGTTGTTGTTGTGCTAGGATGGTCGAGTTAATCGTGAGGTAGATTTTGAGTAGCAAAAAAGCTACGCAGCTTGAACAGTTCAAGCTATTTTACGAGGAACTTGTGAGCGTCAAGCCGGCTACAAACCGGATTCGCCGGTTGCGGCAAGCCAACGTAAACAACTAAAAAGTTCTTGTGAGAGCAAAAAACCACCCCTTACCGGGTGGTTTTTTGTACCTAATAACAGACGTAGGCATGATGCTCACCCCTATCTTCCCCCGAACGCCGGCTTTTCCGGCTAATAAGCTCTCTGTCAGGTGTTCGGTCAAAGACAGGAGTTCGCTCAAACTTACACACAGATAGAGAAAGTTATACACTTGGATTTTTAACAGGGTTATGCCAATATGTTGACATGGTATGTATATATTGCGGGTCTGAGACGAAAGTTACTAATAGCCGGCGACAAAAACGGAATAACCAGGTATGGCGGCGGCGGGAATGTTTAAAGTGTAAGGCGATTTTTACTACTCATGAGATGGTAGATATGGCCTCTGCTCTGCTGGTGGAAACCAATAGCCAGCCAGAGCCGTTTTTAAGCGATTTATTGTTTACGGAGATACTTCTGGCCTTGCAGCACCGAAAAGACCGTTATACGGCCGCTAGAGAGGTTACCTCGACCATTGTGGCCGAGTTATTGGAAGAGCCGGACAAACCCCTATTCAAGCCGCCGCAGATTTCCCTGGCCGCTTCGAGGGTTTTGGCCCGCTTGGATGAGCAGGCCTGGCTGCGCTACACCGCCGAACATCCGTCTCTTCAGACTTAATTACTTCTTGACTGCCTTCTCGGTGACAATAAAGCCGAGGTACCAGCCAAACATCAGCCGAGTTTGCGAATAAATAGCCGCGAAGGAACTGTAAATAATAGTTGTCACCGGCAGATAAATCCACTGGACCATCATCCAGATAGTACGGTGGCGGCGGTAGCGTTCCGGTTTGGGCGGTAAGACCCGCAAGCTCAGATAAAGAGTTACCAGAATACCCAGCGTGGCGACCTGTTGTAGGTGGCTGGCCAGCTGCGGTAATTGGTTGCCAACATAGCTTTGCGGATACAAGAAAAATGGCACCAGCGCCGCCAGCAGCAGGATTATCGGCGCCGTGGACCAGCTCAGGTGGCCCTCCAGCAGGCGCAGGAATTTGGCCCAGAGTTTATGGCGCGGGACATTATTCTTCTTTAAGAAACCCTGGTTAGCTACGTAAGCGATATCGCTGGCTCCCCAAGCCCAACGCCGGACCTGGATGAACTGCATCTTGAGTGTGCGCCTATAGCTCTCGGTCAAAACTGCGTCCTGATAGATGGGCACGAAGATTGGATAGACTTCGTAATTACCGTCGTAGCGAAAATAAGTCCGCCAGTACTGGTGGCCGTCTTCTACGATAGTCCGCACGCTCCAGAAATCGGTGTCTATAAGGGCCGCCATCGGTTGGGCGTGAGCGGAAAAATTGCGCAGCATGTGCGGCCGCAAGCTCAAAACCACGTTCCAGAAGGAGTTGCCGGTGGCGATTACCCGCATCGGCGCCGGGGCATCCCAGATGTTATTGGTATACATAGTTATCGGCTGGTAGGAAGAGCGCAGCGGATCCTCGGTTGAACAGTAGGTATATGTCAGAGCCGCAAAGTACTGTTTGTCCGGCCGATTGTCCGCATCCAGCGTGGTGACCATTACCCGCAGCGGGTCAATCTTGTTTTTTTCCAGATATTTTTGGAAAGGCCGGGCGGCAAAAGTAATATTACCCCCCTTGCCGATTACCTCGCCGTTGATATTTGCCGGGTGTTTAATGGCTTCGGCGTAATAGAATTTAGGGCCGTACTTCTTTATTAAATCGTGGGCCATGGCTTCGATTTCCGGGCCGCCCCGTTCTTCGAAAGCCAGGATTAAAATAATCTTCTTGGGGTCATAATTGCTGGCTAAAACAGATTGGACGGTGGGTTCGACCACATCGCGCGACTCGTTATAAAAGGCCAAAAAAACCGCGTGAAGTACCTCGCTGGGCTTGATGCGGTTGTGCTCGGGAATGTATTTTTCCACGCGGGCCAGATTGCGGATATGCCACTTAGGTGTGCCGGCGCTGGGCGTCAGATTTTCCAGATCTTGGTTGAGCTGCCCCCATGGCGCATTTTTGTGTTCATTAACAACTTTTAAGCCCTGGAAGGAACGCAGGTTGATGCCGATAGCCCGCACAAACCACAGTAGTAGATAGACGATGATGAAATAGGCTGCCAGCTTGGGGCTAATCAAGCTAAGGATTACGGGGGTAGACAAGATTACCCAGGTCAGCGCGCCGGGTAAAATCTCGAATGCGCGGTAGCGCCAATCGCGCTCATCGGGCTGCGGTATTTCGATTGATCTCATCTGCAAGCGCCTATTGGATAGATATGATGCTCCAGGCCACGCGGATAGCCAGGATGAGTAATAAAAGGTTGGATGACAAGATAAACATGGAGACAGACCGGCGCAGTTCGTAAATGCGCGAACTAAGGATTATGGCGGCGACAGCTGTGACGACCATGAAAACCGCCAGGCTGTAGATGTCGATTGGCTTGCCGCTCTGATAGGCGGCGCCAGAGATATTGGGGCGATAAGCCACAATCGTGGTAGGGTTTTTGGAAACGTCAAAACGCAACAATACCACCGCCACGCCAATCACCACTAAAGCGGCAGTTGTGGTAATCAGCAGCAATACTAACCGGTCGTGCAAGTATTTTTTGGGAGTATCCATATAGCTTTATACTTAAGTTTACACTAAAAACTGGTGCGGGATACGAGAGTCGAACTCGTACCTCTTGCTTGGGAAGCAAACGTACTACCGCTATACTAATCCCGCCTGGAGCCACCTGCCGGGATTGAACCGGCGACCTACGCTTTACGAAAGCGCCGCTCTACCAACTGAGCTAAGGTGGCAAATTACAGATATGAGTATACCAAAAAAGTGGCCCGGTTTTTGCTTTTTACCCCTGTTTTTGCTAAACTAACCCTGTTCCAAACTGACAATTCATTTGCGTAAGTTCAGAGTCGATTCCGACGAGGGGTTGTGGAGCAGCGGAGTGCTCGTCTCCCTGTCACGGAGAAGGTCGCGGGTTCAAATCCCGTCAACCCCGCCAACAAAAAGGTCTCACCGTTAGGTGGGGCTTTTTTGTTGGCACTGGGTTGGTTGTGGCGATTTGAACCCGCGGCGGGTCAGCCCCGCGCGGCCAGCGGGAGCTGGGCAAGCCGGAGCGCTATCCAGTCAACCTTTTTTGAGAACTAAAAATGGACATAATCGTGAGGTGGATCTTTTTTCTCTAACGGCTTGACGTAGATCGAAACTGGCTGCAGGTTGAAGCCGATGTGCGAGGCTGTGAGGCTGTTGCCGGTGCGGGTATCGAGCTTGACGATTTCCAAAGTTGTGCCGGCATTGATGACACCGGAAATCTCGCCCGGTTTCATTTTGAACAACTGAGCCACTACTTGTGGCGGCACGTTGGGGTTGGAGTCTGTAATGCTAAAGCCGTAATCACCGCCGTTAGCGGCGTCTGGCGCTTGTGAAACCGATTTCGCCTCGGCGGCAAAATCGCTACCGGAAGCCAGCCGAGCCAAGGCGGCATTGGCGCGAGTGCTAGTGGCGGTGTCCAGTTTGGCGACCAGTTTCTCGCTTAAGATTTGTTGTTTGAGGGCGCGGCGAAAATCGCTGACCGACCAGCCCCAATAATCATGAAGTACATCGGTAAATACCTTATTGTTGCTGCCCAAACGGTTCTGGTCACGAACCTCGTCAATGCGCTCATTGACTTCTTTATTAGATACGCTAACGTGGTTTTGCTCAGCTAGTATCTTTACATAGGTATTGTTTATAGTGTCTTGCAGGGCCTGCTTGCGGAAAGTAATTAGCTGCTGTTTGTCATCGCCCGAGAAATTCCGGCCCAGCTGGTTTTGGTAGTAATAAACATAGTGGCGCAGTTCGAATAAATAATTCTCGTAGGCAACGTAGCGGCCATCGGCCTTGGCGACAGGAAACGGTACAACCTGGGTAACACGGTATAAAAAGGTATTGTACTGGTAGAACTTGTATAGCCCGAGCGAACAATAGACTAAGAAGGTAGCCACTGCCGCGCCAGCGATGGTCGCGCTAATAACCAGGATACGATGTTTGGAGTGCTGCAACGGATAGATGTATTTGCGGGCGCCCGAAAGCACATTTTCGCGGTGTTCGGCGATAGTTTCGTTGGTGATTGGCTCGACATTAGTATTTACCGCCGGTACTTCCGGGTCCGCTAAAGGATTGAGGGCGGCGGCCCTTTCCACCACGGAGTCAGGCACCATATCTTTGACCTGCTTGGACTTGCGGCGCAGGCTCTTATGGAACTTCTGGTGTAGTTTCTTATCTGTAAGTTTACGAATCATGTTTCAATTGTGCGTTTATCCTCATCGCCCTGGGTGAATGGCCGCTGGGTCGGATGGATACCCATTTCCCGCAGTTCGTGAACCATTTCTTTCTGCACGCGGGCCGGATGATGGACGTCGCGGATGACTAAATCTCCCACATAGGTTTGCACAACTATTGTACCAAAGTTCAGCAGCGTCTCTTGCAGGCCGGAAATCTGATAATTAATCATTTGGATTTGCTCCAGGCCGATGTCTACCACATTGACCTGCAACAGGCTGCGGGTTTGCTGGATAAAACGCTTGTCGGTCATGATGTAGACGCTGAAATGCCAGCGTACCCAGCCCGGGAAAGCTAGGATTAGGCCGAGTAGCAGGCCGCCGGCCAGGCCGCCAAAAAAGAAACCGTAGGTTGGCTTAATTAGCGCTGGAACAGTGCCGGCCAGAATGGCAAGCATGAATAATATCAACGATTTGCGCATCACCACCGGATGCTTGCGGAAGACCAGCAAGACCTCTTCGTCTTCGAATTGTTCTTTGAAGTGCTTGGGCTTTTCGTTGGTTATATCCTGCAAGTTTTCGGATTCGGGCTCTTCCTTCTTGGCGCTCATGGCTACATTATATAGCCGATAAGAGTTATCTAACAGGTTTATTGTTTTTTGAAGTAGGTATAAAAAATAGAATCAAAACTAGTGGCGCAAAGATGATAAACACAGGAATGATCAATATTGGAATTCCTGCGTTTTGAGCTCTACGGATTACTACCACCAAGCTTAAAACTACAACTACACCTATGATAAATAAGTAAATCTGGTTCTGGATGCCTGTTACTGAATCACGCTGCATAGACCAACTTACACTCAAATACCAGAGCAGCGTTAGTAGGACCGCCCAAACTAAGAATGATCTCCTGCTTAGAGTTCGCGTAAAGGGATTCACGTTTAGTATTGTAACGAAAAACTCCATAAAGAGTTAGAATGGTCTTAGCCAATTTTGTGAAATTCCGCATTGCCGCAGTATTTCACAAAATTGAGAGGAGGAAGCGACGCAGAGCGAAAGCAAGCGAGTCTGCGAGTTTGCGTAAGCTCGAAGTCGATTCCGACGAAGCCCCTGTAGTTCAATGGATAAAATAGCTCCGTCCTAAGGAGAAGCTCCAGGTTCGAATCCTGGTGGGGGCACCAAATTAACTATATGCTAGCTAGGAATTCTGGCACATAGGCTTGAAACCTGAACCACTCTCAAGTTCGTACAGCACAGCCACCTCTTTGGCGCTTCCCACGGTAGCGGCACCAGGGGTAGATAAGCTACACTGAGCCCTCATAACGACATCTGCAAAATCTTGGCTAGATGAGCCATTTAACGGGCCTTGGTCCCCCAATTCTATTACGTTATAGAGTTTGATAGAACCAGCTCCCCCAGACGCGAAACCGCTCCAACACCCCTGATTATAATAACCAACATTTGCTTGTGCGGGCACCGCAGGACTGGCGCCCCACGTTACCTGATTACTGGTACTCGTCGGGGAGCAGACTTGAGGTAATGGCCCATTATTATTGCTTATATATTCGTCTATAGCTCCAAGCAAGCTGGCAATACCGGCTTTGCGCTGGCTGTTCCGGGCGTTGCGCTGCAAGGCCGGAACAGCCAGAAAGACAATTAATAGAATTAGTCCGGCTATAGTCAGCACAATCATCACCTCTATGATCGTGAAACCTCCCGGAGTCGATCTATATTTTCTCATTATGCTAATGGTTAAATTCTAGACCAATACCGACGCGGCTACAATGAAGATCTAAATTAGGATGTCAAGTGCTGGTGGGCGGTTTTGTAGTCGAATAGCTCTGCAGGCTCAAACCACAAGGCGATCTCTTTTTTGGCTTCATCGGGGTCGGCTGAGGCGTGGACCAAGTTGGCCAAGCCACCACCTTTTTCGTTGGCGTGCTCCATAGTTATGTGAGCGTAATCACCCCTGATAGTTCCCGGCTGGGCCTTGTGCGGTTCGGTTTCGCCAACCATTTTGCGCACTGTGGCGACAGCTTGGATGCCCTCTAAGACCAAGGCAATTACCGGTCCGGTCATCATGAAATCGGCGTTACGCCTGTAGACTTCCTCGCCACGCCGAGAAATCAGCGTTCCGATGTCTTCATAATGTTTGTGGTAGTGGCTCTCGTCCGGACTGAGCATTTTTAGGCCGATAATTTTAAGACCAGCTTTTTCAAAACGGTTGGTAATCTCGCCCACTAACCCGCGCTGGATAGTGTCGGGCTTTAATAAAACTAGTGTTCTTTGCATATAATATGATTTTAACAGATTGGTTTCTAAGCACAAGTTGAATATTATTTATGTTCAGGTAGATAGTTGCTGCGTCGCACAATATATTTGCTACAATACGCTTATGCCTTATGAACAAGCTGTAGAGCAGTTCCTGGAATATCTGGAGCTAGAGCAAAATCGCTCCAGCAAGACCATTCAAAATTATAGCCACTACCTGACCCGGCTGAGCGATTTTGCGGGCGATATTAAAATATCGGATATTAATGATGAACTTATCCGCAAATGGCGGCTATGGCTGAACCGTTTGCCGACTAACACCTCTGATGAGCTTGGCAAATCCACCCAAAACTATCACTTGATTGCCCTGCGCAGTTTTTTGAAGTACTGCTCTAAGCGCGGCTACGAAGTGATGTCGGCCGACAAAGTTGAGCTGGCCCGGACCCGCCGACCACAGGTAACATTTTTAACGCCCGAAGAACTGGAACGCCTGGCCGCCCAACCGGACATTAATAAACTCAATGGCCTGCGCGACCGGGCCATCATTGAGCTGTTATTTAGCAGCGGCTTGCGGGTGTCGGAACTTGTCGGCCTGGACCGCGACCACATTAACCTTTCGCGGCGGGAATTCATGGTCCGCGGCAAAGGCCAAAAAGACCGCCCGATTTTTATCAGCCCGGAGGCGGCTGATTGGATTAAAAAGTACCTAGAAATGCGCCAAGATAACACCAAACCCTTGTTTATCAGATACAGCGGCAGCAAAAAAGTTGATCTGTCAGGCAATTTCCACCGCCTGACTGCCCGCTCCGTACAGCGCATGATCGCCCGCTATGCCCTGCTGGCCGGCATTACCAAACACGTCAGTCCGCATACCCTGCGGCACTCATTCGCCACCGATTTGCTGATGAACGGCGCCGATCTGCGCAGCGTGCAGGCTATGCTGGGCCATAGCAATATCGCCACCACCCAAATTTATACCCACGTCACCGACCCACACCTAAAGGCCGTGCACGAAAAGTTCCACAACCGCAAAAGCTAATCCATCTTTAAATTTTTGACCGTTAATGCCATACTTAAGCATAAGAAGTAATTATAGAGGTCATGAAAGCCAGTCCAAAGCCAGAACCAAGAATTAAAATGCTGAAGCTGGATATCCTTATAGCATTCGGCTTGCTAATTTTGGTCATCATCCTTTCTGTCTGGTACAGCCACCACAAGACTACGCCCAATGGCACAACTTCTACGACTGCGGGATGGACGCATTACGCCAGCAATAAGTATGGCCTCCAATTCGATTACCCTGGCAGCTGGGGTCAACCACAAATTACCACTATTCCTGGTAAGACTGGCTCTCACTATCAGATAATCTTTGCCGCAGATCCTCAGCCAGCCGGTTTTAATAAAAATCTGAGTGTCGTAATCGGTATGGATAGTACAAATTATGCGGCCAGCAACTGCTCATCCGGCTGCACTCCATTAACTAGTAAGACTATCCAAAACAATCTTAAGACCGGCGCCAAAAGCCTGCTCCAGCACGATGATTCTTCCTATGCCTTTCTAGGTACAATCGGTAACAATAGCATTTTAACGGATGTACAGACAGTCTCTATCTCCAAGATAGATGTTACGGGCGCCATAGCTATCTATAGTCTAAGAGGTAACGGCGGCTGCCCTGCCGGGAAGTTCGCTTCAGC
>Ga0265338_10005848_pt1 | contig 15874 bp, 19 predicted proteins | sample 42126metaG_FD_193579 | JGI IMG/M metagenome (GOLD analysis project Ga0265338, IMG submission 193579) | Rhizosphere microbial communities from Carex aquatilis grown in University of Washington, Seatle, WA, United States - 4-21-26 metaG | ecosystem: Host-associated > Plants > Roots > Rhizosphere... | reverse complement strand
CGCCCGCCAATCAGGTGAGGACGCATGTCCACCGCCGCCATCAACAGACCCACATCGGTCTGAAGGCGATCCAACGCCATTTGTTGATTCGTTGTCTGGGCAGTAAGCAAGGCGATCTGGCGTTGCTGCACGGTGATTTGCTCGTGCTGGGTGGTGATGATGTCTCGTAACGCACCGAGACCTAACTGCTCAAGCCGCTGATCGACCGGGAGTTCGTCATCTGGCGAGATCAGCCGTATCATCTCTCGAATTGCCGTCCATAGCTCGGCGGAATCCTGAGTTCTACCGCAGCCCTGCGGCTCGGCCTCCGTATAAGATTGTGACACTGAAATTCTCCATGGGGTAACCTTAAATGTTCAAGTCGTTCCAGGAACCTTGGTTCGGCCCCTGCCGGCTGATTCCGGCAGGGGAGTAGCTTGAACATTGGCCCATGGAGGCATCGGGGATCAGTCCGATGCCGTTATTTATCTCACAAGCTGCTTCCGCTTTGCAATATTCTTGTGAGGTGTCGGTTGGCGACGATAGTTACATGTACCAGTTCGCGATAAGCCCGTTTGGATAGATGACGGCCACCGATGATTCGCTTTCAGCCATTCTTCGACTATTTTTCGGCGACAGTCCACATCCAGGCGCTCACCGTCATTGTCGAACATCCAAGGGAACGCGGACGGTACCCGAGCTGTGGGCGTAGGATTTGCCAAGCTGGGTGATCTTCCAGCCGACGCCAAGCCCCACGTGCCGCGCCACAGCTTCGTCAGTCTTGCCGCCGATCTCGGCTACAACGAGCCGACTATCGCCCCTTGCTCGACCACGAGGCGCACTCGATCACCGGCAGGCACATCCACTCCACCGATGCCGTGTTGCTGGCAGGAGCCGACGCCGTTGGGAATGCCGTCGTGAAGCTGATGCAGCAGTCCGCTCCCGAGCCGATGGCAGATCAACCGCTTGATCGCCTGGGTTCTGCTCGGTCGCGTACGACCGTTCCTATGGCGGGACGAACAGGCAAGCCATGGCTTTTTGTTGCACGTCGGTGGTGATGGTCCTGGTATGGTTAGCGGGACACGAGATACCAGGGCGAGGGGATTGCTGAACAGGTCGAACCGCCCGCCCAAGCTGCACACCTCGTAACGCCCCCATCAGGTCGGTCATGAAGGCACCAAAGACTGGTGGTCCCATCGTCTAGGTTTCAGCTTTGGCGAAGCGCTGCGGCATGGAGCCGGGCACATTCTGGAGACGCGCCAACCGCAGGGCCGGCCGGCGCCGATCTCTTTCCGCACGCCCACGGCCATCAAGGTGGCCGACGCGACGCCGAGCAGGAGTAGGCTGGAAGGCTCCGGCACCAACGCGGCGCCGGTGCTCGACGCGGCGATCTCCAACGTCACGTCATGCGCCCAGCCCACGCCGCATCAAGGCTCCAGATCGCCTGTCCGACCCTTTGGCGCCGCCGGTCTGATCAGCCCCGTAGATGTTCGCGATCGTCCACCCGACTCGACTGCCGGCATCCCGGAGCGGTTGCAACTGGTCCTCGGTGGTCGGACCTTTGGGAACTAGCAACTGCCAATGTACCGCGACACCGGAGAGTGCCGCTTCGTAGTCTCGGTTGTTGCGGAGTTGACAAGCCCGCAATTTGTTGGCTGGCTCAGCACTGTATGGTGAACCGGAGGTTCCGTGCATGATCGTCAGTTCGCAACTCTTCGAGATGTACCTCCAATGCCCTACCAAGTGCTGGCTTCACTCACGCGGCGAACCGCCCCCAGGAAATTCTTATGCAGAGTGGGTTAAGGCTCACAATGAGACCTATTTCCAAGAAGGGATTAAACGTCTCCTCATTACCTTTCCAGAAGGCGATCGCGCGATCGCGCCGCCGATTGCTGGGAACCCCAGAGGCTTGTCATGGCGATTCGCCATCGATGTGGGCGGGAATACAAACGAGGCGGATTCAAGGCTACAGGCTGTTGAGAGGGTGCCCGCGAAAGGTCGCGGCAAAGGCGCCATTTTTATCCCCTATCGTTTTGAGGCCAGTAACAAGATTACCAAGGATCACAAGCTGCTTCTTTCATTTGACGCGCATTTGCTGTCCGGGTCGCTTGGGCGTGAGGTTAGCTTCGGCAGGATTGTGCATGGTGACAACTACGCCTCGCTGAATGTCAAGACACTCGCCCTCGCCAAGGAGACGCGAAAGCGGATCAAGGACACCGCTACGCTGTTGGCCGGCCACGCCCCGCCCGACCTTGTGCTGAACCGACATTGCGGCCAGTGCGAGTTTCAAAGTCGGTGCCTAGCACAGGCTAGGGAAAAAGACGACCTAAGTCTCCTGTCCGGGATGTCGGAGAAAGACCGCAAGAGGCAACACGGCAGAGGCATCTTCACGGTCACCCAACTGTCCTACACATTTCGCCCACGTCGTCGCAGGAAGGAATCAAAGGGAAAGCAGGAGAAGCATCATCATTCTCTCCGGGCGCTTGCGATTCGCAAAAATATGATCCACGCAGTCGGCAATCCCGACCCAAAACTCGAAGGCACTCCCGTCTTTCTGGACGTTGAAGGGCTTCCTGACCGCGATCTTTACTACCTGATTGGGATTCGCTTCGAAGGTACCGAAGGAACAATCCAACGCAGTTTCTGGGCGGACAATGCGAAAGAAGAGAGGCAGATATGGATTGGCCTTCTCGACATCCTTTCGAAAATCACGAACCCGCAGCTAATCCATTACGGCAGCTACGAGGCGACATTCCTGAAACGAATGTGCGAACGTCATGGACGGCCACCCGAAGACTCCCAAGTGGCCATTGCGGTCGATCGTCCGATAAATCTTCTCTCATTCATCTGTGCTCAGGTCTATTTCCCGACGTACTCTAATGGATTGAAGGAGATCACGGGATATCTTGGGTTCCAATGGTCTGGCACGCTTCTATCCGGTATCAATTCGATCGTTTGGCGGGATCGATGGGAGGTGTCCAGGAATCCCGCACTAGCGCAGGCGCTAATTGACTACAATCGGCAGGACTGCGAAGCTCTTGAATTCCTAACGAAGAGGTTGACCGCTCTGCACCAAACGACGCCTGCTGACAGCAAGTTACCGCAACAAAAGGTGGTTCTTACGTCCGACATGAAGCGGGAAAGCCCATATGGGTTCAAAACCAACCAATTCGCCTTTCCAGAGATGGATACAATCAATAAGGCCGCCTACTGGGATTACCAGCGCGAACGGGTCTATATGAAGTCACGCAACAAGTCGCCGCGTAAGCGTAGACGGCATGCGACAGCCCGAAACGTGTTCACGCCGAATAACACTTTAGAACATGCACAACGTTCCTCCTGCCCAAACTGCAAGTCGGAGCAAGTCTATAGGCATGATGAGCAAACCCGTACGGTTATCGACCTACGTTTCATGGGACACGGAATCAAGCGGTGGGTTACGCGCCACATCACCCGGCGCTGTCGCTGCTCATCATGCAAATTCTCCTTCTACCCGCAAGACCCAAGCTGGCCCAAAGAAAGATACGGTTCTAATCTTGTCGCATACGTGGTCTACTTAAATATAGAACTCCGGATGCCGCTGATTCGTGTATCTTCTAACGTAAGTAAATTATTCGGCATTGCTCTTTGGATCGGAAGGATGATTAAATTCAAGGCGAGAGCCGCAGAGACTTATCGTGTCGTATATGACGATATTATAAAGGAACTTTGTAGCGGCAATTTGCTGCATGTGGACGAAACCAGCATCAGCGTCGGCGGAACGAATGGCTATGTGTGGGTCCTTGCTAGCATGGAGAAAGTTGCGTATTTCTATACACCAACCCGAGAAGGGATTACCATCCAAACGATGCTCAAGGACTTTAAAGGAGTTCTGGTATCTGATTTCTATGCGGCGTATGACGCCCTCAATTGCCCTCAGCAGAAATGCCTGATCCACTTCATCCGCGACTTGAATGATGACCTGTTGAAACACCCGTATGACGAGGGGATAAAGCGACTTGCGAGGGAATTTACCGATTTGCTGAATCCAATCATAGAAACGGTGGACCAGCGAGGGTTAAAGAAACGCTTTTTAGGTAAACACAGAATGTTTGTCAATCGCTTCTACACGCGCCTCGACGGCGAATTTGGTATCGGCGAAGTTGTTAGAAAAACCGTTGCGAGGTTGCAGAGGAACCGCGATACTATGTTTACTTTTTTGGATTTTGATGACGTACCGTGGAACAACAATAATGCGGAGCATGCCGTTAAAGCCTTTGCTATGATTCGTAATGTGATCAATGGAACAACCTCGGATAATGGCCTTCGCGATTACCTTGTTTTGCTGAGCATTTGTGAGACGTGTAAGTATAAGAATGTTGACTTCCTCGACTTCCTGCGCTCCGGCTCAATGAGTGTTGACGATTTCGTGAGCCATCGCCGAAGCGGAGCATGAGACGTCGGAGCGGCACTCCTCGGTATCGTTGTTATACAGAAATATACTAGAGTAGTTCCTACCACGCCTCCCAATTATTTAGCTGTCGCTGGCGAGGTGCCCGCAGGGCGTCCTCGGCGGAGCGGCGAGCATCGACCGCGACGAGGGCATCTTAGGCACAAAGGGGCGTGACAGGCGGCAATCCGTGCTTAGCCTGTGTTGTGGTTGAAACGAGAAGGCATACGTTGCCTGTTCGTGCGACCTTCGACACGGACGCTGCGAGTTCGACATCATGGCCGCATGGTCGTCCTCCGGTTGCCGTAATCCTTGCCCTACCATGAGTATGTTGGGCGGCCAGATGACTACCCGTACCTTGCCGGTGGCCATGGTGGTTTGGGGTGGTTGGGGTGGTCGCGTCCCATAACGCCGCACGGACTAACAGATCGCCTCATGTCGCTGTTCAGCAATCCCCCTCGTTCCCCACCCCTGGAAGCTGGCTCTCAACCGTCCTTTCCACGGTCATGCTGACCGTATTCAGCACCATCTGTTTTCGTTAACAGATCGGCATCAAGGCTATCAACCGAAGCCGACCTCAAGCCGCAGCCATCTCCCGCCTCACCCGCTGCACCGTGCCACTCCCGACTCCGACCAACCTCGCCACTTTGAGAATGCCATGGCCAGCGGCAAGCTGCCGCCGGATCGCCTCCTCAACCTTTCGACCAACCGACGGCCGTCCGAGCTTCTTGATCCCCTGCTCGCGCACTCGGTTCAAGCCAGCGATGACCCGCGCCCGGATCATCTCCCTTTCCAGTTCACCAAACACACAGGCCATCTGGATCATCGCCTTGCCGAAGGGACTGGTGCTGTCGATCGCTTGCTGGTCGCTGTACAGGGCGACGCCGGCTGCATCCAGTTCCGCCATGGCGCTGGCGACGTGCAGGACGCTCCTACCGAGCCGGTCGATTGACCAGCACATGCATACGTCGAACCGGCGTCGTACGGCGTCCTTGAGCATTTGGTTGAATGCCGGGCGCTGATCCCGACCCTTGGCGCCACTGATGCCGGCGTCTTCATAGGTGTGGACGATCTCCCACCCACGATGTCCGGCGACCTTGGCGAGTGCGAGGCGTTGGTTCTCAGTGGTCTGGCCATCCGTGGTGCTGACCCGAAGGTAGAGTGCCGCCCGCATAGAATTCCTCGGAAAGTTCCGTACCCATCATAATCCAGCTATGCAGGAGTCAAGTGTTTGCTGCATAGGTTGGGCGTGTTGCTGGACGCGGCGGAACTCCTTGGGTGCAGGAGGTCGTGTGCAGACGGGTTTTCTGCATAGGGTGGATTTCGCCCTGGGGCGGCTCGTCGGGCAGCGGACAAGCACAGGGGTCATGGCTACGCCTGCAATGCCGGTAAACGGCGACAGGAGTGATGGACGCTCCGCCCGTTGCCTCGCACGGACCATCGACGTAGCGATACGTCGCGTCCCGAAATCTGGCCGGAACGTGAGTGAGACAAATAGGTGGTATCTGGCGAGGGGTTGGTTGGTGGGACTGAGATTGCGGGACGAACGGTGGTCCCGGTCGTTGGACCGGCAGCACCCCCCAATCGTAGAGCAAAGATATGACCAGCCCCTCTGCATGCCCTGGCCTTCACGATGTCCCCCATTCAGGTCGGCCGGATGAAACCAAGCAAAATGGGAAGATGCCATGCCCTCTGAGTTGATTGAGTTCTGGCGTCGCTGCGATTTCACGCATGCGCCCTATGTCCACCCGGCCGATCGGACGCTCCTTGAATCTGAAAATGGCCGCTACATTGATGCGGCACCCAAGAATTTTGAGGATTTCGTCGGCAGTGATCGGTTTGGCGACTTCGAGGATGCACGGTTTCACCTGTCACTTCTTCCGTGTCCGTTTGTGGGCGACCTGCGCTCCGCAGACATCTTGATATTCCTACTCAACCCCGGATTTTCGTTTTCCGATTACTATGCCGAGTTCAAGATCGACGGTTGCAAATCACGCTTGCAGCGTATGATCTGGCAGAACTTCGATGGCATAGAGTTCCCTTTTGTGTGGCTTGACCCCGACTACTGCTGGCATGGAGGTTTCATCTGGTGGGAACGCAAGCTCCGAGAAGTGATCACAGAAATTGCCAAGCGAGAATTCGGCGGCAGATACTGGGATGGCTTGAGAAGCCTATCTCGCCGATTGGCGGCCGTTGAACTGGTGCCGTATCACGCACCTTCGTTCAAGGCCCATCGGCTCATCGACAGGCTACCCTCTGCAAGGGCTGCCCGGGCGTTCGCCGCAAGAGTGGTGGAGAGCGCATCAAGTCGCGTGAAGACCATCATAGTGACCCGACAGGCTGCTCAATGGGGGTTCACCAAAGCCTTGCCCCATGTCGTCGTCTATGAAGGCGGCCAAGCACGGGGCGCCAGCCTGGGCGTCAAGACGCCAGGAGGGAAGGCGATCCTTGCTCGGTATGGCATCCATGCTGTTTGAGACCTGCCCATGACACGACCCTCAGCACCGACCACCAGCATGGTTGACCAGATCGCCAGGGCCATCGCCGCCGTAGACGGCACCAAGTTCGAGGATGATCCAAAACGCTTCCGAATGCTGGCGCTGGCGGCTCTCAAGCCGGTCGCCCGACCGGCAGATGCGATGGTCGATGCGGCGTATAAAGCTGTCCGGTCCGATGAGCATTGGGCTGTCAACAGTCGGCGGGATTTCGGGAAAGGTGTGCGAGCGATGATCCTGGCGGCGATGGACCGATAGACAGAAGAACGACCTACGGCCCAACGATCACCCAATAATGTTGCGACTCAAAGACCGTGCCACGGAGCGGGAGCCGCAGCACAGGTGTTTCGCGATATCCGCGTTCCACAAACTTGCCTAAATCCAGGCTGGTGATATGATCGCAATTCAAGCACAGGCCATCGACCCAACAACCGGTTCGAGTGGACGTGTTGACCGTGGCGGGGTTGTCAAGAATCGGCTGACGAGCCATCGCCGTACCTGTGCAAGAGAGGATGCGAGTATGGCACTTACTCCAAGGCAACGGGACATCATGGAGGCCGTTCGGAAAGTTGGCTATGCAGTTTCATCGTCTGTCACGCCGGGTTATCAGCCAAGCAGGGCATGGTATGTACCGGGAGCGATGATGAGCTTTTCGGAGACCACTGGACGCTCTCTCGTTAACAAAAAAATGCTGGTCCTTGACCCCGACAACAACACGAAGAGGGTGAAAAACGATCGTGGGTTCACCATCGGCTACCGTTATCTCGCCACAGAAGAAGGAAAACCGAGCCGCTGACATCACTCCCGACGGCTTTTGCAGCGATCCGCACCACAGCGACACTGCAATCTCGCATCATGGCCTATATCGAGTCGGAATCCACGTTGACACGGTTCAATCGGGATATGGTGACGAAACAGATGGCTGTTGATGTTGAGGCGCTTCGGCAGTTCGTAGAAGAATTCTCCAAAACGGAATGACCGGTTCGAGAGATCAAGATCATCCATGACTCGAATGCTGAGTACAAGGAATGCTGAGTACAAGGAATGGTCAGTCAAGGATCACGATCGCGATTGAGAGCTAAGGTCACCGGACCTTCCAGATAGCACTGCGGATCGCAGCAACCAGGAAGGAAGCCTATTCACCGGCGAGGTCGGGGGCAGACGCCAGCAACTCGACGTGATCTTCGTCCGGTTCCTCCAACTCATCGACGGTGAACTCCTCAAAGGCACTGAACTACAGCGCTTCCCAGGTGTCGGCCCAGTCCACAGCGGCACTTCCGGTCTTGCTGTCCTGCCATTTCTCGGTGTGATCTTCGATTTCGTGGCGAGCACTCTGTACAACTGCGCTCGCATATTCCGATGCCTCACCCAGCACTTCGTTGTACTCTTGGACGGTGCTGTTAAGGGTTTCAAGCGTTTCACGTATCACGTCGTTCGTGGCGACGATCTGATCCTCGAGGTTTTCCTTTACGACCTGCAATCGCGCGACTGTTGCATCGCGAGTATCCTTCTCTGCCCTGTTCAAGCGGAACGTCGTTCCGTCAACGTTTCGGCTCATAAGGGGCTACGACAGCCGCTCACCAGCGACGAGATAGACCCAGCGGACGATCCCCGCCGGCATCAAGTATCACGCCGCCATCTTTCGATCGCCTGCACCCTTCTTGGCGTCGGCCAGTACCCTGTAAACGCTCGCCACGCCGATATCCAACCGCTCGGCGATCTCGGTGCGCTGCAAGCCTTCGTCGGCCAGCTTCAGTACCTCGGCGGCCTTGGCTCGTGCCGTGGGCTTTCGGCCTTTGTATTTGCCGTCCGCCTTGGCCCTCGCCACACCCTCCTTCTGGCGTTCCAGCAGGAGGCCGCGCTCGAACTCAGCGACTGCGCCCAGCATCGTCACCATCAGCTTTCCGGTGGGGCTACGGGTGTCGATCTGCTGCCCACCCATCGAGAGCATGATCAAGCCGACGCCGCGCCGGTCGAGGTCTTCCACGATCCGCAGCAGGTCCGTGGTGCTCCTCGCAAGGCGATCGGGTTTACAGGCCACCAGGGTATCCCCACGCCGCACGAAGCGTAGGGCCTCCTTGAGCCGGTCGCGTTGACCGAGGGCCGATACCTGCTCGCTGAAGATTTCCTCGCACCCGGCGGCGTTCAGGTCGCGGATTTGGGCATCGAGGCCGGCCCGCTGGTCCGTGGTCGAGACCCTCGCGTATCCCACCAAGATGCCCGGCATTGACGGTTCCCACCTATCACACGATCCACAGGCAATCTGATCGGTCGCCTCTCAGAATGCAAACAGAACTCGTATGATAGGGAAACGGGACAGAGGGGCGCCGATCGCACGGGAGGACCCTTGCGATAGGTGACGACCGGGCCTGCGAAAGCAGTCCTGCCTGTTACCCTCGTATCGTATGCGATGGTTCATCATGGCGAGACGGTCGCGTCGAGTCCGCACTCGATGTGGCGCCTCAGTCTGAATGCCGGGGTTCGACCGGAGGCAGGCATACACCGTCCGATGTAGCCCGTGATGGGAGAGCCAGATATTTCCGGCGGCACGGCACTCGATACCGCGACTTTCCGTCCGGCGCAGTAACCGCTCGCCGGGTGGCTATGCCACGGTGTGGATTGTCTCGATCGGAGGCACTGGGAATTTGAGGGTCCACTTGCTACCATGATCTAAACGAAGCACCGCTGAGCCGTTGAGTTGCTCCATCATGCGCCTCACCAAACCCAGACCGTGCCGCTTGCTGTTGCCTGATTCGATGAAACCGACGCCGTCATCGCCGAAAAGTAACGTCGCGTCTTCGTCGGGGGCGCCCCGAAGCAACGACACGCTGATCGTGCCCTCGCCGCTCGGAAACGCGTGGGCATAGCTATTGGCGATCAATTCCGAAATGACGAGGCCCAACGCCGTAACACTATCCAGATCGAGGATGACCGGTTCGGAATGACAGGTCAGTGCCACGTTGGGGCAGCGAGCAATCTCCAAGTCTTGGAAACCCCGACAAAGCGCCGAAAGATAGGCGCCGAAATCTATTGTCCGGCTCAGGCCGGTGCCGAGGAGATGGTCATACACCTGCGCCAGAGTCATGACCCTGCGTGCGATCGCTCCGATACCCACCTTTCCAGCTTGATCGGTTGTGATCTGGAGTTGCTTGCTGAGCATCCCGTGAACAAGTTGAAGGTTGTTGCGAACGCGGTGTTGTAGCTCCCGCGCCATAGTGCCTTTCTCCTCCAGGAGCACTTTCTCGTCACGCAGGAGGCAGTTCTTGGCCGCGAGCAGCCGATCTCTGTCGGCGACCATATCCTTCATCCGATCGACCGCACTCTGTAGGGCAGAATTGCGGGTGGACGTGCTGACCGCTTCTGCCAGAACATTTGCGAATCCGGTCAAAAAGTCGATGTCGTGGTGGTCATAAACATGATGTACCGGATTATCGATTTCTAGCACGCCGTAGGGCCGGCCCTCCTTTGTCTTGATAACAACATCGACAGTCGAGATGATGGCGTGTTCAGCGTAGAAGGCTGGCAGCACGAAGCTTGGGTCTTTGTTCAAATCCCCGCAGATGACCGGCTCTCCGGTGATGAACGCACGACCTTGCGGAGAACTCTCATTGGCCTGGGAAACAACGCGCCCAATTACGCCCTGGTGCCAGCCTACCCCGGCCTCGACAAGCAGGTCGTTCTCGTCGGCGCGATAGCGGCAGACCTTGCAAAAGGGGACATCCAAGCATAAGGCGCAAACTCGCGCGGCCTCTGTCAAAACTTTACCGAGATCGCTTTCGCCGAGGGCGTAGCGGCCGAATTCCGCAAGCGCCGCCTGCTGCCGACGAAGTCGAGCGATTTCAATGGATTTACGATCCTCAGAACGAACCGAATCACTCTTGGGCGGTTCCTCCAGAATATGGAAACCTTGGGGGAACGGTGCGGAGCCCTCGCCTGTGCTGACGATTTGTTGGACGATCTTAAGCGCACGAACAACGTCTTGAGGTCGGTACGGCTTGCCTAGCCGAGCTTCCCCATCGACCTTCGTCAGTTCAATGGTGCCGACGTTCCCCGTTGCATAGAGAATACCCGGACGCCCTTTGGGGTTTAGCCGGGCGGCGATTTCCGTGCCGAAACCTCCCTCGGCCAACCGCAGATCGAAGATCGCCAGATCAGGCTTATGATGCTCACAGAGTTCAACCGCCTTGCCGACGGTGCGAGCGATGCCACACACTTCATACTTGGCATCGACCAGAACGTCTTCCAGCATGTCGGCCATGAAGAGGTCATCTTCGGCAATTATGACTTTAAACATCTGGCATTACCTGTAACGATTGAATGACGGTGTTTGCATCGCGACTTGATTAGGCGGATAGAGAACCCGTTGGAGGTCAGCCGATCGGTACCCTCGGCCAGACGGTTTATGTCGGTCGGATTTTCAATAGGCTCATTATGACGTGACGCCCTCGCCCGTGGCAGTATCGGAAACTACCTATGCCCTTCCGCCGACTCCTGTTCTGACGGCGCGAAGGCACCTAAGCCGCGCGGTGACCGACCAAACAGGTTTGGTCCGGTCACCAGCAGCACGCCGGCAGCGAGTTGGTCAAGTGTGTGCCGAAGCAGACGTTGGTCATGGATGGGCTAACCCCAAAAGGGGAGGCGTCGGAGCGGGGATGTAATCGCAAGTAATACCGACTGCCGCAACAACGGGCAACTCTTGCCGTGATCGGGGTATGAGTAGATTCCGATCTCGTATGCTGACGGAACCACGTCAAAGTAAGTGCCGTTGTATGCTTATCTCGCCGGATCGGAAAGCTACCTTGCCGAAGATACTTGTCATCGACGACGACGCCGAAATCCGGGACTTGATCTCATGTATCCTTGAGATCGAGGGCTACAGCGTATCTGTGGCCGAGGATGGCATCAGCGGCGTCGCTCGGTACAACGCAGAACTGCCCGACCTTATTATCACCGACATGGTCATGCCCGGACAGGGCGGAGCCGAGACGATCAGCATAATACTCCGGGAAACCCCTGACGCCAGGATTATTGCGATCTCCGGCGGCGGAAGGCTTGATGAGACGAACCCTCTAAAAACCGCCGAAATGCTTGGCGCCGTGGGGACCTTACGCAAGCCGTTCACCGTAACCGAATTGCTCGACTGCGTCACCCGCACGTTGAGTCGGTCGCCCGTGCAAATCAACCAGCACTCAGCGGTGTGAGACCTCAATGAGCGAAGACCACGTTGTGGAGGATGCATGGCACTGAGTCATCATATCACCTTGGCAAGACAATATGCTCTGATGGCGGATCAGTTGGGAGAGTCGCTACGGGGAAAATGGTACCGCAAGCTGGCAGAAGGTTATGCCGTGCTGGCCGAACACGAGGACAAGAACCGTCCGAAAACAGCAGGCGGTGTGGTGGCTGCGAGACAGGCTCAACACCGGTCCAAACACTGCTCCGCAGCCTCCAGCTAAGAAGGGTCGGTAGCCAATCAATGAGCGGGTTCGCAGATTGACACTGCCGGGCTGCCCGATGCTCGACTTGTAGCAAGTAGGCGATGAGGCAATTCCTGTTACATTAGGGATGGGAGGGCAAACATCACGCAGTGAGCATATGAGTAGATTCCGAATCTACCTTGCCATCACCCTACCCGGCTACCGTACCCGAACGGCCAATAAACCTGCCGGGTGACAACATGGCCTATTATCGGCTCTATCTGCTCAACGAGACGGACCACATCTACAATTATCAGATCGTGGAAGGTGATGATGATGATGCGGCTGTTCTTATCGCGGGGCGTCTGCTCTCTGGTGCCTCTGCCGTGGAAATATGGGCCGGTGCCCGCAGGGTCGCTCACCTGACCGCTGCGAAACTTGAGGGGCAACAATGACGGAAGAACCCGTCATCATCGCGATGAACGTCGCTCGTTATGGAGCCTTAGCTGGCTCTCGACCTGGACGACAAGAAGCGTTCCGTTGTCAGCCGATTGCTTGCAGAAGCCAAAGAGAGCTTGGTTCTGGCGATCGCGATCGCCAAAAGCAACGCTGTGCCGACCACGCCGGTCATCGGCAGTAACCGACATGTAGGGTTTGGAACGATTGGAGAGGCTAGGTAGATACCGAGGCTGGCGGTGTCGTTGCCGCGCACCCACGTCCGAATGGAAATGCATCGTGAGCATTTCTGGAGGCGATCATGTCAACCATTCTGATTATCGTTCTGCTTGTCCTGATCTTCGGAGGCGGTGGCTTTTGGGGATATCGTCGTCGTTGGTAATGCGGGAATGTCCTGGCGACCCTGGCGTGCAAGGAACTCGTTCGGGTTGTGGGGATTTGGCCTCTCCATCGCCCGCATGATGTACAGCGAATTGCGCACAATAATCTTCTGCCATCGGCCAGATTATCCACTGCCGAGTGTGCCTTCGCTGCGCCGTAATGGAGGCTTGAATGGCTGCCGATAAGGTTATCGCCTACGTGGTGTTGGGGCTAATATTCCTGTCAGGATTGATTGTGGCGACCATCTAAGCAGCCCGCCCCCCGGCGCCACTTAAAGGCGATGCCTAGCAAGGCTGTCCGCCACCACGGTGTGACACCGTGGCTATCACCGAGAGATTACGCCGAGCATCATGTGCTCGATGGGACGTTGCCGGCTTCTTTTGACGAGTGGGAGGCAAGCGCCAAGGCCGCTGCCGAGCTATGGCCTGCGACCCAGCGCGTCGTCATTCAGGCCGGCGAATTCAGCCGATGGTGCATCGCGACAAGGCAACGCCCCGATGCCGCCGCACGGGTTGCATTCGCTCGACAGGCTGCCAACCGATCATTTCCACAAAGATAACCGCCCGATCGGTGCTGCCGCTGTGTAAGGGGACCGATGATCACTCCGCGCAGTTCGCCAACCGTTCACCCAAAGGTACAGGCAGCCTGATCACCGGGACGGTTGGGAACCGTCATCAGCCAGTTCCAGCAGGTTCAGGAGCCGATAGCAGTCGCTATCGAGTCACAGGTCATCGAACACACATTCGGCGTCCAGTGTCGCCCTGGCGGTCGCCAACGGTCGGTCTGGTGCCGATGAGCCGGATCGCCTCGGATCAGATCGCCAGGACGATTTGGGTCGGACGACGACAAGCTGACGTAGTTGCTCGAATCCAGGCGGTGTGAGCAGGTTACGGTCCCCCAAACCAACCCTGGGAGATCGTCATGCCGCCAGCCAAGAAATCCGCTGCCAAGAAAGCCGCCGCCCCGGTCAAGACGGCAGCCTCCCCACCAAAGAAGGGGGCCTCGGCGAAGGCTGCGGCCCAGGCCACCGTCACGCTAAAGCAGATCGCCGCAGAGTTGGCGGAGAGCCATGACCTCCCGAAAAAGCACGCCGAAGCCATGCTGGGCGATCTCGTGGCGTTGACCACCCAGCATCTCAAGGAGGGCGACAAAATCCGGCTGACCGGCCTCGGCATCCTTCAAGTGCGGGCACGACCCGCTCGGATGGGCCGGAACCCGGCGACCGGCGAGGCGATCAAGATTAAAGCCAGCAGGAGGGTCGCCTTCCGGCCAGCCAAGGAATTGAAGGAGGCCGTGTAGCGCATTAGTCGATACGAACGCTCGGTTGGCGTGCGCCCTCGACGTTGAGAATCACGTTCGATCACCCACGAGGCCACCATCCGCCGCGCCTGCGTACCGAAGGAAATCTCCATGATTGATGATGTCCGGAAGACTGACCTGCTTATATCGATGTTGAAGCAGTCGTTGCCTCTTGAAGCCAACATTACACCATACTTGGCCGGCGCACTCGCGGATCAGACACCGGATATCACCATTCCCAAGAAATGTAACGTCACCAGTGTTTTCTACACTGGGGATATGGGAGGTATCCTCTGCGGCTTGGACATCGGTGGTCCCGAGACCAAAACGCCGCATGTGGTCTCTATAACTCACCTCGCATTTGACCGTCGGGTTCCACTATCGCACGAGATAGAAGCCTATCAACGTCACCGAATCAAGAAGCTCAAAAAAGAGCAGGGCCGTGGGTACTGACCGAAGTTTAGAACGTCGCCGTGCGGAGGATTGTCGGAGAGCGGTTTGAGGCGGTCGGTCACCAGACCTATTGCCGCGTCACGGGTCGGTCGTGAATACCGGAACGATAGCTTCGATCCCTCGACAGTACGTTCAAGCCAGCTTCGATTGAGCCTGTCTCATCAGCAGCGGCAAGATCAGGCCGACGCCAATCCCCCAGCATCCGTTAATCAGGAACGAGCGCACGAACGCCATAGCCGCCCAACTACCTGCCACGGGCGAGCCCTTGATCAGCGGCACGATGAACAGGCCGACCAACGCCGCCGCTATGCCAAGTCCCAGTCCAAGGAACCACATCGGGTATGCCGGCAGCCTAGGCAGCACCAGTCCAAACACTGCGCCCCAGACGCCGCCCCAGAAGCACAGGTCGATGATCAGCGGCACTCCAAACGGTGGCACGCCACGGGTCGGATACCAGGGTGGCATCAGGCCGAGCAGATGCAGCAGTTCCCACATGCCCTGGTGGAACACGAGAACGGAAATCACCGCAGCGACAAATCCGAACACCGCTCGGTTCAATGATGGCGTCATGTCGTCCCCCCCTTAGTATTGTTGGTTCAGGCCCGACTTTGGTTGGTCGGCGCGTCGTTCGCGGTCATGACGATAGCTGAAACGGCCGGGTCAGTCATCGCCGCGATCGAGAACTCCAGTTCTCACGTGCCCTGCTGGCACACGAGAACTGAAATCGCGGCAGCGACGGGTTTCAGAGGAGGCAGTGGCACAGGCGATCAACCATAAAGTCCGCCCCCAGCGTCGCCGTGACGGTCGCCATCGGCTGGTCTGGCGACGGTTGATGGAGTGCCGTCCACGCCAAAAATTACATGGACCACCGGACCGTCACCGCCGTCGTATTATGGCACATCTCACGGCGATCCAAGTCCGGCGTAGCGCGTATGCTGTCCGTACCCATCCAGGGCATTGCGCAG
>Ga0265338_10005847_pt1 | contig 15876 bp, 15 predicted proteins | sample 42126metaG_FD_193579 | JGI IMG/M metagenome (GOLD analysis project Ga0265338, IMG submission 193579) | Rhizosphere microbial communities from Carex aquatilis grown in University of Washington, Seatle, WA, United States - 4-21-26 metaG | ecosystem: Host-associated > Plants > Roots > Rhizosphere... | reverse complement strand
GTTATGCGCGGTGGCATCGGAATCGTCGAGCGCGACTGCTTTGTCGGCGGCGGCCTCGGCCTGGGCGAAGAGTCCCGGAAGATCCTTGGGCGGAGCGTCAAATGAGGTGACGAGGTAGAAGTCGGCCAAGCCACTCCAGGCGGCAGCGTAGTCAGGCTGAAGGCTGATTGCTCTCTGGAAATACTGTTGACTGTCCGGGAGATGATCCGTGAACCAGTAATAGCGGCCACGGAGGTACGCGTCGTGGGCCTCAGGGTTGATTTGTCTCGCGGGCTTCGCAGAGTCGTTGATTTTTGCGCCGGCCTCGTGCGCGATAGTCGTTGCCAGTTCGGTCTGAAGGGTATTCAGATCTTTCAGATCCCGGTCATAGCTGTCGGCCCACAGATGGGTATCGGTTGGGGCATAAATAAGCTGAACGGTGATGTGGACGTTATTGGCGGAGCGACTCACAGAGCCTTCCACGATGCCATCGACGTTCAGTTGGCGTGCGATCTCGGGGAGACTCCGTTGGGCCTTCTTGAACTGCATGGCAGAAGTCCGGGAGACCACGCGCAATCCCGATTGTTTGGCAAGCATAGTGATCAGTTCTTCGGTCATTCCGTCGGCAAAATAATCCTGGGAAGGGTCGCCGGAGAGGTTCTGAAGGGGCAAGACTGCGATGGAATGGATCGACGGGCTAGCGGAGGAGAAGAGACGGCCGCGCCAGGTTCTTACCCCTAAGAGGAGTGCGGAAATGAGAGCAATGCTGGCGAATGCAGCGAAAAAGATTTTTGGCCCGAGAGTCGTGTTCGGACGGGGAGGTGATTCAGGTGACGATCCCGTGGCGAGGCGCAGTGTGCGAGAGGAGTTGCCGTTGGACGGTGTGACGTTTGGGTTCTCCGGGAGGACGTCTGGCGTCTGAGAACCGTCGCCGCCATTTTTTGGCGCTTCACCGAGAACCACCGTTGGCGCGACGAATCGGTAGCCTTTGCCGGTGATGGTCTGGACGAAACGAGGGGCCTCGGGATCGTCGCGGAGAACGGCGCGAACTTTCCTGATGGCGGTGTTGATACCGTGCTCGGTGTCGAGGAAGACATCGTGTCCCCAGAGGTGGTCGATGATCTCCTGCCTGGTGACGAGGTGGCCGCGGCGGTCCACGAGCAGGATCAGCAGCTCCATCGGAATTTTTTCGATTTTGATGCGGCGGCCGGAGCGGATCAGCTCGTAACGGTCGCAGTCGAGGGAGAACTCATCGAATTGGATGACCCCATTCGGCACAGAGGAGGCCCTTCCATGGCGCGGAAGTATAGCATCGAATAGCGGCCGGGTCTGACGGGGCGTTTATCGTCAATCAGTTACGGCTTCACCAATTCTTCATCAAACTTCACCTTCCGGGTATTGCCAGGGTTCGGCGTTTTGCAGTTAGCTGCGACGGTCCAGTCAATTGTCTGGCGCAAAAGTCAGAGGTGCCGAGCTGCCTTCCTTCCGCTGCATCTTGTGCGGCGCAGCCGATCCTCGGGCGAATTCAGGAAGGAGAACTCTATGAATCGGTTTCGCAAGAATTGGGGTGCGATTGGGGTGGCGTTGCTTCTAGTTTCGAGCATGGCGTGGTCGCAGGCGGGGAAAGTTACGGTGTTCGCGACCGGGCTGAATAATCCGCGCGGGTTGAAGTTTGGGCCCGATGGAAACCTGTATGTGGCCGAAGGCGGGACCGGAGGCACGATGTCGACGGTCGGGACTTGCACGCAGGTTGTTCCGCCGATCGGGCCGTACACGGGTGGCTTCACAGGAAGGATTTCGAAGATCGCACCGGACGGCACAGTCTCGACGGTTGCGGATAACCTGCCGTCCACCCAAGCCTCCGCGAATGGTGGGAGCGTGGTTCAGGGTGTTGCGGACGTGGCCTTCGTGGGCAGCACTTTGTATGCGCTTCTGTCGGGTGCAGGCTGTTCGCACGGGCTGGAGGGAACGAACAACGGAGTGCTGCAGGTGAATAGTGACGGTAGCACGACGATGATCGCCAATCTGTCTGCGTTTCAAAAGGGACATCCGGTGAAGAATTCGGAGCCAGATGACTTCGAGCCGGACGGCACGTGGTACAGCATGACTGTCGCCAACGGAACGTTGTATGCAATCGAGCCCAATCATGGAGAGCTGGATTCGGTTACGACGTCAGGGAAGATTTCGCGGATCGTCGACATCTCGTCGATTCAAGGGCACATCGTTCCGACTTCGGTGGTCTTTGATGGGACGAACTTCCAGGTGGGAAACCTGGATACGTTTCCGATCAAGGATGGCTCCTCGAAAGTGATGACAATCACTCCGTCGGGCGGGCTCACGACTTCCAAGATCGATCTGACGATCATCACGGGATTGGCCTACGATTCGGTGGGCAGACTTTATGTGCTGGAGAACACGACGGGAAATCCGTTTCCGACTCCGGGGACGGGAACGATTGTGAGAATTAACGGCCGGCACTCGGTGACGACGATTGCGACGGGATTGTCGCTGCCAACGGCCATGACGTTTGGGCCGGATGGAAACTTGTATGTTTCGAATAACGGGTTCGGGTTTCCTCCGGGACAGGGGCAGGTATTGAAAGTTACGGTGCCCAAACCATAGGGCGCGATGGGGAACTGTGGGCGTCGCGACGGCGCCCACGGTTCGCGTCATTCATCATTCAAAACCCTGGTGATTTGAAACGCGGCGAGGTCGGAGTCTGTCCGCCCCTCACAGATGAGGTGCGCCATGACGCGCGCGGTGATGGGCGCGAGCAGGATACCGTCGCGAAAATGGCCGGTGGCGACGAAGTATCCGGGAGTCGGGGTAGCGCCGAGGATGGGGAGGGCGTCGGGGGTTCCGGGGCGGAGCCCGGCCCAGGCTTCGAGGAAGCGGGCGTTGGCTAGTTGCGGGACCACGTCGAGCGCGGATTGGCGAAGCTTCTGGATCGTTTCTGGGATGGTGCGCTTATCGAAGCCTGCTTCTTCCTGGGTGGCTCCGATCAGGAGGCGTCCGTCACTGCGGGGGATGAGGTAGACGTCGGGAGTGCGGATGGTGTGGGTCAGCAGCTCTTTCTCAGGCATGGCTACGCAGAGCATCTGGCCTTTCACCGGGCGTGTGGGGAACGGGTGCGGGCCGAGCTGTCCCGCCCAGGCTCCGGCGCAGTTGACGACGACGGCGGCGGCAAAGGTGGTCTTGTTGGTGCGAACGCCCGCGGCTTTGCCGCCGGCTATTTCCACGGACTGCACGTGGTCGCCTGAAGAAGAATCGATGCCGCGATGCTGGGCCGAGGCGATGGCGGCCGAGGTGAGGTGACGGGGATCCACGCTGCGCTCGTTCAGAAAGAGCGGCGTTGTGTTCTCGAGTTGAGAGGTCACGCGGAACGCGGGCTCAAATTCGCAAAGCGGTTTCGGAAGAGCGCGGGCGGCCAGCTCGGGCCGTTGAGCCGCATGAGCGCGATCGACGAAGACGATTGTGCCCTGGCTGCGAAGGTCGATCTTGAGGTGCGATTCGTCTTCGAGTTCATGGACGAATTCGGGATAGAGGCGAGCGCTGGCGGTCGCGAGATCGACTAACTGGGGCGGCATTTCAAGAGGGAAGTCAGCGAGCATACCGCCGGCGGCCCAGGAAGCTTCGCGGCCGGGCTCTCCTTTGTCGATGATGAGGACTTTCAGGCCGCGTTTGTTGAGTTCAATGGCGAGCGAGAGTCCGATGATGCCGGCTCCGACGATGATCGCGTCCCATGTGCGCACGGTTTTATTCTAGTAGAACGCTGGAACGCCCGGGCTGTCCGAGAGAATCCACCACAAACCACCTGCTTGCCCCATGCAAGTTACCTCGGGGCGAGTACCTGAAACGCAATTGACAGCGACGGTTGTCTAACAAACAATAGCCGTTACAGTCCACTTCAACCTGGAGAAAAACCTTTATGCCTGATGGCGATCAAGGGAACGTGTACCACCCCGAAACGGGGAGCAATACGGGTAAATGGATACTGACGGCGCTGGCTATCATTTTCGTGGGTGGGGCGGCATTTTTCGGCTATGACACCCATACCAAACTGACCAAGCTCACCGAGGATGCTGCGGCCAGCCAGAAGCAAGTGGCGGACCTGACCAAGCGCATGCAGTCGGCCGAGGCAGACGCCGAAACACTGGGCGAAAAGATCGGCATGACGAAGAAAGAAATGGCCCAGCGAGCGGAGGAGTTGCAGCACGCCCAGCAAGTGTCCGCGGCGCGCATCGCGGCGCAAGCGGAGCAGGAAAAGAAGGACGTCAGCGCTGTGGCGGGCGAAGTCGGAACCGTGAAGTCGGATGTCGGCGGAGTGAAGACCGATGTGGCAGCGACCAAAGCTTCGCTGGAAGCAACGATCTCGAAGCTGCAGAACACGATCGGAGACCTGGGCGTGCAGAGCGGTTTGATTGCCAACACGCGCAGCGATCTGGAAGCGCTGAAACACAAGGGCGACCGGCAATACTACGAGTTCACGCTGCTGAAGGGCGCGAAGCCGCAGGCGTTTTCGACCGTAGCTCTGCAGCTTAAGAAGACTGATCCGAAAAAGGGCAAGTACACACTGAATGTGACGGCCGACGACAAGTCGATCGAAAAGAAAGACAAGAACCAGAGCGAGCCCGTCCAGTTTTACACGGGCCGCGATCACATGCTGTATGAACTGGTGGTCTGGACCGTGGACAAGAACAAGATCACGGGCTATCTGAGCACCCCGAAGAATGCGCCGACGCCGGTGACTGCCAGCCCGCAGTAACAGCATGGTCAGTCCCAGCGCCCACGTACTTGTCGAAATCGCGTTCCGTACCGGGGTCATCTACCTTCTCGTGCTGATCGGAATCCGGATCAGCGGCAAAAGGGAAGTCGGGCAGATGACTCCGTTCGATTTGGTCCTTCTCCTCTTGCTCTCCAACTCCGTCCAGAACGCGATGACGGGGCCGGACACGTCGCTCATCGGTGGCGCAGTCGCCGCCGCGACTCTACTCATCCTGAATTATCTGGTAGCGGAAGTTTCCGGCGGCAACCGGCGATTTCGCAAGTTCATCCAGGGTCAACCCAGCCTTCTCGTGCATGACGGCGAGGTCATCGAGGCTCACATGGCCAAGGAGCACGTCACCATGGACGAACTGCAACGTTCCTTGCGCGAGCACGGCGTCTCAACTTATAAGGAAGCGGCTCTCGCCGTCCTTGAGGTCGATGGCTCCATCAGCGTGCTGAAGTATGACGACATCGAGCCTTCGGCATCGACACATCTCAATCGCCGCCGTTTCCTCAAGAAACAGTAATCCACGACGGCCCGCGGTCAGCGCGAACCACCAGCGCGAGGCATTGACCCTTCACTGCGCTGACGCGCTACGGCTTCCCAATCTGACCGGCAGCTTTCGCTAGATCCGCCGGCGGCCCTAGGTTCTCTGGCATCTTCCCGGTTAGCGACTCCATGAACGCCATAATGTCGTCGCGCTCGTCAAATGTCAGGAAGTCAAGCGCGTGAATCTCCTTATCCAGATGCGGATTGAGGTTCCCGCCGCCGATGTAGTGTCCGAGCGCATCCTTCAGCGTCGGGAAACTTCCATCGTGCATGTAGGGAGCCCGCTGCGCGATGTTCCGGAGCGTTGGAGTCTTGAAGGCGCCCGTATCGGCCGCATTCTTCGTCTGTTCAAAACGTCCCAGGTCGTTTAGATTGCCGCGTGTATCCGCGCCGATTCCCAGGTTGTGGAACTTGTTGTCGCACAGCAGCGCCGAATTCTTGTCGATTGAATGGCACACCGCGCAGTTGCCTTTCTTCGGATCCATGAACAGTTTCAGCCCGCGCTGTGCCGACGCCGACAGCGCCTTTTTGTCGTGTCCGTAATAAAAGCGGTCAAACGGCGAGTCGCCGCTCAGTACCGTGCGCTCGAACGAGGCAATCGACTTCACTACCAGGTCAATCGTGATGTGATCCGTTCCCCAGGCCTGTTTGAATAAAGCGACATAGTTGGGATCACCCTGCAAGCGCTCAACCACCAGTTCGTGGCTCGACGCCATCTCCACCGGATTCGCCATCGGCCCCTTCGCCTGCTCTTCCAGGCTCGGAGCGCGTCCATCCCAGAATTGCGCAGGGTTATAGGCGGAGTTGATGACCGTCGGAGAATGACGCGTCCCCTGCTTCCCGCCCACTCCAGTGGAAACCGGATGCCGGTCCGTGAAACCAGCGTCAGGAGCATGACATGAGGCGCAGGAAATCGTGTTGTCCTTAGAAAGCTTGGGATCGTAATAGAGGCGCCGCCCCAGCGCAATCGTCTCGACGGTTGGCGGATTGTCCGCCGGAATTACCAGCGGTGGCAGTCCCAGTGGAACCTTGATCTTCACCGTCTTGCCAACCGGCATGATCGCTGCGGAAGGTTGATCAGCCGCGAACGCGAATGATGGTCCAACATTCAAGCGTCCAGCGCCCAACACCAGCAGGGCCGCAATAGAAACGAATAAAACCACGCCCAGAAATCGAAATGTTCTCATGAGGACTCTCCTCCTATTTGAGCCGGATTCTATCCGGCTGCCCTAGGAGAGTCAGTGACATATGAACAGTGAAGGCGACCGGGCCGCAGAACTGTCCTACGGCCGCGTCATCTTCTCCGGCTTGACCAGCGCATCAAACTCCTCGCCCGACAGATGCCCCAGCTTCACCGCGGCCTCGCGCAAACTCGAATGCTCGACATGCGCCGTATGCGCAATCTGCGCGGCCTTGTCATACCCAACCTTTGGAGCCAAAGCCGTGACCAGCATCAGCGAATTCTTCACATACCAATCCACTTTCGCCCGATCCACTTCAATTCCCTTGAGCATGTACTCGACATACCCGTGGCACGCGTCGGTGATCAACGTCACCGAGTGCAAAAAGTTATAGATGATCACCGGCTTGTATACATTCAGTTCGAAGTTTCCCTGCGATCCCGCGAACCCCACCGCCGCTGTCGCCCCATGTACCTGCACGCACACCATCGTCATAGCTTCGCACTGCGTCGGATTGACCTTCCCCGGCATGATCGACGACCCCGGCTCGTTCTCCGGAATGGTCAGCTCTCCCAGTCCGCACCGCGGACCCGACGCGAGCCACCGTATGTCATTCGAAATCTTCATCAACGAGGCGGCCAGCGTCTCCATTGCACCCTGCGCAAACACAATTTCGTCGTGTGCCGAGAGCGCAGCGAACTTGTTGCCATGCGAGCGGAAGGGAAGTCCCGTCAGCTCCGCAATTTTCTTCGCCGCCCGCTCGGCAAATTCCGGATGTGCATTCAGCCCCGTTCCCACTGCCGTCCCGCCAATCGCCAGGTCGTATAAGCCCTCCAGTGTCTGCTCTAGCCGGCGAATATCTCGCTCCAGCAGGCTTGCCCACCCGCCAAACTCCTGCCCCACCGTCAGCGGCACCGCATCCTGCAAATGCGTGCGCCCGATCTTTACGATGGAATCGAATTCTCGAGCCTTGGCTAAAATTGCCTCGCACACTGTCTTGATCGCTGGAATCAGCGCATTCTTCACCCGCTCCGCCGCCGCAATATGCATCGCTGCCGGAAATGTGTCATTCGATGACTGCGACATATTTACGTGATCGTTCGGGTGCACCGGCTTCTTCGACCCCATCACGCCGCCCGCAATCTCAATCGCGCGGTTCGAGATGACCTCATTCACATTCATATTGGTCTGCGTGCCCGACCCCGTCTGCCAGATGCGCAAAGGGAACTGGGTATTCAGCTTGCCGGAGATCACCTCATCCGCCGCCTGCGTGATCAGCTCTGCGATGTCCGCTGGCAGCTTTCCCAGGTCCTGATTCACGAGCGCGCACGCCTTCTTCAGGATGCCAAACGCCCGAATCAGTTCCGGAGGCATCGTGTCGCGGCCGATTTTGAAGTGCAGCAGCGACCGCTCCGTTTGCGCCCCCCAGTAGACATTTGCCGGGACTTCAATCTTCCCCATGCTGTCAGATTCGGTGCGGGTCTTGACTTGTGAAGGAGTGATGGACTCAGTATGACTCGACATAACGGCGCGGCCCTCTGTGGAATGAACTCAGGGTAAAGAACTGAGTATTATAGTGCCGTCAGGGGCAGCCCCGGCCAGTCATCAAAGCCCCGCGCGGCCCCGAGGAGGTGCACACATGGCGACCTCATCTATTCCGCAAGACCGTCCCGACAGGGAATCGGCTCGCATTGCCATCGTCGAACAACACGTCCGAATGGAGAACCAGCATGATCTCGAGGGCGTGCTCTCAACCTTCGGCGACAGCGCCCGCTACGATGACGAGCCATGGGGCGACCACTATGACGGCCGCAGCGGGGTACGCCGGTTCTACGAGCAGTTGATGAAAGCTTTGCCCGATCTCGAAATCGACATCCAGCACCGCCACGTCACGAGCGACGCGATCATCCTCGAAGTCATCATTCGCGGCACGCATCTCGGCGCCTGGCGCGGACTCCCCGCGACCGGTAGCCGCATCGAGTTCCCCCTCTGCGGTATCTACACTTTCGACGCGAACGACCGTCTCGCCGGAGAAAAGATCTATTACGACCGCGGTACCGTATTACGCCAGTTGGGAGTCTTCCACGAACCACCAACCCTGTTAGGACAACTCGGCATCCTCGCCACCCATCCGGTTACGATCGCGCGGGCGCTGGTGAGGAAGCTCCGGCACAACTTGGACCCAGCGTGAATCCCAAACAAGAGCTTTCAGGAAGCCATGTTTACGCAGGGGTTCCGCTCGCCGCCCTTGAGATTGACGATGTCGAAGCCGAGGCAGTCGGCTGAAGAAACATGGCGTCAAGTTCACCATGGCCCCTCCAGCACGGCTCAATGAAGCTGGCGATTTTTGCCGGCACCTGGGGACACCGGATCCAGATATACCAACCGCCGCGGGTTCCCCGCTCGAGTTTCAGTGTGTGGCACAGCCAAACGGAACGCCTAGGCTCTCTCCAGGAGTTCCTCGTGCCATATACCCGGAGCACTCTTCAATTGGTAGATTACGTCGCCACCGTGATAGAAGATGACCTGAACTACTCGGTCGAGTCGGCTCCCACATGCGATTTGTTTTGAAGAAATCGGGTGGTGGAGTTTCCACGCGCGTTTGAATTCCTCGAGATGTGCCGCATCTTTGATACGCACGTTCGACCCGATTGGGAACTTCTCCCGATAAGGGTTGTTCTCCGTAGCCATGTTCACATTATCGCCCTTTAGAGTGACTGTTGTTGAAACATCGCCATATCCCCGAATGACCGAGCGCGGCTGTTTTCTCAGTCCGTGCTATCAGCTGTAAATAAGTGGCGGAACATGAGAGGCAGGCTCCGCGTGTCTCGCGCGCCTTCATTGTATGGATTGAATGCCGCAAGCGGGCCTGGCACTCCTTGGCACGAGCAGCGCTCCGAGCGGCGGTTTGCCGAAATCAAGACCAGCGCGGGCTTCGCTGCCGATCTGACGCTGAAGCCGGGCCTCGGGGTCAGGTCCAACCGCACCTTTACCGCTTAAATAGTGATTGCAAGGAAGCGTCATCGATACGGCTCTTCGGCGCCAACCAATGTGTGAAATCTCGGGCGCTAATGTATGGTGGCTTTTGAAGTGTCCTTTTCTCAAGGCCGGACTCCAAGTCGGCTTGTTTGCCTGTGTTGGCGCTCACCGTCCATGTCTTCGTCTTCATTCTCTTTTTCTACGTCCGACCGAAGCGGTGTAAGCTCGCCTCCGCACATCATTACAAGTGCAGCTGCGGATCACTTTCATCTGCGGCACTCATTAAACAGTATGGCTCAGGGCCCCGTTCCCAGACTGTGCCAAAATGACCAGTTCTTGTGCGCCGGCCTATCGAGCCGCAACGTCGACTAACAATCTGCGCCGAATATAGGATGCGCAGCGGTCAGCGCCCTTAAATCATCAGAAGAGCACTGATTTTCGGATCGCCGAGCGCTCTAATCGACGTTAGCAGAGCAGGGGGTGAAGGAGCGTGCCGCCTGCTCCCGAAGTTTTGTCTTTGAAGTGTGACCTCAAACACTAGATCGATTTCACCGGAATCGCCATCACATCATCCACCAGTCCCACTTCCTTCTGGACGAACGGCTCGGCATAGGTGACACCCCCGAGCATCCCGTAGAAGCGCGCCATGGATTCGACACGCGCGCGGATCTCCGCTTGTGCCGGAAATATCCCGCTGCCCGCCTCCTGATCCGTGAACTGCGACTTGTACGCCATCAAAGAAGCAAAGCGCGTTTCGAACTGGTCGGTGATATCGACAACAAACGTCGGCCGCACGTCGCGATACAGGCTCGCATAGATCAACTTGAACGGCCGATGCGGAATCACCCCGGCCGATCCGTAGTCATAGAACGACTTGCTTCCGCTGGCCGACGGCGGCTGATCGCTGATCGGAAGTTTGGCCAGTCCCGCCAGAAAACTCGCTTCATAACCAAGAATCGACGCCGTGTAGTGATCCGGATGCCGTCCTTCCCAATACGGCAGAATCAACACGCGGGGCCGCAGTTCGCGAATGACCCGCGCGACCTTCAGTCTGTTCTCCCAGTTGTTCTCCACGCGTCCGTCGGGAATGTCGAGCGCATGCCGCCATGAAACCTTCAGAATGCGCGCCGCTTCCGCCGCTTCACTCGCGCGATCGTCGGCCGTGCCGCGTGTTCCCATCTCTCCCTGTGTGAGGTCGAGAATGCCCGTGCGATAGCCACGCTCGGCCATCTTGAGGAGAGTTCCCGCACACGTTTGTTCCACATCGTCGCGATGCGCGGCAAGAGCGAGAATATCGACAGCTGTTTCAGTCATAAGGTCCGATGACTGATTCTACGCTGCAGACTTGGTGGTGCGCCGGTTAGCCAGAACAAAAGCAAGCCCGAACATGAACAGGGCGAACAACACCAGCGTGAGGATCGATGCAGGCAGCGAGAATGCGCTGGGCGCTTCCGGATACATTAGCGTACGCAGCGCCTCAACGCCGTACGTCAGCGGGTTTGCATACATGAGCCATCGGATCCATCCAGACGCGCCGGAGAGAGGGAAGAGAGCACCCGAAAGCAGCCAAAGCGGAATCAGAAACAGATTGATGATGGCATGAAACGCCTGTGTCGAATCCATGGGCCACGCAATGGCAAAGCCCAGCGCGGTCAACGCGAACGACACGAGGAAGATGGTGAGCGTCACGAACCCAAAAGAAACAAGGTTCAGGTGCACTCCCACGAGCGGCGCAAACACCAGAAAAATCATTCCCTGGAGTGCGGCCAGCGTCGTCCCGCCGAGCACTTTGCCCAGAACGATCGCAGCACGTGGCACCGGCGCAACCAGCACGGAAAGCAAAAAGCCTTCATTGCGATCTTCGATCACCGACATCATCGTAAATATTGCGGTGAACAAGATGATCATGACCAGCGTGCCCGGATAAAAATAATTGAGATAGTGCTGCTGTCCCGCGGTTTCCCCCGAGCGGAACGAGGTTCCAAAGCCGGACCCGATCACAATCCAGAAGAGAAGTGGCGAAGCGATTACCCCAACCACGCGCGCTTTCTGCCGATAGAAGCGGACGATTTCGCGCCACCAGAGCGTGAAAGCAGGAAGCAATACTCCTGCCGAGGCAGGCGCGGTTGCCGGAAACGTTGCAGTTTGCGTCGACATGGATTAGTGCTTCTTCGCTTTCTTCTTACCCGTACTCGCCACGGCTTCGGCTTCTTCGTTCCAGAAGCGGTGTCCCGTTCGATGAATGAAGACATCTTCCAGAGTTGGCTTGCTGACGCTCAGCGACTGGATCTCTCCCGGGAAGGCTTCCACCACATCGGGCACGAAGCGGTGTCCATTTTCGATTTCCAGGCGGACGTGCTTGTCCATCACGGTGGCGTCGACATGAAACTTGTTGCGGATCTGGTCCGCAAGAGCTTGCGGGTCTCTAGCTTCGAGAAGGATGACATCTCCCCCGATTTCGTGGGTCAGGGAATCAGGCGTGCCGAGCGCAACCAGATTACCTTCGCTAAGGATCGCCAACCGATCGCAGCGCTCGGCTTCTTCCATCAAGTGTGTCGTCACGATGATCGAAACGCGTTCCTGGTCGCGCAGCATGCCCAAGTACTGCCAGAGATCACGTCGCGCGCCAGGATCAAGTCCAGTCGTCGGCTCGTCGAGAAGGAGTACCTCAGGATGATGCAGCAAACCCTTGGCGAGTTCGATTCGGCGTTGCATTCCACCGGAGAAAGTTTCCACGCGGTCATTCGCGCGGTCGAGCAATCCGACGCGGGTCAGGATTTCCTCGATGCGCGTTTTTAGTTGAGCCCCGCGCAGGCCATAGAGATGTCCCTGATGCCATAGGTTTTCGCGGGCAGTAAGCTTGGGGTCGACGCTCTGCGCCTGGAAGACAACACCGATGTGGCGCCGCAGGGCTCCAGGATCGCGAACCGCGTCGATTCCCGCAATCACCGCGGTGCCGGATGTGGGCACCATCAAAGTCGACAGAATACGGAAGAGTGTCGTCTTGCCGCTGCCGTTCGGGCCGAGCAGGCCAAACAGTTCCGCGGGACGGACGTCAAAGGAAACTTTATTCAGCGCCGTGCGATTCGCATAGCGATGAATGACGTCGCGCACGGAAATGATGGGCGCGGCGGATGGCTGAACAGTCTTATCCGGAGGCGCGAGATCGATGGCGGTTGAGTTTGGGGCCACAGCGCTATTTTACGACGTGGATGCGCGGAATGATATCCGGGGAGGCGCAGTCAGCCAATGGTCTTCAGGCCGCTACAGGTTTCTGCTCGCCGCCGGGAACACGCTCGGCAAAAGAGACTGGCACGTGCCGCCACACCTGGATCGCGAGAACAACCGTTGTGGCTAGCAGCAACGCACCCACCGCGACGTGAATGACCGTCGCGACGACCATCGGCAACTCAGGCTGAGCGGCATCTTTGCCCCACATCACACGGGTAATGAATGCGAGGAAGCCTAAGCAGAGCTGCGCCACCATCAGGCCAAGCATCATGACGGCCGGCCGCTTGACCGCATCCACTTCCGAATACACAGAGATCGCGCGAATGGCGGTCCAGGAAAGAACGATCGCTACCACTCCTGCGTGCACGACATGCGGCCACCAGCTCAAGCCGTGGTGCCGAAACATGGCTCCCAGCAGCAGTTGCACGTAGAGAACAAAAATCGAGAGCAGCGTCAGCGTGAAGAGAGATGGCCGGCGGGAGTCAAACTCGGTGCGAGGCTGCTCCTCGACCCAGCGGCGCCCGGTAAACACTGCAATCGACACTGCGATACAGAAAAACGTTTGCGCGACGGCAGCGTGGGCGCTGGAAATGGGCGCGGGCAAAAAGAAGAGAACCGTAAGACCGCCGAGAATTCCCTGCAGGATCACAGTCCCGAGCGCCGCCACGCCCAGGAAGCGCAGCCAGCGGCGTTTTTCCGCCCGCCACGTCCAAACCGCGAGAATAATCGTGAGCAGGCCGACGAACTCGGCCACCATACGATGCCCATGCTCGTATTTCACGCCGCCGACCATGCGCGGAATTTTGTAGAACGATCCAAACGTAGTGGGCCAGTCGGGAACAGAGAGGCCGGCATCGTTGCTGGTGACGAGTGCACCCGCCACGATCAGCAGAAGGGTGACGCTGGCGGTGAAGATGGCGAAACGGTGAAGTCCCTGGTTATACGGTCGTTCGATACCCTTCAGCATGGCCCCTGCGAGTTCCTGCTTCTGGAGCGGGTCGTGCGCCAGTGGCTCCGCTCCGAACGCGACATTTTAGCAGATATACCCCCTTGCCCCTATTGTCCGAAGCTGACGTCGATCGACTTACTTTCCTTCGTTTGAACCGTAACCTTGTGCCGTTGATTGCCCATGGTTTCGTGGACGAATACCAGATCGTACGTTCCAGGAGGAATCCCACGCATCTCGAAATGGCCCTGGGCATCCGTCACCGCAAAAAAGGGCGAATCGGAGACGTTGATGTACATCTTCATCCACGGATGCTGGTTGCACTTCACCGGAATCATCGCCTCCGCGTGACGGAACCTCCGCGTCGTGGGGGGCGCTTGGCCAGGCTGCGAGGTGTTCCACGCGTCATTCGCCTGTGGCATACCGTGAATGTTGTGGTTCGTTGAGTCCGTGTTACGAAATTCGACAGGTTGTGTGACGGCAACTGCCACAACGTGCGGGACATATCGGCAGCCGCGTTGTTCCACTACGACGGGCTCGGGAGATGGCGAGAACGTAAAGCCACCGTCGAGGTAGATAAACACATTCTGGAGGCGGCCGTCGTTGACGACGATGGATTCAGAGGAGTTCGCGCCCTGGCATCCGCTGTCGGCACTCATGTCGATGGGCACGGGACGAGGCGGAACTCCGGCGAAGGAAACAGTGCCGCGGATGGTCGCCCCCGCGGCAGGATCCGCGGGTTGGACGGCTGCTGCCGGACTCGCACTTTTTTCAGCCGCGGAATTTGAGGGAGATTGCTGACACGCGACGAAAGCCGCGAGCAGCGAGAACAGCAGCAGGGCCCAGGTCTTCATAACATCAGGCCTGGGTCGGCGTCCGCGGCGACTCCATCGCCTGGATGATAGTGTCGGCAAATTCCGACGTGCCGGCCTTGCCTCCGACGTCGCGTGTCAGTTTGCTCTGGTCACGGTAAACATCGTCGATGGCATTGCGGATCTTCAGCGCGGCCTCATGCTCACCGATATGGCGGAGCATGAGCAGGGCAGAACGCAATAGGGCCGTCGGATTCGCAATATTTTTCCCTGCGATGTCGGGGGCAGATCCGTGTACGGCTTCAAAGATCGCGCACTCGTGCCCGAAGTTCGCTCCCGGCACCAAGCCCAGGCCGCCCACGAGACCCGCCGCCAGGTCAGAGACGATGTCGCCGTAAAGATTTTCCAGCAACAGCATGTCGTACTGGTAGGGATTCATCACCAGTTGCATGCAGGTGTTGTCCACGATGTGCTCGCCGTAAGTGATCTCCGGGTATTCCTTTGCGACCGTGCGCGAGCAGCGCAGGAACAGGCCGTCGGACATCTTCATGATGTTGGCCTTGTGGATGCAGTGAATCTTCTTGCGCTTGTTCTTCCGCGCGTGCTCGAAGGCGAAACGCGAAATGCGCGTCGAAGCTTTCTCGGTGATGATCTTCAGGCTCTCCACGACACCGGGCACCACTTCGTGCTCGATGCCGGAATACAAGCCCTCTGTATTTTCCCGAACGATGATGAGGTCGATGTCCGGATAGCGGGTCGCGATGTGCGGCAGGTTTCGAATCGGCCGGAAGTTAGCAAAAAGCTCAAAGCGCTTCCGCAGTTCGACGTTGATGCTCGAAAAGCCGCCACCAATGGGCGTTGTGACGGGCCCTTTCAGGCCAACCCGAGTGCGCTCGATCGACTCCGTCAACTCTTTGGGAATGTATTCCTTGTATTTCTCAAAGGCTTCGGCGCCAGCCGCGAAGGTCTCCCATTCGAATTTGACGCCGGTGGCTTCCAGAATGCGAACGGTGGCCTGGGTGACTTCGGGGCCAATGCCGTCGCCGGGTATGAGGGTAACCTTATGTGCCATAGATAAAATTGATTAGCTCTTTGCTGGAGTCTTGCCGCGCGGTTCGGCGACTTCCTTATCTTTTGTCTTGAGCAGATCTTTCAGCTCCGCCATGAACTCCTGCACGTCTTTGAAATCGAGGTAGACCGAAGCGAATCTCACGTAGGCAACTTTGTCGTGGCGGCGCAGGCGGTTCATGATGAGTTCGCCCAATTCGCTGGTCTTGCGCTCGCGCTCGGCCGATTCGACCACGAAAGTTTCCGCCTCGTTCACAATCTGTTCGAGCTTGCTGATGGGGACGGGGCGCTTTTCACAAGCGCGCATCAGTCCATTGAGGATTTTCTGGCGGTCGAAGCGCTCCCGGCGGCCGTCTTTTTTGA
>Ga0265338_10005846_pt1 | contig 15877 bp, 11 predicted proteins | sample 42126metaG_FD_193579 | JGI IMG/M metagenome (GOLD analysis project Ga0265338, IMG submission 193579) | Rhizosphere microbial communities from Carex aquatilis grown in University of Washington, Seatle, WA, United States - 4-21-26 metaG | ecosystem: Host-associated > Plants > Roots > Rhizosphere... | reverse complement strand
AATAAACTCGCGATACGGCACAAAGCCTTCCTTCACCGGCTTGACGACGCGGACATCACGAAAGATCGCTTTCTCGGCGGCGTCTTCCGTGTGCGAACAGACAAACAATCCAACGTAAACGTCCTCGCCCAGATTGAAGTCGGCGAGTTCTTCGCTGACGAATGGTTCGCCGTAGCGCGCGGCCGAAAAAGTGTAGGTGTTGCCCTTGCGCTCGAATTGGAGCACGTCCGCATTGGTCACGCTGAGATTGATCTGGTCGGTGTTGCTGCCGACGGCGGCGCGATACTGGAGGGTAGTCAGGCCGTCGCCATGCACGGCGCAATCGACGTAGGGCGCTGTCGGCTCCAGGTTGGGGCGCACCATCCAGCCGACCTTGCGATGGTCAACGGCGCCTTTGCCGATCCATTCAAAGCGCGTGCGGAGGAGGAAATCGCCCTTCATTTTTTTCCAGACGAAATGGAATTCGTCGCGCTGGAACCACATATTGGAGCCGGCGCCGGAGATGGCGTATTCCTGGGTGGCGCGGTCATATTGACAAGAACCGGCGATCTTCGGGTCGCCAACGTCGGTTTGGCCTTCAAATTGACCCAGGGGACCGGAGAGCGCGGCAAAAGGCGCGAGAGAGAGAATCATAGCCATGCGAGCAACTACGTGCATGGCAAAGGTGTAGAGCAGAAGGCGCCAACAGGCAATATGCCTTTCGGACAGGGAGAGCGCCCAGCCCAAAAAACGCATGGAGCGCGCGGCCCTGACCGGGCGAAAGGCGGCAAAAATGTTGCGCGGTGATTTTTGTGCGACTGGGCGCGACTCAGCGCGACGGAGCGCGACTGGGCTGGCCTTAGTTGTCGCTCAAATCGTCGTTAATGTCGCGTTTCTGCGCTTTCTTTTGGCGCCCCGCTCCCCCCCCAAAAAACTGACTTGGGGGGAATCCGGGGCGGGGGACACGAGAGGCCTCCCGTCCGGCGAGCGCCGGAGCGTTTGGCGTTACCCTGAATTTCCATGTCAAAGAGCGCGCCGCCGGATGAACCGGAAGCGTCGGGCGACCCACCCAGGCTATGGTGGACGAAACGGCAAGCAGAGGGAGAATAGGTGGGCAATAGACCTTTCGGACAGGGAAGGCGTCTGCTAGGCTGTCAACCAAGCGAGATGATCATGCCCCTCATTGAGCGGGAGTTGCGCGTGCGAGCGCGGCATCCGGGGACGTTTTGGGCGCGATCTGGCGTGGGGCTGGTGGGAACGTTCATTTGCTGGTCGACCCTGAATGCCACTTCAGGGACAGCCGTCAGCGGCGAGGGGGCCTTCGGCGCGCTGGCGATGCTGGGATTCGTGCTGAGTTGCGCAGCGTGTTTGACGGTGGCATCGGGAATCGAGCGCGAGAGCCTGGAAATCCTATTTTTGACGCGCGTCAAGCCGGTGGAGTTGTTATTGGGGAAGTTTGGGGCGGCTGGGATCTCGTGTTTGTGCGCGTTGGCGGCGTTCACGCCAATTGTCGTGCTGCCGCTGCTGGCGGGCGGAGTGAGCGGGGGCGAGGCGGCGCGGACAGCGCTGGTTTTATTCGACACGATGTGCCTTTCACTGGCGCTGGGATTGCTGGCGCCATCAGGGCAAACGCATTTTCGCACGGCGCTGGGGGCGCTGGCGTTGCTGCTGGTGATATTGCTTGTGCCGATGTTGGCGGGATGGGCCGATCCGGGAACGTGGGTGATGTTGTTCAGCCCGATTGGCGCGTTGCATGCGGCCAGCGACGCCGCCTACGGGAAAAGAGGCGTGGATTTTTGGATTTCGCTGGGGCTCATTTTTGGAATTGCGTGCCTGTTGCTGGCAGGCGCCGTGGCGCGGTTGCGGATAACGATGAGAACAACCGAAGCCCCGGAAAGGAGATTTGAGCCACGGCGGCGGAAACGAGCCGGACTTAGCCGCGACCCAATTCGGTGGCTCGTGGCTGCGCAACCGGGCATAACTGGCGCAGTGTGGCTGATTGTTGGCGTATGGCTGGCATATTGGCTCCTTTGGTACGGCGCGGCAGCATTGGGAACGGGATTCGCCGCAAGCAGATGGACATATTCGTGGGGCGTTACCACCGCTCTCTCGCTCATTCTACAGGTTGTCTTCGCGTGGGCAGCGACGCGGTTTCTTTTGGAGGCAAGGCGGACGGGCGAATTGGAGTTGCTGATGACGACGCCTTTGGGCGCCGGGACGCTCATCGAGCAGGAAAAGCGCGCGTTGCGCCGCCTGTTCTTCTGGCCGACCATCGCGCTTATTCTTCCCAGCGTGATTTCGACGGCCTGGGGATATCTTCACCCGCAATTTGCGTCCGGTTTTGAGTTGTTTCACTCGATCAACACGACGCTTAGTTCAACAAACACCGTGCTTGGGATGTTGGCGCTGGTCTGGCTCGGAATTTGGCAGGGATTCGGGACCCGCTCCCCGGGCGCAGCCATTCTTAGAATTCTGGCGCTGACTATGGGCGCCAGCTATTTGATAGGATGGTTGGCAAGGCTAGTTTTACCGCGCTATGTGGCTGTACCTTCGAATTTGGACTGGAAGCGCCTTACGTTGTCTTGGTGGACGCCGTTACTACTCACGATGGCGTATAATGTCTGGCTCATCCGATGGGCGAGGAAGCAGGCGATGGGCGCTGTTCCGGCCGGAGCGGAACCGGCGCAGCGAACGAAATTTCCTCGGCTGATGCGCCTGCTCTACAAGGCTGACGTGAGTCAATGAATTGGCGGAGAGCGCCTTGGAAAGGCATCGCATGTGTGGGGTTCGAGCGCGCCTTATCGATTGCCATATTTCGCAAGAAGCCATTGTTCAGCGTTTTGCTCGCCGGATTGCATCCAGCGATCGCGGTAGGTGATCCAATCGTTGTCGGTCATCTGTGGAAGAATTGCATCAACCTGGACGCTTGATTTGTTGACGGCGGCTCTCTGCTCGGCGAGTTGATTGAGGCGCTCCTGAATGGTTTGGCCGTCGGCCCCGTAGGGGGCATTCGGATCCATTGTGGAGAGGGCCATTTTTTCCAAGGCGATGCCGACGAGCTGGCTGATGAGAGGTTCGCCGGGCGCTGGTGTTTCGTAGTTTTGGCCGAGGTCGATAGCCAGTTGCAAGGTGGATTGCGCCGCGTCCGCATCGCCGGATTGTTGGTACGACTGGGCGGTGGAAATCAGGGCGCGCCCCACGTTCTTGAGCTGGAGGAGTTGCGGCAATAGAAGTTGGGAACCCGCGGCCGCCTTGGAATCGGCGACAGAGTAGCCGGCGGCGAGATAGGCTTCGGCATCCTCTTCATAACGGTCCACATTGTAATCCTGAAATGGCTTCGAGACGGCGGCGGCGCATTCTTGGAGGGCTTGTTGGGTCTGGCCGGAATTGAAGTAGTCAAGCGCAGAGAGGTAATTGGCGACGGCATTGTTGGGATCACTTTTCTTGAATGTCTCAAGCCAAAGACGGCGGTCTTGCGGGCTGGCATTGGTGACCATGGCCATTTCGAAGGCGACATGCGGGTCACTGGGAAATTTCTGCGCAGCTTCGAAGAGGAGATTGGTTTCGCCGGTGGTGCGAAACGCAGCAAGAAGGCTGGCGGCGCTGCGATCGGTGGACTGGAGGTAGGATTCGAGTTGCGCGAGCGGCAGCTTAAATAGGTTTGTGCCCAGGCGATCGTAGGGCGCGTGCGAGGCGGAGGCTGCTTGCGCCGGGGCGGTTGAGTCGGCCTTTTCCGACCCGCGAACCCGCGCGGCGCGACTGGAGAGCAGGGCATTTTCGGAGCGAAGCTCGGCGAGCTGACGCCGAAGCGACGTATTTTCGTCGCCGAGCGCCGCCTTGTTTTCGTGATCGACCAGCAAGGCGGTGGACACGGCGGCCAGCAGAATTGCGGCGACGCCCATTTGGAATTTTGTCATGGCCATAATCTTTGCGAGGGTAAGAGTGAAACCGGCAGGCTGTCCGGCGGCTGCAAGGGAACCGGCGGACAGGGCGGCGGCGAGTCCAGGCGGAGCGGCGTCACAGGCGTGGGTCGAAATGACGGCTGACAGGGCGGATGATGTTGTTGACACTCCATGATGTCTGAGGAAAGCGCGCATTTTATCCAACGCGCGCGCGACGCGTTTGCGGGCGGCATCTTCACTGACGCCGAGGGCGCGGCCAATATCGGCCAGGCTGCGCTGCTCAAAGAACCGCAGCACGGCGGCGTTGCGGTCCACTTCGGGGAGGCGATCCAGGGCGGCGTCAAGGAGTGGACGAATTTGCCGCCAATCCGGAGCGGAATCGGGTTGGAGCTCGTTCATGGCGAGAGCAAGTTGTTCGCGGGCTTTGCGCCGTGTTTCCGCGCGCATCGCGTCCGCCGCGGCATAGCGCGTAGCCCGGTGCAGCCATCCGGCGAGCACGACGGCGCTGGGAAGCCGATCGGCCTTGCGCGCAAGGTCGATGAATACGATTTGAGCGATGTCCCGCGCCAGGGCGGCGTCGCCGTTCGTCCGGCGCAGCGCTGTTCCATGCACGAGATTGACGTAACGCGCCACCACTTCGGCAAAGGCGGCTTCGGAGCCGCCAACCGCGTATTGGCGCAGCAGTTCGCGATCATTGTGCATTCTCATTTACGATACAGCCGCGGAGCATGGAAAGCGGACAAGAAAAGAATGGAGTCAGCCCGGTCCCGGAACCAGTTTGACCACTAGACCATGGACATGTGAAAAGGAGGCGCTTTTTGGAATTGCCTTGAGCCTCTGCAACGCTGACATGAGTCAATGAATTGGAGGAGAATTGCATTGAAATGCGCGGACAGGCGCATAGTATGCGCGGACTTTTACCATGCAGTTCGCAGTCTTTAATGAACAGGGCAACGGGGAAACACGTGTGGCGCTGGCTCCCGACAGCGTCAAAGCGCTCGCCAAAAAAAAACACACGGTGATAGTCGAAACCGGGGCGGGTTTGGCGGCGTCGATTCCTGACGCGGAGTTTGCGTCGGCGGGGGCGCTGATCGCGACGGGCGCCGCGCAATTGGCTGCTGCGGATTGCATCGTGCGCGTGCGCCCGGTGCTCGCCGCCGAGGCGGCGCAATTTCCCGAAGGCAAGGCGGTGATTGGATTTCTTGCGCCGTTGCGCAACCCGGAGCTTGTGGCGATGCTGGCCAAGCGGCGCATGACGAGCTTCAGCCTGGACGCAATCCCGCGCATCACGCGCGCGCAAAGCATGGACACATTGTCAAGCATGGCGACCATCGCGGGCTATCGCGCCGTGTTGATGGCGGCGGGCGCGCTGCCGAAGTTCCTGCCGATGCTGACGACGGCGGCGGGGACGATCCGGCCTGCGCAAGCGTTGATTTTGGGCGCGGGCGTAGCAGGGTTGCAGGCCATCGCCACGGCGCGGCGGCTGGGCGCGGTGGTGGAAGCGTTCGACGTGCGGCCGGCGGTGAAGGAGCAGGTGCAAAGCCTGGGCGCGATTTTTATTGACGTGCCGATGGATGAGAATCTGGAGACCAAGGGCGGTTACGCGAAGGAAGTGTCGGCGGAGACGCTGGCGAAGCAGCGGCAGATTCTGCATGAGCGGGTCAAGGCGGCGGATTTTGTGATCACGACGGCGCAAGTGCCGGGCAAACCGGCGCCGCGGCTGATCACCAAAGAAATGGTCGCGGACATGAAGCCGGGCTCGGTGATTGTGGATTTGGCGGCGGACAGCGGCGGCAACTGCGAACTCTCGAAGCCGGGGCAGACCGTCCAGGCGTTTGGCGTGACGATTTTGGGGCCGACAAATCTGCCCGCGACGCTGCCGTTGGACGCGAGCCGGATGTTTTCGCGGAACCTGGCGACCTTTATTTTGGAAATCACCAACGAAACCGGATTCACCATGGATTGGAAGAACGAGATTTTCGCCCAGACGTGCATCACGTTGAACGGCGAAATGAACCAGAAACGGGGGCCGCAATGACCATCGGCGGCCTTGCGATGATTTACATTTTCATCCTCGCCATCTTCACAGGCGTGGAAGTGATCAGCCGGGTGCCGACGGTGCTGCACACGCCGCTGATGTCGGGCGCCAACGCGATCCACGGCATCGTGCTGGTGGGCGGCATCATCCTCCTGGGCGAAGCCGGCGACAACAACGCATTGATCGGGCTGGGTTTTGCGGCGGTGATTTTGGGGACGCTGAATGTGGTGGGCGGTTTTGTGGTGACGGACCGGATGCTGGAAATGTTCAAGGCGAAGCCGGGGACGAAAGACAAGAACCAGAAATGAACAATCCCCTGCTCTTCCCCGAGGCGGCGTATCTGATCGCGTCCCTGCTGTTCATTTTTGGGTTGAAACGCTTGAGTTCGCCGCGGACGGCGCGTTCGGGAAACATGGTCGCCGGCGTCGGCATGGGGCTGGCGCTGATCGGAACCTTCTGCCTGCCGGGCATGGGACATTTCGGATGGATTTTGTTCGCCATCGCCATCGGCACGATCCCCGGATGGCTGCTGGCCAAACGCGTCAAGATGACGGCGATGCCGCAAATGGTGTCGCTCTTCAACGGGATGGGCGGCGCGTGCGCGCTGTTTATATCGCTGGGAGAATGGATACGGTCGATCAATGAGATTTCGATTGTGAGCGTGACGATCAGCTTCACGCCGACGTGGGGCGCGGCGCTGCCGATGTTGCTGGGCATTTTGTTTGGCGCGGTGAGCTTCACGGGTAGCCTTGTCGCGTTTGGAAAATTGCAGGGCGTCATCACGGAAAAACCGGTGCGCTGGCCGGCGCAAAAAGTGATCAACGGTCTGTTGCTGCTGGCGATTGTGTTGGCGGCCATCGCGGGCGTCCAAACCAGCGCGCATTTGCCGTGGATCATCGCGCTGGCCGTCGCGGCGCTGACCCTGGGCGTGTTGCAGGTGCTGCCGATTGGCGGCGCGGACATGCCGGTGGTGATTTCGGTGTTGAATTCATGCACGGGATTGGCGGCGGCGCTGACGGGTTTCGCAATGCACAATATGTCGATGATCATCGCCGGGACGCTTGTCGGCGCGGCGGGATCGCTGCTGACGATATTGATGTGCAACGCGATGAATCGTTCGCTGGCGAAGGTGATTTTCGGGTCGTTCGGCTTGACAGCGCAAGGCGCGGCGGCGGCGGGAGGGGACAAATCGATGCGCGAGATCAGCGCCAACGAGGCCGCGATCATCATGGGGTACGCGCGGAAAGTGATTATTGTGCCGGGCTACGGGTTGGCGGTTGCGCAGGCGCAGCGGTTGGTGCGCGAATTTGAGACCGCGCTCGAAAAGCGCAACGTGGAAGTCAAATATGCGATCCATCCGGTGGCGGGGCGCATGCCCGGGCACATGAACGTGCTGCTGGCCGAGGCGGACGTGCCTTACACCAAGCTGCGGGACATGGAGGAAATCAACCCGGAATTCGACCAGGCCGACGCGGCGCTGATCATTGGCGCCAACGACGTGGTCAACCCGGCCGCGCGGCTGGATCCCGGGAGCCCGATTTACGGAATGCCGATTCTCAACGCCGACCACGCGAAGAATATTATTGTCATTAAACGCGGGCGCGGCGCCGAATTCGCCGGCATTGACAACGGCCTGTTTTACGATCCCAAGACACGCATGCTATTCGGAGACGCGAAAAACGCGCTTCAGGAGTTGTTGACGGAGCTGAAGTCGCTATAGTTTAGATTGACAGGAATGCGGAGCGCGGTTCTGATCGCGGGTTCAGGGACAAAAACCATGAGCGAAGACAACCGGGGTGGGGACGGCGAAGGGCCGCCCAAACAACAAGAAGAACAGAAACGGGAGCCGCGAAACTCCAAAGCGTGGTATCGGCGGCCTTTTGTGGCGGGCGCGGTCATCTCCGTGGTCATCGCGTCCGTCGTAGTCGGCGTGTTGTGGTGGCGGCATTCTCGGACCTACCAGTCGACCGACGACGCTTATATTGACATCCAATCGCAGTTTGTGAGCCCCCAAGTGCCCGGTCGCGTCGTGCGCGTGCTGGTGGACGACAACCAGGACGTGACCAACGGCCAGTTGCTCGTGGAGATTGACCCCGCGGATTACCAGGCGCGCCTCGAGCAAGCCAGGGCGGCGCAGGCGCAGGCCGAAGCGCAGGTCGAACAGGCCAAGGCGCAGGAAATCGTGTACGAAGCCCAGTTCCGCCAGGCCGAGGGCAACGTGATGGTCGCTCAAGCCAACGCGACGAACGCCGCGCGCGACCTGGAGCGTTACGCCGGTCTGCGCCAGGCGCTACCCGGCGCCGTTTCCCAACAGCAACTGGACACCAGCGACACAGCGGCGCACACCAGCTCCGACCAGGTGACGGTCGCGCAGAAATCGGCTGACGCGGCGAAGGCGCAAATCGGCTACGCCCAGCGGCAGATCGTCGCGGCGGAAGCGTCGCTGAAAAGCGCGCGCGCGCAGGTGGAGCAGGCGGAGCTGAACCTGTCTTACACCAAAGTTTTCGCGGAGGTTTCTGGACGGACTTCGAGCAAGGTCGTGGCGCCGGGCAACTACATTCAGCCGGGATCGCAAATGATGGCCGTGGTTCCCCCAGACGTTTATGTGACAGCGAATTTCAAGGAAACGCAGCTCAACAATATGCGGCGCAACCAGCGCGCCGAGATTCAGGTGGACGCCTATCCGGACATGAAGTTGCGGGGCCATATTGCCAGCATCCAACCCAGCAGCGGCCAGGCCTTCAGCATCCTGCCGCCGCAGAACGCGACTGGAAACTGGGTCAAGATCGTGCAGCGTGTGCCGGTCAAAATTGTGTTTGATGGCCCGGCGGGCGACGGCGACCGGCGGCTTGGGCCGGGGATGTCCGTGGAGGTGAAGGTGGAACTGCAACAGTGATATGAAAGGAACGGTTTTGGACTGCGGCGGCTTGCCGCCGCTTTCAAAAGCGGGAGCAAGCTCCCGCGCTCCAAAGCGATGAGCGACAGCAGCCAATCACTGCCACGGTCGGCGGCGGGCAACCACAGCCCGTGGCTGATCGCCGTGATTGTGTCGATGGCGACGTTCATGGAGGTGCTTGACACGAGCATCGCCAACGTATCGCTGCCGCATATCGCGGGCGGCACGGCCTCCAGCCTCGAAGAAAGCACCTGGATCCTGACCAGCTATCTGGTCAGCAACGCCATCATCCTGCCCATCAGCGGCTGGCTGGCGACGATCGTCGGACGCAAACGGTTCTATATGACGTGCGTGGCGCTGTTCGGCATCAGCTCGCTCTTGTGCGGGCTGGCGCCGTCCCTGGGCTGGCTGATTTTCTTTCGCGTGCTGCAAGGCTTGGGCGGCGGCGGACTGGCGCCCTCGGAGCAATCGATTCTGACGGATTCCTTCACGCAGCAGCAGCGGAGCCAGGCGTTCGCGCTGTACGGGGTGGCGGTGGTTGTGGCGCCGACGATCGGGCCGACGCTGGGCGGCTGGATTACGGACAACTATTCGTGGCGCTGGATTTTTTTCATCAACATCCCCGTGTGCGTGGCGTCATTGATCCTGACAGCGACGATTTTACAGGAACCGCCGGCGGTGAAGGAGGACCAGGCGAAGGCGCGCAAAGGCGGGATCAAAATTGATTATCCGGGGATCGCGCTGGTGGCGCTGGGCCTGGGATGCCTGCAAGTGGTGCTTGACAAGGGGCAGCTCGACGACTGGTGGGGATCGGACTTCATCACGGTGTTTATCTTGATTTCCGGGTTGTCGCTGTTGTTCCTGGTGATTTGGGAAAACGTCCACGATCACCCGATTATTGACATGAAGATGGTTGGGAGCCGGAACTTCGGGCTTTGCATGGCGATGATGTTCGTGACAGGCTTCATTCTATTGACAAGCATTCAGTTGATACCGCAATTTCTCCAGAGCATTGAGCCGTACGACGCGACGCAAGCGGGTTTGACGCTGACGGCCGGGGGTTTCGGCACGCTGTTGTTTATGCCGGTTGTCGCCGCGCTGTTGAAAGTCGTCCAGCCGAGATACCTGATCGCGATTGGGTTGTTGATCCAGGCGGTGGGCGCGTTTCACCTGGCCGGCATCAACGCCGAACTGAGCTTCTCCCACGCGGCGTGGGCGCGCGTGCTGCAGGCCATTGGTTTGCCGTTCCTGTTTGTGCCGATCAACACCACGGCGTATTCGGGGCTGCCGCCGGGCAAAAGCAACGACGCCTCGGCGCTGCTGAATTCGATGCGCAATTTGGGAGGCAGCTTCGGCATATCGTTCGGGACAACCATCCTGGCGCGGCACACGCAGGTTCATCACGCGCGCCTGGCGGAATCGCTCAAACCGTTCACGCAAATCAAGCATGCGCATCTCTTCCCGACCGCTCAGGCGCTGGACGCGGCGGTTCAGCAGCAGGCGGGCGTGCTGAGTTACATCGATGTTTTTTGGGCGCTCGGCGTGATTGCGGCGGTGTTCATCCCGCTGACGTTTCTGATGAACAAAAACAAGCTGGGGGAAGGAGCGGCAGGACATTAAAGAATGCCGAATGTCCAAGCCCGAATGTCCAAGCCCGAATGACGAATGAATGACGAAGCACGAATGGTTCAACTCGGATTGGTCATCGCCGGCCTGGCGCTGCTCGCGGGCTGCACGGTGGGGCCCGGGTATCACAAGCCAACGATTGCGACGCCGCCGGCGTATTCGCAAGCGCCAACCAACGCCGCGCCGGTGTCAACCAATCAGCCCGACACGCTCGCGCGATGGTGGACGGTGTTTGAAGATCCGGAACTGGAATCGCTCATCGATCGGGCGATGCGGAACAACCGCGATTTGCGCCAGGCGGCTTCTCGCGTGCGCCAGGCGCGCGCGCAACGCGGAGTGGTCGCGGCGGGATTGCTGCCGGAGATCGACGCCACCGCCGGTTTTAGCGACTCGCGCGGAAGCCAAAACGTGAGCCTGCCGTTCGGCGCCGGCGCGGCGAGCGCGGCAACCGGCGGCTCCGGCGGCGCCCAAAAAGCGCGCGTCAGCCCGCATCGGTTGCAGGCTGCGGGCGGCCAAAGCGCGCGCATCCCGGCAACCGCGCCGCTTGGCGGACCGGAGAGTCCTCTGGGCCTGGGCGGTTTGCCGGGAGCGGAGAGCGACATTTACCAAGTCGGCTTGCAAACATCCTGGGAAATCGACGTCTGGGGCGGAACGCGGCGGTCGATCGAGGCGGCATGGGCGGAATTCGCGGCGTCCGAGGAAGGCCAGCGGGCCGCAAGGATCGCGCTGCTTTCGGAAATGGCGACCAATTATATCGCGTTGCGCCAGGCGCAGGAGCGCCTGCAAATCGCGCGTGACACAGAAAAAGCGCAGGGGGAAACGCTGGCCATCATCCACGCCCGATTCACCAACGGGCTGTCAACTGAACTGGATTACCAGCAGCAATTGGCCGAGCTGGCGGCGACGCGCGCCACCATGCCGCCCCTGGAAACGCGCGCGTCCGAGACGCGCCACGCGCTGGCGTTTCTCATTGCAGCCGATCCGGCGTCGCTGGACGCCGAACTGGCCGAACCGCGCCGGCTGCCCTCCCCTGCCCCGCCGCCGATGGGATTGCCCTCGGACCTGTTGCGCAGGCGTCCGGATGTCCGTCAGGCCGAGCGCATGGTCGCGGCGGCCAACGCCCAAATCGGCGCGGCGACGGCGGACTTGTTTCCAAAATTCAGTTTGACAGGCGCGGTGGGGATGGATTCCAGCCGGGCGGAGAATTTGATCGAGTGGCCGAGCCGCTATTTTGCGTTCAGCCCGGGCGTGAGCTGGCCGATCCTCGACTGGGGCCGAATCCACAACAACATCAAGGTTCAGGACGAACTCCACGCGCAAGCCCTGCTGGCTTACGAGAATACGGTCGCGCTCGCCGTCCGCCAGGTGGAGGACGCGCTGGCGGCTTACGGCCATGAATTGGCGCATCGGGCCGACTTGGCGGACGCGGCGGAGGCGTCGCGTCGCGCGCTCGAATTGGCGCGCGGGCGATACGACAAGGGATTGGCGGACTTTCTGACTGTGCTGACTTCGGAGCGCTCCTTGCTTGCGACGCAGGATTCGCTGGCGCAGAGTGACGCGGCCATTCGGTCCGGCCTGGTGAAGCTTTACGTGGCGCTGGGCGGCGGATGGGAGCCCTCGCATTCTGTCAAGTGAAGGATAGCCCAACATGAAGCGCAAGTTACCAGCCGCCCTCGCGCTGGCGCTCATCCTGGCTATCGCCGTCGCGCTGCTTTGGCCCCGCGCGGCGCAAGTCGTTTTAACCGGGATTGTGACGACGGATGAAATTGTCGTCGGACCCGAAATCCAGGGGCGCGTCGAGCGCCTGCTGGTGCGCGAAGGCGATCCTGTCACAAACGGCGAATTGCTTGCCGTCATTCAACCCAACGAATGGCGCGCGCAAATGGATTTTTACGAGCAAAGCCACGCGCAATCCAAGGCGGACGTGCAACGCGCGGAGGCGGAGCTGAAATACCAGGAGGCGCAACGCAGCAACCAGGTGTGGCAGGCCGAAGCGTCGCTGGCCTCGGCGCAGGCGCAGGTCGTCCAGGGCGAAGCGGATTGGGAAAACGCCGATCTGACAGCGAAGCGCGAAACGGATTTATATCATCGCGGCGTCGAGTCGGTGCAGGCGTATGACCAGGCTCGGACCGCTGAAGCCAGCGCGCGGGCGCGCGTGGATTCGCTGCGCAAACAGGTCATCGCCGCGCAGGCCGGCGTGGCGCTGGCCAAATCCGGCGTCGACGAAGTGGCGGCGCGGCGCGCGTCGCTTTCCATGGCGCAACGCGGCTCGGACGCGGCGGCCGCGCAAGCGCAATTGGCCGGGGTGCGCCTGGATTACACCGAGGTGAAGTCGCCGACGAATGGAATTGTGAACGTTCGCGCGGCGTTGCCGGGCGAAGTCGTGACGCCCGGACAGGCGATCGTCACCTTGATCAACCAGGATGATCTATGGGTGCGGGCGGATGTGGAGGAGTCCTATGTGGAGCGCATCCGGCTTGGCGACACGTTGAACGTGCGTTTGCCGTCGGGCGCGGAGCGGACCGGGACGGTTTTTTATCGCGGGGTGGACGCCGACTACGCGACGCAACGCGACGTCAGCCGCAGCAAGCGCGATATCAAGACGTTTGAAGTTCGACTGCGCTGCGACAATCGAGATCGCGCGCTGGCGGTGGGCATGACCGCCTACGTCACGCTTCCGCTGGAAAGACGCTGAGCGATGTTCGCCGTGGAAGTTGAGAAGTTGACCAAGCGCTTCGGCGAATTCACGGCCGTCGATCAGGTCAGTTTTGACGTGGCGGAGGGCGAAATCTTCGGATTGCTTGGACCGAACGGGGCGGGAAAGTCGACGCTCATTCGGATGTTGACGACGCTCGTGCCGCCCAGCCAGGGCGCGGCGCGCGTCAATGGTTTTGACATCGTGCGCCAGGCCAACGAGGTGCGGCAATCCATCGGCGTCATTCCGCAGGCCATGACGTCGGATTTGGAATTGTCGGCTTACGAAAACCTGACGATCTTCGGAAAGCTTTACGGCATCCCGCGCGAGCAACGCAAAAAAACCATCGCGGAGTTGTTCAAGGCGGTCGACCTGGAGCAATGGGCCGACAAGCCTGTCAAGCAATTCTCCGGCGGCATGCGGCGGCGATTGGAGATCGCGCGGGGGTTGGTGCATTCGCCCAAAATCTTTTTTCTCGACGAGCCGACGACCGGCCTGGACCCGGTCAGCCGCGTCGCCGTGTGGGAGATGCTGGCGCGGCTGAAACAGGAGCGCAGCCTGACGATTATCGTGACAACGCATTACATGGACGAAGCCGACAAACTGTGCGACCGCATCGCCATCGTCGATCATGGCAAACTGGTGGCGCTGGATTCGCCGCACAATTTGAAGGCGTCCGTTCCCGGCCAGGGCGTCTTGGAAGTGAGCTTTTCGCGGACGCCGGATGGATGGTTGAAGACGCTGGAAGCCCTGCCCGACGTGGCCGAGGTGAAGCAGGAGGACCGCGTTTATCGCCTCGCGTCCAACAACGCGCCGCGGACGACAGTGGAGTTGATCGAGGCGACGCGCCGGGCGAATATCGAGGTGGCGTCGCTCTCCGTTCAAAGCACGACGCTCGACGATGTGTTTGTGCATTACACCGGCCACCAGATACGCGATTCCTTGCAGACGCCCGCGGGATACGACACCAGCTTCATGTACGACAAAAAGTAATGCACCGCATCCTCGCCATGATCGAACGCGATCTGCGCCGGTTCCGGCGCAGCCCGACGCTCGTGCTCATCTCCGTGGTGATGCCGCTGGTGCAACTGATCGTGCTCGGTTACGCCTTCGGCGGCAAGGTCAAGCATTTGAATTTGGGCGTGCTGGACCAGGACGGCGGCATGCCCGCCGTGAAGGTTCGCGAAATGTGCCAGGCCGTCGCCGCCAACGCGCAGACCTTTACGCCTTTCGTTTATCACGACCAGGGCCTTGCCATGCAAGATCTCCGCAACGGGCGCATCAGCGGCCTGCTGGAGATTCCGCCGCAGTTCTCGCGCAAGCATCACGACGCCGACAATCCGCAAATCGCTCTCGTTGAGGACAACATCGACCAATTCGCGGCGTCGGCGCTGGAGGGCGGGCTGAACCAACTGCTGGTCGCCTACAACGCAAAGACCCCGGCGCCGCGGCTGACGGGCAACGTCACCCTGTCGGTTGTCGAGGTCTATCCCTACGTGCCGTACATCCAGTTCCTGCTGCCGGGCACGACCGTGCTCGCGATATTTGTTTCCGCGATGATTGGCGGCGGCATTATTTTTATTGACGACAAGGCGCGCGGCCTGCACGAAGGCTACCTCGTGACGCCCATCCGCAAATTGGAGCTGATTCTGGGCTTCACTCTCGCCGGCGCGTTGAAGGCGATTGTTTCCGGCGTGGTGATCGTGACGGTTGGCGCCATCATCGCCGGAATTCCCGATCCTCTCAACGTGATGCGTTTCTGCCGCGCGATGATCCTGGTGGTGGCGACGGCGCTGGCGTTGATCAGCATGATGTTCCTGCTCATGGTGCGGGTCAACGATCCGCTGGTGCCGCGCGCGATCTTTGGCGTGCTGAACACGGTGCTGTTTTTCCCAAGCGGCGCCGTGTACCCGACGCAGGCCTTCCCGCCGTGGATGCGAGTCATCACGACCATCGACCCATTCACCTACGCGGTGCATGGCTTCAAACAACTGCTTCTCAAAAACACCGGGCTGGGCGCGATCGGCTGGGATCTTTGCTTCCTTTTTGTGTTCAGCGCCATTGCGATGACCGCCGCCACCCTTCTATTCCGGCGGACGCTCTAGTGTGGTGTTAGTGAATTCCGTTTCAGAATTCCCCGGTCCGGGGAGCGCGGGCGTCTCGCCCGCACCCGTCGGCGTCTCGCCGACGGATTTATGTAAATGACTTGGCTAACACCGCTCTAGTCAGGGCGCCAGCCGCGAAGGCGCGGCTTTTTTGAACGCCGTCGCGCGCAAATAGATCGGCTCCAGTTTATCGCCCGGAACAAAGTCCCCGCGCACGGCGGCGATGCGGCCAAGGGTCGCCGCGTCAGGATCGAGATCGATGGCGCCCTGGAAAATCGAGCTGATTCCCGGCCCGATCAGTTGCCTTGTGGCGCGCAATTCTTCGACCTCCGGTCGCGCAGCCAGCCGCAGCGGCGCCCCGGGCCATTCCACGTAGAATTCGTCCCGTTGCGCGTCAATAACAACGGCATAAGGATCAGCGCGGTCGACCTGCGCCATCAGGCATTCGGAGCTGCTCACGCCAACGAGCTTTACGGCGCGGCCAAGCTGCCATCCTTGCGCCAGCGCGATGGCGCCGCGAATTCCGGTGTAGGAGCCGGGGCCGAGCCCGACGGCGATCATCTCGATTTCCTCGCGTTCGATATGCGCCTGCGCAAGGGCTCTTTCGACCAGTGCAAGGGCGTTGCGTCCGCCGGT
>Ga0265338_10005845_pt1 | contig 15878 bp, 14 predicted proteins | sample 42126metaG_FD_193579 | JGI IMG/M metagenome (GOLD analysis project Ga0265338, IMG submission 193579) | Rhizosphere microbial communities from Carex aquatilis grown in University of Washington, Seatle, WA, United States - 4-21-26 metaG | ecosystem: Host-associated > Plants > Roots > Rhizosphere... | reverse complement strand
GCTGGCGGATATCCAGGTACGCCAGCCGGAACCCGAAAACCTGGGTGTTGCGGAGGATCTCGGCCAAATGGCCGTCGGCCAGGATGGCGCCCTTGTTGGACCGGAGGCTGTCCTCCATGATGCGAAGGTCGGCCAGCAGCTCGTCCGCGGCCAGGTACCAGGTTCCCGCGGGAGGGATCGGGGTGGCTTTTTTCCAATCACTGTCGAAGGACTGGGTGTGGGCCAGGGTCCTCAGGAGCTTCTCATGGATATAATTGCATTTCTCACGGTAGCGCTCGAAAGGGATATGGCGGGAGAGGCTCTCCGCCAGCACTGGGAAGAGGGTGGCGTCCCTGGCCAGGGACTCGGCCAGGGCGGCGCTGATGGGGGTTTGTTTTTCCGAGGAGCTCAGGCGGTGGCTTAATTCCTCGATGGCGTGGATATGCAGCCTCAAGGCCGCGCTCCGAAGGAGCCGGATGGTTTCTACGGTCACTTCCGGGGTGACAAAGGGGTTGCCGTCGCGGTCGCCGCCGATCCAGGAGCCGAAGCGCAGGAAGGGCGGAACGTTCCAGGCGGTCTTCGGGAAGGCTTTTTTCAGGGATCGTTCCAACTCGTGGTAGATCTTGGGGATGACCAGGGAAAGGGTGTCCTCGAAATAATATAAATTTCCCTTCACCTCGTCCGGCACGGTCAATTTGACCTGGCGGATTTCCTCGGACTGCCAAACGGAGACGACCTCCTCCAGGATAAATTTCAGGATGTCGTCCTTCTCGTCGGGCGAGAGGTTTTCCACCACCAGGCGGGTGGTGGCCTTGGAGATGCGGTGGAGCTTGGTCAGGGTGGTGCGGCGCTTGGACTCGGTGGGGTGGGCGGTGAAGACCATGTGGATCTGGGCCTGGTCCAGCAGGGCCTGGAGCTTGCGGGGGAGAACTCCCTGTTCGGCCAGGACCGCTACCGCGGAGGAGACGGAGCCGGGACGGGGCTTGGGAACGCCGTCCACTTGATAGGGCAGCTTCAAGGCCCGGACCAGGTCCACCTTTTCGGCCAAGTTGATGAGGCCGAAAAAATGGGTGAAGGCCTTGGTCAGGAGGTTGAGTTTTTCCAGCGGAAGTTTTGCGACGGCCTGGGCCAATTCCTCGCTCACCTTGGGATCGGAGGTGGTCCGGAGGGCCTTGGCCAATTGACGGATCTTCTCCACCAGCGCCAGGGCCTCGGGGCCCTCCTGGAAGGAAATTACCTTTCCCAAAGTCGTGGCGAGGGTGTTCACTAAGGAAGAGAGGGAATAGGATTCGGATTGGTTGGACATTAATAAGGCCTTAATTAGGAATTAGGAATGAGGAATTAGTAATTTTCAGCTTTAAATTCCTAACTCCCAATTCCGCATTCCTAATTGTTTTTCAGGTTAGTTTTTCTTTGAGGATTTTGGACGCTTGGTCGGCGCGGAATTGCTTGAGCTTTTTCCGGAGGTCGGGCCTCTTGTTGGCCAGGATGGCGATGGACAGCAGGGCCGCGTTCACCGCTCCCGCCTTGCCGACGGCCAATGTTCCCACCGGGATGCCGCCCGGCATCTGCACGGTGGAGAGGAGGGAATCGAGCCCGTTGAGTTTGCTTTCCATGGGGACGCCCAGGACAGGGAGCAGGGTATGGGCGGCGCAGACGCCGGCCAGGTGGGCGGCCCCGCCCGCGGCGGCGATGACCACCTCCACGCCCCGGCCTTCGGCGCCTGTGACGTACTTGGCGGTTTCATGGGGCGTACGGTGCGCGGAAAGGACGCGGGCCTCATGGGCCACGCCGAATTGTTTCAAGGTGTCGGAGGCGTTTTTCATCACTTCCCAGTCGGATTTGCTGCCCATCAGGATATTCACGAGCGCTTTAGTGGCCATGGTTATTGTCCCTTCTTTGGAGTGGATTGGGGGAAAGAATATCAAATTTAAGACCCGGAACAAACAAGATATCCTTGCGCGGAGAACGGCGAAGCGTAAGTTTCCGGGACCGGAACTTAGCTTGTCCGGCTTTTTCGCGGGAGGCTTTGCGTTTCTTCGCGGTCTTCGTGCCTTCCCGGTGAAAATGGCTCCTTTTAATATCCTTTATTTCCTGTAAAATACCGCCCATGACACCCGAGGCCTACAAACTCATCTACGCCGCCATCACCCAGGGGTTGATCATCGGCTTTTGCACTGCGGCCCTCATCGGTCCCATTAATCTGCTGGCCATCCGCAAGGGCATTCTGGGCGGCTTCCAGCAGACCTTCATGGTGGGGGCCGGCGCCGCCCTGGTGGACGCTTGTTTTGCCATCATCGTCTTCGCCGGGCTCTCCAAGAACGGCATCGTCGGGGTGGGGAAGCTCATCATCTGGGGCCTCTGCGCCATCGTCCTGCTCTACCTGGCCTACGCCACCCTGGACGACGTGCGGGATAATCCCGAATCCACCAGCGCGGTGCGCAAGCAGGTCCAATTCATCGACCATTCCTTCGTGATGGGAATCCTCCTGGCCGCCACCAATCCCTTCACGCTGATTTACTGGGTGGGTATGGTGGGAACGCTCAAGCTTTACGAGTACCAGATGTCGGGGAACATCGACCTGATGGGCGGGGCCGCGACTTCCTTTTTCTCTGCGGTTTTGGTCAGCGAACTGGTGTGGTTTTCCTGCCTGGGGATGGGGGTCCATTACAGCCGGAACCTATTCAACCGGAAGGCCTTGAAGCTGATCACCTGGGTCTGCGGGTTCTTCCTGCTCTTTTACTACGTCTTCATGGCGGTCAAGGTGGTGATGAACCTGATCCACACCGGCGGCGCGCCCTTCATTCAAATCTAAAGGCCGCCCCCCGCCTTTTTTTCCGGAGGGCGGAAGTTAGTCCTGCTCCCGCTCCACATCCAATTCCTCCAGTTCGCCTCCCCGGACCTTGGCCCGGATCGCGATGGGCCTGCAGCAATTCTCGCAGTCGGTCGTCCAGCTTTGGGTGCCGGATACGGGGTCCAGTGGCGAGAAATTGGGGAAACCGCAATAGGGGCAGGTAAACTCGACGTTGTTTTCACTCAAGTTTTTTCACCGCCGGGAAAAGAAAAAATAATTTGCCACAGATGAACAGGGATGAACTCGGATAAGGACCGACAAACGCAAAGCGTGATTTTCCGGTTTAAACCAAAAGCCGGCATTCTTTAGGTGTTTTTATCCGTGTTCATCCCTGTTCATCTGTGGCTAAGATTGTCTTGGCTTTGGTTTTAGTAGTTCCCGCGAAGGAGCAGGTTGTTGTCGGGGGCTTCCAGACGAGGGTCGGCGTTGAAAAACCGGTTGAAATTCACCCGGTCCAGCTCATCCACCGGGGCCTCTTCTTCCTTGACCATCTTCGCCCCTTCCCAGTTGTGCTCCGTGTATTCGTCCTTGATTTTTTGCTCGTTGTCCTTGTCGATGACCGTGAGCTTGCCCCAGAAATATTGGATCCGGAGGGCGTCCTTCTTGCCGTCGTAACCCAGGGTGCATTGGGAATCATTGATGGAAGTCACCACGGCCCCGGAATTGACCTCGAAAAAGCTTTGGCGGGAACCGCAGCCGCTGACCTTGAGCAGCAGGACGCCCTTTTGTAATACCAGGCGGGCCTGCCGGTCCGGGCCTTGGATATAAAACTCGTCGAAGGTCACCGAGGTCCCGCTGTCCAACCCGATGCGGTCGCCCTTGTGGTCCTTCAGGATGACCCAGCTTTTTTCGTAAACCGTCAGGACATCGCCCTTCTCCACCGTGCTGCCGGTTTCCAGGGCGAAAGGCTTGGGGCTGGAGGCGCGCTGGACCATGATGGTCCCGTCCATCTTGTCCACGATGGCCTCGTTCAGGTTGTATTCCCCCCGATTATTATTTTTATCCACGCTGACAGCCGGCTCGCCGGCGCCGTATAGGAAGGGAAGGGCCAGGCTCAAGAGGGTTAGGCCTAAAATAGGTTGAAGGCGCATAGGGGCTCCTTGCGTTTGTGAGAGAAGCGGCCATTCCCTTGAATCAGATGATCCCAAAGGGAGGGCAGGGGATTATCCTATCTTTTTTTAAGGCCCCGGGCAATGTCGAAAGGGCTTAGAAGAGGGAGTATTTAAGGGAAATCCCGGGGAAGCGAGGTAGTGTCTCAGTTTGCCGTCATTGCGAGGAGCTGGGCCGATAGGCTCGATTTGCGACGGGGGAATCCCAGGTTTTTCTGTTGGTGTTCAACCTTTTAACCAGGATTGCTACGGTTCCAATCGCCCCGATTGGGGCTGAACCCCGCCATGACAAATAACTACTTTCAAATTGGGACACTGCTGGGATGGTTTCATCCCGAAAAAGTTCTGTGTTAACCTATCCGGCATCGTTCTCAAATTTTGGGGAGAGTCATGGAAAACCTTTCCGTTGCCCTGGTCACTGGCTGTTCCACCGGCATCGGCCTGGAAACCTCCCTGCTATTAGCGCAGAGGGGATACCGGGTTTTCGCCACCATGAGGGACCTCCGAAAAGCCGGAACCCTCCGGCAAAGGGCCAAGGGCCTGCCGCTGGAAATTCTCGCCCTGGACGTGGACAAGCCTGCCGCGGCGGCCCAGGTCGCGGCCTCTATATTAAAGAAGGCGGGACGGATCGATATCCTGGTGAATAACGCCGGCTGGGGCTCTTTCGGGGCCCTGGAAGAATTCACCGACGATGAAATCATGGCCCAGTATGAGACCAATGTGTTCGGGCTGATGAGGGTGACCAAGGCGGTTCTGCCGGCCATGAGGGCCCAAAGGTCGGGCCGGATCCTTCACATCGGCTCCCTGGCGGGAAAAATGACCTTCGCCGGCATCGGCCTTTACTGTTCCTCCAAATACGCCGTGGAGGCCCTGACCGAAGGCCTCCGCATGGAGCTGCGCCCCTTTAATATTGAGACGGCCGTGGTGGAGCCAGGCTCCATCCGGACCCCCTTTAAGGCCAACCGGCGCAAGTCCCGGATCTTTTCCCAGGGCAAATCCGCCCATCAAAAGGTCCTGGCGAACATCCTCCATTTCGGCAACAACCCCTCGCCCCTGGCGCCGGGCCCCGCCCAGGTCGCCAAGGTGGTATTGAGCGCCTTGTCCTCCGGCCGGATGGCCGTCCGCTATAGCGTTGGCCTGGACGCCTTTTGGTTTCCCATCCTCCGCTGGTTCCTGCCGGACTTCGCCTACGATTTTTTATTGAAGCGGATGTACCGCCGTTTCACCGGGGGGGCGTTATGACGCGCGGCCCCGTCGCCCTGATTACCGGCGCCACTTCCGGCTTCGGCCTGGAAACGGCCAAACTCCTGGCCGGGAAAGGCTTCCAAGTTTACGCCGGGTTCCGGTCCCCCCAAAAGCTGGGGGCCTTGAAGGAACTGGAAAAAAACCTTCCGCTCAAAAGCCTTTACCTGGACGTGGCCAAGCCCGCCTCCGTCACGAAAGCGGTCGCGTCCATTCTTAAAAAAGAAAAAAGAATCGACCTTTTGGTCAATAACGCCGGCTTCGTGGTGGCGGGGTTCCTGGAAGACCTGTCCTGCCAGGACCTCAAGGACCAGTTTGACACCAATGTCGTGGGCCTCCTGCGGGTCACGAGGGCGGTCGCGCCGGCCATGAGGGAGCGCCGGAAGGGCCTGATCATCAATATGGGAAGCATCTCGGGCCGGGTGGTGTTTCCCGGCATCGCGGCCTACGCCGCCAGCAAGTTCGCCGTCCGGTCGCTCACCGAAGGATTGCGCCAGGAGCTGGCGCCCTTCGGCGTCGGGGTTTGCGAGATCGCGCCAGGGTCCTTCGCCACCCAGGTGGTTTCCTCCACCAGGTTCGGCCAAGGGGTCCGGTCCCAGGACTCCCCCTACCGGCCCTATATCGCGGCGGTGGAAAAAAGGGTGGCGGCTTCCTTTAAGTACGCCGCTCCCGCCTCGGTCGTGGCCAAGCTCATTTTAAGGATCGCCCAGGGCCCCGCGCCCAAACCCGTTTATATCGCCGGCACCGACGCCAAGATCATGGACTTCCTCAAATGGCTCCTGCCCGACGCCTGGCTGGAGTTTTTGTTCATGGGTTTTTTCCGCTGGAGCCGGTTTCCCCGGAGGGAGTAGGAAATGGAAATCGGAATTCTGCTTTTCCCCGACAACACCCAGCTGGACCTGGCCGGCCCCCAGGAAGTTTTCAGCCGCGTCCCGGAGGCCAAGGTCCGCCTGATCGCGGCGGAACTGGGCCCCGTGGCCAGCGACAACGGCTTGAGGATCCTGCCGGATTTGACGAGGGAGCAATGCCCCCCGATGGACATCCTTTGCGTCCCGGGCGGCGCGGGGGTCAATGCCCTGATCCAGGACGACGCTTGGCTGGATTTTATCGCCTCCCAGGGAAGAGGGGCCCGTTTCGTGACCTCGGTCTGCACCGGCGCCTTGGCCCTGGGCGCGGCGGGACTGTTGAAGGGCTACAAGGCCACGACCCATTGGCTTTACCTTCCCATCCTGGAGGCTTGCGGCGCCGTCCCCGTCGCGGAAAGGGTTGTGAGGGACCGCAACCGTTGGACCGGCGGGGGAGTGACGGCCGGCATCGACATGGCCCTGGCTCTAGCCGGGGAACTGTCGGGCTTGGCCGCGGCCCAAAAGATCCAATTGGCCATGGAATACAACCCCCGGCCGCCTTTTCAAAGCGGCCATCCCAGCGAGGCTCCGGCCGGCATCACCAGGGAATTGGCGGAGGCGAAGGAAGAAAGGGACTATTTCGCCTGGCGTTTAGGGTTGGTGAAGGACGCCCTATCCCGGCGGGCGGGGAAAGCGGTGTAAGATAGGGCCAGTCCCAAATTTTAATCGGAGTCAACCTTGCCGGCACAAACCCAGATTTCCAAAACCATCATCAACGCCTACTTCAACGCCCATTACCGGGTGACGGGGGCCGGCAAGGAATTCGTCCTGAGGCCGAAACGAAAATCCCAGGACCTGGCGGAGATGATGCAATCCCTGGGAGTGGAAAGCGCCGCCTTCCTCACGGCCTACAATCCCTTCAGCGTCGTCATCAAGGAGCCCCAGAACGTCCGGGCGAACAAGGCCCTGGCGGTGGACTTGAAAAAAACCGGGCTCAAGTTTTTCAACGGTTCCGGCGAGGACCCCTCGGGCAATTGGAAAGTGGAGGCGAGCTTTTTAGTGCTGGGGATGACCGAGGAAGCCGCCAAGGCCATGGGCGTGAAATACTACCAAAACGCCGTGATCTGGGCAGGCCAAGACGCGGTCCCGAGGGTCATTCTGCTGAGATAAATCCACCTTTAGTCCCTCCGAAACCGTTACCTTCCAAAAAAGCAAAACCGATTCACCACCGTTCCCTACGGGACCACCGAGGCACAGGAAGGATCGACAACGGCAATGGTTAAAGCTTTGGCTTAGGGCGAAGGATGGCCAGCGGCGGATTTTGCCGCAGGGTCTTGGGCGGGCCTGAGACCCGCTTCTACAGAATTCTTTTCCCACCTGTGCCTCTGTGAATTGCCGAAGGCAACCTGGGGTGAATAGGTTTTTCCGTTTTTTTTGAAGGTTATGGTTTCGCTGAGGACTGAATTTACGGCGTGGAGGATTTCGACGGCTCGTGGGATTCCAGGGGATCAACCGTTTCGTCCTTCGCCGCCGGCGAGGGTTTCGCCGCCGGCGCGGCGGCCTCGCCGGAAGGCGTTTCAAGGGCGGCTGGCTGCGGGGTAGAAGGTTCGGCTGGTATTTCCTGGCCGGATTTTTCGTCCTGGGCCTCTGGTTTTTCCGATTGTTTTGCCGGAGCCTCCGGCTTCGCGTCGTCGCTGGCAGCCTGGGGGGCAGGCAAGGAAGTTGCGGTGGGGGCGGGAGATGGATTTTCCGAATGGGCCGGCGCAGCCTTGGGCTGGTCCGTGGGCGTCTTGGCGGGAATCATTTTGGCGGCGGCTTCCGTGGGTGCCGGCGAGGGAGTGACCGCCAGGGCGCCGGCTCCGGGAGTGGTTGAACCGTCAGGGGTGGCCCAAACCGTCGGCAAGACGGTGGGCGCCGCGGCCGGTGCTGGGCTGGGCTGGGGCTGGGAATGGGGGCGGGTCAGGAAAAAAACCGCGATCCCAATGGCAACCAGAAGACCCAGCCCCGCCGAGTGGAGTTTGGTCCATTGAAACGATTTTTTTTCTTGGGACGATTTTTCCCCAGCGGGGGTTTCCGAAGGCCCGGGAGCGGCCGGGACAGGCGCTGGTGGGGCTGCGGGTTCTTCCTCAGGCTCCGGTTCCTCTTCCGGGGAGACGGGAAAGGTCATCTCCGGTTCCAGGGCCTGGGGCTTATGCTCCGATTCCGGGTTCATGGCCCGCCAGGCCTCAAAGCTCAGGCCGCACTTGGCGCAAAGGACGGTGCTATCCGGCTGTTCTAAATCGCATTCGGGGCATTTCATCCGGAGATTATAAAGGGAAAACGATTTTTATGGAGAGATACGTGAAAAATTTATCCCTTTCAGGGAATAACGGTGGGGGTCGCGTAGGAAGGAATGGGCCAGGGATAGGTGGGCACGGGCGTGGCGCAAGCGGTATGGACCACCCAGTCCTGGGGATCGGACCTGCCTGTGATATTCCAGGAAACGGGGAGGCTTGATTGGGGAACGACCACCGAGTCGTAAACAGTCCAAATGGCCTGGGGGCAAGATATGGCGGTCGATACATCGCAAAGGTCCACCGTGATCGGCGCGCATGGCACTGACTGCGGTGTATAAGTCGCGTCCACCGAGATCGAAAGGGAGGAGTAAACGACGCAGGAAATCGTGACCGAGGTGTCCAGACAACCGCATAATTCACTATAATATTGGTCGATGACGAGGAGCATCTTTTGACTGAAATCCACCGGATCAGGAGGGAGAAAGCCGGTTCCGAGAAAAAAATTCTGCCAATCGGTGTGGTTTCGAATAACAAAAGTCCCGCTATTGTACAAAGCACCCGTTGCGGGCAAGTGGACCGGGGAACAATCGGTCACGGGAGCCGAGGCGGGAATCGGGGGTGTGGTCAGGGTGCCCTTGCAGCCCAGGGTTAAGGTGGCGGCCAAGAGAATAAGCGTCAGAGCCTTCTTCATAGGACAACCTCATAATATAGTTCAGCGCCAACAAAAGCCGGGGGAATAGCCCCCACCCTTCCCCTAACGGCGGGATTCAATGGAACTGAAGGTACTCGGGAATGTTTTTGGCCATGGCTCCCTGCGGCCCATGTTAAACTAACGGGTCTTTCCACCTATTGATCCAGGACATTAAGGAAATCACTATGCAGACGATTTCAAACCGCCGCTCCCTACTTCCCCTCCTGGCCCTTCTCGCCTGCCTGGCCTTTCCGGCCGCGGCGCCGGCCAGGGAAGATTCCCTGCGCAAATCCCTCGTCAAGATTTTCACCACGGTCCAAAATCCCAATTACTACGAGCCCTGGATGGTGGGGGCCCAGGAAAACGTCAGCGGCAGCGGCTGCGTCATTGAGGGCCGCCGCATCCTGACCAACGCCCATGTGGTGGCCAACCAGATTTTCATCCAGGTCCTCAAGGACGGGGACACCAAGAAATACACCGCCAAAAAAGAATTCGTGGCCAATGACTGCGACCTGGCCGTCCTCAAGGTGGATGACCCGGCCTTCTTCCGCGGCACCAAGCCGGTCCAATTCGGGGGCCTGCCCTCGCTCAAGGACAAGGTGGAGGTATACGGCTATCCGGTGGGAGGGGAAGAACTCTCCATCACCGAGGGGGGCATTTCCCGGATCGAGCTGATCACCTATGCCCACTCGATGAAACAGCTCTTCTGCATCCAAACCAACGCCGCCATCAACCCCGGCAACAGCGGGGGCCCGGTCTTCAACCGGAAAAAAATGGTGGGGGTGGCCTTCCAGGGCTACAACGGGGCGGTCGCCCAGAATACGGGCTACATCGTTCCCGTCCAACTCATCAAGAGGTTCCTCTCCCAGGTCAAGAAGAAGCGCTACAGCCCCGTGCCGACCCTGGGGATCTATACCGAATCCATGGAGAACGATTCCCTCCGGGCCTACTACGGCATGAAGAAGTCCCAGATGGGGATTTTAGTGTCCCAGGTCGTCTACCAAGGCTCGGCTTGGAACAAGCTCAAGGAAAATGACGTCCTGCTTTCCATCGACGGTTTTCCCATCGCCAACGACGGCACGGTGCGTTTCGGCAGGGGCGGGAGGCTGAACTTCGCTTATCCCCTCTGCCTGCACAAGATCGGCGACAAGATGCCCTGCAAAATCCTCAGGGGCAAAAAAAACATGACCGTGACCCTCACGCTCAAGGACGACGCCAGGCTGGTTCCTTTCGTGAAGTATGACGAGAAACCCAGCTACCTCATCTTCGGGGGATTGGTCTTCACGCCCTTGAACCTGAACTATTACCAGTCCGCCAAGGGAACGCCCCCTCCCTCCTTTTTCTCCCTTTATTTCGACGGACTTCCCTCGCCCAAGCGCAAGCAGGTGGTTCTCGTCAGCCATATCCTTTCCCACGAGATCAACAAGGGCTATGGGGCCCGCTACAGCAACTTGATCGTGGAAAAAGTCAACGGGATCCCCATCACCGAGATGAAGGACTTGAAGAAGGCCCTGGCCCAACCCCAGGAGGGGCGGCAGGTCATCGAGTTTGAGGATCCGGGCTTTGAGGACGTGGGGGACAAGATCGTGCTGGACGCGGCCAAGGCGGACCAGGCCACCCGGGAGATCCTGGCCAAGAACAACATCCTGGCCGACCGGTCGGAGGATTTGAAATGAGACATCCCTTGAAAAGCCCCTTCCTGATCCTGGCCTTGGCCCTGGCCCTCGCGCCAGCCTGCAAACCCAAACCCAAACCGGAACCTGCCGTGAAGCCGGCCGTGAAGGCGGAAAAACCCCTGAACAAGTCCGTGGTCAAGGTTTTCACCACGGTCCAGAAGGTTGATTTTTACGAGCCATGGAAGCCAGGCACCCAGGCCCAGCAGGAAGGCTGCGGGGTCATCCTCCCGGGGGGCCATATCCTCACCACGTCCCATATCACCAACAAGAGCAACTACATCGAGGTCCAGAAGTTCGGCCAGACCAAGCGCTATGTGGCCAAGGTCGAGCAGGTGGGATACGACCTGGACCTGTCGCTCCTGTCCATCGAGGACCAGGAATTTTACAAGGACACGGAACCGGTGGAATTCGGCGACCTTCCCTCCCCGGGGGACAAGGTGACGGTCCAGGGCGGGGACGAACTGTCGGTGAAGCAGGACACCATTTCCGGGCTGGACATGTTCTGGTCCACGGAGGCGGGACGGTTCCTGCCGGCCCTCATCACCTACACGGACGTGGATAACAAGAACAACGGCTGTCCCGTGTTCCTGAACGGCAAGTTCATCGGGCTTCCCTTCGAGGTGGTCCACTCCCCCGAAAAAACCGCCTCCCTGCTCCCCGTCAACGTGGTGCAGAGGTTCCTCGAGGGGGTCAAGGACGGCAAGACCTACGACGGCTTCCCGGACCTGGGGGTGGAGGTCCAGACTTTGGAAAACCCGACCCTCCAATCCTACGAGGGCCTGCCGGCGGACAAGACCGGCGTGGTGGTGACGAAGGTCCTGTACCAGGGCTCCGCCGAGGGCCTATTAAAGGAAGGGGATATCCTGACCGCCATCGACGGGCATCCCATCGACAACGAGGGCGACATCAACCTGGTCAAGAACCAGAGGATCGATTATTCCTACCTGATCACCTTCTACCAGATGGGCCAGTCCGTGAGCCTGGATATTTTCCGGGAGGGCAAGGCCCAGAGCCTGATGGTGCCCTTGAAGCCCCTGCCACGGCTCGTTTCCTACCGGTCCGACGACACCCATCCCACCTATTACCTCTACGCCGGATTCGTGTTCGTGCCCCTGACCACCAGCTATTTCCAATCCAAGGCCGCCTACAAGCCCTCGTTCAAGAAGCTGATGCAGCAGGGCCTCCCCTCGCCCCAGCGCCAGGAAGTGGTGCTGATCAGCCATGTCCTGCCCCACGACATCAACGTGGGTTATGACAAGCAGTTCAACCTGATCGTGGACAAGGTCAATGGGATGCCCATCACCCGCATGAAGGACCTGATCACGGCCTTGGGGAAGCCGGCCGGCCGCTACCAGGTGATCGAGATCGATGAGCACGCCTGGTTCGGGTCGAAGATCGTCTTCGAGGCGGCCAAGGCCAAGAAGGCCACGGCGGAAATCATGGCCGAGCTCCAAATCCCCGAGGACCGCTCGAAGGACCTGGGGAAAGGCAATTAGGAGTTAGGAATTAGGAGTTAGGAATTTTCAAGCCCAACCCAAGTCCTTTTCCTGCCTGTGCCTCTGTGGTCCGAAGGACCTGTGTGCCGCCCCTCTTTTAAAATATTTTAATGAGGGCGGTACTACCCCCGATGAATCGAATTATGATTCTGGGGGTGGTGAACAGGTTTCGCCTTCGTCTTTGCCTTCCGGTTTATCCCAAGAGTCTTTATCCTTCTTCGTGCCCTTGGTGCCTTCGTGGTGAATAAATTTTTCGGTTGTTGGCTTTAAATTCCTAATTCCTAATTGCCTTTTTCTAATTGCCTTTTCGTCATGGGCGCGGTCTTGGCCATGCCGTGGAGGATTTCCACCGCCAGCCGGATCCCCACCGGGGGAGAGAGGGAAGCCCTGGTCTGGTTTACGATTTCCGCCAAGGCCCAGAGGGAAGCCGTCAGTCGGGAGAATTTGTCCGGCAATTGGCGCAGGACTTTGTCCACGTTGGCGCGGCTCTCGAAGCCGATCTTCAAGGGGGACAAGCGGGGAAGATTTTCCTTCGGCACCGTCAGGGGGACCGAGCCCCCATCTTCCGGCTTCCCGGTGTTGGCGGCGAAATGCTCGAGCACCTGCTTCAGGTCGGGGAAGTCCACCTTTTGGAATCCCTGGGCCAGCCATTGGTCCCGGAGGCAGCCGAAGCAGGAGAAGGGGGGCAATTCCTCCCAGGATCCGCCGCCCGAGGCGCCAAAGAGCAGGGTGTTGATCTTGTCGGAAAAAACGCGCGACCCCGGAACCAGCTCATGGTCCCTCAGGGGAATATCCCCCGCCGCGTCGATGCAGCGCTCGGCGGCGATCGTCGCCATCAGGGTAACGGCGTCCTCGGCACGGATGCGGCCGTCCTTTTCCGTCAATCCCTTCACGACCATGGTGGTAAGGATCTGGCGGAAATAGCCCAGTTCCCGGATAGGGACAGGCTTGGGCCTGCCGTCCTCCTCTTTCTTTCCAAACAGACCAAAAAGCGCCATGTGGGTTCCTTTCAAAAACAGCTTGGCCGCGCCGCGGAGGTTATCCCCTCCGGTTCAACTCGTCCATGCGGCGCTGGGTCATAGGCGCGGTCTTGGCCATGCCGTGGAGGATTTCCACCGCCAGCCTCAGGGCCGTCGGGGGGTCCATGCCTTGGCGCGCGAAAACCAAAATTTCCATCAGGGCCCAAAGGGAAGCGGTCAACTTTTCCAGCCGGTCGGGAAGGGGCCGGAGCCTCTCATCCACGTCCCTGCGGCTCTCAAAGCCGATCTTCAAGGGCGACAGGTTGGGAAACTTTTCCGTCGGGATGGTCAGGGGAACGGTGCCGGCGAAGGAGGGATTCTCCCCCCTGGCGGCGAAATCCTTGAGGATGCCGCGCAGGTCGGGAAAGTCCGCCGGTTGGAATTTTTGGGTCAGGAGCTGGGCCCGGAGGAATCCAAAGACCGAAGCCTTCGGCAGGGCTTCCCAGGAGCCGTCGCCGCTGTCGCCGAAGAGCAGGCTGTTGACCTTGTCCGAGGAAAACCTGGAGCCGGGAACGAGTTCATGGTCCCGCAAGGGAATTTCGCCCGAGGCGTCGATGACCCGCTCGGCCGCGATGGCGGCCATGAGGGCGATGGCGTCCTGGGGGATCACCTTTCCGTTGGGCTGGGTGAGGCCCTCCACGACCATTTGGGAGAGGAAACCGCCGTAATGGGCGATCTCCCGAAGGTCCGTCGGTTTCTTTTCCTCCGGAGGCTGTCCCTTGCCCCCGCCCTTCCCGAAGATATCCAATAGTCCCATGGCGCCTCCTTGGGTATTTTAAAATAAAAACCACGGATAAGGCCTGAAAATCAGACGGGGATTTTAAGCCCACCAAGGCTGAACCGGGAAGGCCAAGGCAAAGCCTATTCACCACAGGCCCCTTTCGGGGCCACCGAGGCACAGGTCGACACAGCCAACCCCATGATTCTTTGGGTAGGCAAAAATCTGCGGCTGCCGGCCCTGGACTACGAACTTATTCCATTATCGAAACAATTTTCAAAACGATGTCTCCTACCTGTGCCTCCGTGGTTGCCAAGGGCAACCTGTGGTGAATCGGTTCTTGCCTTGGCTTTCATGGTTTGGTTTGGGGGGCTATTTGTTGTAGTTGCTGTTTGCTTTTCATCTTTTGGGGTTTAAAATTACTAACTACTAATTCCTCATGACTAATTGGTCAAATCCATCCTTGGCCAATTGGGAAGGATTTGACCTTTGCAGCCCACTTCCGCCATTTTCGCGCACCTGCGCCGGGTCCTCCAGCAGGCCTATTTTCTACAATCCATGAGCCCCAAGGAATTGGACAAGCTGATGAATTGCCTGAGGGCGGTCCGGGTCTTCAAGGGCTATGAGATCATCCGCCAGGGCGATCCGGGCGACGCCTTTTACCTCATCGCCTCGGGCCGGGTTTCGGTCTGGGTGAACAAGGGGAAGGAGCGCGTGAGGGTGGTGGGCCTCCGGTCCGACGAGTATTTCGGGGAGATGGCGCTCATTTCCAACGAGCCCCGCAACGCCACGGTGGTGGCGGAAATGCTCACGGAACTTTTTATCCTGGAAAAGTACAACTTCGACAACCTGCTGATGAAAAACCCCGCCATCGCCGACAAGCTCCGCAAGGCCTATGAACAGAGGGGACTGATTACCGCCGGCATGGTCAAGTGATCAGCGGGTTTTTCCTTTTCCCTTCCTCGGTGGATCGATCCTAGAGACTCCGCCCAGCGGTTGCTATACTGGCCGCACTTTCACCGATGCCTCCGGTTCATTTCAACCCTCGATGAGGATCCTCTTGAGACAAATTTTTCCGGTTTCGTTTTTTATCCTGGGACTTCTTTTCCTCGCCGGCTGTCCCTCGGCCAACGCTCCCAGTTCCCCCGCGGCCCCTTCCAACCAGGGGCCGACCGCCACCCCGACCATCACCGCCACGGTGGGCCCCAGCAATCCGGCCTTCCTCCTGCAATGGGGCGGCAACGGCTGCATGGGCGGATCCGCTTCCGGATTTTTCACCGGGCCCAGGGACGTGGAAGTCAACAGCGCCGGGACGACCCTTTATGTGCTCGACTCCAACAACGAAAGGATCCAATATTTTGACGGGATCGGAACCTACCTGGGACAGATCGGGAGCCTGGGGAGCGGGACGGGCCAGTTCTACTATCCCACGGGAATGTCCCTGAACAGCGCCGGCACCACCCTCTATGTGGCCGATTACACCAAGAATATCATCGATTATTTCGGCCCCACGGGAACCTATCTGGGCCAATGGGGGGCCAATGGGTCCGGCAACGGGCAATTCAGCCTCCCGACCGGCGTCAAGGTGAACAGCGCCGGCACCACCGTTTATGTGGCGGACACGGGCAACCACCGCATCCAGGCTTTCGATTCCGCCGGGACCTACCTGGCCCAATGGGGAAATTCCAGCGTCTTTACGACCCCTGATTATATTGAGGTTAATCCCGCGGGAACGACGATCTATGTTTCGGATTCCGGCCTCCAACAGGTGGATATCTTCACCAGCGCCGGGGTTTCCCAGGGGGCCATCACCCTCCTGCCTTCCCAGCTCCTCCAGCCCGAGGGGATGGCCTTCAACAGCGCCGGGACGACCCTCTATGTGGCTGACGCCTACTCGGGCAAGATTAGGATGTACGATCCTTCCGGCGCCTATGATTCCTCTTTTGGCGGTCTGGGGAGCGGGACCGGCCAGC
>Ga0265338_10005844_pt1 | contig 15882 bp, 12 predicted proteins | sample 42126metaG_FD_193579 | JGI IMG/M metagenome (GOLD analysis project Ga0265338, IMG submission 193579) | Rhizosphere microbial communities from Carex aquatilis grown in University of Washington, Seatle, WA, United States - 4-21-26 metaG | ecosystem: Host-associated > Plants > Roots > Rhizosphere... | reverse complement strand
TTGGATTGAAAAAAAGATTAAAGGTGAACCCTGCGAAATAGAAATTGAAAAACGCTTTATACACAAAAATGGGACTATAGTTTGGGGGCTTGTAAGAGCAGAATGGATTAAAACTCCAGATGGTGCTCCCATAATGTCGATTGTTCATATATCAGACATTACCGAACGAAAAAAGATGCTGTTCGATTTGCAAGAAAATGAAGAAAAATTCAGATCGTTATTTGAAAATATAACCGAAGGCGTTGCCTTGTATGAAATTATTTATGATCAATCGGGTAAGGGAATAGATTATAAAGTTATAGATGTTAATCCAAGTTTTCTAACTCAAATTGGAACATCAATCGATTCAATAATTAACAAATTGGGGTCGGAACTGTATCAATCAAGAAAGCCTGACTATTTAAAAGAATTTGCTAAAGTAGCAGAAACGGGTATACCATATAAATTCGAAAGTTATTTTCAAAATATGGATAAGCATTTTTTAATTTCGGTAATATCTCCTCTGAAAGGCAAATTTGCAACAGTATTGGAAGATATAACGGAAACAAAAAAACGCGAACATGAAATAACACAAAAAAATGAAGAATTAACCCGTTTTATCTATACCGTTTCTCATGATTTAAAAAGCCCTTTGGTTACCATAAAAGCATTTACATCATATCTTTTAGAAGATATGGAAAAGAAAGACAAAGAAACGTTGCTAACCGATATTGGGTATATTAATAATGCCGCAGATAAAATGGGGCGTTTACTTGAAGAACTTTTAGAATTATCGAGAATAGGTAGAAAAGAAAATATTAAGACAGAAGAAAAATTGGCATTTATAACCCAAGAAGCCCTTGATTTGGTTGCCGGTAGAATAAATGAAGCAAAATTAAAAGTAATCGTAAATAATTCAGATGTCCTATTGTATGGTGATAGCAGACGTTTGGTACAATTATTCCAAAACCTTCTTGATAATGCTGCTAAATATATGGGCGATCAGCCTAATCCAACGGTTGAAATAGGAGCTATTTTAGCTGATGATAAAAATGAAATTATTATTTATCATAAAGATAATGGTATGGGAATAGATCCTCGTTATCATCATAAAGTGTTTGGATTATTTGAAAAACTTGATAATACAAAAGAAGGTACCGGAATAGGATTGGCATTGGTAAAAAGAATTGTAGAGGTTCATAACGGAAGAATTTGGTTTGAATCGGAAGGTTTTGGAAAAGGAACTACTTTTTATTTTACATTTGAAAAAACAAAATGGAATTAATAAATCCATCAAACATTAAAAGTAAGAATAGTTAGGAACAATGAAACAGGGCGAATTGATGGAAGAGGGGGAAACACTTATTATTCTTTATGTTGAAGACGATCCTGCACATGCTGAAATAGCGAAAAGGAATCTTAATTCGAATCAATTATTAAATAGAATTATTCATGTCGATGATGGTCAAAAGGCCTTGGATTATCTTTTCCGAAATGGGGAATATCAAAACCATGTTACCTGTCCTCGACCCCATATAATATTACTCGATTTACGATTACCCAAAGTAGATGGTCTTGAAGTATTGGAACGGGTTAGAGCCGATGACGATCTTAAAACAATACCGATAGTTATTTTAACAACATCGGGTGCCGAAATGGATTTAGATAGAGCATACAAATTGAATGTAAATTCTTATCTGGTTAAACCTTTGGATTTTAATAAATTTTCTGAGTTGTTAAAGACCTTTGGATTCTATTGGTTGGCTTGGAATCAATACCCTTAAATTCTATTAAAATGTTAAACGAAAATGTAACAATCGTTATTATTGAGGATGAGGTTGCTCATGCAGAAGCAATAAGAAGAAATCTTGTGAGTAGGAATTGTACCGTCTTAGTTGCTTTTACATTACAAGAATATAGGAAAATAATTGAAAAGGTAATTCCCAGTTTGGTCTTTACCGATATGAATCTTCCCGATGGTAATGCATTTGATATTTTAGAATCGGTTCCTGAAAAACAACACTTTCCCATTGTAATAATGACCTCGTTTGGCGATGAATCAATAGCTGTTCAAGCAATAAAGTCGGGAGCTATCGATTATATTGTAAAATCGGAATCAACGTTTAACGAAATGTACCGAATAGCCGAAAGAACATTGCGTGAATGGCAAAACTCTCTAAAAGCTAAACTGATTGAACAAGAACTGAGAAACAGCGAAGCTCGGTTTCGTGCTTTAGTTGAAAATGCTCCCGAAGTAATTGTTTTACTTGATGTTGAACTATTTAAGTTTATCGATTTTAACGATAAAGCTTGTCGGCTTTTTAATTATACAAGAGACGAATTATTACTGAAAAGCCCGGTTGATTTAAGTCCTATTTTCCAACCCGATGGTGCGTTATCAAAAGAACAGTTTCTTGTATATATTCAAAAAGCAGTAAATGGCGAAAATTTGTGTTATGAATGGATCCATATTAACTCGCAAGCTGAAGAAATTCCCTGTGAAGTTTATCTTACTTATTTACCTTCTTCAAAAGGCACCTATATCCGAGGAAGTATAGTTGATATAACAGAACGGAAAAAAGTAGAACAAGAATTACTCAAAGCTAAAGAAAAAGCAGAAGAAAGTGATAGACTTAAATCGGCATTTCTTGCAAATGTATCGCACGAAATCAGAACCCCGATGAATGGAATATTGGGATTTGCAGAGTTTTTGCGAGTTCCCGATTTACCAAACGAAACAAAAAATAAATATATTGACATAATAAACTCGATCATTAAACAATTGTTAGGTATTATCACCGATATAATTGAAATATCTAAAATTGAAACCAATCAATTTAAAATAGTTAAAAACAAAATCAATGTAAATACTATATTAAACAATGTTTTTATAAATCTTAAAATTACAATTACGTCAAGTAAAAATGTAGAACTAAAATTAACCTCGCTATTACCCGAGAGTAATTGCATGATTACTTCCGACGAAACAAAACTTCAACAAATCATATCGAATATTGTAGAAAATGCATTGAAATTTACCGATACCGGTTCCGTTGAATTTGGTTGTAGGGAAGTAAATGATGAACTCATAGAGTTTTTTGTAAAAGATACTGGAATAGGAATTCCGGCAGACTATCAAAAAATAGTATTCGATCGGTTTAGAAGGGTGGAAATGCCTCAAACAGAGTCAAGAGGAGGAACCGGTTTGGGGTTGGCTATTTGTAAGTCGTATATCGAAATTATGGGAGGTAAAATATGGTTGGAATCGGAAGAAGGAAAAGGAACAACATTTTATTTTACTATTCCAACGATGCATAATAAATACGAAATAATTCCGCCTATTGTTATTGAAGAAAAAAAGACATCTCACAGTTTTAAAGATAAAATGATTTTAGTTGTTGAAGACGACGACATTAATTTTCTTTATTTACAGGAAATACTTTCCAAATCGTCGGCTACCTTTATTCGAGCTAAAAATGGTAGGGATGCTATTAATGTAATTTCAAATACACCTTCAATAAACCTTGTCTTAATGGATATTAAAATGCCCGTAATGTCTGGAATAGAAGCAACAATTGAGATTAGAAAATTCAATAAAGACGTACCGATAATTGCCCAGACAGCGTATGCTTTTGAGGAAGAAAAACTGTACGCCCTTAACATCGGATGCAATGATTATATTTCAAAACCAATTAAAAGAACAATGTTAATTTCATTGATAGAGAAATATCTGTAAACTATTTTTTCTTTGGTAATGGAACAATGGCTGATATAGTGTCCGATCCATATGCTGAAAAGTATCCTAAAGCATCGTTATTAAAATTACTCGTTGGATTTTGTGGTACAGAAAACGAACCTCCTGCAGAATTCATCATTGTTTGTAATGAAAGAAAATAATCGTATGCTGGTTTGTCAACGTTCATTAATTCAACTCTAATAGATTCATTGCCAAAACATTTTATTACTAAAGGTACATCAATAGTTGTGTTCGATTTGAAAAATGAATCGTCAAATATTTGTTCTTCCGACTGAGGATCATCGGTCATTCTAACATTGTTTTTAAATAATATTATCTTATAATAATTCGATCCTACGGGGTCTTTAAAGTAGACATTTATAGTGTATTCTTTCGAACTATCTTTTGTATTTCCTCCTGTACGAGCTAATATACCTTCGGCTTCTTTAATATTGATACTATCAATTTTAACTGACTTTGGCATTGTCGAAACGGCAGTATAGGTTGTTCCATTTGCAGTAACATTTATCGTATATTTTTTATAGAGATACTTATTAGACAATGGATAGTAATAAATTCCATTGTGATAATTAATCAAATGAACTATAGTATCATCGAACGATACAATAATATCGGCATTAGAAATTCCTTGAATAGAATCGTTTCCGAAATAGGTAGCATTTTTAGATACCATTACATCAAATCCTTTTGTAAAAGGCGAGTATATAGCTTCAATAACCGTTTTCGAATCGGTCGATTTTAATTTAATATTGATAGGTTCTTGACAACCTGCCAATACCATTATTATAGATAGATAAAGTATACTTTTTTTCATATTCAATGAGCTTAAAATTCAAATGTATAAGAAATTGCAGGAATTGGAATAGGGAATAGATAAACCGCCATAGCCGTCTTTTTTCTCGGATCGTATTTATCTTGTTCAAATGTTATCATATAAGGATTCTTCTTAGCATAAGCATTATAAACGGAAATATTTATAATGTGTTTATGTCCATTGGGCGATACTTTTGTATAATTATAACCTAAATCAAGCCGATTATAATCGGGCAAACGATTTGCATTTCTTTGAGAATACGATTCAACATATTTACCATCGGTGACATAAATTCCGGTTGGCCATGTTATGGCATCGCCGGTATAATAAATCCATGCTCCTGAAATAGACATTCGTTTATTTATCTGATAAACCGCTACAACTTGAATATCGTGGGTTCGATCTTGTTTTGCATTAAACCATTCACCGGGAACAATATCATCAAATCGTTTTTGTGTTTTTGAAAGGGTATAACCAATCCAACCGGTCAAATCACCTTGTTTCTTGCGAATTTGAAATTCAGAACCATACGATCGTCCTATACCATAAAGTAAATCTTTTTCGATAGTTTCGTTAAGAAAAATTTGAGTACCACTCTTATAATCAACCTGATTGTTCATTCTCTTATAATAGATTTCTACGGATGTTTCAAACATATTATCATTTATGTTTCGAAAATAACCGATGGATCCTTGATTGGCATACTCCTGTTTAACTTTGTCGGAACTTGGAATCCAATAATCAAAAGGACTTCCGGTAGTTGAGTTTTGTAGCAAATGCATATATTGCTCAGTACGTGAATAAGCTGCTTTTAAAGAACTTATTTCGTTCAATTTATATGTTCCCGAAATTCTAGGTTCAAATCCAAAGTATGATTTTACCGGTTGATGATCTTTATATACAGTTGTATCGGTAATACCTCCATTTGAATTATACGTGTATGAATTATAAGGTCCGGTCAAGGTGAAATTCGAAATTCTTAAACCGTAATTCATCTTAAACCGATCGGTTACCGTTTGATCATCAGAAAAATAAACTGCCGACTCAAGAGCATATTTGTTTGGTAATTTTACATTACTATATCCTTCAATATCGGTTGTCATTTCACCTGGATTAAATTTATGATAGATGCTATTTACCCCAAATGTTATAGTGTTATTAGTATTTGCATAATATTGAAAATCTTCTTTAATACTATAATCACGAATTCCACTTGTCATTGTTAACATAGTACTGCCTAAATTCATTCCAATATCATACTTGTAGTTACTGAAGAGTAGTGTTGAATTAAGGAATAACTTTTCGTTAAACAGGTGATTCCATCGGGCGGTAGCTGTAGTATTTCCCCAATCGGTTCCCATAATATTTTTTAAACTTAATATGTCTTTCCCAAAATAGCCTGAAAGAAATAATCTATCTTTTTCGCCTAATTTATAATTAGCTTTTAGATTCAAATCATAAAAGTATAGTTTTGCTCCTTTAAAAATAGTATCGGTTGCAAAGGGAAGAAATAGTGCATCGAAATAGGTTCTGCGTGCTGAAACCATAAACGAACTTTTATCTTTTACAATTGGTCCTTCAACCTCAAGTTTAGCAGCAATAGTTCCTATTGAAGCAACACCGTGATATTCTTTCATGTTTCCTTCTTTCATCTTAATATCGAGAACCGACGACAATCTACCACCATAATCGGCAGGCATGTTACCTTTATATAACTTAACATCTTTTATAGCTTCAGTATTAAAGACCGAAAGAAAACCAAAGATATGCGATGCATTATAAACAGGTGCCTCATCTAAAATTATTAGATTCTGGTCGGTACTTCCACCTCGAACATAAAACCCGCTATTACCTTCTCCGGCAGGCTTTACTCCGGGGGTTAATTGTAGTGTTTTTATAACATCTTGTTCGCCAAATAAAACAGGCAACGATTTCACTTCACGCATATCGAGTTTGGTGGTACTCATTTCTGTTGAAGTAACATTCTTGTTTGCTGCTTCGGTACTGACTACAATTTCTTGAATATCGGTTGTTGATGATTCCAATTCTATATTTAATGAATTATTTTTTGTTAAATTCATTTTTTCCTTATGATTGACAAAACCAATATATGAATATGAAATTGTGTAGTTTCCCGGAGCAACAGTTAATGAATAGAATCCATAAACATTGGTACTTACTCCCACATGTAATTCTTCAATCGAAACGGTAGCTCCAATCAATTCTTCACCGGTGGCTTTATCTTTTATATATCCGCTGATTGTTACTTTTTGTGCAAAAAGGGTGCAACCAAGTACTATGAATATAAGTGTTTGTAAAATTCTTTTCATTCTGCTTGTTTTAAATTCAAGCAAAGGTACTTTAAACATTTATTTAAAAAACATTTAAAATCGGTAAATGGCAGAATATAATAGGTAAAATGTTTATTGCCGTTTTATAACTATTATATATATAGGATGATAGCTGAGTTTATAACCTTTTCCTTCAATAAAATATTCACTATAAGAATCACAAAAACGTTGAACATCTTTTTTTGTCCAATGAGTCGATTCAATACCGTTAACCCCAGTTTGTTTAATATGCATTAAAACATCCATCGGAGTATTGAAATATATTGAAATCAGTTCTTCCTTTTTCCATATAATATCAAAATCGGGTTCAAGCATTGTTTGTAAATCGACAAGGGCAGGATAGTGTAGCGTATTTCCTTCAATCGAACTTATTTCCATCATATTATCAGGACCAAATGTCGAAAATGCGAATACACCCGATGGGGTAAGAAGTTGCTTAATTATTGTAGTAAAAAACAACGATATATTTTCAAACCATTGAACGGTCGATGTACTGATTATAAGATTATTATTGGGAATAAACGAAAGCATTTCCGCATCACCCATTACAAAGTTTGTATTAATAGCTTTTTGTGAATTACAAATTTCCTCTAAAGTCGTTTGCATCGAAACAACCAGATCGTTAAGATAAAGGTCTTTAATCGCAATGCTATGTATTAGTTTCTCGGTCAATAAGCCTGTTCCGGCACCTATTTCCAAAACCTGAGGAAACGACGTTCCGCATTTATCTATTAATGCTTTTAATAGCGTATTACAGAGCTGTTTTTGAACAACAGCATGTTTATTATATGAATTGATACTTTTTTTAAAACTTTGTTCAACCCGTTTTTTATTTATTTGAGTTTGAATCATCCTATTATTTGTTCCCATGTACGTAATAGTAGAAAAGGATAATGGGGCATTGATAATTCCACAACATTATCATTTTTTCCCCAAAAACGTTTTTGATTATCAGTTAAAAAAATCAAATCGTCCGAACCGATAAGCACTTTATCCCATGCTGCATCTAAAACAGTTGATTGAGTTATGTTCGATTGTAGTATTTCAAGAACTTGTTTTTGTTCTTTTATTGATATAATCGGTAATTTATTTACATTTTCAGAAAATAATTTTCGGTCTTTAAACATCCGTATCTGAAACTTTGTTCTATTGGTTTCATCCCAATGATCAATTGTTCCTTGAAAAGCTTCAGGAGCAATACCGTTTAATGCATCAATAGGTTTTAACGTTCCATTAATAGCAATGCATTTGTTTGGTCTAATTGCAGAAGTTCGGATCCAATTATTTGCAACCCATACTCCAAGCGACCAAGCTACAATATATACTTCTTCATAGTTTGGAATTGATGGACATTCAAAAGACAGATCGTAGTATTCGCTTACCATGATAATATCAAAATCATTATGAGGTATATGCGAAACAGCTCTGTCATCCATTCCCCAACCATTGAAAAAGATGATGAGTTTTTTGTTTTGTTTATTATTGAGAAAGGTTACTTTCATAGTTCTTTTGAAAACGCTTGTAAACAATTTGATATTTCCGAAATCTTTGAAAGACTGATATCTGCTGTCAAAGAAATCCGTAAACGTGCTGTGCCCAAAGATACTGTCGGATGACGTATCGGCAATACATAAAATCCATTCTGACGCATGTATTGCGAACATTTTACTGCTATGTCATTTGGTCCCAAAATAAAGGGAATAATATGTGTCTTTGATTCCGATTGTAAAAGATCAGCCATTACCTTCGATAGATGATATAATTGCTGGCGTAATTCGGTGAAACCCGATAGTTGTTCAACAATAAAGCTTGTCCATTCAACATTAATAGGAGGTAACGCTGTTGTATAAATCAAGCTCCGACAACTGTTGACCAGATATTGCTTTATTACATCATTGCATACTATGTAAGCTCCATACGAAGCTATTGCTTTACCAAAGGTGCCGATAATAAAATCTATATCGTCAATACAATGTTGTTCTTCGCATAATCCTAATCCGTTCTGTCCTCTAACACCAAAAGCATGAGCCTCGTCGACATATAAATATGCATTATATTTCTTTTTCAATGCAACAAGCTTTTGCAGGTCGCTACAATCACCATCCATGCTGTAAATACTTTCACAGACAATAAAGATTTGTTCATAACGCTCTCTATTTTCTATGAGTAATTTTTCAAGTTGAACATAATCGAGATGATTAAATCGTTTGAATTCAGCTTGCGAAAGTCGTATGCCATCGATTAAACTGGCATGAACTTTTTTATCGGCAATTATTAAATCTTTCTTTGAAGTTAGTGCCGGTAAAATTCCTAGATTAGCATGGTAACCACTACTAAAGACAAGACAGGCTTCACGATTAAAAGCATTAGCCATAATCTTTTCAAGTCGTAGGTGTGGTGCCGAGTTAAAGGTAAGAATACGCGACGAAGACGAACTGAATTTTATCTTCTCAATAGGATTTTCTTTTAGAAACTGTTGTTTTAAACTGGAGTTATGCATCAATCCCAAATAATCGTTTGATGAAAGGTTGATCATTGAACTTGGGATAGATTCAGGTAAAAAACGTTTACTCGATTTTAAAGAAAGTTCGTCAAGTAACTGTTGATATTTTGAGTACATTTTTATTTGTAGTAAAAGTATATAATTACTTGTTTAAGAATAATTCAAGTAATTATATACTTTTTGATTATTACTATTTAAATGGTTACTTAGTGCTGGTAATGTGGAAAATGCAATTTGATTACCATAAGCAATTCCTAAAGAATTCGATGCATATGCCCTAACATAATATTTTGTTTGAGGAGCCATATTGCTCATCATACTATAAAATGCTCCAACATTCGTTGCTTCTTTAGTAACAGAATCTTTAACGTAAATTGTAGGATTTGGTGATTTTCCCCAACAAATACCCCTCGACAGTAATGATTCGCCTCCATCATCAGTCACATCCCCTCCACAATCAGCAGTGTTTGAAGTTATATTAGTAACTGCATTAGTCGTTACCGAAGGCAGTTTGGGAGCAATTTTTTTATTACAACTTATTGCTATAAATAATGCAAAACTTAATAATAATAGTGAACTAATTACATTGTTGTTTTTCATAATACTTACATTTTAGGTTAATTAATCAATTGTTTTTACTTGTGTTTTGAAATCTTAATAACCGCTAAAGTACAGTATTTTTCCAAAGATTAATACTGTTCACATAAAAAAAATAACTCACAAAAATTACAATTTACAAATCTTTATCATTGCTTGTGTTACTTGAGTCAATTCATTTGAATTCATAATAAACGGGGGCATTACATATACTAATTTTCCAAACGGACGAACCCAAACCCCTTCTTCAACAAACGCCTTTTGAATCTGAGCCATATTTACAGGGTTTTTCATTTCTATTACACCAATAGCACCTAAAACTCTAACATCTGCAACATTCGAAAAAGATCGGGCAGGCGAGAGCTCCACTTGTAATTGGCTCTCAATTTCAGTCACTTTTTGTTTCCAATTGTACGATAACAATAAATCTATACTAGCCTTTCCAACCGCACAAGCCAAGGGGTTTGCCATAAACGTGGGACCGTGCATGAAGACACCTGGTTCGCCTTTAGAAATTGTTTCGGCAACATTCTTTGTGGCAATGGTAGCGGCAAACGTAATATAACCTCCTGTTAATGCTTTACCGATACACATAATATCGGGAGTGATCTGTGCCCAGTTGCATGCAAATAGTGCTCCACTTCTTCCGAATCCGGTTGCTATCTCGTCTGCTATCAACAATATATTATACGATTCACAAAGTTCTTTTGCACGTTTTAAATACATAGGATGATAAAAACGCATTCCTCCGGCTCCTTGAACAATAGGTTCAAGAATTATTGCCGCTATTGATTCGTGATTCTTTTCTACTATGTGAACCAACGAATCTATATCCGATTCATTCCACTCGTCATTAAAGGTACATTCAGGTTTATTGGCAAAATAATGAATAGGTAAAGCTCCATTAAATACATGATGCATTCCTCCAACCGGATCGCATACACTCATTGCATGCCAGGTATCGCCATGATAGCCGCTTTTTATTGTAGCAAATTTTGTTTTCGCCTTATTACCTTGTGAATACCAATATTGAATTGCCATTTTCATCGCAACTTCAACAGCTACAGAACCCGAATCGCTGTAGAAGATCCATTCCAATCCTTTAGGAACAATTTCCAACAATCGTTTCCCTAATGCAACTGCCGGTTTGTGTGTTATACCTCCAAACATGATATGACTCATGTTTGCAAGCTGATCGGTTATTGCTTTATTTAATACCGGATGATTATATCCATGTACTGCTGCCCACCAACTCGACATTCCATCAATAAGCTTTCGTCCGTCTTCTAATTCTATATACACGCCATGTGCCGACTTAACTTCATAACAAGGTAATGGATTTATGGCTGATGTATATGGATGCCAGAGATGATTTTTATCGAATGATAGTATTGACATTTTTTTTAATTATGAATTATGAATTATGAATTATGAATGGTGAATTAATGTCGTTTATTTAAGGAACATACAATAGAAATGGTACTTATTTTGTGACGAGTTTACCCCAAACCCCTAAAAGGGGCTTTAACAGCCTCTCTAAAAGATTAAAGATATCTCACTGTTGATGCTTTTATTATGGAATAATATGATAAATAATTACCAGTAAACAAAGAAACAACCTTACCTAACAGTTAGGCTGTTAATGCCCGGTTTAGGGGTTTGGGGTGCTTGAAGTACAATCAATAAATAATATTTCTTAACTAAACCACATTAATTCACCATTCACCATTCATAATTCACCATTCACCATTTATAATTCACCATTCACCATTTATAATTCATAATTAACAAACAAATCCTTCTTTTTTAAAGTCTCTAATATCTTCTTGAATATTTGAGCCTGTTGTTGTTAATAAATCGCCGACTATTGAAGCACTTATTCCGGCATTTAAAGCTCTTTGTTGAAGGTGACGATATAAGATACGACCACCGGCCAATCGAATATTTGCTTTAGGATTAATAAAACGGAAAATAGCTATCGACGATAAAACTTCATCATCGGTCAAAGGTTTTGTTCCTTGAAGAGCCGTACCTTCTACCGGATTAAGAAAATTAACGGGTATTGAATATGAACCTATTTCACGAAGCTTAAACGCTAATTCAACACGTTGTTCCATCGATTCGCCCATTCCAATAATTCCTCCCGAGCAGGTGCTTATTCCTACTTCTTGCGACCATTTTATCGTTTGTATTTTTTCATCCATGGTATGAGTTGTACATACTTTATCGAAATACGAAGGAGCTGTTTCCAAATTACAATGATAGTGAGTGATTCCTGCATCTTTCAATCGTTGTAATTGGGCTTTGTTCAATAATCCCATTGAAGCACAAAGTTGGATATCACTATTTTCGCGAATTTCTTTATAGATTTCCAAGTAGCTGTCTAGTTCCTTATCTTTAGCAGCATGTCCGCTTGTTACTAATGAATAACGTTTAACACCTTGTTTCCTATTCGAAATAGCTTCTTCAACAGCAGTTTTCTTATCGATTATTTGATAAGTTTCAATGTCTGTTTTATGGTAAGCCGACTGGCTGCACCATTTACAATTTTCCGAACATTTTCCCGATTTGGCATTTACAATCGAACATAAATCCATATTGTTTCCACAAAAATGTTTTCTAATGTCGTTTGCTGCTGCATAGAATGTTTCTTTTTCAGAAGTATTCATAAGACCCAATGCTTCTGCTTCGGTAATTTTATACCCGTTTTTAACCTTTTGGGTAAGGTCGAAGATTTGTTGTTTTGTCATAGTATATAAAATAAAAAAGGTGTTGGCAAATACATGCAACACCTTAACATTAATAATTAAATTTAAGAAATAACGTATCGACAGAATCAAAAGAAATGAAACTGTTTGTTTGTTGAATATTGATGAACGGTACTAGTGATTGTTGACCGGAATCGATTTCGAAAACAGGTATTATATTAGCACAATGAATACTATATTCAGTAGAGATGAACGATCCTGTAATTAATGATCGTTTGTAAGCCATATCGCCAAGACGAATGGTAACACCTATCTTTACTTGCTTTCCTAATGCTGAAAATAAAGCCCATGATTTTCGACTCCATCGAGTGAAAACATAGTATTGTTTTGCTATGTATTGTTTGACTAACATTACTCGGCAAAGATACATCAAATTATAATATACAATCTTTATCGAAATTAAAATCGTTGTAATAGCTATGTTTTTTATAATAAAAAAACCACGTCCTTATGAGGCGTGGTTTTAAAAAAGGTATTTTAAACTTTTTTTGTAACGTTTACTTTGCTATTATTTAAAAGCTGCCCATTGATAAAAGAAACTCATCATTATCTTTAGTACGAGGCATTCTTTCTTTTAAGAATTCCATAGCTTCAACAGGATTCATATCGGCTAAGAAATTACGTAAGATCCATGTTTTACTTAATTTATTTTTGTCGACCAATAGATCTTCACGACGAGTGCTTGATTGAACAACATCAACCGCAGGATAAATACGTTTGTTTGAAATCTTACGATCAAGTTGCAGTTCCATGTTACCGGTACCTTTAAACTCTTCGAAGATAACTTCATCCATTTTAGAACCGGTTTCAGTTAAGGCAGTAGAAATGATTGTTAGTGAACCACCATTTTCAATATTTCTTGCAGCTCCAAAGAAACGTTTTGGTTTGTGAAGTGCATTTGCATCAACACCACCCGAAAGTATTTTACCCGATGCAGGCGAAACCATATTGAATGCACGTGCTAAACGGGTGATAGAGTCGAGTAGTATAACCACATCATGACCGCATTCTACCAAACGTTTTGCTTTTTCCAAAACAATTGTTGCTACTTTAACATGGCGGTCGGCAGGTTCGTCAAATGTTGATGCTACAACTTCAGCTTTTACGCTGCGAGCCATATCGGTTACTTCTTCCGGACGTTCGTCGATTAATAATATTAACAAATAAACTTCAGGATGATTATCGGCTATAGCATTGGCAATATGTTTCAAAATGGTTGTTTTACCTGTTTTAGGTTGTGCAACTATTAATCCACGTTGTCCTTTACCTAGCGGAGTACAAAGATCAATAACCCTTGTAATAAGATTGTTATGACCATTACCGGTGATATTGAACTTTTCGGTTGGAAATAATGGAGTCAAATAATCAAAATGAACTCTATTTCTTACTTCTTCGGGAGTACGACCATTTATTCTTTCAACTTTAATAAGGGGGAAGAATTTTTCGCCTTCTTTAGGCGGACGTATTGTTCCTTCAACAGTATCGCCGGTTTTTAAACCGAATAATTTGATTTGCGATTGCGAAACATATATATCGTCAGGCGAATTAAGATAGTTATAGTCGCTTGAACGAAGAAATCCATAACCGTCTTGCATTATTTCCAAAACACCCGAACTGGTTATAATACCTTCAAATTCAGATTTAAATCCACCCGAAGGTCGATCAAAATTAGGACGGCTATTATTATTTGTATTTTCTCTTGGTTGAAAGCTTTGACGTTGAATTTCTTTATAATTTATAGCTTCAACTTTAGGCGAAATTTCTATTTCTGTTTTTATTTCTTCTTCGGGTTGAGGCAGTGTAATTGGCATTTCATTTACTACCGGTGCTTCTTCTATTCCCAAAATCTCAGGTTCAACCGGAGTTTCTTGTCCTAGTATAGCGACATCGTTTTTCGATTCAATTTCATCAAACAACGGTAGTTCTTTTTGTTCATCAACTACTTTAGGTTGGTGGAACCGACCAAGATCTACTTTTGAAGTTTTAACTAACGTTCTTACTCGTTTTCGTCCTTGGCTATCACCATTTGTATCTGAAAGAACAGGTTCTTCTTTTTTCTGGGATGCTTTGATTGAAATTGCCTCCTGAATCTTTTCGATTAACTCCGGCTTTTTTAATTTATCAACTTGAAGAACTCCAAAACTAGTAGCGATTTCCCTTAGTTCTGGTAAAAGCTTTTTTGAAAGCTCACTAGAATTTTCCATAATGTTATTTGAGAATGTAATTCAAAAATGAATTGTATTTTTATGAAGATTTTGATTATGATAAAAAACACGATTGTGTTTTTCTTTTTGCAATATTACGAATATTTATTTTTATCAAAGTCTTTTTTTATCTTTAATTTTAAAAAAATCTATTTATACCTATTCTAAATAATTGTAAACGTATCAAAAGTTTTATGCAAGGTATCTTTCTTTTTGATAAATACAAACTTTTTTTTCAATATCCGGTAAAAAAGACTGCGTTAATATGGATTGTATAATCCAAAAAAATCGCGTAGGTTTGTGATATATACGGTTATTACATGAATTTATTGAAATATACATTCTTAGGTTTTATTTTACTCATAACAATTAATGCTCGTGCACAAAATGCCGGTATTTCAAACAGCTTGTATAAAGCAGTAATAGACGAAAAACATTTTAATGAATCGGTCTTGAATGCCGCTATTGTCGAGTCGATAAATGGGGAACGTCAGAAACAAGATGTTTCTTCTTTAGATACTTCTATCGTTTTAAACAGGGCTAGTGCCGATTATGCTCAATATCTTTCTCAAATTGATGATGCAAAACCCGGACTTGGTGGAAAAAAACAAACTGCCGACTATCGATTAAAACAATATGGTGGTGCTGCCAATTCATTTACTGAACTTTGTTTTAAAGCTTCAACAAAGAAGGGTAAAGAATCGCAATCGTATGCCGATTTAGCTAATGATATTGTTTTCAAATGGTTTACAGGCAAAACTGCTGACGATTTAAAAGATATTAAATACATATATATAGGTGTCGGTAGTAAAATTGATGCAATAAATAAAAAAGTCTATGTGTCTGTTATGCTTGGGAGTTATAATACCATTAATGCCGGACAATCTTTAGTTAAAAGTTCGGGTTTGC
>Ga0265338_10005843_pt1 | contig 15884 bp, 20 predicted proteins | sample 42126metaG_FD_193579 | JGI IMG/M metagenome (GOLD analysis project Ga0265338, IMG submission 193579) | Rhizosphere microbial communities from Carex aquatilis grown in University of Washington, Seatle, WA, United States - 4-21-26 metaG | ecosystem: Host-associated > Plants > Roots > Rhizosphere... | reverse complement strand
GATAATTGCTTTTTGCCAAAACACCAAATCCTTCGGCAATTGACTGCATCATGCCATATTCAATTCCGTTATGAACCATTTTGACAAAATGTCCTGCGCCGCCTTCACCAAAATATGTGTGTCCACAGTTTGGTTTTGCAAGGCTATCAAGAAGAGGCGTTATATATTCGTATGCCGATTTATCGCCGCCTGCCATCAAAGGATAACCGTTTTCTAATCCATGAATCCCACCTGAAACACCGATTCCCAGATATTTTATTCCCTTTTTTTCAAAAGTCTCCCAACGTTTTTGCGTATCTTCGTGAAACGCATTTCCGCCATCAATGACAATATCTCCCTGATCCACCACACTTTCTTGCAATTGCGTGAGCACTTCGTCAGTCACTTCTCCTGCAGGAAGCATAAGCCACACAATCCGAGGTTTTTCCAATCCGCTATGCAGTTCATCAAGCAAGTGAACAATCCGTAGTTTTTGCGATAAGATAAATGATGCCTTTTCAAGACGCATTTTTTCAAGAACTTCACGCGAGCGATTCCACACAGTAACTTCATGCCCTGCAAGCATTAATTTTTCGGCAAGATTTCTGCCCATTTTTCCCATTCCAAGAATTGCGATTTGCATAAAATATAAAGTGAAAACTTACTTCATTATAGCCATTTTCGGCCATCTCTTTCAATGAGTTGCGTTGCGGCTTCAGGTCCCCATGTGCCTTCGTCGTACACCGGAATTTCTTCTTTTTCTTGTTCCCATCCTTTCAAAATTGTAGAGATAAGATGCCAAGAGCTTTCGAGCTCATCTGAACGGTTGAAAAGCATTTGATCACCCGCAAGAATATCCAACAATATTTTTTCATACGCATCTGCGCCATGATTTCCAAAGGATTGATGATAGGAAAAGTGCATATCAACGGTATCCAAACTTAATGCGTTGCCTGGTTTTTTCGCGATTACCCGCATAGTAATCCCTTCATTTGGTTGAATACGAATCGTAAGGACGTTTCCGACCTCAGGGCATCCGTACTCTTTAAAGAGAATATGACACGTTTGCTTAAAAACCACTTTTATCTCCATTACTTCTTCTGCCATCTTTTTCCCCGCGCGCAAGTAATAAGGCACATCGGCAAAACGCGGAGTATCGACAAACAATTTTGCCGAGACAAATGTTTCCGACTGAGAATTCGGATCAACATTTTTCTCTTCCCGATATTCTTTGTATTGCCCGCGAACAACGACATCTTTTACTTCTGACTCTTTCGGACAACGTATTGCTTTTATCGCGTTCGCCCGCGCGTCACGAACGCCTTCTTTGGAAAAATCTTTGGGTTGTTCCATCGCAACCGTTGCGAGCATCTGAAGAAGATGATTCTGTCCAACATCACGAAGCATTCCTAATCCATCAAATGTTCTCCCATGGGTCCTTACACCTTCAGCCTCTGCCCAGGTAATTTGCACATGATCAATATGTTCTTTGTTCCATACTGGCTCAAAGATACTATTGGCAAAGCGGAATGCAATCATATTTTGCATTGTTTCTTTCCCAAGATAATGATCTACACGATAAATTTGCCTTTCTTCAAAAATGTTTGCAAGATGTGCATCCAAACTTCTTGCTGTGTCCAAATCTTTTCCAAAGGGCTTTTCGATTGCTACACGAGTCCATTGTTCAGAGCCCTGCCCACAACCTTCAGATAATTTTGTACTTTCCAAATATTTCAGAATCATTTCATAATTGTCTGGCGGTGTCGCAAGATAAAAAACACGAGTAATGCACGCGCCAATTTCTGCGTCAAAACTGTTGAGTTTTTTTATTAATTCAAGGTAGCCTTCCTCTTGATCAAAAAATCCCTGCTGATAATAAATATTTTTTGCAAATCCTTCCCAATCGCTTCCCTTTTCAAATTCCAATTCGCTAATCATCTGACGATACGCTTCGTCGGAAAACTCTCGTCTTGCAAATCCAACAATATAAAATTTGTCACCGAGTAATTTATTTTTATAGAGAGAATAGAGATCGGGTAATAATTTATGCTGGGCCAAATCACCTGTCGCGCCGAAAATAACAATTACAAAAGGAGAATTCATTGTTTTCCTATTCTACGCTTTTTTTTACTAACATGCTAGATACTGACAAAAAGGAAAGTGAGAATCTAAATTTGTTGGTCAGTAATAAGAAGTGTCTTTGCCGCGATCTCAGGTCGTTTGAAAAAACGTGCTGGAATTTCTTGTTCACTGCCATCTGCGAACATCAGCTCAAACATTGTTTGTTTACTGTCGCCAAAAACAAGAACCAGCAGATAATCAAGCATGGATAATCCCAAAAATGTCATACCCACACGCTCTTTATAATGACTGTTTGGATCATTCAATTCCGAAACAAAAAGATGCGCTCTATCCGGATCGAACCACGGATTATGAAAATCCGGACGATTGGGAATGATACTTGAAATGTGTCCGTCAGGACCAATACCAATTAATCCAATATGTTTTTGAAATGTTGCCTGTAAAGAACGGACTTTTTCATCATAGGCTGCGGCCGCATCTTCACGCTTTATGCCTGCCTTAAGAACGGGATAAAAGGGAATGTCAAGAAAGGTAAGATAGTTCAAAAATCCTGTTTCTTTTACCATTTTCTCATTACTATTCTGATGCATCGGCTCACCGAACCGTTCATCAATAAAACCCACTGCGCCTGGAACAATAATTTCTTCTTTTGTCAAGATTTCATACAAACGCTGCATACTCCCGCCTGAGAGATAAAGCATCGAATTTCTATCAACAATGTCATAAAGCAATTTTTTTGCTGTTTCAACACCTGCTCCTTGATCTGGGACATTACAGACTGTAATACCTTGATTGGGATGATAACGGATTGCTTGCTTAGTAAGATAATCGGTAATCATAATCCTTGCCCTGTATGTATCGAACTAGAAGCAGGCCGCGGGACAAATGACGGGACGGGTGTCTCGGTCGGAACAAGAGGAATAGCATTTTCTGCAGGAGCTGCACTGACACATTGAATTTGTTGCTGCTCGAAGGTAATACAAAGTTTATAATCAGTGTTGTTAGCAAGTGGCTGATAACTATACTCTGCACCTGACTGTGGATCATCAGGAAGACTAGTGAGATATGTCGGAACCAAAAGATCCAAATTTTGAGGATATTGCTGAGCTTTCTGATAATAAGCTGTCAAAGCGTTCTGAATAACTGTTTCATCTGCTTGACGTTTTACATCACGAGCTGCAGATCCCGCCCCAAGTGGATCAAAGATGAGATACAGCCCTCCAGCAAAAACGAGTAAAAAGACAATGCAGCAACCCATCAGCAATGCAGTCATACGTGGGGTCGCGAGGTTGTGTTTGGACTCAAGATGTTCAATTTGCTTATAAATCCATGAAATCCCGGGAAGTTGTTTGATAACATCATGCTGAATTTTTGTTATTGCTGTATCAATATCTTCTTCATCAACTCCTGCAGTCAATAATTCTTCTTTTATTTCACTGCGTCTTTTACCGTGTTTAAATCTGTCTTTAATATACGAAATGAGCTCCTCAGAAACCATAAAATACTCCTTATATCAAGTCAAACAGATAGAAAATTCAATGTCAAGAATATACTCAGCGGATGACGAATTGATAAACATCTTTTACTGTCACAATAAGTAATAAGAAAATAAGAAAAGCCATTCCTACCGCATGGATATAGCCTTCTATCCGCGGATTGACTTTTTTACGAGTCACCGCTTCAATAATCAAAAAGAATAATCTTCCCCCATCCAATCCAGGAATCGGGAGCACATTAAAGAATGCCAAAGAAATAGAAAGAAGTCCAATCAAATTCAATAACTGCATGATCCTCTCGGTGACATTGGGAATCTGAATAATTGATCCGACAACGTATCCGATACCAACAGGTCCAGATACACCTTCACTTACCGGTGTAACGCTTTTTTCTTGATAAGAAATATGGATGAGATAGCCTAACGCGTCAAAATTATAAAGCATCAAATTGGTTGGATGAACAAAACCTGAAAAAAACTTTTGCATAGGTGTATCGTAAGCAAGTGTTACCGTGTTGACCGGATAAAACGCGACACCAAGAGCGCCTTGATTTTTTGGTGGATGCAAACGTGGCACCACAGTTGCCGTATGATTTTTCGCTGTTTTTTCATCCTGCCACGTAATGGTCAATGGCTTGCCTGCACTTCCCTTGATGGTTTGAGCAAACATATCAAGCTTCTGTACTTTTTGCCCGTTTAATGCCTCAATTGTTGAGAAAGGTGTGATTCCCGCCTGGTCGGCCGGTGAATTTTTTTCTACTTCGCTAATAGTTACCTGTGTTGTGACCGTTTGATCAACGCCAAAGAATTTATGATCGCCGATTAAAGGAAGTGTCGTACGGAAATTCCCCATCGCAAGAAATACATAATAAATCAAAACTGCCAACAGCGCGTTCATGACGACTCCAGCAACAACGACAATTATTCTTTCCCATAAAGGATGGGCATAAAATGCTCGGTGCTCATCTTCTTTTCTCACTTCTCCTTTCTCATTTTTAACTTCCAAACGGCCACCGCCTGCTTCATCTTCCCCATATAATTTGACGAATCCGCCGATTAGCACAGGATAAAATGAAAAAATTGTCTCACCTATTTTTTTCTGCCATATAGCAGGCGTCAATGGAAAACCAAATCCAAATTCTTCCGCTTTTATACCAAATCTTTTCGCCATAAAATAATGGCCTGCTTCGTGAATAAGAACTAAAACGGATAAAATAAGGAGGAAAACAATAATGGTGATAAGCATAATTTTATTATAGCATCTTTGCACACTTGTGCACACTTGATAAAAACAGAGCAATTGGGATTAGGATACATATTTCGGAGAAAATGCAACTGAAACATGGATATGCATCCAATCATAGCTTCAAAACTCAAACAACAACTGAGAGGATGAAAAATTATATCTGGAGCAATTCGTTTTCTTTTTGTCTTCCCCATTCTTCGATCGTTTCACTCGTTTCTTCCACCAGCCTTTGAATTTCCTTTTCTAATCGTTTAATGTCATCTTCACGGCCAACATAATCTTTTTTCATATCCTCAATCATCTCATGACGGACTTGTCGAATCATAACCCTGCCATTTTCCAGCTTGTGCTTCATTGCTTTTATCAGTTCTTGACGTCTTTCCGTAGAAAGCGGGGGAATTTTAATCCGCAAAACATTACTGTCGGCAACAGGAGTCAATCCCGCATTTGCCGCTTCAATTCCTTTTTGTAAATCTTGCATTACTGAGGCATCGTATGGAGTAATGACAAGAGTTTGATTATCTAAGGCATTAATCGTTGCAAGCTCCATTACTTTCAATTTTGCGGAACCGCCATATGCTGCAACAACAATATTTTCAACGAGTGCCGGTGTTGCACGCCCAGTACGAATTGTGGCGAGATCATCTTTGAGAACATCAAGAACTTTTTGCAGTTTGTCTTTGGTAGTTGCGGCAACAGGATCCATAATTTGGGAAACTCGGAATACTCTGCTCTTCTGAAACTCTGAGTTTTCTGAGTATTCTGAAATTGTTAAAGCTCAAATCTTATAAATCGTTTTACTGAAATATTCTCTCCCAATTTCCCAATCATGGCTTTCACCATTTGTTCAATTGTTTGAGAACTATCTCTAATATACTCCTGTTTTAATAATGATTCAACATCTTCAGGATTCATTGCTGCGACCTGCATTGCTATCTCTTTTGCAAGATGTTTGAATTCATCAGTTTTTGCCACAAAATCGGTTTCACAAAGAATCTCAATAAGAACTCCAACTTTGCCACCGCCATGAATATATGCTTCAATCAATCCTTCGCCTGTTTCGCGATCTGCTTTTTTGGCTGCAATTTCACTTGCTCTTTTTTTCAGCCACTCCAATGCTTTTTTCTCATCGCCATTGGCTTCATCAAGCGCGCGGCGGACATCTGCGATTGATGCAGATGTTGCATCTCTTAATTTTTTAATTGCTTTTAAATCGATTTGTGGCATAGTGAGAAATTATTTTTTCTTTTCCTCTTTTTTAGGTTTTTCTTCTTTTTTCTCTGCTGGTTTCTTTTCTTCTTTATCTGCAGATTCTTTCTTTTTTTCTACTTTTTTCTCTTCAGATGCTTGTGGAGCTTGTTTTGCAGCTTTTTTACCTTCAATCCATGCATCAAAGATATAATCTGTCAGTAATTTGATACTTCCGACTGCGTCATCATTTGCAGGGATTGGATAATCAATAATTGTCGGATCTGCGTTGGTGTCGGTAATACCAACTGTTGGGATACCAGCTGTTTGTGACTCGCTTGCGGCAACATGTTCAAGATGCGTATCGATAATGAAAACTGCGTCTGGAAGACCTGTCATTTCGGCAATACCGCCGTAAAATCCTTCAAGTTTTTGTCGTGTCTTTTCCAAATCACTCAATTCTTTCTTGGTATATTTGGATCGGGCATTTGGATCTTTCAATTGTACTGCGATATCGCTAAGCTTTTTGTAATTTTTCGCAACTTCCGAGGAATTGGTAAGAGTACCGCCGATCCAACGTTTTGTGACAAAAAATACTCCATCTACGCCTTCTGCTTTAAGTTTCTTCTGCATATCATCCAAAACACCGAGTGCTTGACGTTTTGTTCCGAGGACCAACAAAATGCCATTTTTCTTTGCTACGTCCTTGATAAATTTTGCTGCTTCTTCAAGACCTTCTTTAGTTTTTTCAAGGTCAATAATGTGGATGTCGTCGCGGGCTTCAAAGATGTATTCGCGGGCTTTTGAATTTTGCCGCGAAACTTGGTGGCCGAAATGGCAACCTGCTTCTAATAATTCTTCAAGACTAACTGTTCTCATAATATCCCTTAAACTTCCATCTGATTCTGTGTAACACAGAGGGAATCAGCTCAGATGTGTAAGATAAATACATTATACTTGACAGAGAGATAAATTTCAAGCTACTCTAGATAGGTATAGATTTTATGATAAAACGCAAAAAAAGTGCGGTGGCAAAAAAACAAAAGCGCACTCCTTCGAAAAAATTTAAATGGTTACGAGGCGGTGTCGACGCTGGGACTGTCTACGGAGTTCTCCTTCTCGCCATTGTGCTTGGCGGTGCTTATATGATGTTGGGCAATATTTCACCGGATATTGCTTCCCCCAATCAGAATCAACAGGTCATTATTCAAAATATGAAAGATACCAACACCAGCGACAATTTACAACTGAAGACGTTTGATGCTATCACCTTGACTCCATCACCAACTCCTACGGCTACGCCAACTCCGACGCCAACTCCACCCGTTCCCGCAACAGGCGGTGGCCCCCAAGGTAGTACCTGTCTTGTTGCAGGAACAAAAATACTGATGTCAAACGGCACTCAAAAAAATATTGAAGATATCAAACCGGGTGAGATGGTAATGGGTTATAACACTGTAAAGAAAGTTCTTGTTCCAGAAAAAGTTCTGGCGACAGATTCACCTATCCGTGACCATCACTACAATGTCAAACTTACTGACGGAACAATAATCGGGATAACACGAGAACATCCTATGTATAGTGAAAAAGGATGGGCATCGATTGATCCTGCAGCTACACTTGCCGAAAATCCAAATCTTCATGTGGCAAAATTGAATATCGGTGACAAGCTTCTGGAAGTTTCAGGAAAATTTGTTACAGTCGTTTCTATGCAATATATTCCTGGAAATATCCAAACATACAACTTGAAAGATGTCACTGGTTACAACGACTTTATTGCCAACGGAATTGTTACACATAATAAGGGTGCTGGCCCAGGAGCTGCAGCTCCACCTCCGGGACTGTAACAGTAAGAATAAAGCATTCTATCTATGAGTGAAACTAGAAAAAATATTGCACCCAGAAAGGACTTACCCATAAGAAAAGATCTTGCTCCGAGAAAGGATTTGGAAAAAGGATCCAGACCTCCTCCGACAAGCCGTCCGAGCACCAGTTCTCTTTCTGTCTTATTTGTGATGGCGTTTGTTATTGCGGGTGCGTTTGTGGCTTCAGGAAATGTTACACCTGTTGATCCGAATGGCCCAGGAGGGCCACCTTCACTTCCGCCATACTACAATTCTGCAGATTATCCTGTCCAGCATATTGTCACACCAACGGGAGGCTATGCCAATTCAAAACAAAACCTCCAACTGCAGACTTTCAATGTCGATAACTGTGGAAATAATTCTGTCATTCTTTTTGTCACGGATGTGTCGGGCTCCATGCAGTTCTTCAACAAAATGAATAACGAGAAAAAAGCAATGAGTTATTTCACCTAAAATATGGGCGGCTTATCAGGCATCGGCATTATCACATTTGGAGATATTGCAATAAATCAGCTGCCTTTAACATATTATAAAGACTCCAAAACCCAAGTGGCACAAGTTATTAATGAACTCCAGCCGAATGGTTACACCAAAACAAGAGATGCAATGGAAATGGCGTATGATGAACTCAAACAATCTATGGAAGATGATGATTTTCCGGGCTATAAATACAATCTTATTTTGTTGACTGACGGAGTGCCGGAAATTCCACCGCCGCGAACCTGCATCGCGCAGACAAATGATCCTAATACTGCGCCGCTTCCGCGATGTTTTGCAGTAGAACAAGATCCTACGCAGTCTCCTGATATTACTTCTGAGATCAAAGCTCTTGGTGTTGATATCTATGCTATTAATGTGTATAGTCCCGACTATCCCAGCGATAAATTTTTCTTCCCATATCTAACACCTCTCCTTGAAAAGATTGCTTCAACCCCAACAGACACCCATTATTTTGTCAGTATCAATGGAGCTAACTTAAGCGATGTCCTGCAGAGTATCAATAGCAGTATTTGTTATAACAATCTCAACGGGCAACCAGCTCCCGCGCAGTAAAAGCAGAAAAAAAATTAAAACTTAAGGAAGAGGATATTTGAGTGCGAACTTGCGTACTTCAGCTTTCATTTTCTTCAAACCCTTCTCATCATCCTTGACTTGAAGTGTACGATCAATAAAATCGGCAACTACCTCCATTTGTTTTTCTTTCATCTTTCTGGTGGTCAATGCTGCTGTCCCAAGTCTGACTCCCGATGGGTCCATAGGCTTTCGTGGATCGTAAGGAATCATATTTTTGTTAATTGAAATTCCAACTGCTTCCAAGGCATGTTCTGCTTCTTTACCGGTAATTTCCTTACTACCAAACATATCAATAAGCATAAGGTGATTATCTGTACCACCTGAGACAACGCGGTATCCCTTACCCTGCATAGCTTTTGCCAGTGCTTTCGCATTACTAATAACCTGTTTTGAATACGTTTGGAATGATGGTTTGAGTGCTTCGCCAAATGCGATTGCTTTTGCTGCATTGATATGGTCATGTGGACCTCCTTGAATACCAGGGAAGACAGCTCTATCAATTGCTTTTGCAAATGGCTCTTTACACATGATGAGTCCTCCGCGTGGGCCACGAAGTGTTTTGTGTGTTGTTGTTGAGACAACATCAAAAATCGGTACGGGATTTTCCAGTTGTTTGCCAGCGATAAGCCCTGCAATATGCGCGATGTCTGCAAAAGTCACAGCGCCGACTTTTTTGGCGATTTTTGCAAATCGTTTCCAATCAAAATCCCGTGAGTATGCTGAAAAACCTGCCAAAATCATTTGGGGTTTTTCCTTCATCGCGATTTTCTCGACTTCATCCATATCAATACGTTCCGTTTTCTTATCTACATAATATGGAAGAATCTTGTACAAAAGTCCTGAAAAATTCATAGGATGACCATGTGAGAGATGACCTCCCTGATCCAGCGATAAACCTAAGACTTTATCACCCGGTTTAAGAAGCGCCATATAGACGGCAATATTGGCCGGCCCTCCTGACAAAGGCTGGACATTGACGTGTTCTGCGTCAAAAAGCTTTTTAGCTCTTTCAATGGCGACTGTTTCTACTTGATCAATAACTTCATTACCACCATAATATCTTTTGCCCGGATATCCTTCTGAGTATTTGTTGGTAAGTACTGTACCCATTGCCTCCAAGACTGACTGGGACACGTAATTTTCTGATGCGATAAGTTCGAGGCCTTCTTTTTGACGCTTTTCTTCTGCCTTAATAATTTTGTAAATTTGCGGATCAGTCTTTTTTATATTCTTCATTGGCTGATGAAATCAATATATATGATACTTTCATTATTTGCAAGAGCCAAATTATACATCAGTTAATTATGGATACGTTACAAACTTTCTGTCTACACTTAAATGTGTTTCTGGAAGAAAAAATAATACCATACAATCACTATCGTCTGGCGCAGTAATATGATGCGGAATACCGGGAAGTATAGTAAGAGCATTGCAGGGAATAAGCTCTTGCGGCTTATCCCATTCAACCACAATTTTTCCTTCTTTATCTTTTTTATTTGAGGCTTTTCCCAACCGCAACAGCCCTTTGGTTAAAGGAAATAAAATTTCACCATCGACTTCATGTAAATGAGGAATAAGTTGTTTGCCTTTATCAAGTTTGATCGCAATAAGTGCAATTTTTTTACCATCGATAGGAGTTGTAGTAAGCTGCATAAAACGAATCCCAAGAGCAGGCTCATAAGGAGCATCTTTAAGCATTGTTTCAATTTTCTCTGATGTAAGGAATGTATCCATAATTTTTATTTTTCTAACGTTACAAACGTATACTGATAGCCTTCTGATTCACGTTCTTCTTCTTGAATCTTTTTGAAACCCAAATCCTCATAATCCGGAAAAAATGCATCTGCATGATAATCGCCTTTCACTTTTGTAAGATAAATTCTGTCAATTAAACCTACCTCTAATGCGATTTTAAAAATCTGTCCGCCACCAATAATAAAAACTTCAGGAGAGTTGTTGTTAGTTTCTTGTTCGTATTTCGTTGCTCTTTGCAAAGCAAACTTTATATTATGGTATATTGCTGCTCTTGTTAGATCATTTTCACTATTAAGATCTTCTCGCATAGAAGGACTTAAAACAATATTTAACCGTCCGGGCAGCGGCTTGCCATTATAGGAAACAATTGAATCATATGTTTTTCTTCCCATAATTACCGCATGTCCTTTTGTAATTTCTCTAAAACGTTTTAGATCCTCGGAGATCTTAAAAAGAAGTTTGTTATCTTTCCCAATTCCTCGCTTATCATCAATCGCTGCAACTAATGAAATTTGCGGTTTATTCATATCATTTTTACAAACATTTCAATCTGATCAATCATATCTTCACTATTTTCATAAACGATAAAGTTACTTGTAACGTAATGCAACACCCGTGAAGGCAGTGTTCCTTTCTTTGAAATGCACAAAATAGGAATGGTATATATATCTGCCCATCCTAATTCTATACCCTGTCCTGTCGAAGGAAAAGTGCATTCCGCAATGATGAGATCACAGGATTTAATAAATTCCTTTGTAACAGTTTCACGTCCATGTTCTTGCGGGAGATGTATTTGATGATTTTTGTTCAAGAGAGATTCCCGTAACGGTTTATACAATTCATCTCGAAAATTGGAGTTCGTTGCATGTATGACAAGTATTTTCATTTCTTCTTTTTACCTTCGTAGTAACCACCAGCGACAGTCAATTCAGCTTTGATCGACGGATGCGGATCATAATTTTCCAAAACCACTTTGTCAGGAGTGAAATCTGCAAGTGTTTTTATTTTGCCAACTAATTTAACTGTCGGGAATGGACGTGGTTTTCTTTTCAATTGTTCTTTGAATTGATCAATATGATTTTCATAAATATGCACATCGCCATAATCATGAATAAATTCACCCGGTTCCAGATCCAAAATTTTTGCCAAAACAAGTGCCAGCAGTGAATAACTTGCGATGTTAAACGGCACACCCAAAAATAAATCACAACTTCTTTGATATAAAATAAGTGACAATTTGCCGTTGCGATTGCTTATCTGATACATGTTGTGACAAATCGGAAATCGTGACGTATCTTCTTTGTCCGCCATGGTATAGAGATATTCAGGATTCCAGGAAGTAACAATGGCGTTATGCGCATTTGGATCAGCGCGCAATTCATCAACAGCCCACTGAAGTTGATCGACTGTTTTTCCTTTTTTACGAGTCGGCCATCTCCTCCACATTTCACCATAAATTCTCGGCAATTCTCCCCATTCTTTTGCAAATTTTGCATCGGTTTTGATATTGTCAATAAATTCATCTTTAGTCATTTTGGTTTTTGGATTTTTAAATTTGTAAATTTTGTAGGGGTAATCATCCCAAATATGGACATTGTTATCGACCAGATATTTAATGTTGGTTTGTCCTGAAAAAAACCAATACAATTCTTCAACAACACCTTTCCAATACACTTTTTTTGTTGTCAGCAGGGGAAATCCTTGGGAGAGATCATATCTGCTTTGACGTCCAAAGAGACTAAAGTCCGAAACTCCTGTCCCGCGATCTGTCTGTTTGATGCCGTCTTTGAGAATTTCTTTGGCGAGGTTGAGGTATTGATATTCTGGATGACTCGTTGAGGATTTCATAAACACATTTATATACCTTTTTGCTCGGGAGTTGCAAGGGGGAAAGTTATAAATAAACTCTAAACCAGCAGCTCCCGCCATTCAGTGATGATATATGTCGGATTAAATTTCTTCAATTCATTCAGATCATAAATTTCTCCGTGTGAAGCAGGAAAATATAAAATACTATCAATACCGGCATTTTGCGCTGCCAGAATATCAGTATCTTTATCCCCCACATACACGGCATTATTATATGATGCAACCGGTATGTATAAATCCTGCAATGCTTTCAAAACTCCCGATGCATGAGGTTTGCGTTTTGGAATATCTGTACCTGCAACCGCAATTTCAGCAAGTGCATATAAATTCCGAAATTCCATCGCAGGAGCAAACATCGCTCGATCCATTGATGAATAAATCGCAATTCTTTTCCCTTGGTCTTTGAGTTTTTGCAATGTTTCATAAGCACCACTATGAAAATCTGCCTCCGGCAGAAGTTTATTCGCCAAAACGTAAATAAATTGCGCAAGATCATCAAACTTTTCCTCTGGGAACCCAATCGCACTAAGCTCTCGCCAATTATGAGAATACCTAGCCAATGTTTTATTATCCGGCGGGGTAAAGTCAAAATGAATCAGAGCCTCACGGATAATATCGAGCCACACTGTCATGGTATCGGTAATTGTTCCATCGAGATCAAAGATATACGTTTCATATGTTTTCATCACACTATACCTGTTTCTCTCTATAAACTATAAAAAACACCTTCATTATACATGATAATGTATATTTTTAGACATATATCTATATTTTATCTAAAAATTCTATGTTAAAATTATTCTACGATGCAAGAAGATACACAAGAACATGGTCAACCGGGAGAAATGCCGCTTTCTGTTCCTGATGGAGTAATCCAACGTTTCAGAGAAAATCCACCACTATTCCCTGAAAATACTACTAATAATCCTTTGTTTCCTTTTGCCCTTGATACATCTCATGATAGTCAACAGAGATATAACAATGCAGCTATTCAAGACCGTCTTCTTACACGAATACGTGGAGATAATGTCGAAGAAGGCTTTACTCCGTTTGAAATGCCAGGGGTTACTCGTTTGGTAGAACAAGGGTATATATCTCCAGATCAGGCACAGTCTATCAAAAACCGTATGGAGATAATACTTACATTACAAGCTCTTTTAGAGAATCCTACTCTCTTAAATTCACATCCAGGAAGAAAAGAGGATGTCGAATTTCAACTGAGGAGGGTATTACTAGGTATAGCAAATGAACCAGCTGATTCAAACGAGATTTACTCTCTTATCAACATGCCAGAATCGTCCAACGACTTTAGAAGTGTGTTACGAAAGGTTTTCGCGTTACATATTCAATATGCAGCACAAGGGGTACTATCTGATCCATTGCAGAACAAGTACCCTAAACCATCTGATGAACTTAAACTTACACCCTTTCAAGCATCATTGTTTGAGACAGAATTCCCTGAAAATTCTAATAACACTTTTCTCGCTCGTTCTGCTAAAAGATTAGATTCATTTTCTGATACTAATGAGCTCTTTCCTCCTGACCCTTACGAATTATTGGAAAACCAAAGGTTAAAGTTAAGAGCTTTAACTACTGTTTTGGGGCGTAATTTCGAAGAAGTTGGAGAAGTTGCTTTTTGGTTAGGATTAGCGTTACCCCCCCTTTTTAGCGAGGAAATGACTATTGAAGATGCTGAAGCTGCATATGGTATCGAGGCAATTGAGGAGAGTAAAGATTTGAGTAAAGAAAAGAATTTTTTAAGACAGTTCAGCGCTGAAATGCGTCGTCCAGTCTCATCTAACCCTGAAAGTAAATTATTAGAATTGGCTATGCTTAATGTTGACGAAAACAGTGTCCAAGCATATATTGATGATGTCGATTCCGAGGATGATGATGACTCAGACAACTAACCTCCTTTTATTGGTCTATATTGTGAGCCATTGAGGTTTTGATTAATCTCTGAACCAAAAAACCTCCCGAAATTGCCACCAAAAATTTGTCAATTTGCAATTTGAAAGGTATCATACCTGTTTCTCTTTTTTAGTCGTGGTAACGCGGCCTCCTTGCCATTGACCTCGATACTTATTGCCAGTGCCTTTTACTTCATGAAATTGAATATGCACAACTCTCGCGCCCATTTCGATAGTAACAGAAACAGGCCCTTCGTTTTTCAGACCAAACGTCAATCCGCCGCAATAACCAGGCGGCACATTGCCAGTGCGGATCATCAAGCCTGACCGATACGTCGTTGAACGAGGAGTGATACTTGCTGTCAGATTGTCGGGCATGTTAACGTCCTCAATTGTTTTAATGAGATAAAAATCACCGGGTTTAATGATAACTTTTGAGACCTTATCCGGGTCAAACTTTTTTACCAAAGCAACTTCTGCCGTGTGGCGCTCGGTTACACCCAAAAATGCCTTACCGGAAATTTTGTAGACTTCACCCAACCGCAGATCAAAACCCGCGCCTTCGGGATTGGTTAATTCCCGCTCGCTGAGATTTTCAACGAGCTTTATTTTTTTGACTAATTGCAATAATTCTTTTGGACCAAGTACCATATTAGTTCTTAATTTGCTTCATAATTTCTTCAGACACTTCATCGACGTCTTTATTTGCATCAATCACAGTAAATTCCTCCTTAAATTCCTTCAAAAGCCACTGATATCCATCAATGGCGCGCTTCAGTTTTGCTCTATCCTCATAAATTTCATTTGCACCATCGCCTTTTGTGATCCTCTCAATTGCTGTATCAAGTGAAACTTTCAGATAAAATGTTTTATCTGGGACAGTGAACTCATGATAAAACGAAAGAATACTTTGTGCAACTAATTTTTGCTGAATACTGTCGTTTTCAATTCCTTCATTTTTGTCCAAAAGTCCGTACGGAATCGCCGACCAAAAACAGCGATCCGAAATAACAACTTTCCCCTCTGCCAAAGCCGGCAGAATCAATTCCTGATGATGCATCTGTCGATCAGCAGTGAACAAATATTGAAAAGCAACAGGTGACATCTTGGCTTCTCCATGCAAAATTTCCTGAATTAATTTGCCGATCAGCCCGACTCCTTTTCTCGGCTCACGAGTCTTCACAACTTCCCTGCCTTGCTTTTGAAAAAAAGAAACCAGCCGTTCAACCTGTGTTGTCTTACCACTTCCATCAATTCCTTCAAGTGCGATATACAAACCTTTTGAGGAATTTCTCTTAAAATCAATGTCAAAGGAGATATGATATTTCACTTTTCTTCGTGTATCCGGCTTTCTTCCGGTGCCTGCTGAAATTTATATTTCGCAAACTTCTTGCTTGTATAGGGAATTTGTGCGGGTGATG
>Ga0265338_10005842_pt1 | contig 15886 bp, 16 predicted proteins | sample 42126metaG_FD_193579 | JGI IMG/M metagenome (GOLD analysis project Ga0265338, IMG submission 193579) | Rhizosphere microbial communities from Carex aquatilis grown in University of Washington, Seatle, WA, United States - 4-21-26 metaG | ecosystem: Host-associated > Plants > Roots > Rhizosphere... | reverse complement strand
TTTCTACAAAACAGCAGCTCCACATCGGTACAGGTATCCACCTTAACTTCTCCGGGTAGCATTACTATCAACGGTGGTGTTGCGCTATCGGTAACCGCTACAAATGTCACAGCCCTAAATGGCGCGGGCATATTAAATGCGTATATCGTTTCAAATCTAACAATATCCGGGGGGACGGTGCAGGCTGTTGCACCAGCTATAGGGCAACCATTCCCTGTCCAGGCCACCAGTATCACAATAGATAATGGCGCGACGCTTCAGATATGTTCGCAGGTGAGTACTGAGGCGGATATATTAGACCATCTGACTCTGGGTGGTGGTTCGGGTGCCGCCCCTGTTATTCAGTTAGAGCCTTGTCAGGGCGGTGGTTCTGGTCCAGTAGCTAATTCGGGCATTATTAAACTTGAGGGCGCTACTACGCTATTATCTAATGCCACGATTAGCACCAATAATAGTGCCGTTTACTTTGATGGCAGCCTAACGACGAATGGTTTTACGCTTAGTACCACTGGTACAAGTAATGCTCTTCTAAAAGGTGATGGTTCGGCGGGCGCAGTCAGCCTTGATAATACAAGCACACTAGCGCCTGGCCACAGTCCTGGTTGTCTAACCGTCTCATCACTTACGCTTAGCGGAACTTATACTGCCGATATTGGTGGTGCGACAGCCTGCAGTGGTTACGATCAAGTAATCGATACGGGGGCGGTCAATATTACTGGCGCTACTTTAGCAGTTTCACTTGTTAGTGGCTTTACTCCTACTGTCGGGCAAACGTTTGAGATTGTGAACAATCAAGGCGGAAGTACGGTGACCGGTACCTTTACGAGTATGCCCGAAGGCTCCACCATTACCGTCAGCGGCACCGTCTTCAAGATATCCTATGTTGGGGCTGGTGGTAATAATATCGTACTAACTGTTCTAAGCATTCCCAAAACCCCAGACACTGGTTCTGCTCTAACTAGCGCTAACGTTGGATTACCGATAGCTGGCAGCTTACTGATGGCCGGTGGCCTCTACTACATATCCCGTAAAGTTAAATATCCTATAGCAACTAAGCGACGTTAATAAAGGCAACGGGCAATGGAACCTGGAGCACGCGCCACACTAGACGATTCCATACTACGATCTAGACTACGTCGTGATTTTGTTTCGCCCAATTATGTACGGCGCCCAGTTCCACGGCCACAGACAAGTCTACTAAGTGATGTCGTGCCTCGAAGGCACCCTGAACCTACATATCGTACAAATTCTCAAGCTGATGCCCAGTCAATAGTATCTACGCAAGATAATACTGTTACACAGCTTCACCCTTCTACCTCACTTTCGTCACATAAATCTCGCTTCAGTCTCCTGGCCAAGTCTACTAGCAGGGTTGGAAAGCATCTGGCACAGAAGCACAAAGGTAAGAATAGATTGCAGCAAGTGATGATCGTTCTGGCAATCTGTATAGTTTTTGCAGGCGGTTATGTTAGTTTACTGAGTTTTCGGGCTAATCATTTAGCAACTGTTCAAGCAGCCAAACTGACAGCTGAGGCGAATAAGGCTGCCTCCAACGGCTCATCACCCGCCCCGAGTAGCGTCAAGCCAACTGCTAAAACCCTGGCTAGTTATGTTGTAGCCCCCAATCTACCGCGCTACATCATGATCCCGAAACTTGGCATAGACGCCCGAGTTCTCTCAGTTGGTGTTAATGCCCAAGGTGCTCTTAAAACGCCGGATAGTATCTATGATACGGCTTGGTACAACGAATCGTCGGAACCGGGACAACAAGGCGCTATGCTAATTGATGGCCACGTCTCCAACTGGACGGCTCAAGGAGTATTTTATGGGATTAAGACCTTAGTTGCCGGTGATCTTATAAAGATCGAGCGCGGGGACGGAACTATCTTTACCTACGGCGTAGTTCGGGACCAAGTATACTCATCAGGTGACGTTAATATGCAATCAGCCATTACTCCCGTTATAGCCGGACAGCCCGGCCTAAATCTTATTACTTGTGCTGGTGACGTAATACCCGGAACTAGTCAACTTAATGAACGCATTGTGGTATATGCGACGCTAGTGGGGTCGTGAACTGGTTCAGGGTAGACCAGCTAATACCGGACCAGCCGCCTGGTACTGACTATGGTTTATCAGCTGGTTTCAACCAAAGTTTCACTTACTCAATTAGTAACTTTGTTAACTCATGGGTTCCTTGATTTTGCTCATGCTTGCAGATCGGTTAGCGAAGGTATATAACAAGGTCCAATATAGTAACTTGGAGTTTATATGGCAGAAGAATTGTCAGCAAATACACGTTTTAAGGCACTCTGGAACCAGTATGTTGATGTTGACGGTGGTCTAATTGAGGCTGTGCTCACCGAGCGTTCACCAGAAGGTAGTTTGCGATGGGACAAAAAGGTAGTAAAAGTTGCTGGTGAGGTGGGGGCGGTACTATGTGTTAATAATGGTGAAGTTGTTTTTAACGACAAAGACCCAGAAATGTTAGGAAGACTTGCTTTACTCGAGAGAGTAGCCGAACTACAGCTTACTACCGTATAGTCCCTAGCGGGTAGCACTAATAGACAGGAGTTCTCTATGGGTTATCAAATGGATTCAGTAGAAAGGGTTAGTCTTGCTGAGGTTGAGGAAGGTAATTCAATTCAACTCACAGGAACCGTTAACGGCAAGCCAGTTACATTAGGAGTCGATATTTTCAAAAAAACCGATGATCACTTCTATGCTATTGGTTTCGCCACCCAACAACCAGATAACGGAGAAGTAGCTGTTGATTCAAGCCTTTCTGACCGATACTTTCGACTACCATTACAAGGCGTTATTAAGCCAGGCGAGGTGTCTATTGATAGTGTGGCTGCACCACTGAGTGTAGCGGGTGAAGTTGACAGAATTCCGGATGAAGCATGGGCTCCTTTGCAAATTGGCTGCGTAGCGCTTGAATTATTTCATTTAGTTAGTGAATAGTATTACACCCTAGACCACAGTAAATAACCTAATGTTTAAAATCTTATCCAGAGCCGTATCTTTTGTGTTTATTGCAAATGGTTAGTTGTTCATTTATGCTTAAGGCAACATGGATGGTCAACCACCAAATTCGGTATTTCAGCGACCACAGAATATAAATCAACCATCAATATATGGTTCGCGCAAAAAGGTCTGGCCGTTCTATGCTATTGGTTTTATCTTTATTTTTGGACCTATCCTGGGGCTTAACGCCTTGCTCAGTCATATTCTTGGGATTGTGCTGAATAACCCAGCAACTCATACAACCGGTCGCGCTCTAATTAATATAGTCGTATTTAGCTGCTGGGCACTTAGTACAATAATTGGTATTGTGCTGGCCATAATCGGTACTGCTCGGGCAGCAAAGAATACAAAGAATTTCGGCTCTAATCAATCCTGAAATCTCTGATTATGCTTAACTGAGTATTTACTTTGAACTAGGATTGTTCTATGATTCAGCAATAAACAGGAACAAATATTAAAATGAAAAAACGAACAATTTGGAAAATGTTTTTGCTAGAGATAGTTACGCTTGGAATTTACCGGCTGTATTTTCTTATAAAAACCCGCCGGGAAATGATGGACCTCAATCCGCAGATCAAAATAAAATCCCCAGCTTTTATTATAGCTCCGATAGCAATTGTTATTATTGGTGTTATCTTTTTCATTGCAACTAGCATATCTTCTTTCAAAAATACTACCAATAACTGTTTTACGTCGACCTCAAATGCCTCCCAAAGTACATCACTTGATAGCACATCCACCACAACAAACTGTTCAAGCAGTAGCCCCGGTAGCTTCATAGGCTTTATGGTATTTTATTTTGCAATATTTGTTGCCGTAATATTGTTTGTAGTCTGGGAGTGGAGCTATTCGCATGGTGTTGAAATAGCCACTGGTAATAAATTAAGTTTTGCTATGTCACTAGTAATTCTGGTGATTGTACCTGATGGTATCGATATATTAATTATTCAGGATTACTTTAATAAATTAGGGGATACGCCCGTAGCTCCTATCGCCCCTCAAGCTCCAGTCACGCCAATGACACCTCCTATGCCTCCAACTATGACGCCACCGGCCATTCCTACTCCTCCTATGCCGCCTAGTTCACCACCCGCGAGCTATCTTGTCCCAAGCCTATCCTAGTGCAGACCAGTTACTCCGCAAGTATTCTTGACCAAAACTCGCTTAACTTTCCGTATCAGGGTGATTTCTTATCTGATATAGTGTAAACTTTTACTTACTCGGTATATTGCATAATTGTGGCTCTTTAGCTCAGTTGGTAGAGCAGAGGCCTGAAGAGCCTTGTGTCCCCAGTTCGAGTCTGGGAGGAGCCACCATTTAAACCGAGGGTGATTAGCTCAGTTGGCTAGAGCATCTCGTTTACACCGAGAGGGTCGGGGGTTCGAATCCCTCATCACCCACCAGTTCATTCGATAGCTTCAGCTTCATGAATTGTAATAAAGACAGGCCGCGGTGGCGGAATTGGTATACGCGCATGCTTGAGGTGCATGTGCCGAAAGGCTTGGAGGTTCAAGTCCTCTCCGCGGCACCACGAAAAATGACTTCGTCATCTCGTGGCACAGCCACCATTGAATCGTCATTTTGAGTGAGTTGGGCGATGAATTGTAGACAATTCGTTTTTGCATAACCACTGAAAAGTGCTTAGCTCATATCACAGCGCAGCCATTTGAAAACTCACATCGCGTTTATCATTTTAAGAGAGGAGTATGTATGGGAAATGAGTCTCTAGATCCAGAAAGATCGGTCTCCGCTGTGCAGGCACAGGAAACTACCAAAGACAAAAGGGCAGATTCTCTATTTAGCAGGAACTGGTATTTCGGTTCTCGCAAGCCGTATCCAATAGTTGAAGTAATAACGCGAATGGAGAGTGAAGGCGCCGGTCCGCTCGATATAGAGCTTTTGCCAGATGCCGTGGCTCTACTTGTTGAGGAAGCGGCTGAGCAGGATGATGTTATCGCGCCACAATATTATCCTGAAGGAGACTATGGGCGAACCTAAAGCTATTTTTCAGTAGTAGTGATATAATTAAAGGACCATTAATTGAGAGGATTATACAGACAATGTTGTGGATTATTGTAGGAATTGTAGTACTTATCATCATTATCATCGCAGTCATGTACAACGGTTTGGTGCGCCTTAACATACGGGCTGGTGAAGCCTGGAGTGACATTACCGTACAGCTTAAACGACGATATGACCTCATACCAAACTTAGTTAACACTGTTAAGGGTTACGCTACTCACGAGAAAACTGTTTTTGAAGATGTCACAGCTGCCCGAGCCAATGCGCTTAATGCTCAGGGTCCTGCCGAAACAGCTAAGGCTGAGGGTCAGTTTAGTCAAACACTTAAAAGTTTGTTTGCCGTTGCCGAAGCCTACCCAGATCTTAAGGCTAGCCAGAACTTTCAAGAGTTGCAGGCTGAACTAGTAGATACTGAGGATAAGATCCAGGCTGCCCGCCGCTTTTACAATGGTGTTGTCCGTGACTTTAATACCAAACGTAAAGTCTTTCCTACTAATATCTTTGCTAATTTGTTGGGCTTCCATACCGACAAAGAGTTCTTTGAACTGGACGAGGCTGAGCAGGCGCAAGCTGCCGAGCCAGTTAATGTAAAGTTTTAGAATCGTGCAAGACGGTATGGGTCATAAAACCTGATTATCTATGTATAGTGAAATAGCCTCCAACAAGCGTAAAACCATCTTTATTATGTTTGGTTTTGTAGTGTTTGTGGCTGGGCTAGGTTGGTTATTTGGCGAGTATAGCGGCCAACCATCTATTACGCCGTTTGTACTGATCGCCGCTCTAATCTATGCCGCCATTATGTATTACACTGGCAGTAAGCTGTCGCTGGCCGTTAATAAGGCCCAGGAAGTTGCTAAAGCTGATAATCCGCGCTTGTACCGGATTGTCGAAAATCTTGCCATTACAGATGGTCTACCAACGCCAAAAGTGTATATTATTGACGATCCAGCCCCCAATGCCTTCGCGACTGGCCGTGACCCAGACCATTCTATGGTTTGCGTGACCAGTGGACTGTTAGAGATTATGGATGATAAGGAGTTGGAGGGTGTTATAGCTCACGAAATGGGCCATGTCAAAAACTATGACATTCGTGTCTCTATGATCGTCTTCGCGATGGTAGCGGTAGTAGCTTTGCTAGCCGATATTATGATTAGAATGGCCTGGTTTGGCGGTGGCAATCGGCGCAACAACAGCGATGGCGAGGCTAACCTAATCTTCTTTGCGCTTGGTATTGTGGCGGCCATCCTGGCACCTATCATTGCTACTCTTATTCAACTTGCAGTTTCACGGCGCCGTGAATATCTAGCTGATGCCACCGGCGCGCTAACCACTCGCTACCCAGAAGGTCTAGCTAGCGCACTAGAGAAAATTGAACGGACCGGCAGTGTTATGAAGCATCAAAATACAGCTACTGCCCACTTCTTTTTTGTTAATCCCTTGCGTGGTCACAATGTTACCAACTTATTTAGCACCCACCCACCAATTGAAGAACGAATTCGCCGCTTGCGCGAAATGGACACTCACGCCTAAAATAGTTCTTATGGCGACTTCAAAACCTAAAGCTAAATCTAAGAAACCGGCCAAGAAGTCAAAAGTCACATCTGCGCAGGCGTCAAGCCGCCGGATCAAGGAACTGCCCAAACTGTCTGGGTCATTTAGCCTACTCACGCAAAGCCTAAAGTTGCTAAAACAGCATTGGAAATTATTTGCGGTCATGACGCTTATCTATGGCTTACTGACAATTATTTTAGTCCGGGGCTTTAGTAGCGGTATAAATCTTAGCAGCCTCAAGTCTACCTTAAACAGCACTAAAGGTTCGACTCATCTTGCGACTGGTATAGCTTTATTCGGTGATTTGCTAGGTAATACCAATGGCTCTAATGGCCAGGTCGGGAGCGTCTATCAAACATTATTAGTTATCTTAATGAGTCTTGCTACTATCTGGGCACTTAGGCAGGTCCTAGCAGGCAAAAAGATTCGGGCCAAAGAAGCTTTTTATAAAGGAGTTTATCCTCTAGTGCCATTTATCTTGGTGTTATTGATCGTGGGCGCACAACTGGTACCACTAGCAGCGGGTTCTTGGTTATTCGAGACCGTTATAGGTACCACTATTGCCATTAATGCAATTGAAAAAATAGGTGCGGCTGTTATATTTTTCTTGCTGGCCGTTTGGTCGCTCTATATGATTAGTTCGTCTATCTTTGGGCTGTACATTGTGACATTGCCGGATATGACACCACTCAAAGCTTTGCGCTCTGCCAAACAACTAGTCAAGCACCGCCGGTTTAAGGTGTTGCGTAAGTTATTGTTTTTACCTCTAGCAATCATTGTGATTGGCGCTGTCATTACTATTCCGTTGGCTTTACTGCTGACACCAATAGCGGCCTGGCTATTCTTTATTCTGAGTTTGTGTGCGCTGATGGTCGTACATGCCTATATGTACACATTCTATAGAGAACTGTTATGACTAAAGCCGAGGCTCAGGAGCGCATTAACAAGCTTAGACAACTGATTGATAATTACCGCTATCATTATCATGTCCTCGACGAGTCGATCATGAGTGAGGCGGCAGCCGATAGCCTGAAGCATGAACTGACCAAGCTCGAAACAGATTTTCCGGAGCTTATTACCGCTGACTCACCATCACAGCGAGTAGCCGGTCAGGCTTTGCCGGGGTTTCAGCAGGTGCAACACAGTTCCCGGATGCTTAGCTTGAACGATGTTTTTAGTCATGAGGAGCTGGAAGCTTGGCAAGTTCGGATTGCCAAATTAATTCCAGACCAAAAAATGGAATTCTTCGCAGACCTTAAAATGGACGGTTTAGCTTGTGCCATCATCTATCAAGATGGCCAGTATAGCCAGGCCGTAACCCGGGGCGACGGTTTTGTGGGCGAAGATGTAACGGCAAATGTTGCAACTATAGACAGCGTGCCACTAACATTGCGGCAAGAACGAAAATTTGCTGCTTTTCTTAGGGGTAGAACCGAAGTTCGTGGCGAGATAATTATGTATAAGCAAGATTTCTTAATTCTTAACGAGGCTCAGACCAAAAAAGGCCTGCCACTCTATGCCAATCCGCGTAACACTGCTGCTGGTAGCATCCGCCAACTCGATCCCAAACTAGCAGCTGCCAGGCCATTACGATTCCGCGCCTACGAGCTCATTCGTAACGATCCAGTAGAGATACCCACCTATAGCTATGCCTATCAAGCTTTACGGGCGCTTGGTATTGCTGCTAATCCTGAAGCCAAGACTTTCAATTCCATTAACGAAATTATGAAGTTTGCCGATATTTGGGATCACAAACGCCAAGACCTACCTTTTAATACCGATGGCTTAGTCGTCAAGCTCAATGACCGGGCACTTTATGCTAGATTGGGAGTGGTTGGTAAGGCGCCCCGGGCAGCCGTAGCCTACAAGTACGCGGCAGAAGAAGCCACCACCGTGGTCAAGGATATTGTTATTAGTATCGGCCGGACTGGCGCGGCTACGCCAGTAGCTGTTTTTGATCCAGTTGTTGTAGCCGGCAGTACGGTGCAGCATGCCAGCCTACACAACGCTGACGAAATTGCCCGCAAAGACATTCGCATCGGTGATACGGTAGTCATCTATAAGGCTGGCGACATTATTCCACAGGTCCAAAAAGTACTGTTGGAGCTACGACCCCCTAACGCCGCGCTGTTCCAAATGGAGCGGGAACTGCATCGTCAATATCCAGAGCTGGAGTTTATGCGGCCTGAAGGCGAAGTAGTCTACCGTATCAAAGATGTTAGCAGTAAGCTGCTGCTCAAACAGGCTCTAGAACACTTTGCTAGTAAGGGAGCGCTTGATATAGATGGCATGGGCGAGAAAAACGCGGCCGCCTTGGTGGAAGCCAAGCTAGTGCATGATCTGGCGGATATTTACGCTTTAACCAAAGAGCGGGTTATGGATTTGGAACGGTTCGCTGAACTGTCAGCTCAAAATCTAATAGATGGCATAGGCAAGGTTAAACAGCCACCATTACCACGTTTTATCTATGGGCTGGGTATTCGTCATGTTGGTGTCCAAACGGCTATTGACCTTGCTAACTACTTCCGAAGGTTAGATAGTCTCGGAACAGCCACATACGACCAGTTAAAAGAAGTTGAGGGCATTGGTGAGATTGTAGCCGAGTCCATCTTGGCTTGGTTTGCGGACGATGACAATCAAGCACTACTAGCCAAGTTTCGTCGTCTGGGTGTCTGGCCAACTGAGATCAAGCGAGTTGGCGGTAAGTTGAGTGGTAAGAACTTTGTGATTACCGGTACGCTGGAGCATATGGGGCGTGACCAAGCAGCCGACAAGGTGCGCAGCCTGGGGGGTACCTTCCAGTCCAGTGTTGGTAAAGATACTGACTACTTAGTGGTCGGGCAAAATGTCGGCGCCAGCAAGCTTACAAAAGCCCAAAAGTATGGTATAAAGACTTTAGACGAAAAAGAGTTTTTGTCATTAATTGGGTAGAGGGTTTTATGCCAAATACAGCCGAGGGTAGGCAAGACCAAATAGCTGACCAGAGTTATATAAAGCGCGTGGGAGCTACCTCATTCGCTGTTATAGGTAATCTGCCAGATGTTGTCAGCTCGCATTTAACGGAGGTTATTGAGGCTAGGGATAACTGGGTAGAAAGTTGCGCAGAAGCCTCTAAGGCCGAAGAAGCCTTTCAGTCACTGATGGGCCATCCGTCACATGTAGATACCATAGAGCCTGAGATAAATGCCGTTGGCATACGGGTTACACGCTTGAGTTCCCCGGCCAATATACTACGTACCCAGCCAGAGTATGATGGTTATGGCCGAACCCAAGCGGCTCACCGGGCTGCCAATCGAGAATTGGATTTACGTCGTAGTTGTGTGGAGGCAATTGAGTCTGTAGCAGCCGATCCAGCAATAACGGATATACAAAAAGCAGTCATGCGCGGTGTGCTGGACTATAGCTACCCATCTAACCCAGCTCAAAAGAATCCAATAAGTTATGCCCGGGAAGCCTTTGGTCTAGTTGATGATGCGCAAACTATGACCGATCAACCGCTAGTCGCGGTCAGGCGTCGGTGGTACGCGCCAATGACGATCTCTACTTCTGTTTCAAAGGAAAGCTACTCTGATTTATTAACGGCTGAGGGGTTTGAATTAAGGCCTAAGGACGAAACGCTTCAATTGGTACTAAAAGGCGTTCAGCGGGTGGTGTTTGAAAAATTACAGGGCCATCATGTTGGTGGTATGACTGGCCAGATTGGTTCTGGTCACTATGAGGATAGGTGGGATGCAGTTAGGGAAATTGATATGACAGTTGAAGAGCTCGATGAGCTCGATATAGTTGATGTGATGGCAGACGATCAAATCATAGCGCCAATTAATAAAAGTTTCCCAGCTCTTAATGCTCTTGTTTCTGGCCGACTCAGCGATTTTGACCAACTTCCTGAATTTATGGATGCGACCGGATTAAATGGATTTGAACTTCCATCTAATGAAAAGCGGCTGTTTATAGTCTCTGGAGTTGATCCCCGGGACCTACAAGCGCCTGATGTTGCTTTGTCTGGCAAGCATAAATTTAATAACGGCTTTAGAACAGGACTTAGGGACGCACTGGGAAGGCTCGATAATCATAGGCATCCAAAGCCCTACCCAGTATCCCGTCACATGAGATGGTTACTGAGAACCGACACAGAAAAGACCACATAAAGCGCTTAAGCTGATACTATATCGCGCTAGGCAGTGGTGCGTTTTAGCCGTATCATGTTTGCTATGACCAAATATAACGATAAGCTGTTTTGTTTTTCGCCGCCGGCTATGTTGGTAACTTTTATTATTGAGTTGGTTTTAGCCGTATATACGCTGGTGCGTTATAAATCTAACCTAGTAAGAAATATAACAGTCGCTCTGCTTACTTGTCTGGCCATTTTCCAATTATCCGAATACAACACCTGTGGACGGTTTAAATTGCAAGCCGCGGCCTGGTCCAGTATTGGTTTTGTGGCTATTACGCTGTTACCACCACTAGGCATACATCTTGTCCAAGCAATCAGTAAGAAGGGTCATGCGCTAGTGCATTGGGTAGCCTATGCTACGGCCCTACCTTGGCTAATCTTATTCATAAAGCCTTCAACTTTTAGTAGTCATGTCTGTGCTGGCAACTATGCTATCTTTCAACTGGCTACACATTACGGCGGCTGGTACTTTGCCTATTACTACGCTTGGTTATTTATTGGCCTGGGCGCCTGTCTATACTTGGCATTTAAGAGCGCTAAAAAGGTTACCCAGGAGTCGCTTATCCTCCAGGCGGTTGGCTATCTAGTTTTCTTATTACCAACGGCTGTTACTAATACGCTTAAGCCTTCAACTATATCTGGAATTCCCAGTATCATGTGCGGTTTCGCGGTGCTCTACGCTCTATTTTTAGTGTTTGGCGTCTTGCCTCGTCAAGCTGATAAAGCCTGAGTGGCTTGACAATGATTGTATTTTGGTTATGCTATAAATAGCTCGTGCGTCTTGCGGCGCGTGAAACAAAAATTAAAACAAAAACACCCGCCGCGGGTGGGCACGCACGAAAAAGACTAAGGTAATCCTTAGTCTTTTTAATTTACACGAAGTCTTCGCAATTATAACGAGTCAGTTATGGCTGTGTTGCTAGCAGAGTTGGTTTACCCGTCTAAATTTCGGGAATCAGCATCTAACCAATGGCGTATAGTCGGAAGGTTCATTGATAAGTCAGCTAATAATTGATCTGTGACTTCGTCACGCTCAATATCACTCGGTGTTGCGTCATAACCAAGACCTATTTCGTAACCCTCAACTAATATTTCATCCTTAGGTTTTTCCATTTTATTTACCTCTTACAATTTAGTGTCGGGGAAACCCTGCTTCGTCTGCCTAAAGTTAAACTGGTTTACCACGAGCGAGTCCGTCTTAGACGGATGAGTCGAGTGGTGGAGCATAAGGGATTCGAACCCTTGACCTCTTCCATGCCATGGAAGCGCGCTAGCCAACTGCGCCAATGCCCCAGGATTAAAGTGATTTTATACTAATTTAAGTGCGATTGCCAGATAGATTGTTTTACTCTTCGCGCTGTCGTTTAAGCATCCGCCGGCGTTCTCTTTCAGATACCCCACCCCATACGCCATGTTCTATACGTTTTAATAGCGCAAACTCTAAACAAGCTACCTCCACCTTACAGCCAGCGCATATTTGTTGCGCGCGGGCTAAAGTAGCCCCATTATCCGGAAAGAAGATTGCAAGCTCACTTCCATAACAGCTAGCATGGTCTATCCAGTTTTTTGGATTTGGATCAATAGGTGCTTCTGTGGCACCACGGCTAGGACTTAGAGTTTGGACCTGCTGGCCTAATCCAACTTCTTTTACCTCTTGGTTTTCGACGCTAGGCCCTGATACTAATTGAGTCTCCGGCACTACTTCCTGGATATACTCTGCGTGCTCCATACATATAATAGTAGCAGCAAATTTTTCTAAACTCATCAGGTATTAGATAATGTAATGAATTATTTTTTGATGAGCATGAATATCAATACAAAATTTGAAATCACAACTCAATCATAATCCTTACAGTAGACAATGTATGGTGGAGTCGGGGAGACTCGAACTCCCTACCTCAGCAATGCGAATGCTGCGCTCTACCAGGTGAGCTACGACCCCATTTGTCTGCAATATAACATAAATTACTGACTTCAGCTGATACAATAGCTACATGCCCAAAACGGTGAGCGGTGTTTCAAACAGTCAGAATAACCTACGGCTTTTCCAGTCCCTGGCCGCTCTGCTAGTTATCATTCTTGGTGGCTGGTGGTGGCACATAGCTCATCAAAGTTCTACACAAGTCTTTTGGGATATGATGAATAATAATTTGGTGACAGCCAGCGTGACCAAGCATGATGTCCAAACCACGCAGGGAACTTCGACCAATCAGTATACCCAGCTCCAATTTGGGATGCTAAATGCTGCGCATGGCCTATCAACTGTTAAACAACAGGCAACTACTGTGGTGTCAGAAACTATTGGCACCTCCAAAAACGATTACAGTCGTTATCTCAGTATCAAAACTAGCCAAAAGACTACTAGTGGTAAAACTGTCGATGCCTCAAAGTTTACAGGTATCTGGGGTAAAACAAGTAGTCCACCAGCTGGACAACCAGCCAGCGTACAATACTTTCAGCAAGGCGTGCTGGGAGTCGTACCATTTGGAAATTTCACTAGTTCACAGCGACATAATCTCATCAAGTTAATGCAGTCTGATAAAACTTATAGTTTGGGCACTATCAATAGCACAACAGATAACGGCCAAGCCGTCTATGTCTATATGGTTAACATTAGTCCGGCGGGATTGATAAGTGTTCTTCAGCAATATGCGAAAGATTTAGGGTTAGGCGATATTGGCCTTGATCCTAGCCAATACGCTGGCAGCGCGACGGTTGAGGCCCAATTTACGGTAGCTAAATTGTCACACCAACTTATGAAGGTTCATTACGTAAGCAACAACCAAGATGAGACCTACACGAGCCAAGGATTGGAGCAACCAGTTACGCTGCCCGCCAAGACCATTCCCATAGCTGACCTACAAAACCGGGTTGAACAAAGTTTGCAGTAATTTGGAACAGTTAACTGGTCTAATCTAGTTGAATAATAGTAAAGCAAATTATGGTGGAGCAATTGTAGGCGTAAACCTACAATGCCCCATAACCTGTTTATAGTAACAAAAAACTTCTAGAAAGACACGACCAACCATAGTTTAATTCCCGTCAGGCACGCCTTAAGGTAAAATAGACATATGCTTCATACGCTCAAGAAGCGTTTGTATTTTGTCGTCGCGGCTTACTTTGCCTTTTGGGCCAAGTTTGTGTTGCGACGCTGGAAACCACGGATTGTAGTAATTACCGGTTCAAGTGGTAAAACTACGCTATTACATCTTGTTGAAGCCCAACTTGGTGATAAGGCCATCTATAGTCATCACGCCAATAGCGCCGTCGGCATCCCGTTTCATATCTTGGGCCTAGAGCCAAACGTCTCCTCTAGGGCCAAATGGCTGGGATATATCCTCAGCGCGCCCTTACATGCCTTTCGCCGTTCACCCAAGACTAAACTCTATATTGTAGAGGCTGATTGTGATCGGCCACGGGAAGGTGCTTTTACATCCCAGCTTTTGAAGCCGGAAGTTACTATGTGGATCAGCGTCTATAACACTCATAGCATGAACTTCGATACTTTAGTTAGTTCTGGCAGCTTTGGCACCCATGAAGACGCTATAGCCTATGAGTTTGGTAATTTTGTGGTGGCTACTACAAAATTAGTGATAGCTAACGGCGATCAACCAGCCTTGACTGAACAACTCAAGAGAATAGCTGAGGGGGTAAATGTTGTAACAGTCTCTGCTAAGGCGCTGACAAAATATAGTGTTATGGCCGATGAAACTGTCTTTTCATTCGGCAAGCACAACGTTTATTTGCCAGGTTTACTCCCCAAAGATACCAGCTTAAGTTTACAGATGGTTGATGAGCTGGTGAAATATCTAAACGTTGAATTTGATCCGCTATACGGCAGCCTTGAGTTGCCACCCGGACGTAGCAATATGCTTAAGGGCATAAATGGTACGACTTTGATTGATAGCACTTACAATACCGGATTAGGCGCAACTATCGCAGTGCTTGAGTTGTTTCGAGCCTATCCAAGCCTACACAAGTGGCTTGTTATAGGGGATATATTAGAGCAGGGTGATCTAGAACGTGAAGAACATGAGCGTTTGGCTGATGCCGTTCAGGACTCACTGGTTGAACATGTTGTTCTACTAGGTAAGCGTACTCATGAATATACTTACCCACTTCTTCGCAAACAACTGCCGGCCGATATGGTGGTAAGTTTTGAAAAAGCCGGGGATGTTCTGGACTACTTACAAAAGCAGTTAAAAGGTGGGGAAGTGCTATTGTTTAAAGGGGCCCAGGGACTCGAGGGTGTGATTGAGCAGTTGCTGGCAGATCCTAATGACGCTAGCCGTCTGGTGCGTCGTGAAGCGGTCTGGGTAAAACGCCGCCAACAATGGGGGTTGCCACAATGAAACAGGTCTTTATTATTCATGGTTGGACCTACAATTTGGATAAGTGGACGAACTTCTGTGAGTCTTTGCGGACCCGTGGAGTTGAGCCGGTTTTGCTCAAAGTTCCTGGCCTGACTGAACCTAGCGATAAGGTCTGGGACATAGATGGTTATATGACATGGCTCGCCAGCCAGCTTAAAGGTACTGAACATCCAGCTGTTGTTGGTCATTCCAACGGTGGCCGGATTGCCCTAGCCTTTGCTCAAAAGTATCCCAGTAAGCTAAGCCAGCTGATCCTGATAGATAGTGCCGGGGTAGCTCATAACGAGACTAAAGCCGCTATAAAGTTAAAAACACTAAAGTACCTGTCCAAGGTAGGCAAAGGTTTGTCGTATGTGCCACCGGTCAAAAAAGCTTTTTATAAAGTCATTGGCGCTCAAGATTATAATAACGCGCCGCCGAATATGAAACTAACTATGCGTAACATGCTGGCGGCCGATCAACAGATTGATTTTAGGGCTATCAAACTGCCGGTTACTATTATCTGGGGCCGGGACGATGCCATTACTCCCTTGGCTGATGGCCAAAAGATGCACCAGGCCATCGCTGGGTCTAGCTTGCATATCATTAATGAGGCCCGGCACGCGCCATTCTTTACTCACTCAAATGAGGTGGCGGACATTATTATGAAAGTGGTAAAAACTTAAATGGCTACTTTTAACTCGCTCGGCTCTAACTATTCTTGGCATTTTGTCTGGCGTAATCTGTTTGCCCGCAAAACCGT
>Ga0265338_10005841_pt1 | contig 15886 bp, 5 predicted proteins | sample 42126metaG_FD_193579 | JGI IMG/M metagenome (GOLD analysis project Ga0265338, IMG submission 193579) | Rhizosphere microbial communities from Carex aquatilis grown in University of Washington, Seatle, WA, United States - 4-21-26 metaG | ecosystem: Host-associated > Plants > Roots > Rhizosphere >... | reverse complement strand
CTATACCTTCGGCGAAGGCGAATTTGGCACCGGCCCCACCTCCACCTACTCACCCGGCGTCGCCGTGATGGGCGAAGGCGGCAAGGCCTACGTCTCCGATCCGGTGGCCAACAAGGTGGATGTCTACACCCCATCTGTCGGTGGGTCGATCGCCCCGCCGCCGAGCCCCAACACGCAGCCCGCCACCGCCGTCGGCCTCGACAGCGCCACCCTGAACGCCTCGGTCAACCCCCACGGCAACGCGATCACCGATTGCCACTTCGAGTACACCGACGACGCCGACTTTCAGGCAAACGGCTTCAGCGGCGCTCAGAGCGCTCCCTGCTCCCCGTCTCCGGGCAGCGGGTCCACGGCTGTGGCGGTGTCGGCAGACATCAGCGGGCTGACGGCCGGGACGTCGTATGACGCTCGTGTCGTCGTCGGCGACGCGCAGGGGACCTTCGACGGGGGCACGGTCAGCTTCGCTACCGATGAGTTCGCCTTCTCCGACGCCGCGACTGCGATCCACCACGTTGACGCAACCCTCCACGGCCACTTCGACCCACAGGGCCTCTCCGCCTTCGAAGTCGCCGACTGCAGCTTCGAATGGGGCACCGACACCTCCTACGGCGGCGGCAGCGTGCCCTGCGCGGAGGGCAACTCCTTCAGCTCCGCCGCCTCGGTAAGCGCCCTGCTGCCCGGCCTCCACCCCGGCACGACCTACCACTTCCGCCTGCACGTCGACACCGCCTCCGCCGGCGAATACACCGGGGCCGACAAGAGCTTCACGACCGTTGCCTTCCCGATCGAAGTCAACGCCGCCACCAATCTGCACCACACCGACCTCACCTTGAACGGGCACTTCAATCCCGAAGGCGACCCGGCACTGGACGTCACCGAATGCCACTTCGACTGGGGCCTCACCACCTCCTACAGCGGCGGCAGCGTGCCCTGCGCGGAGGGCAACTCCTTCAGCTCCGCCGCCAGCGTCAGCGCCTTCCTCAACAACCTCAACCCCGGCATCGGCTACCACGTGCGCCTGCGGCTCAACACCGCCGGCGCCGGTGAAGTCAGCAGCGCCGACCGCGTCGTGAATCCGTCGGCCTTCCAGACCACGGCCCCCACCGAAGTGGCGGCGGTGGGCTCGGACGGCACCGCCGGCAGCTCCTTTGCCGGCGGCCCAGGCAAGCTTGCCTTCGACCAGGCCAACCAGCGCCTCTACGTCGAGACCGGCGCCGGGATCTACGGCTTCGACGCCTCGGCGCCGCCTGCCCTCTCAGCCGTCTCCGGCTTCAACCCTCTTGCCGCTCCCGCGGGACGCGAAATCACGGTCGACAACAGCTCCACCGCCTCGGCCGAGCATCTCTACCTGCTCACCTCGGAAAAGGTCTACGGCTTCGACTCGAGCGGCACGGCGCTTGGCGGCAACTTCCCGATCGACGTCACGGCAAACCCCGATTTCCTGCCGTCCTCTCACCCATGCGGCATGGCCGTGGACTCCACCGGTCGCATCTGGGTTTCCGACGAGGCTGGGGCCAATGCAGCTCCGCTTCTTCGCTATGGCCCGAACGGGGCCCGTCAGTCTTCCCTCAACGCGTTCTTCCCATGCGTCCTTGCGTTCAACGCGGGTGACGATCTATACGAAGGGCACGGCGGCGGACAGGGCGATTCTCGCCGGGACGCCCCGACGTACACCCAGACGACGGGGCTGGACGTCAACCAGGGCGGCAACACCAATCAAATCGCGGTCGACAGCTCGACCGGCACGGCCTACATCGACGCCGGTCAGGTGATCTCGGCTTGGGGACCGGACAACTCGCATTCCTACAACTTTGGCGATGGTGTTCCTTCGTCCCAACTGACTGGCGTCGCCGTCGACCCGACGAGTCACTACGTCTACGTATCGGACGAAGCGGACCACAAGGTCCACATCTTCGCCCCGGGCGACACGCTAGCCCCACCGACGATCACCACGCAGCCCCCGAGCGCGATCAGCGGCGACTCGGTCACCCTCAACGCCAAGGTCGACCCCGAGGGCTTCCAGGTGACCGACTGCCACTTCGAGGTCGTCCCCAACTCCCAGTTCGAAGCCAGCGGCTTCACCGAGGTCACCCCGGCGGAGGAACATCCCTGCGCGGCGAATCCGGGCTCGGGCTCGGGCGACGTCGCCGTGCACGCCGATGTGAGCGGCCTCGAAGGCGGCGCCACCTACCACTCGCGGATCGTCGCCAAGAACGCCCAGCCCGGCGGCACGGCCACGGGCCCGGACCAGGCCTTCGAAACCCTCGGCCCCAGGCTCACCGAAGTCAGCGCCTCCCATATTTCCGACACCGGCGCGAGGCTGAGCGCCTCGGTCAACCCCGAGGGGCTGGAAACGACCTACCAGTTCCAGTACGTCGATGACGCCGGCTTCCAGGCAAACGGCTTCTCCGGCGCCCAGTCGGTCCCGGCGGCGCCGAGTCTGATCGGCTCAGGAAACACCCTCGTCCCGGTCCATCAGGACCTCACCGGACTCTCGCCGTCCACCGAGTACCACTTCCGTATCGTCGCTCATAACTCCGATGCGTCGGTCACCGGTCAGGGCACCTTCACGACTTACGTCTCCGGGCCCGGCTTCGAACCCTGCCCCAACGAACAGTTCCGCGGCGGGGCCTCGGCCAAGCTGCCCGACTGCCGCGCCTACGAGCAGGTCTCGCCGGTCGACAAGCACGGCGCCAACGTGCTCACCTCCAGGGCCTTCGCGCAGGTGGCCGCCGACGGCAACGCCGTCACTTTTGCCGGGATCGCCGGCCTGCCCACCGCCAGCGGCGGCTCCTCCGAACCGGCCCCCGTGCTCGCCCACCGCGGCCCCTCGGGCTGGGTCACGGGCAGCTTCACGCCGGTGCTTCCCGTGGCGCATCGCATCTCCATCGCCGGTTGGAACGCGGACCTGACCAGGTCGGTCAGCGTCGACCCGTTCACCGGCGACTTCTACGTCGGGAACCTCAGCACCGGGACCTGGACCAGCCCCTTCTCGGCGTCCGGATCGATCTCTGGTTTCGGCGCCCAGGCCGGCGCCTTCTCGGCCGACCCCGACCGCTTCCTGCTCGAATCCCCCCGCGCCTTCACGCCCGACGCCGTGGACCTCACCGGGCTCACGGGGGCCGCCAACCTCTACGAATACGACCACGGCACGCTCAGCCTCGCCGACCGGGCGCCGGTCCCGCCGGCGAGCTCGTGCGACGACAGCGGCGGACCGGCTTGCGCGGCGTCGCCACACGGCGTCGTGTCACTGCAGCAGATATTCGGGAAAGCCACGATCTCCGCCGACGGCTCGAAGGTCGTCTTCGCGGAACAGGACACGCACCGCATCTACATGCGCCTCGACGGGGCCGAAACGGTCCAGGTCTCGGCTTCCCAGAAGACCAACGGCGCCGGTCCGGGCGGCACCGACCCCAACGGCCAGAAGCCCGCCCGGCTGGAAGCCGTCGGCAAGGACGGCTCGGTCGTCTACTTCAGCAGCTGTGAGCAGCTGACCGACGACTCCACCGCCGTATCCACCGCCGCCGACGAATGCGGCGGCTCGGGCCAGGGCTCTGACCTCTACGCCTACCACACCTCCTCGGGCCAGCTCACCGACCTGACCGTCGACTCCAGCGCCGACCCGCTCGACGCCGACGTCCAGGCCATGGTGGGTGCCTCCCCCGACGGCTCCTACGTGTACTTCGCCGCCAACGGCAGGCTCGCCCCTGGCGCTCCGGCGGGCAACTGCCGGTTCAATAGCGCGACCGGCACCGGCACCGGCAGCTGCCAGCTCTACCTGTCGCACGACGGCGGCGCGCCGGTGGACGTGGCGCGGATCTCCCTGGGTGACGTCTTCCCGGGCAACTCTTACACGGCCAGGCCGGCGCAGGTCGCCGAAGACGGCACCCTCGCCTTGCGAAGCGTCGCGCCGCTCACCGCCTACGACAACACCGGCCCGTGCAACCTCAACCAGGGCGCAAACACGAGCTCCGCCCCCTGTGCCGAGATCTACCGCTATCACCCCGGCGATGCCGGCGTGACCTGCGTCTCCTGCGACCCCACGGGCGCTCCGCCGTCGGCGTCGACGGAAGTCGATCCATACGACCCCTCGGCGTCGTTCGTCCACGGCGCACTGACCTGGGAACCGCTTCCCAGCTTCGTCTCCGCCGACGGCAACCAGGTCTTCTTCCAGACCGCCGACAAGCTGGTCGGGGCCGACGACAACGGCGACGCCGGCTGCGACGTGCGCGAAAACGAGTTCCACCAGAAGACGGGCGTCTACCACTGCCAGGACGTCTACGAGTGGGAGGCCGACGGAAGCGGCTCCTGTCGCTCCAGCGCCCAGAACGGCGGCTGCGTCTACCTGCTCTCCACCGGCACGAGCGCCGACCCGGCCTGGCTGGTGGGCGCCTCGGCGTCGGGCGATGACGTCTTCATCCGCACCACCGACCAGCTCGTTCCCCAGGATCAGGACCAGCTCTACGACGTCTACGACGTGCGGGTGGGCGGCGGTCTGGCTTCGCAGAACCAGGTGCAGGCCCCGCCCTGCGGGAGCTCCGAACAGTGCCGCTCGGCGGGCACCGAAGCCCCTGCGGGCAGCGGGGCGGGCAGCGCCGCCTTCAGTGGGCCCGGCAACCAGCCGGCGCAGGAAAAGCAGCGCAAGAAGCACCACCGCAAGAAGCGACACCACCGCCACTCCCGACACCACCGAAAAGCAAGCTCCAACAAGGGGGGTTCCAAGTGATCCGCCGCAGCAGAAACCTCCTCGCGACGCTCGCCCTGGCGACGGTGGGAGCGGCAATCGCGGCTTCCCCGGCCGGCGCGACCAGCCCGATGCCGGCCTGGCGGGTGGAATCGCACGCCGCCCCCGCGCACCTCGTGCCGGGGCTCAGCGGCGGCGAAGACATGTACATGATCAGGGCGGTCAACGCCGGCGGCGCCCCCACCGACGGCAGCACCGTAACGATCACCGACGAACTGCCGACCGGCTTCACCCTGCAGCCGAACCCCACGGTGGTACTTCTGCACGCCCTCATCGTCAACGATCACCATGCCAGCGCCGACTGCGAAGCCGGCCCGCCGGTCACCTGCCACCTCACCGGCGTTGCCGCCGACCCGGTCGTGCCCGACGAAATCCTCACCGCCTGGATACCCGTGCAGGCCCCTGCCTCGGGCCCGCCGGTCGTCACCAACCGCGTCACCGTCTCGGGTGGCGGCGCGGCGCCGGCCTCGGCGGTCGAAGAAGCGCCCTTTGACTCCGACCCGCCGCCATTCGCCTTCCAGCACCTCGAGTCCTCTCTGAGCGACGTGGAAGGCGGCCCCGTCACCCAAGCCGGCGCTCACCCCTTCAGCTTCCGCATCGGGGCGGGCATCGATATGAGCATTCACCCGGAGACCGGGTACATCCAGCCCCCCGAGAACCTCCGCAACGTGAAAGTGGCGCTGCCCCCGGGCCTCGTCCTCAACCCTGCCGCCACGCCCAAGTGCGCCGAGGCCCAGCTCGAGACCAACGAATGCCCCGCCGACTCGGCGGTCGGCTTCTTCGGGACCTCGACCACGGTCTTCGGCTTCCCCGACGCGGGGGAACCGAGCCCGATCTTCAACGTGGTGGCGCCGCCGGGCACCGCGTCCTCCTTCAGCTTCAACGCCCTCGGCCTGGGCTTCTTCTTCCACGTGCTCGGGGGGGTCGACGCAGCCGACAACTACACGCTCGAGGGGGAAACGAAAGACATCACCCAGCTGGGGGGGATCGACGCCTTCACCTTCGACTTCTGGGGGAACACCTCCGATCCGGCCCACGATCACGTTCGCGGTGAAGTCTGTGGCTACGGGAGCTCCCACTACGCACTCAGCTGCCCCGTCCCCGCCGACCCCACGCCGTTCGTCTCGATGCCCTCGGCCTGCTCGGGCTCGCTCAGCGCCGAGGCGACGGCGACCTCCTGGCAGAGCGGCGCGACGGCTTCCACCAGCGCCGAGACGACCGACGCCGAAGGCAACCCGGTCGGCGTCACCGGCTGCGAAGCGCTGGAATTCCAGCCGACGCTGAAGGCGCGCCCGACGACCAACGTCGCCGACTCCCCATCGGGGCTGGAAGTGGACCTCCACGTCCCCCAGAACGAGAGCCAGGCCACCCTCGCCACCGCCAATCTCAAAGACGCGACGGTGACCCTGCCGAAGGGAGTGACGATCAATCCCTCGGGCGGCAACGGCCTGCAGGCCTGCTCCTCGTCCCAGATCGGGCTCGCCAGCCCGATCGGCCGGACGCCGATCCGCTTCGACGAAGCCCAGCCCAGCTGCCCCGACGCGGCTCGCCTGGGCACGGTCGAAGTCGACACGCCGCTGGTCGAACACCCGCTGCCCGGCGCCGTCTACATCGCCACCCCCTACGACAACCCCTTCGGCTCCTTCCTCGCCATCTACATCGTCGTCGACGACCCCGCCACCGGCGTCCTGGTGAAGCTGGCCGGCGAAGTCAGCGCCGACCCGCAGACGGGACAGCTGACGGCCACCTTCTCCGAAAACCCCGAGCTGCCGGTCGAAGACTTCAAGCTCGACTTCTTCGGCGGCCCCGGCGGCACCCTGCGCACCCCGGCGGCCTGCGGGACCTACGTCACCACCTCCTCGCTCGTGCCCTGGTCGGCGCCGGAGTCCGGCCCCCCCGCCACCCCGGAGGACCACTGGTCGATCGAACAGGGCCCCTCCGGCGCCTGCCCGGCGAAGGAATCCGAACAGCCCAGCTCGCCCAGCTTCGACGCCGGCACGGTCTCCCCGCTCGCCGGCGCCTCCAGCCCCCTGGTCGTCAACCTGCGCCGCGCCGACGGCACCCAGCAGTTCTCCTCGCTCACCCTGACCCCGCCCGAAGGCCTGCTCGGCAAGCTCGCCGGCATCTCCTACTGCCCCGAAGCGGCGCTAAAGCAAGCCGAAGCCAGCTCGGGTCGCGAAGAGGAAGCCCACCCCTCCTGCCCGCAGGCCTCCTACGTGGGCAGCGTCAGCGTCGCCGCCGGCGCCGGCCCGGCCCCCTACTACGCCCCCGGCAAGGCCTACCTGACCGGCCCCTACAAAGGAGCCCCGCTCAGCCTGGCGATCGTCACCCCGGCCACGGCGGGGCCCTTCGACCTCGGCACCGTGGTCGTGCGCACCGCCCTCTACGTCAACCGCACCACCGCCCAGATCACCGCCGTCTCGGACCCGATCCCGACGATCCTCAAGGGCATCCCGCTCGACGTCCGCTCGGTCCAGGTGCGCCTGGACCGGCCCGAATTCACCCTCAACCCGACCAGCTGCGATCCGAGCTCCTTCGGCGGCACGCTGATGAGCGCCTTCGGCCTGGCGACGCCGCTGCAGAGCCGCTTCCAGCTCGGCGAATGCGGGCGCCTGGGCTTCAAGCCGAAGATGACGCTCTCGCTGAAGGGCGGGATCAAGCGCGGCAAGCACCCGGCGCTGACCGCGACGCTCGAGCCGCGCGCCGGCGACGCCAACCTGGCCTCGATCTCGGTCGCCCTGCCGCACTCGGAGTTCCTCGCCCAGGAACACATCCGCACCGTCTGCACGCGCGTGCAGTTCGCGGCAAACGAATGCCCGGCCGAATCGGTCTACGGCACCGCCACGGTGCAAACCCCGCTTTTGAGCTACCCGCTGAGCGGCCCCGTCTACCTGCGCTCCTCCTCCAACACGCTGCCGGACCTGGTGCCCGACCTCAAGGGCCCGGCCAGCCAGCCGATCGAACTGGAAGCCGACGGGCGCACCGACTCGGTCCACGGAGGGATACGCAACAGCTTCGAATACATCCCCGACGCTCCCTTCACCAAGCTCACCCTGCAGCTGCAGGGTGCCAACAAGGGGCTGCTGGTGAACTCGACCAACATCTGCGCCCGCCCGCAGATGGCGACCGTCAAGTACACCGCCCACAACGGCGACACCTACGAAGCGCATCCGGTCCTGAAGGCCCAGTGCCCGAAGAAGCGCAAGAGCTCCCACCGTGCGCATAGGCGCCACGGCGGGTAGCCCGAGGGCGGGACCCAGTGCTCCTCGGCCACAAGCGCCGCCGCCGCCTCGGCGGCGGCGCCATTCTCGCGACCCTGGCGCTGGCGCTGGGCCCGGGAGCCGTCGCCGCCACCGCCTCGGGGCCGCCGATCCCAGGCGAAGCCTGGTCCTCGACGGTCTCCTCCGGCTCGGCCCGCCTCAGCGCCGAGATCGACCCCAACGGCCTGGCGAGCGCCTACCACTTCGAATACATCGCCGAGGCCGCCTATGAAGCCAACGGGGAAACCTTCGCCGGCGCTCTCAAGGCTCCCCCGGCGGTTGACGCCAGCATCTCCGCCGGCGCCCCCGTCTCGGTCACCAAGCAGCTCTTCAACCTCAACCCCGCCACCACCTACCGCTACCGGGTGCTGGCGACCAACTCCGCCTCCTCCCCCGGCTACGTGATCGGTTCGACCCACTCCTTCACTACCGCGGGCCTCGGCGGCGGGTCCCTGCTGCCCGATGGTCGTGGCTGGGAGATGGTCTCCCCGATCGAGAAGAACGGCGGCCAAATCGACCCGCCCGGGGCGATCGCCGCCGGCGGGGTGCTCCAGGCCGCCGCCGCTGGGGACTCGGTCACCTACGGCTCGCAGGCCTCCTTTGCGGGCGGCCAGGGCGCCCCGCCAGCCAGCCAGTACCTCGCCACCCGCACCGCCGCCGGCTGGTCGACCCAGAACATCACCGTGCCGATCTTCTCCGGCAGCTACGGCATCGACGACGAAGGCGTCCCTTACCAGCTCTTCTCGGGCGACCTCGCCCGTGGCCTCTTGCTGAACGGCGATCACTGCCGCGGCGAAGGCGCGGGCTGCGCCGTCGCCAACCCGCCTCTCGCTGGCACCGCCGCCCCGGCCGGCTACCAGGACTACTACCTGCGCGACGACGCCTCCGGGAGCTTCACGGCGCTGCTCGAAGCCGCTGACATCGCCGGCCTCGACCTCGGCCCCGCCGACTTCGACCTGCGCTTCGCCGGCGCCAGCCCCGACCTGCGCCACGTGGTCCTCTCCACCTGCGCGGCGCTGACCCCCGATGCGACCGAAGTCCCACTGGGCGAAGGCTGCGACCCGGCCAAGCCCAACCTCTACGAGTGGAGCGACGCGGGCCTCGCCCTGCTCAACGTCCTGCCCACCGAGACGCAGGGCACCCCCGGCGCCGCGCTTGCCGCCCAGTCGGGGGCCGTCTCCGCAGACGGCTCCCACGTCTACTTCACCGACCAGGGGAACCTCTACCTGCGCGAAGGCGCCCAGACCAAGCAGGTTGACGAATCGGTTGGGGGAGGGGGGACGTTCCAGGCCGCCTCCGCTGATGGCGAAGTCGCCTTCTTCACCAAGGCCCAGCACCTCTACCGCTACGAAGCCGCTGGCGCCGGGACGAGCACCGACATAACGCCGTCGGGCGGCGTGGCGGGGGTGCTGGGAATTGCCGCCGCCGGCGACACCGCCTACTACCAGGACGCCGCGGGCCTGCAGCGCTGGCACGAAGGCACCACGACCCAGGTGGCGCCCGGCCCCGAAGCCAGCCAGCCGAGCGACTACCCGCCGGGCGCCGGCACCGCCCAGGTCAGCTCCGACGGCAGCGAGCTGCTGTTCGTCTCCAAGGTCTCCCTGAGCGGCTACGACAACGCCGACCTGAACACCGGCTCTCCCGACTCCGAGGTCTACCTCTACGACTCCGCTGGACCCGGCCCGAGCCTCACCTGCCTCTCCTGCAACCCCACCAACGAGCGCCCGATCGGCCCCTCGACCATCCCCGGCGCCATCCCCAACGGCACCGCCCCCGGCTCCACCGACGCCTATAAGCCCCGCGACCTCTCCGCCGACGGGCGCCGGGTCTTCTTCGACTCCGCCGACGCCCTGACGCTCACCGACACCAACGCCGACTCCTCCAGCGGCGCCGGCATCCCCGACGTCTATGAGTGGGAGGCCCAGGGGGAGGGCAGCTGCGCCGCCGCGGGCGGCTGCGTGGCGCTGATCTCCTCCGGGCGCTCGCCCGGCGGCGCCAGCTTCATCGACGCCTCCGCCGACGGCTCTGACGCCTTCTTCCTCACCGATGCCTCGCTGGCCCCCTCCGACCCCGGCGCGCTCGACCTCTACGACGCCCGCGTCGGCGGCGGCTTTGCCGAAGCGCCGGCACAGATCCCCTGCGAAGGCGACGCCTGCCAGGAGCTGCCCCCCGAACCGGCCGACCCGACCCTGGACACCCTGCTGAGCGGCAGAGGCAACCCGCCGGTCGTCTACCACGACCTCAACCGCCACAAGAGCAAGAAGCAGCACCATAAGAAGCGCCACAAGCGCCATCGCAGTGGCAGGAGCGGGCGATGAGGCACGCCTGCGCACTCGCGGCTCTCGCCCTGGCGTCCTTGCTCCTCGCCCCCGCCGCCCAGGCCGCGGCCCCCACGCTCGGCCCGCTCTCCGCGACCGATCTCCAAGGCGTCTCGGCGCTGCTGGTCGGGACCGTCAACCCGCAGGGGCTGCCCACCAGCTACCACTTCGAGTACGGCGACCAGGGTCCCTGCGACGCCAACCCCTGCGCGGCCACCGCCGCCACCTCGGCGGGCGAAGGCAGCGCCGAACGCCCCGCCCGCGTTTCGATCTCGGGCCTGACGCCTGACACCACCTACCACTTCCGCCTGCTCGCCACCAACAGCTCGGGATCGCCCACCCCGGCCACGGGCGCCTTCACCACGACCCAGGGCTTCGGCTTCCAGGCGGGGACCGGCGGCTTCTCGGCCGCGGCGATCGCCGACGGCGCCAATGCGGCCACGACGGCCGGCTCCCACCCCTACCAGCTGAACCTCGGCCTCGGCTTCAACCTGGGCGGGGAATTCGAGGGCCAGCCCGGCGTCCCCTTCGCCGACGGCGACCTGCGCGACCTGACCGTCGACCTGCCCCCCGGGCTGCTGCTCAACCCCCAGGCCCTCGACAAGTGCAGCCTCGCCGACTTCCACGCCCCCCGCGTCTCGCCCTTCGAAGAACCGAGCCAATCGGGGGAGAGCTGCCCCGACCGCACCCAGGTCGGCACGATCGAGCTGAAGACCAGCCGCGGCGGCGGTGTCACCCGGCGCTTCGGGCTCTTCAACCTCGAACCCCCGCCCGGGGTCGCGGCCCAGCTCGGCGCCTCCCCGTTCGGCTCCCCGGTCGTCTTCGACGTCGACGTCCACACCGACGAGGAAGGCGCCTACACCCTCTCCCTGGACGCGACCGACTTCCCCCAGGCCCTTGATACCTACGGCCTCTCCCTGGCGCTCTGGGGCACCCCCTGGAACCCCTCCCATAATGGCGAACGCGGCAATTGCCTGGACGAGGCAGAACCCGATTTCCCCTGGGCCAAATGCTCGGTCGGGGACCCTCTCGTGGACTCCGGCAACACGCCACTGGCCTACCTGACCCTGCCGACCAGCTGCGAAGGCCCGCTCGCCTTCACCGCCTCAGCCGATTCCTGGCAGCAGCCCGCCCAGGTATCCGCGCAGGCGCTCAACCGCAACTCGGTGGGCGCCCCGGCCGAACAGGACGGCTGCCAGAGCGTCTCCTTCACTCCCGCCACCGAAGGCTTCCTCACCGACACCAAGGCCTCCTCCTCCAGCGGCTTCAACTTCCGTCTCGCAAACGAAGACCCCCAGCTGACGAACCCAGCTCAGCGGCTCCCCTCCCAGACCCGCCGGGCGCTCGTCACCCTGCCGCCGGGAGTGACGATCAACCCCTCGCTGGGGGAAGGCCTGATCGGCTGCGCCCCAGCCCGCTACGCGGCCGAGACCGCTTTCAGCCCCCAGGGCGCCGGCTGCCCCAACGGCTCCAAGATCGGCGACTTCAGCGTCCGCACCCCGCTCTTCGAAGGCCTCCTCGAAGGGGCGATCTACCTCGCCGAGCCCGACGACCTGGCCAACCCCGCGCCGGGGGCGGAGAACCCCTTCGACACCCTGCTCGCCGTCTACCTGGTCGCCAAGCTGCCCGAAAGGGGGGTGCTGGTCAAGCTCGCCGGCAAGCTCGTCCCCGATCCCGCCACCGGGCAGCTCACCGCCACCTTCGAAGGCCTTCCCCAGCTCCCCTACACCGATCTCGAACTCAACTTCCGCTCCGGTCAGCGCGCGCCGCTGATCACCCCGTCTTCCTGCGGGGCGGCCACGACCCAGATCGCCCTCACTCCCTGGTCGGGTCCCGGTGCCCTGCACACCACCACCGACTCGCAGATCCTCACCGGCCTCGGCGGCGGCCCCTGCCCATCCGGCGCGACGCCGCCTTTCAACCCCGGCGTCTACGCCGGCGGCGTCAACTCCAACGTCAACTCCTACACCCCCTACTTCGTCGACCTCACCCGCCGCGACTCAGAACAGGAGATCACCTCCTACTCGCTGGTCCTGCCGGCGGGGATCACCGGCAAGCTGGCCGGCATCCCCTTCTGCCCCGACGCGGACATCGAAGCCGCCCGCCGCGACAGCGGCACAGCCGAGACCGCCCACCCCTCCTGCCCGGCGGCGAGCCAGGTCGGGCACACCCTCTCGGGCTACGGGGTGGGCTCGGCGCTCACCTACGCGCCGGGGCGGATCTACCTCGCCGGCCCCTACCACGGCGCCCCGCTCTCGCTGGTGACGATCAACGCCGCCACGGTCGGGCCCTTCGACCTCGGCACGATCGTGATCCGCTCCGCCTTCGACGTCGACGAACACACCGCCCAGCTGCAGATCGACTCCCGCGCCTCGGACCCGATCCCCCACATCCTCGACGGCATCCCGCTTCATCTCAGAGACATCCGCATCTACATGGACCGCCCCGAATTCACCCACAACCCCTCCAGCTGCGAAGCCTCCCAGCTCGTCTCCACCCTGACCGGCTCGGGCGCGCGCTTCGGCGATCCCTCCGATGACTCCACCGTCACCGCCACCGAGCACTTCCAGCTGCTCAACTGCCTCACCCTGGGCTTTCAGCCGAAGCTGGGGCTGCGCCTGCAGGGCGGCTCGCGCCGCGGCTCCTATCCCTCGTTGCGCGCGACTTTCGCCGCGCGCGGGCCCCAGGACTCGAATCTCAAGCAGATCGAAGTGCTGATGCCCCACGCCGAGTTCCTCGCCCAGAACCACATCCGCGAGATCTGCACCCTGCCGCAGTTCGCCGCCAACAAGTGCCCGGCCGACTCCGCCTACGGCCACGCCGTCGCCTACACGCCGCTCTTCGACCAGCCGCTGCGCGGCGACGTCTACCTGCGCTCGGCCCCCGGGCGCCACCTGCCCGACCTCGTCGCCTCCCTCTACAGCGGCGCCGTGCACATCGTCTTGGAAGGGAGGATCGGCCCGGCGAAAGGGGGCGGCATCCGCGCTTACTTCGCCGGTCTTCCCGATGCCCCGATCGAGCGCTTCACGATGACCCTGGACGGCGGCAAGCAGGGGCTGCTGGTCAACTCCACCAACATCTGCGCCGCACCGCCCGTCGCCAGCGTCAAAGCGCTGGGGCAGAACGACATCGGCGCGCTCTTCACGACCGAGCTGCGGGGGCAGTGCCACCAGAAGGGCAAGGGAGGTGGGCGATGAGAGCGGCGCTTCGAAGGCTCGTGACGCTGGGCGCGGTCGGGGTGACGCTGGGAGCGCTCGCCGCCCCCGCCTGGGGGGCCGGCTCGCCTCCCCTGTTCACCTTCATCCCCACGCTCAGCGGCGGTCTTCCTTCCCTCGGTTACCTCAATGGCCCCTGCGGACTGGGCGTCGACTCCGCCGGGCGCTTCTACGTCTCCGATTATTACCACCACGCCGTCGACGTCTTCACCCCGGAAAAGGCCTACGTCACCCAGCTCGCCGGCGAGGACCCCACGGACGGCCCCTGCGGCCTGGCGCTCGACTCCTCCAACGACCTCTACGTCAACAACTTCGACCGCAACGTGGTCAGGTTCGGCCCCTCGCCCTCCTTCGGGGCGGGCGCGGTGATCGCCGGGGTCGGCGTCGACTCCACTCACCCCACCGGCGTCGCCGTGGACCCGGCGACCAACGACGTCTACGTCGACGACCGAACCTACATCACCGGCTACGAACCGACCGGCACCCAGCTGACGCATGGCCCGGGCCCCCTGAAGATCGGCGAAGGCGCGCTCGGCGAGGGCTACGGGCTGGCGATCGACTCCAGCGGGCGCCTCTACGTCGCCGACGCCTCCGACGACACGGTCAAGGTCTTTGACCCGACTGCCAGCTTGAGCGCCCCGGTGGAGACGATCGCCGGCCCGTCCGGGGGCTTCGTCTCCCTGCGCGACTCCGCGCTCGCCGTCGACCGGGCCAGCGGCGACCTCTACGTCGTCGACGACCTCCAGCCCGTCTACACCGAGCAGCCCCAGGCGGCGATCTACGTCTTCAACTCCACCGGCACCTACCTCGGCCACCTCAAGTACGAGATCGTCGATGCCCTGCCGCCGGGCCTCGCCGTGGACAATTCCGGGACCGGCAATCAGGGCCGCGTCTACGTCACCTCCGGCAACGCCGACCAGGCGGGTGTCTACGCCTATCCACCCGGCGCCCAGACCACCGCCAACCCCCTCCCGCCCACCGTGTCCTTGACGCTGAGCACGAGCGGGACCGGCGCCGGCACGGTGAGCAGCGCAGCACCGCTGAAGATCGACTGCGACGGCGTTTGCGACACCCAGGTCCGCTCCGGCGCCGAGGTCTCCCTGAGCGCCACTCCCGACCCCGGCTCGATCTTCGCCGGCTGGTCGGGGGGAGCCTGCGCGGGGAGCGGGACCTGCACGGTGACGATGGAAGGGGCGACCTCGGTCAGGGCCGAGTTCGCGACCGCTCACGCTTCGTCTCCTCCGGCCCCCGCGCAGGCCCAGCCGACGACGACGCCGGTCTCCCCGGCCGCTCCCAGCCACCGCGCGAGGCATCGCCGCCACCGTCGCGTCCATCGCCCTCACCGCGCCAGGCGCCACAGCCGAGAGAGAAGATGAGACCCGCCAAGGCCCCTCTCCTCCTCGCTCTCGGCCTCCTTGCGCTGCTGGCCGGTTGCGGCGGCGGCTCGGCTTCGACCTCGAGCACGACCTCCACCGGCGCCACGGCCCAGGTGAGCGCCGCTAAGCCCAGGCCCCAGCGCAGGCCAAAGCAGAAGAACAGCGGCAAGCCCCAGGGCGCCAAGTCCCAACGGGCAGGCGACTCCGTTCTCACCGACCCCAAGCCGTTGCCCAACCAGGGGACCGCGGCGGTAGCGCCCGGAGTGCCGACCGTCAGGGGCGGCGACGACAGCATCCAGACCTACGGCCTCGAGGCCCAAAGCGCCGAACGGGTCAGGGCGGCGCGGCTCGTCGAGGCCTACCTGGGCGCCCAGGCGGCGGGGCGCTGGGCTTCGGCCTGCGCCGATCTCTCGGCGGTGATCCGGGAAAAACTCGACCTGGCTGCCAAAGGGGCACCGAACATCCACGTGAGTGGCTGCCCCGGCGCCCTGGCCGCCCTGCTCTCCAAAACGCCGCGGGCCACCCGGCGCCGCGCCGCCCAGATCCAGGTGCTGAGCCTGCGGGTCAAGGGCGCCCAAGCCTTCGTCATCTACCGCGACGGGGAAGGCAAGCCCTACAACCTGCTGTTGCGCCGCGAAGGGGCGGAATGGAAGATCGGCTCCCTCACCGGCATCGAACTGGTCCTCTGATGAGCGCCCGCGCGACGAAGATCGCCGCCACCCTCGCCCTGCTGGCGGCGCTGGCGGGCGGGGAGATCGCCCGGGCGGCCGAGATCAAGCAGGTGGGCAACCTGCAGGTGGCGCTGAGCGGCAAGCTGGCGCCGCGCAGGCTGCCGCGCGAAGGCAGGGCCCCGATCGCCGTCTCGGTCGGCTGGAGGATCAAGACCACCGACGGCAGCGCCCCGCCGACGCTGAAGACGCTGGGGATCGAGATCAACCGCAACGGGCTGCTGGACTCCGCCGGCCTGCCGAGC
>Ga0265338_10005840_pt1 | contig 15888 bp, 12 predicted proteins | sample 42126metaG_FD_193579 | JGI IMG/M metagenome (GOLD analysis project Ga0265338, IMG submission 193579) | Rhizosphere microbial communities from Carex aquatilis grown in University of Washington, Seatle, WA, United States - 4-21-26 metaG | ecosystem: Host-associated > Plants > Roots > Rhizosphere... | reverse complement strand
AACAGCGTGGATGAAGCGTTGAGCAGCACGACAGTTAACGTCCGGTTGGTTTCGTCCAGATACGCACTGGCCAGCACGTTAGTGGAGCCGCTGACCGTGGTGTTGACCGCGACGGCGCCGGGCCGGATGTACCGGAAGAAATGTTTTGCGGCGATGTACTTTGCCGAGTTCGTCAGCAGCGTGGCACTGGTGAGCGTCTGGGCGCCGACGGCGTTGCCATCCGTCAATTGCCAGTAAACCCAGGCGCTTTGTTGGCCGGTTGTGAGCGCCTGATGAATCCGCAGCGCCAGGCTCCAGGCGCCGGCGTTTGGATAGCCCGTCGCGGGCGTAAGCCAGGCCGGATCTTCACCCGAAGTTTCCGTCATCCAGGATTTTTTCCCGTAGAACGAATAACCGTGGACATTGGCCGGGATGCCGGCCGCAGGGCTGGTGGTCCAGCCGTTTGCCCACCAATCCCACACCGTCGGAGTCGCGTTGGCGGCGTTGACCCCGTCACTGGCGTAGCCGTGGATGCAGAAAAATGATTCGGCGGCAGCGGCCTGCGGGTCCGCGGCGATGTTCTGCAGATATTGCAGGTTCTTGTGTATGGTCGAACTGCCGCTGCCATACTGCCACATGCCGTAGGCGTCGCCGCCGAGCAAATCTTCCGGGCCCATGAGTTTGATGGGTGCGAGGTCCGGATATTTGTCCAGCTCGGCGCGGACTGCCTTGAGGGCGATGACATAATTCGAGGAGAGCGGGTAGGTGCAACTGTTATAGAATTCCTCGAAATTGAGTTCGTTCTGGATGCTGACGGCGTAGAAGCGGACGCCGAACGCGTTTTGATAGCCACGCAGGTAAGCGGCCGTGCAACGGGCGAACTGCGTCAGTGCGCTCGTCGGGCCGGCGCCGCCCAGGGACGAATCGTCAAACGCGGCGAGCGGCGTGCCGGACGTGTCGAGTTTGCCGCCGGCGAAATTGCCGCCCCAGATGAACGGCCACGGCGTGCCGTTAACCGGCAGGATGCCGCTCTGACCGCTGATCGTGTTGCCGGAGGAGGTTTTTACCCACGGCTCGGGCGACCAATGTGAGGCGATGAGTTTGAAACCGCCCAGCCGCCCTGCGTTGGCGGCGCCCAGTCCGGCCAGCGTGCCGCCGACCCGCGGGCCGTCGGCGGTGAAGTCAAAATAATTTGTGTTCTGATTGATGTCCGGCCCCATGATTGCGATCGGGGCGTGGCGTCCGGCCCAGAGCCGGGTGTAATCGGTGGCGTTGGTGTACGTGCGGACGTTGTTGTTGTCGGGACCGGGCAATGCCGGGTTATTGTGAAACCACGGCGAGTTGTACGTGAAATCGGAATAAGGCGATTTGAAAACCGGCGTCAGGTCCACGCGCAGCATGGAGGCTTGCAGATCGTTGAAGAAAAGGTTCTGCCACCAGGCCTGCTCGCCTTCGGTCCCGGAGATGCAGGTGCCGAAGCCATCCATGACCTGGCGCCGACCCGACGGGGAGGTATCAATCGTGACCGTCTGGGCCGGGGCCGGTTGCGGGCCACCGGCCAGCAACACAACCAACATAAATCCGGTAAGCCGGACCGGGGTACGGCGGGAGATGGAATCCACAAAGGCGAGCTTACTGCATTATCCGGCTTTTTCCAACGCCAGCCCTCCGCTTAACTGACTATTAACCGCAGCTGACGCAAACAATTCCTTCTCCGCACCGGGGAGAAGGTGGCCGGCTTGTCGCGCTGAAATCAGATGAAGGTGGAAGGCCGGATGAGGTGCTGCCGCAATAAAGCACAAATGCCGCAAAATCGTTTTTCACAGAAGGACACAAAGGGAACAAAGTTTGAAAACTGCCTGTCGCGTGAGCCATCGGCTTTTACGCGACCTCGTTCTCTTCGTTTGCTTCTGTTGATTTGCCAGACCCGAAACCCGGGACGCCAGACCCAAATCAAAGGTGGGGCGCCCGTCCTCCGCAGGAGCTGTGCTACGGAGGGTGGAAGGCTCCTGACGAGCCGTTTCAACTCTCAACTCTCAACATTCAACTCTCAACTGACTATTAAGACGTGTTGTGCGCGGGTTGCCTTTGGCGACCGGTTAATGAGTCAAAGTGCCAATGATTGCACAGGTTCCCGGACGGATCGCGCCCGGAGGGCTCTTGATCTCGCGGAATTTTCAGTAGGGTAACACCCCATAGCCCCCGTCCGGTTCCCTGCCTATTGTGGAAACTAAAACCAAGAACCTCTTTACGAGAAAATTATATGAAACGAAAATTACAGATTATTACCAGCGCGTCCGCCGCGTCTCTCCTGGCGTTCTCGGCGTTGGCCCAGGATACCATCAATTCCAAAACGGGTGAAACCGCCCCCAGCCGTCAACGCATGGCCGAGGCACGCGCAGAACGGCTGCAGGGCACGGCCAAGGCCACCGACATTATCGGAATGACGGTCAATAACTATCAGAACGAAAAACTCGGCAAAGTGAACGACCTCGCCGTGGACGTGGAGTCCGGGCGAATCGTCGTGGTGATTCTGTCCAGCGGCGGATTTCTCGGCATGGGTAGTACGCTCACTGCGGTTCCACCGTGTGCCTTGCGCGATGATGCCGCTGACAAAGTCCTGCTACTGGACGCCAGCAAGGATAAATTCGCGGCGGCCCCCAGGTTTAAAAACTCGAAGTGGGACGAAGACACGCAATCCAATCAGGTGACTCAAGTCTATGGTTATTACGGCGTACAACCCTGGTTCGTAGCCGGTCGTGATGGAGACGGGAACCCCAACCTGGATGGGACATTCGCAAGAACATTGCCCCGTAATATGGATGGAACCATCAATACGCAGGGAGCGCGCGGGATGGACCGGGCCCACAATGTGGAAACCGCCGGCAATCTGGAGGCAACCAACAACTGGTATTCAGTCCGTAATCAGGATGGAACCTGGACGCGGGAATATTACTCAACTAATGGGCAACCCGACCATTCCTGGTCGCCGCCGGGTCATGTCGAGCGGGCCGACAAGCTCAGGGGCACGCCGGTGGAAAATCTGCAGGACCAGGACCTCGGCGAGGTGGACAACTTCGTGGTGGATCTGTCGGCGGGCCGCATCGTTGCAGTCATCATTTCGACCGGCGGATTTCTCGATATGGGAAATGGGCTGAGCGCCGTGCCGCCCACCGCGTTACGATTCAACGCCGGCCGTGACATCTTCCAACTGGACGCCTCCCGGGAAAAGCTGGCCGGTTCATCGCACTTCCCGGGCAACGCATGGCCCGACTTCAACCAGCCGGGTTATGCCGGCGGCGTTTATCGCGCCTACAACATTGAGCCGTACTTCATCACCGACACGACGATGGGCGCGGACAACACCCCGCAAATTGTTCGCACCGGCGATAACCAGACGCAAACGCCGCTCGAGCAGGGCAACAGCCAGGCCGACATGAACACCACGGCACAGATTCACGCGGAAATAAACGCCGACAATGACATGTCCGCGAATGCCAGAAACGTGCAGGTCGCCACCGTTGATGGCCGGGTCACCCTGCGTGGAGTGGTCAACACCGCCGAGGAAAAACGTATCATCGGTGAAATTGCGATTCGGATCGCGCACGACGGGAATGTGGACAACCAGCTGGAAGTGACGATCACCACCACCAGCCTCAACTAATCCGGTCAAATCTGTATTCTGCATTTAACCGCAGAGATCGCAAAAGGAATCTGACTTGTCCCGTCTTCGTCCCGCAATGCGGGACGAAGATGGTTAAAGGGCAAGATTCAACCGCAAAAAAAGAAGCCGGGCGGGTGACTAGGTTTGAATCGTCAACAAACCTATCAGGAACATAACGACAATTAGTGTTATCAGCATGGGACTCAACGTAACCGGAAAATCCGCGCCGGTGCAATGGGGTGTTCTCCCCACTGTTCTTCGGGATTTGACAGAGCTTCGTGAATGCTTTTTTTCTCCCCAAACCGGGTGGACGGGCGCAACATCGCTTCATGGCCGGTTGGAAGAAAACTTCTCCTGCATCGTCGCGTCGAAGCGTCGCGAAGACGGAAGAAATGCGGAAGCTCATCCATTCGTTTCGCGACATTTTCATGCGCAGCCGGATGAACGTAAGTACGACTGGCTGAAATGAATAGCACTGCATCCAAGGCGCTTCGCTGCATCATCATCGCCGGACCAAATGGCGCGGGAAAGACGACGTTTGCCCGCGAATTTCTCCCAAAGGAAGCGGGCGTGGTTCATTTTGTGAACATGGATTTGTTGGCGGCGGGGCTGTCGCCGCTGAAACCGGAACTCGCGGCGGTGAAAGCGGGAAAACTATTTCTGCAAGAATTGGATCGCCTGGCTGACGCACGATTGGATTTTGCGTTTGAAAGCACATTGAGCGGATTGGCTTACACCAGGCGGCTGAAACGCTGGAAAACCACTGGCTATCGGATTGAAATGGTTTTTCTGCGTCTGGCCTCTCCGCAACTGGCATTGCGCCGAATTGCCGCCCGCGTCAAACAAGGCGGACATAATGTGTCGCGAGCCGACGTCCTGCAGCGATTTGATCGCAGCTGGAAAAACTTCCAAGTCATCTACAAACCGCTGGCGGATGCTTGGAAAGTGTATGATAGTTCAGGTGACAATCCGCGACTGTTGCAGTCCAAAGATGAAAGCGAGAAACGGTAAATACAAAAACTCCCTTGCCGGCGCCGGGCGCGCATTGCGGCGAGCTGCTTTGGTGGCGCGCAAGACAGCCCGCCTCCACGGCACCCCCATTTACGTGTGGCGCGACGGCAAAGTGGTGGCCGAAAAACCCTGAAGCCTCACACAGTCCGGCCCTTGGCCTCTGACTGCTGACTTCCGTTTTCCGGCTCCTGTCCTCCGTCTTCCGACCTCCGCCTTTAGCCTTTCCTGCCGCGCATAGCATTTCGTCTCGCGGGCTTGTCGCGCCGAATCCCGCAGTGCGGGAGAAGGCGGAAGCCTTGCGCCTCATGTCTTTCCCCAACTTCCATCTCCCACCTTCGAACTCCGACGGTCAATGCTTTTGAATCAAAGCGGCGGCCTGGAGCTTTCGGGCGTCAATGGCTTTGGTCAGGACGGTATTGAGCACGGCCAACTGGTCGGGCATAAGAAAACCGCCGGCCTGCTGCAGAATGCGCCGGTTGCTCTCGGCCACCTGTTGCAGGAAAGCATCAATGTCGGACTGGGACCCCAGAAAAGCCTGGTCGGGAGCGCCCGTGATGCCTTGCGTCAGATTGTACGGCTCGGCCTTTACCACCTGAAGCAAACGCGCGTTTTGCTCGGCACTGATCGGGTTATTTCCCAGTTGAGCGTTCAGCAGGGAAATAGCAGTCCGCGCTGGAATTTCATCGCCGTATTCCTTGAATCGGGCAAAGCCCGCGTCCCCCAGCAACGCCTGCAACTGGTTGCCCAATTCCTGATCAGCATTGTCCGGCCCCGAAGTCGTCTGTCCTGTCGCCGTAAGCCGGTCCAGGTGTTTTGAAGCGTTGTCGTTAATTAACTGGTAAAATTGATCCGCTTGCTCCGGCGTCAGTTTCAATTCCTTGACCAGTTCGGCGAACATGGATTTGATTTTGTCCAGTTGCGCCTGGCGCAGGAACTCCTTCATGGCCGGATCGCCCATCATTTTGGCCAGCCCGCTGCGTGAGGCATCCGCCTGGTCCGCCACTGTCCGCTGCCGGAGCGTCCCGACTTCACCGCGCAAGGTCAACAGTTCGGTCGAGTTCGGATTGGATTTCAATCGCGCGTTTTCGTTCAGCACCGCGGCCAGTTGGCTGGTCGCCTCATCACGTTCCTGCCCCAGCTGCTCGATGTGCGCCGTCAACGGCGCCTGCGCCTGTTGGAGCGTCTGGATTTGGGCAGTCAGTTGTGAGTTTTGGTGGACGGCGTAGATCCCGGTTCCAACCGCGGCGGCGAGCGCCGCGGTCACGATGGTTTTTTGCAGGGTAGTCATAGCGATGGTTTTGGTTGCGGCGATAAGGGTGGAAGCCTGGACAGCGGCGCCGGCGACGGCAGCCGCGGAAATCGTGGCGGCAAAACCGGCGGGTGCGGCCTGGACGGCATGGGTGGCAACCACGGCTGCCAGCGCCGAAGTGGTGGTGGTGACACCGCGCCGCGCCAGTTTCCCGCGTAACTTGTCCAAGGCGCGCTCCACGCGCATCCGCGCGGCGTTCTCGGTCAGATTCAGCGCCGCGCCCACTTCGTTGAGGGTTTTGTTTTGAAAATAGCGGAGCAGGACGGCATGACGGTCCTTGTCGTCCAATTCATGCATGACATCTTCGAGCACCGGCCGGAGTTGGTTCCAATCCGCTGACGGTCCGTCGTTATGGAGGAGTTCATTCATGGTATCAGCCTCCTGTTCGCGGGCTTTGCGTCGTTGCTCCGTTCGATTGACCCGTAACGCCATCAGCCGGGTGGTGGTGTAAAGCCAGCCCACCAGCGCGGGATGCCGGGCCAGCCGTTCCGCCTGTCGGGCGACTTCCGTGAAAACCTGTTGGGTGACATCCTGGGCGGAGTGCACGTCGCCGTTTACCAGCCGCAGGGCGGCGGAATAGACCAGGTCCACATGCCGCCGGGTCAATTCGGCGAAAGCGGCCTCCGACCCGTCGGTGGCATAGCGGTTAATCAGTTCGGCATCTTCAGTCATGATGTTCCATAAGGTAATGCCCGCCGCCGGAAAAATCGCACAAGAAAACAACGCAAAGATCCAAAGATGGGGCGAGCGCCTGTCCCGCTCTGCGGTGATCCGCCGCAGTCCTGCATTGCGGGACGGAGGACGGGCCGAGCCGTCCGTTTTTAACCGCAGATGACGCAGATTTTTTTGCCGCAAAAAAGCACAAATGCCGCAAAATCGTTTTTCACAGAAGGACACGAAGGGAACAAAGATTGGAAAACTGCCTGTCGCGTGAGCCATCGGCTTTTACGCGCCTTCGTTTTCTTCGTTTGCTTCTGTTGATTTCCCAGATGACCGCAGATGGTAGGGCGCGTCACTCCGTGCGCGCCACCCCTCCAGACCCGAAATCCGAGACGCCAGAACCACCGCGTGGCGCAGCTTTACGCGGATTCAGCTTTTTCAACTTGTAGCCCGCCGCGTGGCGCAGCTTTACGCGGCTCGTCTCTCGACCGCCGTTTCACCCCGTCTCAACCCACGGGACCGCGTGCGTGGCTGGAAATGGTTATCTTGATCGCCGCGCCGGGATTCCGATGCAGAAGCTCATCGGTTTTCAGGATGCCCCGGTCCAGGAAGTAATAACCATAATCCCCCTCCGTCGGTGGGGAAATCATGGCGCACAGGGCGGGATTGTTCCCCGAATGACCACAGCCGATGTCGTGCTCTACCCGGAAACGGTCTTTACGTCCGGGCTTGTCGGCCTTGATGGCAAACGCCAGCATGTCCCGGTCGCTTTCATCAACGTTCACAAATTCAAAATTCGCCCAGACCTCATTGCCTTTACCGGCGTGGAATGGAGCCGGATCAAAATCGGGCGAGCACCGGTCATCCGCCTCATACGGCAACAAAGGAACCAGGGCCGTGCCGCCGACTTCGTTGTTGCTGAATCGCACCAGGGGGCGATGCTGATTGAGCCGGCTGATGGTGCGAGCGGCCACTTTGATTCCTGAAACAATGACTTCACTGTTCTCTTTATGCTGCGACCACAGGACACTATCCGGCCCGGCGAGCGCGAGTTGACTGGCACTGAGGGTGGTTAATCCGGCAATACCCAAAGCTCTAAAATGTTTAAACATGGCAATCCTTTCGTTTTGGTTATTGCGAAACAATCGGTCAAAACCATCCCGACCCGTTGACCTTTCGCAAGCCGCTTAACGCGGCGAATGCTTCCAGCACCGGAAATGCCACGAGTGTATTTAGGGATTTTGGCGACATTTCAGTAAAACCATGAATGCACATCGCCCGGGATGAGTCATGCTGGCTCAGGGCGCTGTCACACCGCGCCACAGTCGCGCAACCACGGTCTTGGACCGGCTGACACGTGACGCGTGACGAGATTAAATGCCCAGCCCGCAAAGGTGGGGCGAGCGTCCCCGCGAGCCGGTCTTCAGTTCGATGCTGAGTCCCGCAGTGCGGGATTGAATGTTTCCCAATTCTGCACTCTGCAAACCCCTGAGCAGTGCCTGGCGTAAACAGGAAGCGCAAAAAACCTGTCACAACTTTCTTTCGGCGGACATTATTAGGCAAATGCCGGAACCTGATGACATCACGCTCTTAAAACAATATGCCGGGGGCGATGAATCCGCCTTCACAACGCTCTTTGAGCGGCATGTCCATCTGGTCTATTCCGTCGCATTGCGGCAGGCCCGCAATCCGTCTCATGCCGAGGAAGTCACCCAGGCGGTTTTCATCCTGCTCGCGCGGAAGGGAAAATCGCTGAGTCCAAAGACCGTATTATCCGGCTGGCTCTATCAGGCGGCGCGGCTGACCACGGCCAGCCTCATAAAACGTGAAATCCGCCGCCAGCGCCGCGAACAGGAGGTGTATATGCAAACCTTGACGGAACCAGACACGTCGCTATGGGAACAAATATCGCCATTGCTGGATGATGCAATGGGCCGGCTTGGTGAAAAAGACCGCAACGCCATCATTCTGCGCTTCTTTGAAAACAGAACGCCACAGGAAGTAGCCGCGACGTTTAAACTGAATGAGGTAACGGCCCGCAAACGCGTGAGCCGCGCATTGGAAAAGCTGCAGAAATTTTTCTCCAAGCGCGGCATCGCTTCCACCGGCGAAACCCTTGCCGGAGCTATTTCCACCCATTCCGTCCAGCCGGTGCCTGTGGCACTCGTTAAAACCATTACTGCTGCCGTGCTGGCCAAAGGCGCGGCTGCCAGCATTCCGACTTTGGCCCTCGTCAAAAGCACTGTTATTGCCCTGACTATGAAAACAAAAACAATTGTCGCTACAGCCGTCATTGGCACCCTCATTCTTGGAGCGGGCGTTTGCAGTGTTTATGTCACCTGGCATCATAAAATGGCCCGCGTTACTTTCGCTTCGAAGCTGCCCCTGACGTTCGCCAATTCCGCATTCAAGCAGGATGGCGATCGAGACGGTTTTTTTACCGTTGATTTGGACACGAACATGCTGCGCACCAGCACTTCCGCCCCGGCCATTCATATCAAAGGCCTGATTGGCGGGGCGGCGGTTGGCGCCCAGCTTCTCACTCCGGACAATGACCGTGCGTTCTGGAACTCCGACAATTCCGCTTCCACCCTGTGCGTTGTCGGCCCGGGTTCGCCGCTCATGGGAAAGCATATTTGCGTCACCGGCTGGCTCAAAAGCAGCAACGCGCAAAAGTGGGCAAGCGCATTTTTGCTCATTTTCACAAAAGATATTAAATCCAAAGGCTGGTCACGGGTTGATAGCATGAGCGACCGCCCGATTCTCGGCACGACGGACTGGCAACCGGTAAAATTCGTCACGGACGTTCCCGATCAACCATGCGTGATTTATTTCGGGCCGGATCTTTACGGTCCGGGTGAACTCTGGGGCGACGATTTTCAGATCAGCCTGGCTGACCCCGACGACCCGATCACCGATGACCGTGCCTGGCGCCAATCCTTTACCAGCGCTCATGACTATCCAATGACGACCGACCTCGCTAATACCCACGACGGAAACCCCTCCATTTGCTTCGCTTACGCCGGGCCGGACAATGCCTCGGCCGGATCATTTGCCTGGTTTGGTCATACTATCCACTATCCGGAAAGTGAAAGATATTTGGGCCATACCGTGCGCCTGAGCGGCTGGATAAAAACTGAAAACGTCTCCGACCATGTGCAACCTCAAATCCGTCCGTTGACCGGGTTAATGCAAAAAGACTCCAAACTCCTGGCAAAAGACAGCATGGTGCAGGACAACAGCATCAGGGGCACGTTGAATTGGACGCAGTTTTCCCTGACCTGCGAGATACCTAAAAACACCGGTCACATCGTAACCAGCTTTATTTTTTGGGGCAGCGGCAAGGTATGGATTGACACCAACTCCCTTGAGCTGACCATTGTGAAATAAACCCATCGTGATGTCCAATATGAGGATAGACTGCACCGGCCGTCCCGGAAGCAAAATGGCAAATCGCGTTCGATTCCTCATTTGGGTTTTCGTTCTCATAGCCAGGGCCGGCCTGGCGACTGGAACGAACGATGCCGTGGTTTTGGCGCGGGGCCAGCCGCTGGCCTGGATTCGGACCAGCACGGATAAGACGCACTTCGTCTGCGACGGGACTGACCAACGTTTTGTGCCATGGGGATTCAACTATGATCACGATGATGCGGGCCGGTTCCTGGAATCTTATTGGGCCGACGATTGGGCAAAGGTCACGAATGATTTCCGGGAGATGAAGATTCTGGGCGCAAACGTGGTGCGAGTCTCTCCGCAGTTGTGCTGCCTCATGAAATCACCCGAGCAACCCGATGAGACAAACCTCGCACGCCTGGGCATGCTGGCGCGGTTGGCGGAAGAGACCGGACTTTACCTGGATGTGACCGGGCTTGGCTGTTACCACAAGGATGAGGTCCCGGCATGGTATGACGCTATGGACGAATCTGCCCGCTGGAAGGTCCAGGCGCGCTACTGGCGCGCGGTAGCTGACGTCTGCAAAGACAGTCCAGCGATTTTTTGCTACGACTTGATGAACGAACCTGTCCCCTCCGGCGACCGCAAGGGCGATTGGCTCCCCGGCCAACCGATGGGTGGGTCCTATTTTGTGCAACGGCTGACGACCGACATGCGCGGCCGCACGGAGAAGGAGGTAGCCAAAGAATGGATTGCAGAGATGTCCGCCGCCATCCACGCCGTTGATAAGCGGCACATGATTACCGTCGGTTTGGCTTGTTGGGAAGTGCCTTTTGGCCCGGGAGCCAGGTCCGCGTTTTGCGATCCGGATGTATCTGCGGCGCTCGATTTTTTGGCCGTTCATTATTATCCCAGGCAAGGGAAACTTGCCGACGACCTGGCTATCCTCAAACACTATGACATAGGCAAACCGCTGGTCATTGAAGAAATCTTTCCGCTTCAGGCTGACATTGGAACAACTGGGGATTTCATCCGCCGGTCACGGCTGGATGCTGATGGCTGGATCAGCTTTTATTGGGGCAAGACGCCCGAGGAATATGACAAGGAGCCGGGTATCAAAGCCGCCCTGACTGGCGGTTGGTTGCGCCATTTCTGTGCGCTCCGCGGAGAAATGTTGGGCAGCACTCCTGCAGGGCCTTAACAGAGGCTTGAAACTGAAAACTTGAATCTTCTGGCTCCTGCCCCCGCCTTCAGCCTTTAGCCTTCAGCCTTGTTTTCAACTTGTAGCCGATAGTCCACAGACGACGCGCACGCGAAATGGCATAACATCACCGTTATGCCTAAGCGCAATTCAACACTCATCCAATTCGGGCGTAACCTTGTCCATCTGCGTAACGACGCCGGCCTTTCGCAGAACAAGCTGGCCGAAAATCATCGAATACCACCAGCCCACCGCGTTTGTGCCGGAGAACGTCAAGCATCTCACGCCAGCTCCGGAATCCCAAGTTCCTTCAAGTAATTGAATGTCGAATCATAGAATACTGGTGAACGCGTCAGGTCGCTCGCACTGCCCGATGGGACAAAAATAACCATACCCTGTCGGGCGCGGGTGAGCAACACACGATAGGCATTCCGCAAATAGTTACGGTTGTCAGAATTCTTGATGCTACACCAGCGTGAGCCCCGGAAGTCGTGATAATTCCAAGTCGTGCCATTAAAGCGATAATCGGCGTCCCACGTAACACACGTCCAATCGAGTTCCAACCCTTGCACTTGAAACTCCGTCGCCGCGTCTTCGAGATAGTAACTGGAGCGGACATCGTCGCGGTCGTTTAAGAAGTAATGCACCGGGTCAACGTCCACACGAATGTCAATGGCATGCGGCTTTAGGCGCATCGCTTTGGACGAGGCGAGCAGTCCGTAACGTTCTGAGCCTCGGGCACGGGAACGCACCCATTCTTTGGCTTTCTTCAAATCCCGAGCGAGAACGATGGGGAAACGGTCTCTAAGTTCTTTAAACGCTTTACGGGCGGCGTTCGCTTCGCAATCAAGCAGTGCCTTCACGAATGCCGAGACATTCTCTGCGCGGAACGACCTCATTGATACGGCGAGATGCAAAGAATCTTCCTGATGGGTCTGGGCGCAGTGTTGAGCACGTTCGAGAGTGTTATTGGCGGCATACTCACTGTCATGCAGTCGGGAAGAGATGAACATCTTCCAATGCGTGAAATGTTCAATCACGGCATTCAACCAAGCTGAGATACCAGCTTCACCGGTGTTGATCTCCTGGCCGCCGCCCACAAGACAAATGATCACCGCCCAATCTGGATGGCGGTTCATGTAGGAAATCAGAAACTCCGGCTCGGATTGGGTGAAGCCCGGGCGCCCCTTCTTCCGCTTCATGAAGTTGGCCGTCATCTGTGTATTCCACGCCCGCTGCGCTTCATCAAAGATGACGACGTGTTCCGGCGGCGCTTTCTCGTCTGTCAGCCCTGCATCGCGGAAGTGGTGAACGTTTTGAATGAAAGCTTTCACCGGAGTCGCGATTTTCTTCTTGGTGACCTTCTTATTATTAACTTTCAGCCGTGAGTATTCATCCCGCGTCAACGCCTCGCGCAACACGGCAACGAGTGGTCCATTGCCCGACAAGAAGACAGCGTGCGTAGGGACTTCCTCATCGCGCCGCTGCGTGGCGATGTTTAATCCTACCAAAGTTTTTCCTGCGCCGGGAACACCAGTCACAAAGCAAATGAACTTCTGTCCGGTGCTGCGCGCCTCATCCACCAACTCCTCGATACGCTTGGTTGTCGTGTGAAGATTTTGAGCGCCAGCGTCAAAACGAGCAATGGCTTCGACAGAGTGCTGCGCATACAGCGACCGTGCGGCTTCGATAATCGTTGGCGTCGGGCGATACGAAGCACGCGCCCAAGCTTGCGCGTCGAGGGCTGAACCCTTGGTGAGACTTAGGCCCAACTCCAGCGTCTCACGAAAGTTGTTGGCATTGGTCAGGACGGGCCGATAGACATTATCCGCGTCGGCCACAAACTTGGCGGACATGGGCTTGGCTTCGGTTGCGACGAGAATCGGAACGATAGCGACGTTGTGGCTGGCTTCATGAAAATTTTTCAAATCAAGCGCGTAGTCCCAGACCTGTTCGATAGCCGCGCGGTCGTAAGTTGTTTCGCCGACTTTGAACTCCAACGCAAAGACCACCGAGCCCAAAACAAGAATAACGTCTACGCGTCGTCCCATGCGCGGGATGTTGAATTCAAAGAAGACCCAACCCTCCAGACCTATGAGTTGCGCTTGAAGGAGGTCGATTTGCGCAAGCCAAGCATCGCGCTGGTCAGAGAAGTGCCCGTCGCCTGCGTGTCGGGAGAGCTTGCCGAGAATGTCGTTAACGTCGCTGGTCAGAAAGTCTCGAATGGCAGCCCCATACCAGGACCGCGCCAAACCGGAGTTGCCGACTAGGCTGGACATTCCGAACGGATTATGTCGGGAAGTGTTTTGAATGGAAAGCCCGTGAATCGAATTCTGCTTGCCAACTTTGCCAGACCTGGCCAGGTGTATCTGCCGAGTTATGAGAAAAACCTATCTGCTTCGATTGGATGGCAATGACCTCGGCCAAATTCTGGACGGGCTGCGGGTGCGTGAGCAGTCATGGCGCAAAACTGCTGATTATTTTCGCTCCGGCTACAATCCTGACGATTCGTTCGTGATTGAGGAATGTAATGGTGAACACGAGGCCAACGAGATCGCGTTGTTTTATGCTCGCATCATCCGCAATCTCGAACGTCAGCGTGACGAACAAAGAACTTCAGACTGTGAACTATATTTGCAAGGTAAGGCTGATGGTCAGGACAATTTGATTCAGAGGATTCTAGCTAATTGGAATTACTTGCAGCGATTGGGTTCAGTTGCATTACACCAACGGCTGCTGGAGTTGCGGGACGAAATTTGTGACGACTAGCTAACGTTTTCTGGCATGGATGTCCCAAGCACGCGACCAAGCCGGCAAACAATCGCGTCTTCTGGAAAAAGAAACTGGCTGGCAACAAAACCCGTGACCGGGTGGTGAACCAAACTTTGCGCCGCGCCGGCTGGCGCGTCATCCGGATTTGGGAATGTGACTTGGCGAAACATCCAGAAACCTGCGTTCGCTGGATTCAGCGAGCGATCGGATGATTTTCGTCGAAAATCTCTTTGGCCTCTCTTCTTCCAAATTTATAATCTCTCAGCATGTGGCGACCCCTTCTTTTGTGGACAGGATTTATCCCCCTATTCGTTCTCCTTGCGGTTGTTTTCTTTGAACATTGGCAACGGAAACGCAGAGGCGAGCGCCCGCCGCTTTCCGAAAAGCTGCTTCGGCCGGCCGGTCACACCCTGCAATGCAAAATCGATGATTTGAATGATGTCCTTAACACTTGGTTCATCGGCGCGTTTCTATGCCCACTAGCCGCCGTTGGAGCCTTTTCGTTCATGCCCACTGACAGTATCAACCGAATTGTTCTTCCGATTGTATTCACGATGGGAGCAGCGGGATGCGCTGTCATGGCGTGGCGGACCTTGTTGAAGATTCGCAACAACCGGCGTGGATTGCTAGGCGAACAAGCGGTGGCGGAACAGTTGCAACGCCTACTTCCTCATGGCTACCAGGTTTTTCACGATGTGCCAGGCGACGGGAAATGGAACGTTGACCATGTGGTTGTCGGGCCGACGGGTGTTTTTGCCATTGAAACCAAGTATCGTACCAAAACACCGGGCAAGACCGGCGAACGTGACCATGAAGCCAATTTTGACGGCAACAAAATCCAGTTTCCGTCTGGTTACGATGCGGAAGCTCCAGAACAAGCCAGCCGGAACGCACGATGGCTGGCGAATATGCTGTCGAAGGCGACTGGCGAGCGCGTGACAGTCCGGCCAATAGTGGCGTTGCCGGGCTGGTGGGTGACGCTCAAGGCCAATTCAGAAGTAAAAGTCCTCAGTGGTAAACAAGTTCCCGGGTTCATTTCCACAGAATCGGCGCAGCTTTCCGACAAAGCCATCCAGCAAATCAGCTATCAATTGGAACAACGCTGCCGCGACGTGGAATTTTAATCCGTGTCCATCCGCGATGATCCGTGGTTAAGATTGGTTGAAAGTCGAAGCGGTTCTTCCAAGGCTAAATTCTAAAGGCCGGACTAAATGCGGAGTTCGGATTGCAGACCCAGGCTTTGCTCGAAGCTTCCAACTTCACCAAAGTTTCGATGGACAAGTCGCCGCGGCAAGATGCGGAATTGCGGGTGCGGTCAGAACCCGAAATCTTGCGGTGTCAGGCCGGATTGGCGAACGATCGAACGGGTGGTGCCAATTGGCAATTCCTTTTTGGGATGGGGAACGATGGCGATCCGACCGGCGGCATTCTTGTATTTGGCGTGGCTACCGCGCTGGGTAACAAATGAAAATCCGTGCTCTTCCAGCACGCGGATGACCTCTTTGGAACCGAGGCGTTTAGGCATGAACGAGTTCCTGCCCCACGCTGGCGTCACTCACAGGCGAAAAGGCACCGGCAGTCTCGCCTTCGAAATAAAGTTCAACCGCCTCCTTCAGATTGGCCACGGCTTCCTCCCGCGTGGACCCGAAGCTGGACACGTCCACGTTCAGGCACTGGGCGACAAAAAATTCGTCCTCCCGGTAAATGACGTAATTCATCTGTTTCATAGCATGAATCTATCAGCCAAGGCGGAAAATTGCAACCATGCCTGACGTTTTCACCAAACCGCGCATCTTCACTTATCAGCGCTGATAAGTGGAAATAAGTGGTTAACCTTTTGCGACTCTTGCGCTTTTTTCCGCCTACGTTTGCTACGGCGCGACAAGTGCTGCCAAAAAT
>Ga0265338_10005839_pt1 | contig 15888 bp, 14 predicted proteins | sample 42126metaG_FD_193579 | JGI IMG/M metagenome (GOLD analysis project Ga0265338, IMG submission 193579) | Rhizosphere microbial communities from Carex aquatilis grown in University of Washington, Seatle, WA, United States - 4-21-26 metaG | ecosystem: Host-associated > Plants > Roots > Rhizosphere... | reverse complement strand
GCGAGTACCGGGCCCTTTGCGGAGGATCCAGGGCCCGCGCTTTCGCCCTGGCCGGTGATGTCATGGCTGCCGACCCCTTTTGTTCCTACCAACCCTCCTAAAAAAATCAGGAATGGGGAATTAGGAGTTAGGAATTTAACGGCGTTATCATCCACCCCAACACAACCACTCCGTTCTTTTCTTTGCGGTCTCCGCCTATTACCCTGAGGCTCTCGAAGGGTTCTTCGGTAAGATCCCAGTGTTTAGCTTTGCTTTAAAATTCTTGATTCCTCATAACTAATTCCTGAGACGGAGTCGAGGATGTTTCCCAAAGAACATGGAGCTTGGAATGTCTTGTTGGTTTCATTGGCCGCCGGCTGGTTGACCCTAGGCCACTGGACGGGGCCGGCCTTCGCCGCGACGCTCATTTGGTTTTCCGCTTTCATCCTGAGGGCCCCCCTTTCCACCGCCCGCCAATACCGGATCGCGGACCCTCCCAAAGCCAAGCGAGCCCTGGTTTTTTCCCTCTTACTCGCCGTTATTTTCACAGGGTCCGTCTGGTTTTTTTGGAACCAAGCGCCCCGGGAGTCGCAACAACTTTTCCTTTTAGCGGCGGCCCCCCTGGGCAGCTTGTTATTCGTCCTGGCCCTTGTCCGGCGCTCCCTTCGGATTTTATGGGCGGAGTTGCTTGGATTCGCTTTTCTCACGCTCGGCGCCCCGGTCCTCTATTTAACCGGCCCCAGTGCATCCTTCGAAGCGGCTTGCCTTCTTTATATAATGCTGGCTGGTTATTTTATTATTTCCATATTTTACGTCCGGATCCGTTTGGCTTGGTGGCATGGGTATCGGGCAGGGGAAAACCGGACTTCATTTCAAAGGATGGGAGATCTCAAGTGGGTCTTGGCGGCGGGCGCCCTGTGGGTCATCGTCGTTTTCAATTTTCCCGGAGCTGGGCCTTGGCAGGCCGCAGCTCCCCTGGCCGCCCTGGGCCGGATCTTGGCGGGGGCCCTCACAGGTCGTACGGATCTTCCCATGATGCGGTTGGGTCTCCGGGAGGCAGGTCAATCCATTGTTTTTTTAGTTTTGGCCCTGGTTGGCTGGAAATAATTCAAATTGTCCAGGCCCAACCATCATCCCTTTGAACAGCTTTAATCCGTGGACCGGCTTTTTTTCAATATTTCAACGACTTCCTCATCCGTGACCTGGGTAAAATCCTGGAAGAAATCCCCGATCGCTTTGAAGTCCGGACGAACCGCCAGGACCACCACCTCATCGGCTTCCGCCTTGAGGATTTCAACCGCCTCCGGCGGAGCCACCGCCGCCGCGACCACGACCTGGGCCGGCTTTTGGGAATCCACTTCCCGGATAGCCGCCTGCAAGGTCGAGCCGGTGGCGATGCCGTCATCTACCAGGATCACCAGCCGGTTGGTCGCGCTCAAGGGTTCCCGATGGGGGGTATAGAGCTTCCGCCGGTGTTCTAAGAGCCTGGTTTGATGCCGGACCTCTTCCTGCAGGTAGCCCGGCGTGACCGCGAGGTGCTGGGCATAGGCGGCGGTGGTTAAGGCGCCTCTTTCACTGACGGCTCCCATGGCATATTCGGGATTACCGGGAGACCCCAATTTATGGACCAAGACTACGTCCAGTTCGCCTCCCAATTCCGCAGCGATGATTTTTCCCATGGGCACGGCTCCCCGGGGGATCGCCAATACCAAGGGGTTCTTTCCCTTATAAGCGTAAAGCTTGGGACAAAGGAACTTGGCGGCTTCCTGCCGGTTTTTGAAGATTGGATTTTTCTTGATCCGCACCGCCATGGGGTTTACCTCGGTTTTTTTTTGACGTTGGAGTGGGTGTTAAGCCGGAACCCAAACCAAATGGGGCAAAAATGAAAATAAGCGGTCGCCACAAGGGCCGCCCCCGATGTTAAAAAAAACCAATGGAGCGGACCAGCCACGAAAAAAGAATAAACAAAAAGGGCGAACCCCGCTACCCAGCGGACTTGGCATTCCCTATCCCCGACGTTTCTCAAAATATCCTCCCAAAATCAATCCGTCATTCTCAATGGGTGGTTTTTATTTCCTAACTACTCATTCCTCATTCCAAATTATTTTTTTAGTCCAGTATGCCCATCTTGATGGCCCTGGGAAAAAGGATGTTGTTTTCCAGGTGCACATGACGGTGGATGTCCAATTCCAGGGCCCTCAACCCGCGGTACAGCTCCTTCAAGGACTCGCAGGCGTCCACCGGCGTGGTGTAATCCCTGGTTAAGCGTCGGATCTCGTTCCATTCGTCTCCGGTCATATCATGCTCCCAGGCCAGGACGCTCAGGGGATGGCTGTTTTGGGAAAGAAAGTTGAAAGGATTGGCCGATTTTTTGCCCTCCGCCATTATCCTCTCCATGAGTTTGAGATAGGAAAAGACCACCCCTTCCTCCATCGCCAAGTGGCCTTCCATTTCCGAGGCCATGTCCCGGAGGATATTTTCCAGTTGGAACAGCTCGGTGTGGCGGATCCCGTGGATTTGGGCCACCTTGGCGGAAAGATTCTTGAGGCGGGCCAGCTGGATCCGGGTAAAGGCATGGTGTTGTTCAACGATATGGTCGATGATCTCGGACATGCTCCTGTCCCGCCAGTCCACGACCTCTTCCGGGGTGACGGGTCCTTCCCCCCGAATGTTGCGAAGGGAGGACAGGACCTGCTCCGCCGGGACGCCGGCCTGCCGTCAGGCATCCTCCAAAGGGCGCTTTCCCCCGCAGCAATAATCGATCCTCATGTCCTCAAAAAGGGGTATCGCTTCCCGCAACCGCGACGCGATTTCCCCTACCGGGCTGGTCAATTCGATTTTCATGGGCTTCTCCTCGCTGCGGTTTAATTCTTAACCTAAATTCGCTGCTTCCCTGGACCTTTGGTTGAGGAGCTTGGCTTCCGCGGCGATCACTTTAGGGAATAGGATCCGGTTTTCAACGCGGATATGCCGATGAAGGTCGATTTCCAGAAGCCTCATATCCCCCATCCATTTCCGGTATTCCTCCCCCGCGTCGGCGGGAATGTGGTACTCACGGGTCTTTTCCTTGATGCGGTTCAGAACACGGTGAATTTCCTCGTCCTCGTGCTGCACCACCCCGATCAGCATCTCGATGCCCTCCTCGTCCAACAACGGAGCCTTCTCGACGCTCGACACTAAAAGATAAAAGGGGAATAGCAGCCGTTCCTCTTCCCCCATGTGCTGCAAAAAGGTTTCCTTAAACCGGTTGAAAAGCCTTTTCAACTCGAATAACTCCGGATGGTTCTCCCCGTCGCTCTGGACGGCGGCGGCAAGGATGCGTTCCAGCCTCGGCAGTTCCTTGGACATATAGTCATGGTGCGTGAAGAGGATATAGCCGATCAATTCGGGAATGCCGTAGCCGGCCAATACTTTCTCGTCCAAAAGCTTGGACTGGCTGGAACAGATGTCCAACTGGGCTTCAAGGTCGTTGGTCGAAAGCCCCCTGAGGGAACAAATATCGGCGAGGGAGAGCCCTAAGGTGACTTCCGAATTCAGTCCCATTTGTTGGAGCGCAAGCAGGTATTTCGGATTTTCCTCGATCAAATCGGATAGGGGTTTGTTGTAATCCAAGGCGTTCATGGGAAACCTCCTGGGTCGTTATTTCTTTCTTCTTTATACCTCGGGGGGAATTTCGCTCGTATGACGAGGATCACCATGATTTTTGATGCCAAAAGGCCACCCCCAGGCCCGCCAAATCGTGGCGGCCAAAGCGGATCCCAACGCGATACCCCAGTCCTTGAGGCTGAGGGGCTCTACTTGAAAAACGGAGGCAAGCCAGGGGATTTGAAACAGGATGGGAAGTGAAAATGCCGCGAACCCGCAAACCCACCAAAATCTTTTCGTCCTAGGGAAAGCCGCCTTCCACCAGGGCCGCTCCATGGCGCGGGCATCCCAAATATGAACCAAGCTTCCCAGGATATAGACACAGAAGGCCATGCTTCGGGCGTGAACCACCCCCTCCGGCAAACGGGCTAAATAGGTCCACAATACGGCCGTCATCAAAAAAAGACCCGAAAAGACCGACAACATCACGGGGACGATCCCCAACAGCGGGGCCCGGGGATCACGGGGAGGCCGCTTCATCTCATTCTCGTCCAGGGGTTCTTCCTCAAAAACCAACGCGGAGACGGGGTGCTGGATCAGTTCGAGCCAGACCAAATGAACGGGTAATAGTAAAAGAGGCACCCCTAGGAGGGGGCAGGCCAGCGCTATTCCGACCGACGGCAATTTAAACGAAATGAGGTACGAAAAAGATTTCTGGATGTTGGCGAAAATCCGCCTCCCTTCCCTGACCGTAGCGACGATGGAGGTAAAACTATCTTCCAACAGGATCATGTCCGCCGCGGCTTTCGCGACTTCCGTACCTTTCCGCCCCATGGCGATGCCGATATGGGCCCGTTTCAAGGCGGGAGCGTCATTGATACCGTCGCCCGTCATCGCGACCACTTCCCCGGATTTTTCCAAGGCATCCACAATGGCGTATTTTTGTTCCGGCTGTACCCGGGCGAAGACAACTCCCTTCCTCGCCTTTTGGGCGAATTCCACGGGGGTCAGTTTTCCCAATCCGGGAACGTTGATCACATCGTCCGGCTCGTGGATGATTCCAGCGGCGTCCGCTACCGCGTGGGCGGTTAACAAGTGATCACCCGTGATGATCTTGATCCGGATGCCGGCTTCCTGGCACTGAGCCACGGCGCCCGGAACATCGGGCCTTAAGGGATCCCGGAATGAAAGGAATCCCAAAAACTTCAGCCTTGTTTCATCGCTTTCCCTTTCACCCGTCATTTTACCGCCTTCCCTGGCCGCGACCGCGAGAACCCGGGAGCCGTGGGCGGCCAACCGCTCGTTTTCCCTTTCGATTTTTCGTTTGTCCTCGATCGAGATTTCACAATGGTCCAGGACGCCTTCCAGAGCGCCTTTGGCCACCACCAGCCAAAGATTTTCGCTTTCCTTTTTTTTCCAAACGTGGGACATGTGTTTTCCCACCGGGTCAAAATCGTAATCGTAAACCAAGGACCATTGATGGTGAATCAAGGAAACATCCACCCCCTGCCGGAGGGCCTGGGCCAATAGGGCTTTTTCCATGGGATCCGCCGGGGAAAACTCGCAAGCCATGACGGCCGCCTCTAAGACGGCGCCTTCCAGGATTCCTTTCGCCATGGGACGACAGGATTCCAGGGCAAATTGCGCCTGGGTCAAGGTCCCCGTTTTATCCACGCAGATGACCGTGGTGGCGCCTAAGGTTTCCACACTGCCTAAATTTTTGATGAGTACGCCTTGTTTGGAAAGCCGCCAAGCCCCCAGGCTCAGGAAAACGGTCAGGACTAACGGAAACTCTTCCGGAATAACCGCGATCCCCAAACTAATGGCCGCGAGGATCGCGGCGGAAAAACTTGAACCCCTCCAATACATGATCGAAAAGATGGAGACAATCACGATCCCCGCGGCCAGGGCCAAGCGCCTGACGATCGCTCCCGTTTTTTTTTGCAGGGGTGCCTGTTCGCCGCTCTCCTCATCCACCAGTACGGAGATTTTTCCATAACGGGTGCGGCGGCCTGTTTCAAGAATCTGGCCCAATCCATGCCCGGTCAAAACGGTTGAACCGGCCGAAAAAGTGCGGGCCTCGTTCCCAGCCGGTTCAGACCCATCCTTCACCGGCCCTTTAACGACCGGTTCCGATTCACCGGTTAACTGGGATTCATCCACGGATAAATTGGCGCAGCGCCGCAACACCCCATCCGCGTGTATTCCGCTCCCCTCTTGGAGTAAAAGAATATCTCCCGGAACCAACTGATCGGTGGGAATGGATAATTCCAGCCCATCCCGCAAAACACGGGATTGGGGGGCTACGGCTTCGGCAAGTTTTTTTAAAGCTTCCCGTGACCGAAATTCCAAAGCGACGTCCACGAACAATACGGGAAAAACAGCCGCCAAAAGGATGAGGGCGTCCCTGGGATCCCCTAAAAAAAAATAAAGAAGGGAAGCCGCCAAAAGCATGAGGGCCATGGGATCGGCCATTGTTTTAAGCAAAATTTTGATCCGGGCGAAAGGAGGCTGAGCCATCAAGCGGTTGGGGCCGAAAAGTTCCAGCCTCGCGCGGGCTTCCGCGGAGGTGAGTCCTGTTTCCAAGTTGGTGAATTGAATTGGTTCCATGGGATTCAGTGTGGGACCTTCCCGGAGGTTGGGTTATGACCCTGGTCATACAGGGTCGACCGCCGCTTCCTTAGGATGCAGCCCTTCATTCGGCCGAATGTGAAAGGAGCCACCATGAAAAGATGGAATCGGGTTTGGGGGGCCGGATTATTGTCCCTGTTGACCTTGGGCTGCGTCTCCAAATCCCAAGACTCCCAAAAAATCCTTAATCCGATCCAAGCCAGGGATTGGCTGGTTCAAAATCCAACGGGTCAACTGGTGGACGTTCGAAACCCCGAGGAATACGCGGCAGGCCATATCCCCGGTTCCAAACGGCTGCCGGTTCAGGAATTGGGAGGGCGGTTGGGCGAGCTGCGGAAAGATAAACCTATTCTTCTTTATTGCCATTCCGGGAAAAGAAGCCAAACCGCTTCGGAATTCCTGGAAAAAAACGGGTTCCCCATCCCTTTTCAAATCCAGGGCGGCATCACCGCTTGGAAAAGCAAGGGTCTGCCGGTGAAAACAGGCCCAAAATAAAAAACCCCGGGAGTCCAATGGGCACCCAGGGTTTTAACCTGCGACTAATAACATACTTCCTCATTTCAATTGTCTCAGCGTCATACCTCCGACTCATCGACAACAACTCTACGACCTAAAACAACCTTCAACCAACTCGAAAGAACTGCCTTTGAAACCGATCCTCTTTTCCTTTACCGGCCGGAGCCGGAGGACGCCTATTGGCGCCGTAGGAAGAATCAGCCTCAACCCAACCGTCTCTGACGACCAACCTGCCCTATCGTCTTCTAAAACCGACCCTTATTTCCCTTGCCGGCCGGAACCGGCGGACACCCATAGGTATCATTGGAAGAATCGGCTTCAGTGGTAATGTAGGATGGTTTTTGAAAAAGATTTATGATTTACATTAGGTTGACTCATTATTTTTATATGTCGCTACCCTGGAACGGCCTATATCGTTGGTTTCAAGGGCGCCTAAATCCAGGATTTATTATTATTTCCGACCTTTTTCCTTAATAATCCGACGAATTCTTGTTCAAAAGGGTCTTTCCTTTAGTTGGGGTTTTAGACCATAATTCGCTCGAATCTATTCTAAAAAACGGAGCCCCCGATGAGCGATATCGTCTCCATCCAGAACGTCTTTAAGGAATATCCCCTCGACAAGGTCGTGGTGCCGGCTCTGCAGGGAGTCAGCCTCACCGTCGAGCAGGGGGATTTTCTTTCCATTGTCGGGCCATCGGGCTCCGGCAAGACCACTTTGCTGAACCTGATCGGATGCGTGGACGTCGCCACCTCCGGAACGGTCCTCGTGGACGGGCATGACACCAAAAGCCTCAACGACCGCCAACTGACGGACTTGCGGCTGCACACCCTTGGTTTTATATTCCAAAGCTTCAACTTGGTCCCGGTGCTTTCCGTTTTTCAAAACGTGGAATTCCCCCTCCTGTTGCAGCGGCGTTTCACCAAGGCCGAAAGGGCCGAAAGGGTTGACTCGCTCCTGGTGAAGGTCGGGTTGGACAAGCATTCCCTCCACCGGCCCAGCGAACTTTCCGGCGGCCAGCGCCAGAGGGTCGCCATTGCCAGGGCCCTCGTCACCCGCCCCAAGATCGTGCTGGCCGACGAGCCGACCGCCAACTTGGACTCGGTGACCGGGGAAAATATCATCGACCTGATGAAGGAAATGAACCGGATTGAAAAAACGACCTTTATCTTTTCAACCCATGACGCCAAGGTCATGTCCCACGCCAATTCGGTGGTTCGTTTAGCCGACGGCAAGATCACGGACGGCGGCGGCAAGCCGGTCAAGGCGGAGAAATCCGCGACAGGGAAAAAATAATGAGCTGGGCCCTCCTTCTTCTCCAAACATCGCTCCGGAATATTTTCTCCAGCTTCCTGAATGTGGTCATCGGCTTGATCATCCTGGTGGGCACCCTCTTTTTCGTGGTGGGCGGCTCCCTGGTCAACAGCATGGACAAGGCCATGAGCCGGAGCATTATCGGCTCCGTGGCGGGCAACGCCCAGGTTTATCAGGCCTCCTCCAAGGACTCCCCCTCCCTCTTTGAGCAATGGCAAATTCCGGACCTGGACCCCATTCCCGATTTTTCCAAGATCAAGGGGGCCCTCCTTTCCAACCCGAATGTCCAAACCGTCGTTCCCCAGGGCATCAACACCGCCATCGTGGTCTATGGCAACACGATCGACCAGGTTCTTGAGAAATTGAGGAAAGCGGAGGGCTCGAAGCCCCGCGAATCCAAGGAAAAAATCGAAAGCCTCAAGTCCCACCTGCGCCAAATGGTATCCGTCATCCAGACCGACATGGCCAAAGTCGACAAGGTGGCCGCCAAGGGCACGGTGGACGAAAGGTCTTACCAGGACATTCAAAAGGCGGCCTCACCGGCTTTTTGGGCGGGCTTCAACCAGGATCCCCTGGGCCATTTGGAATTTCTCGAGAACCGGATCGCCTACTTGGTTCCTGACTCGGACCAGATTTTCCTTTCCTACGTCGGAACGGACCTGGATTCCTTCGCCAAGGCCTTTGACCGCATGCAGGTGGTGGACGGACAGGCCGTCCCCCCCCATCACCGCGGCATGCTTCTCTCGAAGTATATATATGAGGATCAGTTCAAGCTGAAAGCGGCCAGGCGGTTGGATCTGATCCATGAGGGCGTATCCCTCAAGGGTAAAAAAATCTCCAAGGATCCCGACCTGCAGGATTTAGTGAAACAAAACCGCACCCAAACCCGGGAAATCATCCTGCAATTGGACCCCCTTTCCACCCAAAAGGCGGTGACTTCGCTCCAAGCGGCTTTGGCCAGCCAGGAAAAGGACCTTTCCAAGCTGCTTTCCGCTTTCTTCGACACCAATGACGCCAATATCGAGGCCCGCTACAAGCTGTTTTACGATCAACTGGCGCCCCTTCTTGATCTTTATCGGATCAAGCCCGGGGATATGTTGACCATCAAGGCCTACACGAAGTCGGGTTTTGTGCAGGCGGTCAACGTCAAGGTTTACGGCACCTTCCAATTCAAGGGGCTTGAAAAATCCGGCCTGGCCGGGAGCTTGAGCTTGATGGACCTGATGAGTTTCCGTGATCTATATGGTTTTGTGACCCCCGAAAAAATCGCGGAGACCAAATCCCTGCAGAAGGCCGCTGGGGCCAAATTCGTGTCCCGGGACCAGGCCGAGGCCGAGCTTTTCGGCGGTTCCACGGCCGTCCAGGAAACCCACGAGAAAAAAATCGACGTGAAAGCCGAAATGGGCGGAAACGACAAAATGAAAAGGGCCGACCTCATCAACCGGGTTTACAGCCAGGAGGAGATTGAGTCCGGCGTCGCCATCGGCGCGGCCATCCAATTGAAGGATCCCTCGAAGCTGAAGGAAACCATTAAGGAACTCCAGGCAGCCTGCGATAAGGAAAATTTAGGCCTGAAGGTGATCGACTGGCAGAAAGCCGCAGGCAATCTCGGTCAATTCGTCTTCGTGGCCAAGTTCATCCTCTACTTCGCCACGGCCATTATTTTCGTGGTGGCCTTGGTCATCATCAACAACGCGGTGGTCATGGCCACCCTTCAGAGGGTCCGGGAAATCGGCACGATGAGGGCCATTGGGGCCCAAAGGGGATTCGTGCTTTCCATGGTCTTGACGGAAACGATGGTCCTGGGCTTGGCCTTTGGGACCGCCGGGGCCGCCTTGGGCAGCGCCTTCGTCCTTTGGCTCAGCCATGCCGGTATCGGCGCCGGCAACGACTTCCTATATTTTTTCTTTTCCGGCCCCCGGTTGTTTCCCTCCTTGAGCGCGGGCAGCCTCATCGGCGCTTTTTTCGTGGTGTTGATCGTCACCTGCGCCTCGGCGCTCTATCCCGCGCTGATGGCGACGAAAGTCTCGCCCATCCGCGCCATGGCCTCGGAGGACTAAACCGCGGCTTTTCACCACAGGTCCCTATCGGGACCACCGAGGCACAGTTAGGCAGTGATCATTTTTTTGGTGTTAGGAAAAACAGAAAGTCTAATCCTGGATTTGTTTTAAACCGTGTCTCTGTGGCTCCGAAGGAGCCTGTGGTGAATAGGTTTTGTCTTTCGTCGTTGAAATTTATGATTCGAGGTTTTTAATGGGACAACTCTGGTTGATCGCCTTCCGCAATTTGTTGAGCCACGGCAAAAGAAGCCTTTTACTGGGAGCCGCCATCGCGGGGGTCACCACCCTCTTGGTCTTCCTGGGCTGCCTCTCCTCGGGCGTCAAGAAAACCATGCTGGAATCCGCCACCACCGTCGCCACGGGGCATTTCAACGTGGGCGGCTTCTATAAAGTCACGGCCGGCCAAAGCGCGCCCCTGGTGACCGATTACAAAAAAATTCAGGCGATCGTCGAAAAGACCCTCCCCGATTTGGATTACGTGACCGCCAGAGGCCGCGGCTGGGCCAGGCTGGTTTCGGACACGGCCAGCATGCAGGTCGGCATCGCCGGGGTGGAATTGGCCCATGAGCCCATGCTCCCCAAAGTGCTCAAGATGAAGGAGGGCAAGCTGGAGGACCTGGGCAAGCCCGGCAACATCCTCATCTTCGCCAGCCAGGCGAAAAAATTGAAGGTAAAGACCGGCGACAACATGGTCTTTTCCGTTCTCACGGACCGGGGAGTCAATAACACGGTGGATGTGCGCGTGGCCGGCGTGGCCGAGGACATGGGCCTCATGACCTCCTGGAATGTTTTCCTGCCCCAGGAAACCCTGAACCGGTTGGACCAGACCAACGACTCCACGACAGGGGCGCTTTTGATTTACCTCAAAAACATGAAGCGCATCCCCGAGGACATGGACCTGCTCCGCAAGGCCCTGACGGACAACGGCTACACCGTGATGGACCGGGCCAGCAAGGCCTTTTGGATGAAATTACAGGAAGTGAACCGGGAGGAATGGACGGGGCAAAAACTCGACCTGACCACTTGGGAGGATGAGATCAGCTATGTATCCTGGACCCTCCAGGCCATTGACGGGTTGAGCTTCCTTTTGACCACCGTGCTTTTGGTGATCATCGCCGTGGGTATCATGAACACCCTTTGGATCGCCATTCGGGAACGAACGAGGGAAATCGGAACGCTCCGTGCCATCGGCATGAGGCGCCGCGGGGTTATGATGATGTTCGTCCTTGAGGCCTTTTGCCTGGGGGCCTTGGGCACCGCCGCGGGTGCGGCGTTGGGCTGCCTGATTTCCCTGGGTTTGGATGCGGCCCAGATCCCCGTGCCAGAAGGAGCCCAATTCTTCACCATGTCCACCCACCTGCGCTTCGCCTTGGTTCCGTCCCGCATCTTCGGCGGAGCCGCGGTCATCACGCTTTGCTGCACCCTGATTTCCCTGATACCATCGCTCAGGGCCGCCAGGATGAGGCCGGTCACGGCCATATCCCACTTAAGCTGAGGAGCAACATGAAAAGAAAAGAACCGATTTACCACCAAGGCACCAAGGCGCCAAGTGAGGCAAAAAAAGAAATAAATCTGTCGTTGAAATGTTTATTAAAATCCGAATCCAAAATATCTTTACCCAAAAGGTTTTCCTTGGTGTCTTGGTGCCTTGGTGGTGAACAATTGTTGACGATTGGCTTCGGTGTTCTTTTGTTGTTAGTTCCCTGTTTGTCGTTCGCGGGGACGTTGGATAAGCCCGCCATGGTGGAAATCCTCAGGGGCATCGACGTGCGCGTCAAGAGTTCGGGGGATTACAAGGCCCTCGTCTATATTGAGCAGCACGAGAAGGACAAACCCGACGTGGCCAGGGACGCCCTGGTCTACCGCCGGGACGCGGACCAGAAACTGATGATCCTCTTCACCAAGCCCAAGACCGAGGCCGGCAAGGGCTACTTGCGGGTGGACCGGAACCTCTGGTATTACGATCCTACCGTCGGCAAGTGGGAGAGGCGCACGGACCGCGAGCGCATCGCCGGCACCGATTCCCGCCGCCAGGATTTCGACCAATCGGACCTGGCCAACGAGTACGATCCGGAATTCATCAAGGAAGAAAAGCTCGGCAATTTCGACGTCTGGCACCTAAAGCTCACCGGCAAGCCCGGCAAGGACCTGGCCTACCCCATCGTGGAATTCTGGGTGGACGAGGCCACGGGCAACGACTTGAAACGCCAGGACTTCGCGCTTTCGGGCCGGCTCATGCGCACCAGCTATTCCCCCAAGTGGCAGAAGCTCTACAGCGAAAGCAAAAAGGCGGATCTATGGTACCGCCAGGAAATCAGGATTTTCGATGAGATCGACAAGGCCAACTCCACCTTGGTGATTATCCAGTCCGTGGATCTGCAGCCCCTGCCGGAAAACATCTTCACCAAGGCCTGGCTGGAAACCAAAAGCCGATAAGAAAACCCATAAGCCGGTTCAGCCACAGATGAACACGGATGAACTCGGATAAAAATTGAAGTTCGATCAAAACCTGCCGTTGTTTTAAGTCGAAACAAAAGGGCTTTCGGAAGGAATTTTCATTTGAATTTAAATATCCGTGTTCATCCGTGTTCATCCGTGGCAAACATTTCCTTGGTCCTTTGTCTTTGGCTGCAAATGGTGGGTTTTTCCTTTGGGGCGGACCGGGCTTCTGAAGCGGACCTGTTCGGCGGGACTTCATCCGTCTCGACGCCTACCCCTTCCCCTGTTCCCGCGGCAATGGGCGAGGACGCCAAGGGCCTGGACTCCACCAGTAACAACGCGGAAAAAACGACCAAGGAAGAAGTCATTCAAATTGGCGGGACTTTCTCCACCGAGGGAGACCTCTATATACAAGACGGTGTTTCGCTGTTCGATAACACCGCGAGCAACCCCAATATCCTCTTCCTTTACCTGGACTCGAAATTGGCCAGTGACAGCCGGGTCTTCGTCCGGGGCCGCCTCTTTTACGATCCCACAGGCGTTTCCGGCGCTGGCACCAGCAGTTTTTCCAACCCCTATGGCCTCGGGGACGGTTCCAACGAGAACCTGAGGGTAAGCCTCCAGGAATTAAAACTTTCCGCCAACATCGACCGGAAGGTTTTTTTCACTTTCGGCCGACAAAAGGTGAAATACGGCTCCGCCAAATTCTTCAACCCGACCGACTTCCTCAATTCCCAGCCCCTTAATTTCTTTTTGCCCTCGGATGAGCGTCCCGGCGTGGACATGGTCAAGATGCATATCCCCTCCGGCACGGCCAATCTCTACGCCGCCGGGCTCATCGGCAATCCCTCCAGCGGCAATCCCAGCGGGGGTTACTTGCGCGGCGAATGGGGTTATGACGGGATTCAGGATTTTTTAGGGGCGGGCGAAATCTCGCTATCGGGATTCCTGCCAAAGAATCAGGCTCCCCAGACGGTATTTGACCTTTCCCGCGTGGCTAAGGCCGGATTCGACATTTCCCAAGCCGTCGGGGATTTTGACGTTTACTTTGAGGGGGCGGCCGGCCAGGACAGCACCGGCGATTGGAAGGCGGCCTATAGCGCCGGGGCCGGTTGGACGGTGCGCTACGCCGACCGCAGCAGCAACACCCTTACCCTCCAGGCGGAATACGCGAAAGTCGGTGCCTACGGTGAGTTCGGCGTATTTTCCCTGTATCTGCCCGAACCAGGCAGCCTCAAGGACATCACTTTTGTTGAAACCAACCTCTATGATTTTTTGGGGTGCAGCGGCCTCTCGCGTCTGGACGTGATTTACCAATTTACCGAACAAATCAGCGGCAGGATTTACGGCTCAGGCCACTGGGGCGATCTAGGCGGGGTGTTCCATCTGCCAGGCCAAGTGGCGGAGTTGGGGACCAGGTTGGACGTTAACTTTTAGGATTCGGACTCACCGGAGGATTCCATGGCCTACTTTCTCGGAAGATTATTAGGACCCCGCCCCACCTTTCCCGCGGACATCACGGAAACGGAAAAAAGGCTGATGCAGGAACATGTGGTCTATTGGTCCGCTTACCTGGAAAAGGGAAAGGTTTTGGCCTTGGGTCCCGTGGCCGATCCCAAGGGAACCTGGGGTTTGGGCCTCTTTGAGGTCGCCGACGAGGTGGAAATGCGCTTCCTGACCTCCAACGACCCCGTGATCAAGGCCGGTTTGGGATTCGTGTATGACATCCTGCCCATGCCGAGATTAACGCTGCATAAATAAAACCGAGAAAGGAACCGTCATGCCTGACATTCTTCACCGGGTTGGAATTAATGTTTCAGCGGATAAGGTTTACAAAGCCCTTTCGACCATTGAGGGACTCCAGCATTGGTGGACCCTGGACACTAAAGGCGCAACCAAACGGGGCGGCGTCATCAACTTCGGTTTCTGCAAAATGAAGGTCGTGGAATCGAAACCCGGCAAGCTGGTCCATTGGCAATGCGTTGGAGGCCCCCCGGAATGGTTGGATACGGAAGTGACCTTTAATCTGGTCCGCAAACAAAACCAGACCTTCATCCTCTTCAAGCACGCGGGATGGCCCTCACCGGTGGAATTCATGCACCACTGCAGCACCAAGTGGGCCGTCTTCCTTTTGAGCCTCCGGGATTGGCTGGAGCGCGGCGAAGGCAGGCCCGCGCCTTACGATACCAAGATCCACCTGGGCGATTAACCCGTCTTCTACAGCTTTTATTTTTAAATTTCCCTTAATCTGAAACCAAAACCTTCGCGATCCGTCAAAATTGTGGGGCAAAATCCCGCTCGTTTTGAGTAAGATAGTGCAGTTATTTAAACCTCTTTCTTCTCCCTTGATGGGAGAAGGATAGGATGGGGGTGGTTTTCAATATCCGGCACCCCTCACCCTGCCCTCTCCCTCAAGGGGCGAGGGAAAAAAGTCTAAGTCAATGTAACCGGTTTCATCTTCCTTAAAGGAGTTTCCATGCGCCGCGTTCTTTTAATCTTGGCCTCGCTCATCCTGGTGCCGGCCCTCGCCTGGGCCGACGACATCCGTTTCTATTCCCACGGCTGGGCCGATTCCTCCGGCAAGGACGGCAAGGGCGGGGTTTCCATCGTCTGCGTCGGGGACAAGCACAACTTCCTTTTTCGACCGGACCTCTGCAAGGACAAGATCGATTCCAAGACCAACAGCGACCACCCGGACTGGATCGTCCATGACAGCGACAGCAACAACGGCGACTGCATTTCCTACGAGTTCACCTACGTCACCACCGCCTCGGACAAATTCTGGGGCAAGAAATGGGCGGGCGGAGGCCTGGCCTTCGACAACTCCTGGAACGCTCATAATTTCAGCACGGCCAAGTACCTGGTTTTTTCCGTCCGGACCAACGCTCCGGGCGTCGATTTCAATGTCGCCTTGTCGGGAACCAGCGACGCGTCCCAATCCGGCAACGTCAAGCTGACCGATTTCGCCGAGGGCCATAAAATCGGCGAGACCTGGACCAAGGTCATGATTCCCATGGCTTCCATCCCCAGCCTCTCCAAGATCGATTTGACCCAGGTCAAGATGCTGCGCTTCGACCTTCAGGGCGATTACCCGGAAAACAAGCAGGTGTTCGTCCATTTTGACAAGATGTACTTCACCGAGACGGCCATGGTCACCCCGGTGGAGAACCTGGGATGGCTCCGGGTGCCGGGCGGCTTGGAATTCATCTGGGACAAGTCCAACGACGACGGGATCACCGGCTACAAGGTGTCCGTGGACGGAAGGTTCGCGGGCGAGGTCCCGAAGGCCAACAGGCGGCAAGTCAAGCTCCTGGACGGCTGGTTCAAGGGAACCGGGACCCACCTGGTCAGCGTGTCCGCCGCCAG
>Ga0265338_10005838_pt1 | contig 15888 bp, 13 predicted proteins | sample 42126metaG_FD_193579 | JGI IMG/M metagenome (GOLD analysis project Ga0265338, IMG submission 193579) | Rhizosphere microbial communities from Carex aquatilis grown in University of Washington, Seatle, WA, United States - 4-21-26 metaG | ecosystem: Host-associated > Plants > Roots > Rhizosphere... | reverse complement strand
GCTGGAAAAGCGGGGATAAACCCCGCTTTCACGGGTTGAACCACCCTTGGAAAAATCGTGTGGGATTTTCCAGTCTTTAAGGCAGCAACCGGGCGCGGAAGTAGCGTTGCGGGCTGGACGCCGGAGCGCTATTGGTGATTGAGACGGTGCCGTTGGAATTGACGATGTTGCCCAGTGACGACCAGTTGACTGAAGCCAGGTTGGTTGACGTTTCGATGACGTAGGTACGACCGGCGTCGGCGGTCAACCGGAATTGGAACGGCGGACCATTGGGGGCGAGCCCCGCTCCGTGCAACAACGGTTGTGAACCGGTGGAATGCGCAATCAGGGTCACTACGTTCGTGTCCGCGCCCGGATCCAGGTAAAATCGTCGCAATGTGGGTTGTCCACCAGGAGGAGTGATAGTGACATCATAGCTTCCATGGAATCCACGAAATCCGAAATTGCCGCCGGCATCGGTGGTTCCATTTGTTTTCGTGGTCCACTCGGCCAGCAAGGATTGATAGCGCCGGCCCGCCTCGTTCAACGTCCAGTTGAGATTGACGATGGCTGCATTGCTGCCGCGCCAGTGGGAGCCGGCCCAGAATCCCCACATGATCACGCCCTGGATATTGGTTTTGCTGAAAGCCAAGCGATAAAGAGTTTCCAGATTGTCCGCACGCACGATTTCGTTGGAATTCAAGGAATCGTACTCGGTAAACCAGATCGGCAGTCCCAGTTGGGACAGGCTGTCCAGGCGGCTCTCGGTCGTCGCCGGGTCAATGGTCGCTCCGAAGTGACCCTGGTCGCCGATGGCCTGGACGGGGGCATTGGAAGCCAGCAGGCTCAGGATTTGTTGCTTATACGACTCGGTCTCATTTCCCTCCGCGATGTTGTAATCGTTGACAAAGAGCGTCACGTTGGTTGCCAGGGCGTGCGCGTACTGGAACATCCAGGGATTGATCCAATTGCCGAGGCGATTTCCGAAGAAATTCCCGTGAAGCATCTCGTTGTTCACGTCCCAATGCACAAACGTGCTCCGGAAATGGTTCACGACGCTGTTGAGCCGGTTCGTGACCGCGATCAGCAGATCGGAATTGGAAAGGGCCGAAAGCCAGGATGGTTGATCCGAATCCACGGCCCAAAAGATGTTGTGTCCGCGCAGGATGATGCCGTTGGTATAACAGTAATTGGTGATCGAATCGGCCACCGTGTAGGTGACGTTGCCCCGGCTCGGTTCGTTGTAATACCACTTGGACTCATTCTCCATCACCGCCCATTCGAAGTTGGTTCGGAAAAAGGCGGTATAGGTCGGATTGGAAATGTTGTTGTTGATGGCCGATCCAAAAGCAAACTGATGACGCGTCTGGCGGACGCTGATCGTGGCGGCGGGGACCGGATTGCCGGCGGGATCCACCACCAATAACCTCACTGTGCGCTTTCGATCCTGCTCGATGCGGGCGTTCGCCGCGATCTTCCAGTCGGTCGCCGCCTGCACCACAAAATCGTCCGCATAATAATCCACGCCGACCGCGGGGCCTTCCAGGTAAAGGTCAACACCGCTCAGTGTGCCCGTAGAGGTCAACGTGTAGCTCCCGCTCTATTGCGTCCAACCGGTCGAGGTTTGCCGTGCCGGTGGCCACCTGCTGGTACGTCGTGCTGCTCCCGTCAATCTTCCGGATGGTCAGTTTGGCCGTCTGGTTGGTGCCACTGGCCAATCGCACCCAGCCGCTGATGTTGTAGGCGGTGCCCGGCGACATGACATTTAAGAATGATTGTGCTACCCCATTCCAGGTATCCGTGCGATTTTGCACGTATACAGACTGGCTGCCCGAATGAGGCAACGTCGCCGGCGCAGTCAAGGTCACTGGTCCATAGGCAAACCACCCAGTAGTGCTGGATTCAAAGCCTGGATTCACCGCTAAATTTTGTCCCGAGCAGAAGCAGGTAAACGAAAAGAATCCAGCTACTACGACGTGACTGGCTTTCACTTGGAACCGGTTAAGGAGGAAACGAAGGGAAATAAAACGAATGGCATGCATAAAACGACGCAGCCTGCAATAATATGAATTTCTTAGGGTTCATACAAGTATTTTTAAGGGCAGTTTATCTAAACCCCGGAGATAACCGCAGAAAAACCGCAAATGGGCAGGAAGTGTGAAGTCCAGCAGTCGCATAATACCGTCCAAAGAAAGCCAAGAAACGGCTAGTGTCCTACTGGTGTCGGTGCGATTTTTGAATGCCGACTAAACGAATACGGCCATGCCCATGAAAATCACGGAAATTTTGGTGGCGGAACACGCGGTGTTCCACAATTTGTTCGATCACCTGGAAAAAAATCTGGCGCGATTTAAGACCCTCGCAGAGATCAAATCGCTGGCATGTGCACTGGATGCGCTCATGCGCCCCCACGCCAACACGGAGGACGATCTGCTCATCGGACCGCTGGAACATTGTCTGGAGCAAATCGGACAGAGCGAAACTTTTCACGAGGAGCACGATGAAATTGATGCGCGACTGGCCGAAGTGCAAAAGGCGCGGGGTCCGAAACAGGCACGCAAACTGTTATTGGCGGCCGTGCTGCGGTCGCGCGAACATTTCGACAAGGAAGAACGCATTGTTTTCCCGCTGGCAGAACGGCTGTTGAAGGCCAAAACCCTTTCCAATCTCGGCGAGGAATGGATGAAACGGCGGGATGCGACTTCAAAAGTGAATTCGTAGCGGCGGGTCATAAGACCGCCGCAAAAATGGTGTGGATCAATTTGCCGCGCTCTCCGAGACGTGGCTACGCGAACGATTTCAGCGCCGCATTCAGGCCGGCAACCAGCGCATTGACGCGCGTGGACAGTGGGAAATCCGACGGAGCTTCGAGGGTACACCCAAGCCGTGATTTGTGCATGATGAGATAAAACGCCTCGGGCCACTGCGGGCGGGTGTTGGGATCAAGGTTCGGGCGGATGATGCCATCTTTCGCGGGGCGCCCTTCGATCAGTTCCGACGGGTCAATCGGACAAACGGTTTGGACGGCATTGACAATGGTTTCCGCGAGCGGGGGTTTGCCGTCCGGGTTTTGTTCATAAACGTAAAAACCACGTGATTCCCAATCTTCGTGCAGGCAAAAATACGCGTCGAATTGCGGCTGCCGCTCCAGCCAGGCGATATGCGCGCGGACCTCGGCGGTTTCCAAATGCCGATAGTCGCGGTTCAAGTCCTTGCCGTCGGCGTTCTCGCGGCGGTTCAAAACATATCCGACCGGATTCAGGCACGGACAAAGCCAAAATTCAGCGTTTGCCAGCCATTGGTTTTGACGCAGCAACTCCAACGCGGCCAGCGGACTGGCCGGTTCGTCACCATGTATCCCCGCGCTCATGTAAATGCGTGATGAGGGACGAGGGACGAGGGATGAGTGACGGTGGAGGGCGAGCAGGTTGAATTCGCCCTGTTTTCCGAACACTTCTGACTTCCAGCCGTGCGTTTGCGCGGCGGTTTCAATGTCACGTAGCACGGCGCGGATATCGATCACCTCGCCGAGATAGCTGCCAAGATTTTTGCCGAGTCTTTCCACGCGGAGAATTTCAAGCAAAGGCGCAAAAACACCAAGAAGTTTTATCCACTCACCGGCGTCGCTGCAAGAACTTTGGCGAACCGCGGGGAACTTTCCCAGGCAATCATCGCCTGTTTGCGGATTTGTCCCCAGTGATAATTCCCAATCACACCCGTCTCACGGATCACGCGGTGGCAGGGAATGAGATAGGCCAGGGGATTTTGTCCGACGGCTGCGCCGACAGCACGCGCAGCGTTGGGTTTACCGATGACTCCGGCAAGATGTCCATAGCTGGTGAGCGTGCCGGGCTGGACTTGCAGCAATGCCCGCCAGACGCGCACCTGGAACGGTGTGCCGCGGACGAAGGCGCGCAAAGCCGGTTGTGAATGGATGCCGGCGGGGTGCGCGAATATTTTTGTGGCGAGCCGCAGGGCGGCGGAATCGTCGTGTCTTAATTTTGCCTGCGGCCAGTCTTTTTGCAGCGCGGCCAGGGCAGTTTTCTCGTTTTTATTTTCAACGAACGAGAGATGACAAATGCCACGCGGACTTTCGGCAAGCAAACAGGTTCCAAACGGACTTTCCGCAAAGCCGAAATAAATCATCCAGCCCGTTCCGCCGGATTTTAATTCACCGGGCGACGCGGCCTCGAGCTGCACACACAGGTCATGCAAACGCCCCGGCCCGGATAAGCCCGATTCCAGCGCGGCGTCCAGAATGTTTTCACCATCGCGGAGCAATTCCTTCGCGTGCGCGAGTGTGAGGCATTGAAGAAAGTCCTTCGGTGTGACTCCGGCCCACGTTGAGAACAGGCGATGAAAATGGAACGGGCTCAAGCCTGCGCGCCCGGCCAGAGCCGCCAAATCAGGCTGCTCGACGTGGCGCTCATCCAGGAAACGGATGACCCGGGCAATGCGTTCGTAATCGTTCATGTTCTCACTGTGCCACGGGACGGTGGCCGCTCCCACCCGATTCTTGCGCCGAAATTTCTGACACGAATTATTTTTTAACCATGGATGAACACGGATTATGACCGCGAACCACGCGAAGTATGCCACCCCGGCAAAATAGCGTTTCGAAGAATAGAGAGGGGTTATTTCGCCGTTGCCATTTCTGTTTCAGAATTTTCTTTTCCACAACCGCAGCCGGTTTCTTCCTGATCGCTGAAGCCGTGGCTGTCCCAGTTCGGATCGAGGCCAAGGTCTTTGAGCATTTGCAGATCCTTTTCAACGGGCTGGTTCAGCGTGGTGAGATAATTACCGACCATCAGGGCGCTCGCGCCGGCCATGAAAATCATGCTTTGCGCGTCGCGCAGGTTCACGGTGCGGCCGCCGGCAATCATGATTTCCTGTCGCGGCAGAATGAATCGGAAACAGGCGATGGTTTTCAGGATTTCCAGGACGGGCAGGGGCTCGTTTTTCTCAAAGGGCGTGCCGGGAATCGGATTGAGGATGTTGACGGGTACAACGTTCGCGCCGATTTCCTTGAGTGAGAACGCGAGGTCGCAACGGTCTTCACGCGTCTCGCCCATGCCGATGATGCCGCCGGAACAAATCTTGATGCCGGCTTTTTTCAGGTAGCCGATGGTCTCAAGCCGGTCGTCGTAGGTGTGTGTAGTGCAAGTGGTTGGGAAAAAGCGGCGCGAACTTTCGAGGTTGTGCCCGTAACATTCGACACCGGCTTCCTTCAATCGGTCGGCAACCTTTTGGTTTTTGATGATGCCCAACGAAACATCAGGACGGGTCTTGCCGCTTGCCTTCAATTCCCGCACACGATCGCAGACTTCGTCGAGCATCGGGCCTTCATTCAGCCCTTTCCATGCGGCGACGAGGCCGACGGCAGTGACGGTATTCCGGTTTGCTTCGTCGGCGGCTTCCTGGACCGGTTCGGGGTCCACGAAACCGTATTTAGGCGAGCCAGTCTGATAAAATGAGGATTGGGCGCAGAAGTTGCAATTTTCCGAGCACGCGCCGGCCTTGGCGTTGACGATGGAACAGAGATGGATTTTGTTGCCTTTGAATTTTTCGCGGATGCGATTGGCCCAAGACAGCAGATCAAAAATATCCCCGGAATCTTCCAGCTTAAAAAGCCACAGCGCTTCCTCGCGGGCAACAGCCCCGCCGCTCAAAACGCGGGCGCCGAGCCCGGCGATTCGCGCGTGGGTTGTTGCGTCAACCAATGTCTCCGTCATGGTTGACAGCTTAACGCTGTCCACCTTTGATGCAAGGCCAGACTGCCGGGTTCCTTCTGAATTGAACGCGGGGGCGGCTGGTTATTCAACTACTCGGCAACTACCCGACCGAGGATATTTTGGCGTGGTACGGCGCCAAAAGTCCGGCTGTCCATGCTGTTGTTGCGATTATCTCCCATGACAAAGAACTCATTTTTGCCGATGCAAATGAATTCGTCCTCGCTCTTTTCATAGGCGTAGGTGGGCGTTTTGGCCGGGAGATAGGGTTCCCGCAACAACTGGCCATCCACATAGACTTTGCCATTTCTGATGTAAATGGATTGGCCGGGTGTGGCGATGACGCGTTTGACCACGGGCGTATTGTCCTGTGGGTCTTTAAGCGCTACGATGTCATCCTGCTTTGGATCGCTCCTGAGATAGACAAAACGGTTCAACCAATAGCATCCCGAATCTGCCAGGGTGGGGTACATGCTTGCACCTTCCACACGAATGGCTTGGAAAGCAAAATGGCTGATGATCAGGTAGCTCAATGAACCCGCTACAGTCAAAACCGCCAAAACCCAGCATTGTTGCAATAACCATGTCAACGACAACCGTAACCGGCAATCTTTGAGAAAATACAGAGCTGAGCGCGAGCAGGTTCTGACGGGCACTGGTGTAGCCATAACTTCCCTTTTACTACTTACTTGTCAAAATTATTTCTTTGTTACTGCCTATATTTTAGACAGTAATGTCCATTTTGGCAACAAAAAAAAGAAAAATTCGGCAGGCTCAGTGCTAACTCACTTATTTGTAGCTGGTTGGGAATGGATTGTTACGCTCAAATAAGAGACGATTGAAGCGATTTGGATATCTGTAAGGGGGCCGCCTTCGCTGGTGGCGAATGCTGGCATAAGCGAGCCCGGTTTGCCTTGGGCAATCCAAGTGCGCCAGAATTCGCTGTTGGTGGGAGTATTCAGCTTGTTCAAATCCGGCACGACGGCGGCGCGTTGTTCTGCTTCGTGACAAATGGCGCAAACGGAATCATAAAGTGGTTTGCCGTATTGGCCCTGAATGTTGTTCAAATGGCATTTGGCGCATTCACCTTGAAAGACCGCCTGCCGGTTAATTTTCGCCGTCGCCAGATCGCGGGCTCGCTCCTCATCAGATAGTTTGGGAAGTACGAACGGCTGAATGTTGATCCGCAGCATGAGGGTTTTGCTTCCCTTGTCCGTGGATACGTTGACTGTTTTTATTATCATACCGCTTTTTCCCTGAAGATTCACGGTGAAGCCCATTTGACCATTGGTGCCTGGCACAAGAACCCATGGGATCGGAGGCAGTTCCGCTGTAGTGCAGCCGCATGAGGGATGAACGCTCAAAATGACGACGTTATCCGCTGACGTGTTTGTAAAATTGAACTCAAAATGCGCCAGCTTTTGATCGGCGGCGGCCTCGACTGATTTTGAGATTGCGTCCCAGGCAAGTATGCCCTCCGGGAGGGGGTCATTGGCATGTGCGGTGTTCGGCACATAAACTGGAGCAGTGGTCACCATGGTGTTGGTGGCTGGCGCTGGTCCAACGGCGAAGGTGGTCGCACCGATGATAAATATTCCAGTTGCCGCAAAAAAGACTGTCCATTTGAATAACATAACGTTTCGGAATGATAGATGATTCGCCGGCTTATGACGAGAGGATTTTTTTAATATTTACAAATCAACTCCGGTTCAACGCGCTCACCACGGCGCGCACGGACGCGAGTTCAATGTTGGTGTCCACCCCCGCGCCCCAGCGGGTTTTGCCATCGGCGGTTTTGATCTGGATGTAGGCGATCGCGGCCGCCGTTTCACCGGAACTCAACGCATGCTCGCTGTAACTAACGATTTCAAAGCGGACTCCCATCGTCCCGAATCCGTCCACGAGCGCGGCCAGCGGGCCGTTGCCCTCTCCCTTGAATTCGACCGGTTTGCCGTCGCGCAGGAATTTCGCGCGGCACTTCACGATGCCATTTTTACTTTCCGTCTCGAACTTCTTGAGTTGCCAGGGTTTGGCGCGTTCGATGTATTCGCGCCAGAACATCTTTTTCAGTTCGGCGGCGCTGACTTCGCGGCCAAGCTTGTCCACTTCGTCATTCGCAATCGGGCCGAATTCGCGCTGCATTTCCTTGGGCAAAACGATGCCGAACTGGCTTTCGAGCAGATAGGCCACGCCGCCCTTGCCGGACTGGCTGTTGACGCGGATGACTTCGCGATATTCGCGTCCGATGTCCCTCGGATCAATTGTGAGATAAGGCACGTCCCAATGCGCGCGCCCGTTTTCCCTCCATTCAGCCAGGCCTTTGCGAATGGCGTCCTGGTGCGAGCCGCTGAACGCGGTGAAGACGAGTTCACCCGCGTATGGCTGGCGCGCCGGCACGGTCATGCCGGTGCAACGTTCATAAACCTCAATGACGGAATTGAGGTTGGAAAAGTCCAATTCCGGATCGATGCCGTGCTGATAAAAATTCAACGCGACGGCGACGATATCGAGATTGCCGGTGCGTTCGCCGTTGCCAAAAAGCGTGCCTTCAACACGGTCCGCGCCGGCCAGCAAGCCCAGCTCCGTCGCCGCCACGCCGGTGTTGCGGTCGTTGTGCGTGTGCAGGCTGATGCTGAGTGAATCGCGGTCTTTGATGTTCCGGCAGACCCATTCGATCTGGTCGGCATAGACGTTGGGCATCGCCACTTCGACGGTGTCGGGCAAATTCAAAATCATTTTCCGTTTTGGCGTCGGCCGCCAGACGGCCATGACCGCTTCGGAAACTTCTTTCGCAAATTCAACTTCGGTGGCTGAAAAGCTTTCGGGGGAATATTGCAGCATGACCTCCGTACCCTTGAGCCGTGGCAGGCGTTCCTTGATCCAGGTCGCGCCGCGGACGGCGACCTCGACGATTTGCTCCTTTGACATGCCGAATACGACGCGGCGTTGCGCGGGCGAAGTGGAATTGTACAGGTGAATGATCGCCTTTTTCGCGCCGACGAGCGATTGAAAGGTTTTTTCGATCAAATCCTCGCGGGCCTGCACCAGCACCTGGAGCCAGACGTCCTCCGGCGCGTGACCTTTCTCGATGAGCAAACGGTTGAAGGAGAACTCGGTGTTCGACGCGGACGGGAAACCGATTTCGATTTCCTTGAATCCAATTTTTACGAGTGTCTGGAATAATTCGAGTTTCTGGCCGACGTTCATCGGCACGGCCAGCGCCTGGTTGCCGTCGCGCAAATCCACGCTGCACCAGCGCGGCGCCCGGGTGAGGACGCGATTGGGCCATTGCCGGTCGGGCAGGGCGACCGGCGGGAACGGACGGTATTTTTTCGACGGGTTCTTTTGCATAAACTCAGGCGTTGACGGAATTAAACCACGGATAAACACAGATGGACACGGATAAAATGCGTCGCTGGAGCGTGACGATAAGCGCGGGGTCAGCCGTGCAACCGCGTTCCGCCAATCGCGGACCCGGGATGTTAACATCATGCGTGTTCATCTGTGTTTATCCGTGGTTAACAAGCAAAAACCCCACCGCCGGTTGGCAGTGGGGTTCAATAAATCTCGTGAATGAATCAGAACCCGACCGCCGCGCGGCACAACCGCAGCGCATTTAGCAGCAGATTCAGATTCAAATGGCGATTCACGATTACAAGATAACCATTTGGCTTCGGCGGGTCAAATTGAATTTCACACTTGCATCCCGCCACGAGTTGCGGAATCAATAATAAGTTCCACGTCGTCCAAACGACAACATTCAACCGTGAAGATTCCCATATTCAAAAAACAATACTTCAAATCGCTGGCCTTCGTGCTCGCCACCACGGCGGTGGCGCTCTTGCCAGCCTGCCGGACGACTACGGCAATGTCCGGCGAGGAGAAGCAATCCGATGGTGTTACGCTTACGACGTCGGCGGGCGTGACGCGGTTGCAGGTGTGGTCGGACCGTGTCATCCGCGTGACGTTCGCCCCGGAAACAAAATTGCCAGTAACGAAAAGCTTGTGCGTCATCGCCAAGCCGGCCCGGACAAAATGGTCGCTGGCCGAGACGCCTGACGCCGTGGTGCTGCAAACGGAAACGTTGCGGGCACGTGTGGACCGTAAGACCGGTGAGGTCGGATTTTACGATTTGAACGACAACCTGATTCTGCGGGAGGCACCGGGCGGAGCGAAGGTTCCTCCGGCACCGGGCGGAGCGGGCACGCGACAATCCTTTGCCCTTGCTTCGGGTGAAGCGATTTACGGCTTGGGCCAGCATCAGAGCGGTGTCTGGAATTATCGCGGGACAATGGTGCATTTGCAGCAGAAGAACATGGAAGTGGCCATTCCGGTCTTCGTCTCGTCCAAGGGCTACGGCGTGCTTTGGGACAATCCCGCCATCGCGGACGTGGACGTGGGCAAAACGGACGCAGGCATTTTGTCGTGGACTTCGGAAGCCGGGAAGGCGGTGGACTATTACTTCATGTTCGGCCCGGCGGCGGACGGCGTGATCCAGGATTATCGCGCGTTGACGGGCACGGCGCCGATGATGGGCCGGTGGGTTTGGGGTTTCTGGCAGTGCAAGGAGCATTACGCCAGCCAGCAGGAATTGACCAATGTCGTCGGGGAATACCGGGAACTCCAGGTCCCGCTGGACGGCATCATCCAGGACTGGCAATACTGGCCGAAGGACGGCTGGGGTTCACACCAGTTCGACCCGGCACGCTACCCGCATCCGGCAGAAATGATCCGCGATTTGCACGCGATGCATGCGCACGTGATGATTTCGGTCTGGCCGAAATTCGATCTGGACACGGCCAACGGCAAGGAACTGGAACACGCCGGCGCACTTTACGCGCCGGTGCTGCGCAGCGTTTATCCACCGGGTAGGCAGAAATGGTATGATCCGTTCAATCCCGTCGCCCGGCACAGCTACTGGCAGCAGATTTCAAGAAATCTATTCACGCTCGGCATTGACGCCTGGTGGCTCGACGCGTCGGAACCGGAATTGAGCGGCAAATGGGGTGAATTCCGCAAATCCCAAACGGCACTTGGCCCTGGCTCAAATGTGTTCAACGCCTATCCGCTCATGCACACGACGGCGATTTATCAAGGCCAACGCGCGGAAACGGATAAAAAGCGTGTGTGCATCCTCACCCGATCGGCTTGGGCGGGACAGCAGCGAAACGCCGCCATCACGTGGTCGGGTGACATCCAAGGCAGATGGGACGTCTTTGCCAAACAGGTTTCCGCCGGGCTGAATTTTTCGATCAGCGGCATTCCCTATTGGAACACCGACATCGGCGGATTCTTCGGCAGGAAAACCACGGACCAGGATTATCAGGAGCTGTTCACGCGCTGGTTTCAGTTTGGCGCGTTCTGTCCGATGTTCCGCGTGCATGGCACGGTTGCGCCCAAGGAACTGTGGCGCTGGGACGAGCCGACGCAGAAGATCTGGGAGAAATTCGTGGACCTTCGCTACCGGCTGCAACCTTACATTTATTCCGTGTCGTGGCAGGTTACGAGCGACGGCGGCACGATGATGCGCCCGTTGATGATGGATTTTGCCAAGGATCCGCAAGCGCTTGACGTGGGCGACCAATATCTCTTCGGCCCGGCTATCATGGTTTGTCCCGTAACACAGCGGGGCGCAACGAACCGGAGTGTTTATCTGCCGGGCCAAAGCGCGTGGTATGATTTCTGGACCGGCCGGCGCGCAGCCGGCGGCCAGCGCGTGGACACGGCGGCGCCCATCGGGATTATGCCGTTGTTCGTGCGCGCCGGCGCGATTGTGCCGATGGGTCCGATCGTGCAATACACAGCCGAACAACCAGCCCCGCCGCTGGAAATCCGCGTTTATCGCGGCGCAGATGGAGCCTTCACGCTTTATGACGACGCGGGCGATACTTACGATTATGAACAAGGGGAATACGCGACCATTCCGCTGACTTGGAATGACGCGGCGGAAAAGCTCACCATCGGGCCAAGGTACGGAACGTTTCCCGGCATGGTGGAGCAGCGTACCTTCCGCATCGTGTTCGTGGGCGAGGGGCATGGAGATGGCGTTGCCGAAACCCAAACTCCCGATGCCGTTGTGCAATACTCCGGTAATCCGGTGACGGTGAAGGCGGAAAAATGATCCAAACGGGGCGAACGGCTTGAAGTTCCATTTTGCGTGGCGGAAATCATCGCGGATGAAGAAACCGGTTAAATCTTCACGCTTCCTTCTTTCCGGCCTTCGCCGGGACACTGGTGGTTCGTGGCTTGGCAACACAAAATCTCCGGTGGCGCTCTGGTGACGATTGGCTTCGTCCTCTCGCCGCTGTCCTGGTGGAACGACGCGTTTGTGAACATTCCGCTCGCACTGGGTTTCGCCTGGCTCGTAAGCTTCCTGTACCCGCCGGCGTTCACGGCCGGTTTGATTCCGGGTTATTGGTTGACGAATATGGTCGGCCTGGTGCTCCACAAAGGCGCGCGGAAAATGCTTTCCGAAAAACCACCGCCGGCCTGGCGACGGGAATTGTTAAAGGACGTGATTATTTCGTTGCTTTACACCGGCGTCATCGTCTTCCTGGTCAGGCTGAAAATTCTTAAGCCGTTTTCCGGCTATTTCAATGCCCGGTAAAGGCTGTGCCCATGATTTCGTTTGCTGCTCCGCGCCAACCATGGAATGCTTTCCAATCTTTCTTGTGGCCATCACGCCGCGGAACGTTACCTTTGCGCGAGCCTGGGTTGAAGATGGGTGATTGCGCCGTGAGGCGGACAAGGATTCGGCAGTTCCCAGCATGAATATTTTGCGACGACTAAAGCGATGTTTTTCAACCGGCGGATGGCTGGTTCTCCTGGCCGGCCCATGGCTTGGCTGCCCGGCCTGGGCGGATGCGCCCAATGCCAACGCCGACTTCATCGTCACCGTCCAGAATCAGGCGGTGGCCATACCGGTCCTGACCAACGATTTTGACATCGGGACAAATCAATTGGCGGTTTTGCAGGTCAGCGTGCCGGCCCACGGGACCGTGGTCATCAATTCCAACGCGCCGGTGACCACGCCGGAATTATCGCGCCTGTTCGAGTTTTCCGCCATTCAGCTCAGCAACACCGTTGTGAAAATCGCCAACACAAATCTTTATCCGCGCAGCACGATGACCAACAACGGGCCATGGAAAACCGTCAACAACGCGGATTGGACCAGCGGTTTTTTCCCGGGCTGTCTCTGGTATCTCTACGAACAGACCGGGGATGCGAATTTCAAAAAGTGGGCGCAACAGTGGACGGCGGGCATCGCTTCACAACAATTTGTCACCAACACCGATGACATTGGCTTCATGTTCAATACCAGTTTCGGAAACGGTTACCGGCTGACCGGCAGCAATACCTACCGGACGGTGCTGTTGCAGGCGGCGCATTCGCTGACCAACCGGTTCAACTCCGTTGTGGGCTGTCTGGCCGACGACCTGTTGCTCGCCCCGCCGCAGTTTCAAGTCATCATGGATACGATGTTGAATTCGGAATTGCTCTATTACGCTACCGATATCAACGGGGACACGAACCTGGCCAGCAAATCTTTCAGCCATGCGGAACGCGCGATGACCAATCAAATCCGGATGGACAACAGCACTTTTCAGCTTGTCGTTTACAACACCACCAACGGGTCGGTGATACACCAGGGCACCCGCGCGGGTTACTCGGATTCGTCCACCTGGGCGCGGGGACAGGCCTGGGCCATTTATGGTTTTACCATGGCCTATCGTGAAACCGGCTATGCGCCATTTCTTGACGCCGCCAGCCGAACGGCTGATTACTATCTCACAAATGTTCCGCCGGATTACGTGCCGTATTGGGATTTTGCCGACCCCAGTATTCCCAACGCGCCACGTGATTCCTCATCGGCGGCCATCTCATTGTCAGGCATGGTCCAACTGAGCCGACTGGTCACCAATATGCAGGACAGCGTCACTCTTTGGGCCGGAGCGCATCACATCCTCGAATCGCTTGGCTCCACGAACTATCTCGCGCAGGGAACGACCAATCGTGGCATTCTGCTGCACGGCACCGGTGAGCCGCCCCAGTTTCCGCAACCCGAGGTGAATGTGGCGCTCATTTACGGGGATTATTATTTCGTCGAAGCACTCAGACGTTTTGCGGAAGCGTACGGCCGCACCAATGTTACTTACACGCCCAACCCCGACTTTACCGGAACCGACACTTTTACCTATCAGGTTTGCGACAGCGGCGGGAATTGTTCCACGGGAACGGTTACCGTGGTAGTGGTGGGGACCAACGCCGTGCCGGTTTTCGACGCGCAAGCTTCCCTTGCGCCGGATACGCATTGGCCGATGATTTCGTATCCGGCGGTTTCCAATCATCTCTACGAGGTTGATTACGCGGACAGTCTCAACCCGCCGCCATTATGGAATTCCCTTGCTTCAGATTTCATCAACTCCAATGCCGTGATTTCATCCGAGGACACCAATCCACCCGCACACCGGTTTTATCGGGTGAAGGTGTGGTGAGCCAATCCGTCAAACCGTTTTTTCTTTTCATATCGTTGCTTTTCTTCATTCCATTCCGCATTTACTTTCAAAGTCGAATTCAAGAGCGAAACGAGCAGTTGGATCGCCTTATTCATTTCGGTTGCCGTATCAAACTCGCACTTGATTTTCTCTCCGTGCCGCACCAAAAAATTCAACCGCCCGGCCCTTCCGCTAGTCTGAAAAACCGCCGGGGCTTCGATTGCGGCGTCGCGAATTTCGGCCTGGTTCAACTTGAAATTATTTTCACCTTCGCGAAGCAATACCTCCGGGTCATCCTCTTTCAGACGTTGAAATTTTGCTTTCTTGGTTCTTTTTGTGAACAGCCACAGGATCAGTGGAATTATATTGCCAAACGGACCAATGAAAGGAGTCGCCGCTTCCAAAAGGGATCTTGAGCTCCCCTCAACCTGAATGAAGATCAAGTCGTTTCGTTCGACGAAAACCCGGTATTTGCCGGCGGACGAATGAGGAGAAACCAGTTTGACATTGAATGCGGTTCCGGTGGCTTCATAATGGGCCGCAAATTTTACCCGTTTTTCCTCCGGATTGATCGCCGGATGCCCATCAACCGGACAAACTGCCACATCGTCGGTATATTGCTTTCCGCAGTATTCGCATCTTTTCATGTCTCCTCACATCGGCCGGTGGGAGGATGGTGAAAAATATCACCCAATGAACGCCGCGTGGACGGCTTTCATCGCCGCTTCGCCCCGGGCCAGGTCAATCACGACGGAAATTTTGATTTCGCTCGTTGAAATCATGTCAATGTTGACGCTTTCCTTCGCCAGCGTTTCAAACAATTTTGCGGCCACGCCGGTGTGACTTCTCATGCCGACGCCGACAATGGACAGCTTCCCGATTTTTTCCCGGGCGATCACGTCGCGGAAACCGAGTTCCTTTTTCAAGCCGTCAATGACCTTTTGCGCCTTAAGCAAATCCGGCTTGTCGGTGGTGAATGACAGGTCCGTTGCCGGCACTCCGCTGCCGTGGCTGATGTTTTGGACGATCATGTCCACGTTCACAGTGGCATCGCCAAGCGCCTTGAAGATGCGCGCGGCCACGCCGGGTTTGTCGGGCACGCCGACGAGCGTGATTTTGGCCTGGTTCTTGTCGAGCGAAACGCCGCGCACGACTACGTCTTCCATGCTTTTGGTTTCTTCTTTCACAATGGTTCCGGGGTTGTCATTCAAGCTGGAGCGGACTTCGAAAACGACTTCAAACTTTTTCGCAAATTCCACCGAGCGGCTCTGCATCACCTTCGCGCCGAGGCTGGCCAGTTCGAGCATTTCATCGTAGGAAATTTCCGAAAGTTTCTTCGCGTCCGGCACAATGCGCGGGTCGGCGGTATAGACGCCGTCCACGTCGGTATAAATCTGGCAAAGATCGGCTTTGAGGGCCGCGGCCAGCGCGATGGCCGTCAAATCCGAACCGCCGCGGCCGAGCGTCGTAATCTGGCCTTCGGGAGTTTCGCCCTGGAAACCGGCGACGATGACCACATTGCCCTGTTTCAAAAGCTCGCGGACTTTTTTTGGCGAGATGTTGTGGATCTTCGCCTTGGTATGGACGACGTCGGTGACGATGCCGGCCTGCGCGCCCGTGAGCGAGGCGGCGGGAACATTCAACGCGTGCAGGGCGATGGCGGTCAGAGCGATGGTTTGTTGTTC
>Ga0265338_10005837_pt1 | contig 15889 bp, 10 predicted proteins | sample 42126metaG_FD_193579 | JGI IMG/M metagenome (GOLD analysis project Ga0265338, IMG submission 193579) | Rhizosphere microbial communities from Carex aquatilis grown in University of Washington, Seatle, WA, United States - 4-21-26 metaG | ecosystem: Host-associated > Plants > Roots > Rhizosphere... | reverse complement strand
ATGGCGGGCACGTGTACATGAGCGGCCCGCCGCTGCACGTGATCGCCACCGCGCTCGCGAGCCGGTTCGCCGAGGCGACCGGCGGCCGCTACCCGCTCTCGTTCAGCGCCGGCATCGACGCGGACAACGCCGCCGACGCGGTCGCGGCCGGCTTCGCGCCGGTCACCACCTGCACGGACCTGCTTCGCCCGACCGGATACCGGCGGCTGCCGCGGTACTTGAAGGCGATCGAGGCGGACATGGAGCGCGTGGGCGCGCACGACCTGGCGGGCTACACGCGCGCGCGCGCCGGCCTCGGCCCCGACGCCCCGCTCGGCTCCGCCACGCGTGCGAACCTGGCCGCGCTCGCCGCGCGCGCCGCGGCCGATCCGCGCTACGCGCACGCCGCGGCGGCGCCGGCGCCCGCACGGGGCCCGCTGCCCGCGCTCGACTGCGAGTCGTGCAACAACTGCGCGCTCGTTTGCCCGAACGCGGCGTTTTTCTCGGTGGCAACGCCTCCGGCGCTGCTGGCCTCTGGAGCGGCGAAGGCCGAGAAGCAGTGGATCGTCTACGCCGGCGCGTGCAACGCGTGCGGCAACTGCGACACGCACTGCCCGCAGGAGGGCGGCCCGTGGCGCACCAAGCCGCGTTACGAGCCGGCGACCGGGACACTCGAGGCCGAGGGCGTGGACGCGGACGTCCGGTCGGCGTTGTTGGAGGCGGCGCGCCGCGTGCCGGGCTGGATCGATCCCGCACCGCAGGTGTCGGCCCGCTGAGCGGGACCGCCGCGCGGTCACCCTGCGCGGCGGAACGAACGAAAGCATCCGCGGCGCCCCGCGCGCCGCTGTCGGAAGGATTGGCCATGATCGAGGTATTCCACCGCCCGGCGAGCCTGCGCGAAGCGCTGGCGCTGAAGCGGAAAGCCCGCGCCGCCGCGTACCTGGCCGGCGGCACCTACGTGAACTCGGGCGACTTCGAGTTCGCGCCCTCCACCGTGATCGCGCTCGAAGGCCTCGGGCTCGACCGCGTCGAGACGCGGGCCGGCACGATCGTGCTGGGCGCCTGCGTCACGCTGCAGCAGCTCATCGACGACCGCCGCGTGCCCGCGGGCCTGCGCGCCGCCGCGTCGCAGGTCGTGCCGCGCAACGTCCGCAACGCCGCCACGATCGGCGGCCACCTGGCCGCGGGCCTCCCGCAGAGCGACCTGGTACCCATGCTCGCGGCCCTTGAGGCCACGGTGGCGATCTCCGGCTCGGCCGCGGCGCGTTCGGCCGGCGCAGCCCAATACGCCGCTCGCCCGGCCGCCGGTCTCGTCACGCGCGTCGAGATCCCGCGTCCCGCCGCGTCGCGGCGGTTCGCCTGCCGCAACCTGCGCGAGTCCGCCAACGCGCGCTCCGTGGTGAGTGTCGCGGTGTCATTCGGGCTCGAGCGCGGGATCGTGCGCGCGCCCGTCCTCGCGATCTCGGGCCTCGGCCGCGCCACCGTCCGCATCGCGGCGGTCGAGCGCTGGCTCGACGGCAAGCCCCTCCCGGACCTGGACACGATCCAGCAGCGCGTCTGCGCCGCCGTGCGCCCGGCCGAGTCGCCGGTCGCGAGCGTGGCGCTGCGCCGGCACGAGGCGGGCAGCCTCGTCGCGCTCGGCCTGCACGAAGCCGCCGCGAAGGGAGGCCGGTCGTGAAGATCGCGTTCACGCTCAACGGCCTTCGCCGCGAGCTCGACGTCCCGCCCGGCACCAGCGTGCGCGACCTGCTGCGCCGCGAGAACGTGCTGTCCGTGCGCAACGGCTGCGACGGCCACGGCCACTGCGGCGCGTGCACGATCGTCCTCGACGGGCGCACCGTGAGCTCGTGCCTGCTGGTCGCGGCGCAGATCGACGGCAAGACGATCCACACGGCAGAGGGCATGGCGAAGCACCGCGCGCTGTCGGCGATCCAGTCCGCGTTCGTGGACGCCGGCGTGGTGCAGTGCGGCTACTGCACGCCCGCGCTCATGCTGGCCGCCCGCGAGCTGCTCGAGCGCACCACGTCCCCCACGCGCGCCCAGGTGCAGGACGCGTTCTCGAGCGTGTTCTGCCGCTGCACGGGCTACGAGCAGATGTTCGCGGCCGTTGCGCTCGCGGCCCGGCGCCTGCTCGACCCCGCCGAGCCCGCGGTCAAGGGCCAGGAGTTCCGCGACGACCTGCGCCTCGTCGGCAAGGCCGCGCGCAAGGTGGACGGCCCGCGCCTCGCGCGGGCCGAGAAGTCGTACGTCGAGGACATGATCGTTCCCGGCACGTGCCACTTGAAGGTCCTGCCCTCGCCGCACGCGCACGCGTACATCACCCGCATCGACACGCGCCGCGCCGAGGCGCTGCCCGGCGTCGTGACGGTCATCACGCACGAGAACTGCCCCGACATCTACTACAACCAGGCCGGGCAGGGCTTCCCCGAGCCCTCGCCGTACGACCGCAAGATGTTCGGCCGGAAGATGCTGCACGTGGGCGACCGCGTCGCGGCCGTGGTCGCCGAGACGCCGGAGATCGCCGACGAGGCGCTGCGCCGGATCGTGGTCGAGTACGAAGTGCTCGAGCCCGTGCTCAGCATCGACGCCGCTCGCGCGCCGGGAGCGCCGGTGCTGCACAACGGCATCGTCGAGTTCATGGTCGGGGCGCCCGACGACCTCGACAACTCCAAGGCCGACCCGCGCGACGGCCGCGTGATCTACCCGTTCCCGATCCACGCCGACCCGCGGCGCAACCTCGCCGCGAGCGTCTCGGGCGGCATCGGGGACGTCGCGGTGGGCCTCGCCGAGGCCGACGTCACCTTGGAGCGCACGTACGAGACCGCGCAGGTGCAGTGCACGCCGCTCGAACCCCACGTCGTGTTCACGCGCATGGAGGGCGACCGGCTGGTGATCCACGGCGCCACGCAGGTCCCGTGGCACGTCCGCCGCATCGTGGCGCGGCTGCTCGGCACCACCGAGAACAAGGTGCGCGTGATCAAGGAGCGCATCGGCGGCGGCTTCGGCGCCAAGCAGGACATCGTGCTCGAAGAGGTCGCGGCGTACGCGACGTGGATCACCGGACGCCCGGTGCTCTACCGCTACACGCGCGAGGAGGAGTTCATCGCCTCGCGCACGCGCCACCCGATGCGGATCAAGGTGACACTGGGCGCCAAACGCGACGGCCGGCTCACCGCGATGAAGATGGAGGTCGAGGCGAACACGGGCCCGTACGGCGCGCACTGCCTGACCGTTCCCATGAACGCGTGCTCCAAGAGCCTGCCGCTGCTGCTCTGCGACCACGTGCGCTTCGAGGTCACGAGCTGGTACTCCAACATCCCGCCGTGCGGCGCCTACCAGGGCTACGGCGCGCCGCAGGGATCGTACGCCGTGCAGACCGCGTGCGGCGAGCTGGCGGAGATGCTCGGCATGGACCCGCTCGCGTTCCTCGAGAAGAACCGCGTGCGCGAGGGCATGACGCTGGAGATCCTGAAGGTCCTCGGCGAGGGCCGCGACAGCACCGCGCAGACCGTGGTGACGTGCGGACTCGGGCCGGCCATCGCGCAGGGCTCGGCCAGCATGGAGTGGGGCCGCAAGCCGGAGAGCGGCGACCCCGATGTCCGGATCGGCAACGGCGTGGCGATCATCCAGCAGGCCTCGGGCCTGCCGGGCATCGACTCGTCCAACGCGACCGTGAACCTGATCAACGACGGCACGTTCGTGCTGCTCTCGGGCGGCACCGACCTCGGCACCGGGCTCGACACGCTGATCGCCAAGCTGGTGGCCGAGCGGCTCTGCACCGACATCGCGGACATCTCGCTGATCGTCGCCGACACGGACGTGACGCCCTACGACGACGGCGCCTACGCCTCGAGCGGCACGTACTTCACCGGCAACGCGGCCCTCCGGGCCGCGACGGCCATGCGCGAGCAGCTGCTCGCGATCGCCTCGAAGATGCTCGGCGAACCGGTCGAGGACCTCGCGCTCGCGCACCGCTGCACGGTGCAGGGGCGCAAGGGTTCGGTGAGCTTCGCCGAGATCTCGCGCTTCAGCGTCTCCGGGACCGGCACCGGGCAGGTGTCCGCCTCGGCGTGCTTCACCACCGACCAGGCGGCGTTCCCGTACGGCGCCCACTTCTGCCAGGCGGCCGTGAACACGCGCACCGGCGAGGTGCGGCTCAAGCGCTACCACGCGCTGCAGGACTGCGGCACTCCGATCAACCCCGAGCTCGCGCTGGGGCAGATCTTCGGCGGCTCGCTCAAGACCATCGGCCACTCGCTCTACGAGGAAGTGAAGCTCGACGCGAAGGGCCGCTGCGTGAACGCCACGCTGCGCGACTACAAGGTGCCCATGATCATGGACCTGCCCGAGGACTTCCGGGCGGTGCTGATCGAGACCAACGACCCCAACGGCCCGTTCGGCGGCAAGTCCGTTTCCGAGATCGCCTGCAACGGCGCCGCCCCCGCGATCGCCGCCGCGATCCACGACGCCACGGGCGTCTGGATCCGCAGCTGGCCGTTCACACCCGAGAAGATCCTGCGCGCCCTGGGCCGGATCGAGGAAGGAGCCGCGCGATGAGCACGCCCACCTGGACCCTCTGCCGCGCCGAGTTCGTGCTGCCGCTGGCGGCGCCCGACCGTTCGGCGCGCATCCACGACGGCTACGTGCTGGCCGGGGACGAGACGATCCGCGAGGTCGGCGCGTGGACGCCCGACACCGCGCGGCGGCTGCGGGAGGCGCACGGCCCGTCGCTGCGCGTGCTGGGCGCGCCGGCCGGCAGCGCCGACGTGCCGAAGCTGCGCCGCGTGCTGATGCCGGCGTTCGTCAAGGCGCACGGCCACGACCACGAGCAGCCGCTCATCGGCATCGCCAAGGACGAGCCGCTCACCGACTGGCTCGACCACGCGGTCAACCCGTTCACGCGCTTCATGAACACGCAGCGCGAGGCGCTGACCGCGGCGCTGGGCACGCCGCCGCACTTGGTCACCTACCGGCTGGCGCGCGTGTGCGACCTGCACTACGGCATCACCTCGTGCATGGTGCACCACTGCAACTTCAACAAGTACCACGTGCGCGAGCTGGCCGAGGTCAACGAGGTCGCCGGCACCACGATGATCGTGGCCATCGGCAGCCAGGACCGCCACTACACGCCCGACGCGCTCGACCGCCCCGAGCAGGCGCTGGCGCGGCTCGACGACGCGCTCACGATCCCGGGCCTCGCGCACACGAGCTTCTGCCCCGGGCCTGACCAGTTCTTCTCGAACAGCCGCGCGATGCTGGTGCCGCTCAAGAAGTGGGCGCGGGACCACGGCACGCTGTTCCACATCCACAGCGCCGAGGAGCCCCGGACCACGAAGTGGTTCACCGAGGCGATCGAGCCCGGCCAGACCGAGGTGGAGTTCGCCGAGTCGATCGGCATCCTCGATCCCGAGACCGTGCTCGCGCACCAGGTGAACTGCGGCCCGCGCGACGTCGCGATCCTCGCGCGCACCGGGGCCAAGGTGGTGCACAACCCGCTCGCGAACACGATTCTCGGCTCCGGCATGCCGCCGATCATGGACATGCTCGCCGCCGGCGTGCCGGTGGCGATCTCGACGGACGGCTCGGGCTCGGCGGACAACCAGAACATCCTCGCGGCTGCGCGGCTCGCGTCGCAGTACCAGAAGGCGCTGCACCAGGACGCCCGCCTGCTCCGCTCGCAGCAGCTGCTCGAGATGATCACGAGCGTCGCCGCGGGCTACCTGCACATGAACCAGGGCGAGCTCGCCCCGGGCCGGCAGGCGGACTGGATCCTGCTCGACCTCGACCGGCCCAACATGGTGCCCACGCGCCTCGACAACGTGATGGAGAACCTGATCTGGGCGGCGGACGGCAGCGAGGTGGACACCGTCGTGGCGCGCGGCCGCGTGCTCAAGGAGTCGGGCCGCGTCCTGCCCTTCGCGGACGGTTCGACGCCCGAGCGCGTCATGTCCGACGCGCAGAGGCTCTCCGAGATGTTCGCCGACTACATGAAGACCGCGCCCGAGCTGACGGGCACGGGCGCGCACCGCTGACCCCGTGAAGGTCGTCGCCATCCTGCTCGCCGCCGGTTCCTCGCGGCGCTTCGGGGGCGACAAGCTGCGCGCGCCGTACCGGGGCAAGCCGCTGGTCGAGCACGCGCTCGGCGCGCTCGCGGGCTGCCCCGGGGTCGCCGAGACGCTGCTCGTGGTGCGGCCCGACACGCCGCCGGCGTCGGCACGGCCCGGCGTGCGGCTCGTGCCGAACCCGGCGTACGCCGAGGGCATGGGCACCTCGCTCCGCACGGGCGTCGCCGCGGCCCCGGAGGACGCCGACGCCTACCTCGTCGCGCTCGCCGACATGCCGGGCACGAGCCCGTCGCTCGTCGCGACGCTGCTGGCGCGCTGGGCCGCCGCGCGCGAACGCATCGTGGTCCCGGTGCACCACGGCCACCGCGGGCACCCGGTCATCTTCCCGGCGCGCTTTCGCGCTGCGCTACTGTCGCTCTCCGGAGACGTCGGCGCCCGCGGCATCCTGGCCGCGCACGCCGCCGACGTGGAGGAGGTGCCGGTGGACGACCCGGCGGTGCTCTTCGACGTCGACCTGCCGCACGACCTGCCGTGGCCCGGCAGCGGCCGGCTCGCGAGCCGCGAGCGCGTGCTGGTGAAGGGCGCCGGCGAGCAGGCCTCGGCCGTCGGGCACCGGCTGTTCCGCGCGGGCTACCGCGTGGTGATGACCGACCTCGCGCGGCCGACGCTCATCCGCCGCACGGTCTCGTTCGGCTCCGCCATGTACGAGGGCGCGATCGAGATCGAAGGCGTTCCGGGACGGCTGCACGCGCTCGCGGACGTGCCGATGCCGGCGAGCGGCGACTGGGACCACGTCGTCGTGTGCGTGGACCCGGAAGCGCGGCTCGTCGCGCGCTGGCGGCCGGACGTGGTCGTGGACGCGCGGATCCTGAAGCGCAACCTCGACAACTCGCCTGCCGACGCCGGGCTCGTGATCGGGCTCGGTCCCGGCTTCGAGGCCGGGCGCCACGTGCACTACGTGGTCGAGACGAACCGCGGCCACGACCTCGGGCGCATCATCGCGCACGGCGCCTCGCAGTCCGACACGGGCGAGCCGGGCGGCATCGGCGGCTACACGCACGAGCGGCTGCTGCGCGCGCCCGCCGACGGCGTGTTTGAGACCACGCGTGCGATCGGCGAGACGCTCCTGTCCGGCGACGTGGTCGCGATGGTCGCGGGGCGGCCGGTGCGCGCGGGCGTGGGCGGGACGCTGCGCGGGCTCTTGTGGCCGGGCCTTCCGGTCACCGCCGGCATGAAGGTCGGCGACGTGGACCCGCGCGGCGATGTGCGCATGTGCCGCACGATCTCGGACAAGGCGCGCGCGATCAGCGGCAGCGTGCTCGAGATCGTCGACGCGCACGCCGCGAGGGCCTGACGTGGACGCGCTCGCGGCCTTCGGACTGCCCGGCCCCGCGTGCGTGCACGCGATCGGCGCGGGCGGCAAGACCACGCTGCTGCTCGCGCTCGCGGACGCGGCTCGCGCCGCGGGCCGCAGCGCGATCGTCACCACGACGACGCGCATGGGCGCTGCGGAGGCCGGGCCCGCGGCCGAGGTGGTCATCGCCGGCGCCGCGCCCGGCGCCGGCCACGACGCGCTGCGCGCCGCGCTCGCGCGGTCGGTCCGCGTCGTGTTCGGCGCGTCGGTGGACAGCGTGCACGGCAAGCTGGTGGGGCTCCCGCCCGGGGCCGTCGACGCACTCGCGGCGGCACGGCTCGCGGACCTGCTGCTCGTCGAGGCCGACGGCTCCGCGAAGCGTCCGCTCAAGGCACACGCCGCGCACGAGCCGGTGATCGCGCCGTCGGCGGACCTGGTGATCGCGGTGGTGGGCGCGGCCGCCGTGGGCGCGCACGCGAACGACGCGCACGTCCACCGTTCGGGGTTGCTTCGCGGGCGGCTCGGGATCGCGCACACGCACGTGATCTCGCCCGCCGACGTCGCGCGCATCGTGTTTCACGAGGAGGGCTGGCTCGCGCGGGTGTCCGCCGGCCTCGCCGTGGCCGTGTTCGTGAGCCACGACTCGAGCCCGGCGCGGATCGCCGGCGCGGATGCGATCGCCGCGGCGCTGCACACCGCCGACACGCGCGGCCGGATCGCTCGCATCGTCACCGGCGACGCGCGCGTGCCCGCGTTCACGCAGGCCGGGGGGCCCGCGCCGGCGCCGTGACCCGGTCCGGGCCCGGAGCATCCGGGCCCGGCGGAGTGTCGATCCGACGCGGTCCGCTCACCGGCCGCTACGATGCGGCCGGGTGGGGCGCATCCTCCGTGAAGATCGCGTATCCCGACTCGCCTCCGATGAGGTCGACCAGCGCGTGCAGCACCATCCCCGGGATGACCGTGCCCGTGGCGATCGCGAGGACGGTGAACACCGCGCCGAGCGCCCCGGCGCGGATCGCGCCGCTGCGGCCCTGGTAGGCATGCGCGAACCCGAAGGCGACCGTGCTCACGAGCGCCGCGCCCCAGAGTCCCAGCCAGGGCCGGAAGATCCACAGCAGGAACCCGCGGTAGATGAACTCCTCGCACACGCCCGCCGTGAGGGCGAGCGGGACGAACCACGCGCGCTCGAGCCGGTTGTGCGGAATGAGGGCCGACACGCCGGCCTCGCGAACGCGGACCCGGTCACGCTTCGCCGGATCGAGGCGGCGGATGGCCTTCAGCTGCGCCCGGAAGAGCAGCAACAGCGCGGCGGACAGTGACACCGTGAGGGCGAGGCGCCAGCCGGCCGGTGGAAGCAGGCCGAGCAGGTGCCACGGGCGTGCAGCCATGGCCCACGCGATCGCGATCACGATCGTCATGGTCCACTCGAGCGCGAGCACCTGGCGGTAGACCGTAAGGCGCGCGTTGGGCCGGCCCGAGGCGATCAGCTTCAGCGTGCGCGGCCAGCCGCTGAAGTAGTCCCAGATCGGATACACGACCACGATGAGCCCTGCGATGATGAGATCCAGCGTTCCCGGCATGCGCCCTCCCGTGTCGAAGCCCCGTCCTCTCGTTGACGACCCGGTCACGATAGAGGAAGCGAGTCGCGGGCCCCACGCGCCGTCGGCCGGTGGCGGCGGCGCGTCGGCGAACGGACGCTGCGGCCGCCCGGCGATGCCGCGGCGTGTGAGGAGCTGCCCGGCAAACGAGGCAGCGGCGGCGCGCGGCGCGCCCAGTCTTGCCAGCGGCCGGAGAGTCCCCATAAGCGCGGGATGGAACCACTCGGCGAATGAGGCGTGGCGGGCCCCTGGAAGCTCGGGGTGCACTGCCGATCGAGTTGCCCAGCTTCCGAGGCCCGCCCCCAAGCACAGCCCGAGCGGGCGACGAGGTCAGCGAATGATAGAGTTCGACCCAATTGGGGTCAGTCGGTCTGCCGTCGCAAGGAGTTGCGCAATCGGACCGCGACCGGCGGCGGGAATCACCGAGTGATAGCTTCTGGTAAGAACTCTATCATTCGGGCGGATGCGGTCAATTCAGGTTGTCCACAGGGAAGTCCGTCAGGGAGGATCGCCATCGTGGCCGCAAGCAGGATGCGCGGGCTGGTTGTCCTGGCCCCGCTGCTCGTCCGGTGCGTATTTGGATTGCTGGCAGATCCGTCGGCAGTTCAGGCGACGACTCCGAGATGGTGTGACCACCCAGAAAGGCCAGCCGTTCCGGACCCGGTCCACGTCGCCGACTCCGCGGTTGGGATCGCGGTCGCGCGCTGCATACGCGCTCCACACGTACTCCCCGCTCGGTTCAGGCTCGAGCGCCTCCTCGCGGGCAGCCTTCCTGACAGTTTCACAGTAAGGGGCCCCGGATGGTACGAAGCCGGCGAGCGTTGCGTGCTCATTCTGGCCAAGCCGCCCGCCTGCCTGCAATCAGCCGCTGTGCGGTACCGCAGATTCGTCGAAGACTTCGACGCCATTAACGTGCCGCAAGTCACGGGTGAATTCCCGGGCAGCCCGCCGCTGGGCGAGGAAGCACTGAACGCAGCTGCGCGGGCAGCCGCCGGACTGTGGTGTGCCAGCACTCTGAGCAAGCGCGAGTTGCAGGAGCGTATGAGGTCTTGGGTGCTACCGCACGACGATTGCTACGGCCCGTCACCCGCGACGGAGGCGCTGCTACGGCACCCCGAACTCCGTGACCCTATGGTTGAAGACACCCTTCTTCGCTGGGTCCGAAGGTCCGACTACTCCTTCAACCGCGAACGGGCGGCAGGCGCGCTCGGGCTCCGTCCCGATTCCGCAACGCGTGCGACGGCGAAAGTGCTTGCGCGCGGAACTGGGAACCCCACGCTGCCTAGCAGCCCTTGGGAAGGAGACGCAGCCGATCGCTACATCGCTGTGCTCCTGGCCGCAAACGACACGCTGGCGGAAACACGAAACTGGTTGACCTCGGTGATCCGTGACCCCAACGACCTCGTGGCTGAGACTGCGATTCGCGCGCTTCAGCCGGCCACCCGTCCTGACGAACGCCGAGAGCTCATCGCCTTGGCGCTGCAACTTGAGAGTTCGGCGAAGATGCCCGCCGGAAGTGTCTTTGGGGCGGAAGAACCAGACTCCGTGGGGACGGCGAGATTCGATCACGAGAATCTCCGCATCGTCGCCCTTCGACAGTTGGGGGCGGACAGCTCGGCAGTCGTTCGGAAGGCCATCGCCCGGATGTTGCACGAGCAGCCAGACCCATTCGTTCAGAGCGAAGAGGATCCCTTCGGCCTCTACGCCGACACATTGTCTCAGTGCTGGACTGAAACCGAGCTGAGGGAGGCCCTTTCTGACTCCCTGCCGAGAATCCGCGAACTGGCGTGCAGAGAGGCCGGCCGTCGGCGCGACCCGCAGGTCGGGCAGATCCTGCAGGAGGCGCTGCGCCTCAACCGAGTTCCCAATGGGGCACCGCTACAGCCGGATGAGGCGGTGACTTTCCTGCGCACGCTCGGCGCCATTGGGGATTCGGCTTCGCTGCCACTACTGATTCGGGAGGTGGACTTGCCCCACTTTCTGGTGCCCTTCGGCAAGAGCGCGTACTGGGCGTATCAGAGGCGCAACGCGGCCCTTCGAACGCTTGGTGGCTTTAGCGATCCGCGGGCCCTGGCGGTGCTGAGGTGCATCGCAGAGTCCACGCTGACGTGGACCGCGTGCGACCCGAACCAGCGTGCCCTCTTGTGGGACCTCGCCGGCCCCCTTGCCGCCATTGGGCAGCCAAGCGATGTTCGGTTCTTCGAGTTCTGGGCGGAACGCTGCCCTGACAACGTGGCTGATGCGCTGAAAGGGATCGGCATTCTCGCGGGGCCAGGCGCGATGTTCGCCTGGTACGAGAAGATGGTGCGGCGCGATCCTCAAGTGTGGAACTGGGTGAGCTGCTGGACACTGCTGAAGGAAGCCTGCCGGACGCGTTGAGAAGCCGGCACAGCGACCAAGGCACCGAGTCAGCTGAGCTCGCACTGAGTGATAGACTCTTGCATAATCCCTATCACTCAAGCCCCTTGCCTCCGCGAGCCGATGGCCGGCCGACCATTGCAGGGCCGAGCGGCGGATCGGCGTATTCGGCCCTGACAGCTGTACCTACCCGGGCGCGGCCTGGTGACCTGCTCCTGGGGAACGCCGGGTTCCGATTGCGCCCGAGCCGGGCGATTCGTCGTGTCAGGAGCGCGTTTGTCGGTGGCTCCGGCGACCCCTACACTCAACGGGTTCCGGCCGCCCTCCGACCGCTTCCGAACCCCCGAGAGACCCATGCGCTCCCGCCTGCCCGCGCTCATCCTGCTCGCCCTGCTCCTCGCACCCGCGCGGCCCGCGAGCACCGCTCCGCTCGACGGACGCGACGTCCACGACGACATCTTCTACCAGATCATGCCGATCTCGTGGCGCGACTCGGACAACGACGCGCAGCGCTTCGGCGACTTCGGCGGCATGACCGCGAGCCTTCCCTACCTGCGCTCGCTCGGCGTCACCGCGATGTGGATGACACCGGTCTTCACGTCGCCCGCCTACCACGGCTACCAGCACATGCCGCCCAACGTCGTGAACCCGTGGTTCGGCACCGAGTCGCAGCTGCTCTCGTTCGTCGGCACCGCGCACTCGGACAGCGTGAAGGTGTTCCTCGACCTCGTCGCGTACGGCGTCTCGCAGAACAGCACGTACTTCACGAGCTCGTACGGCAACCCGAGTTCGCCCTACGCGAGCTACCTCGGCTACACGAACGCCGGCGACACCGCGTACGACGGCGGCACGTACACGACGTGGAACGGCGGCACGGTCGGCTTCATCAAGTGGAACCTCGCCAACCCCACCGTGACGGGCCTCGAGGACGGCTGGTGCCAGCACTGGCTGGACCCCAACGGCGACGGCAACCCGGCCGACGGCATCGACGGTTTCCGCCTCGACCACGTGGTGGACGACGAGGGCTGGGGCTACACGACCGCCTGGTGGTCGCAATGGAAGACGGCGATGCAGGCCAAGAATCCGAGCGTGTTCACGTTCGCCGAGCAGGGCGACTGGGGCTCGCACGGCACCGAGTTCATGGGCCCGCACGACGCCACGTTCACGATCCCGTTCATGTTCGCGGCGCGCTCCGCGATCGCCTCCGAGACCGCAGCGGGGCTCTACACCGAGATGGCGGCCACGGTGGCCGCGCTGCCCGCGGGCCACACGTACATCGGCATCGTCGGCAACCACGACGTGGACCGGCTGGCCTCGAACACGGGCAACGTGCCCGGCCGCAGCAAGGTCGCGGCCGCGATCCTGATGACGCAGCCGTACCCGCCGTGCATCTACTACGGCGACGAACTGGGCATGCGCGGCACCAAGGGCAACTGGGGCACCGACGCCAATGACATCCCCAACCGCGAGCCGATGAAGTGGAACGCCGTGGCCGGCGCGCCGATGTCGAACTACTACGTGCTCAGCAGCCAGGCTTACTCGGCGCGCTTCGAGCAGGACAACGACGGCCGCTCGGTGCCCGAGGAGACGGGCGTCTCCGGCTCCCTGCTCGAGACCTACCGCTCGCTCATCGCGCTGCGCAAGGCGCACGCGGCGCTGCGCCGCGGCGACTACGGCGCGATCGCGAACTCGAGCCCGGCGGTGTGGTCGTTCTCACGCTACGCGGCCTCGCAGGAGACGCTGCTCGTGGCGATCAACCTCTCCGGCACCGCGGTCACGCCCAACCTCGACCTCTCGTCGTATGCGGTGACCGGCGGCTCCTCGCCCGTGCGCGACGTGATCTCGGGCGCGTCGCTCGCGGCGCTCACCACCACCAACAGCGCGGCGTACGCGGTCACGATCCCCGCCTACGGCTGGCGCGTGCTCTCGGCGCAAGTGACCCCGGGCCCCGGCCCGGCCGCGTCCACGATCGACGGCCGCGCGATCCCCGGCGACTTCGGCCCCTCGGCGCTGGTCGCCACGCAGGCGCTGCCGACCTCGATGGGCGACAACACGGGCGAGCTCGACCAGATGTACCTGAAGCCGCGGACCGACGGCCTCGCGATCGGCATCACCGGCAACGTGCCCACCGACGGCACGGCGCTCGCGATCTTCTTCGACACGGTCGCGGGCGGGCAGGACTCGCTTGCCACGTCGGCGTTCGGCGAGCCGCCCAACGGCGTGCCGGAGATGACGGGGCTCGGCTTCGACACCGGCTTCACACCCGACCGGCTGCTGTGGGCGAACGGCTACGGCGGCACACTTTACGTCGACCTGTTCACGCTCGACACCGCGGGCGGCGGCACGCACCGCTACCTGGGCTCGACGCCGGCCAACTCGGGCCTGTCCGCGCTCTCGGGCGGATCCAACACGTTCGGCACCCAGGCCGCGCTCGACGACAGCAATACCGCCGGCGTCACCGCCGCCTCCGCCGCCGCCGCGGGCACGGCGACGCAGGGCTTCGAGGCGCTGGTGCCGTGGGGCGATCTCGGCCTGCCCGGCTACGGCGCCCCGGTCAAGGTGATGGCCGCCCTCGTCCGTCCCACCGGGGCGTTCGGCAACCAGTTCCTGCCGCCGCTCGCGACCGGCACGCCCGACCTCGGGCTGCCGCCGGTGTCGCTCAAGGCGGTCGCGGGGCTCCAGTACGTGACGCAGGCCACCACGCTCGCGGTGCCGCCGGCCCAGCCCGTGCGCGGCCTGCGCATGGTCGCCGGGCCGAACCCGCTGCGCGACACCACCACGCTGCGCTTCGGGCTCGCGCACGCTTCACGCGTCACGTGCGAGGTGCTCGACGTGGGCGGCCGCCGCGTGCGCACGCTGGGCACGCGGCTTCTCGACGCCGGCGAGCAGTCGGTGCGCTGGGACGGCCGCGACGACGCGGGGCGCGCGGTGGGCGCCGGGCTCTACTTCGTGCGCGTGCGCGGCGAGAACGTGACCGGCGTGGCCCGGCTGGCGGTCGTGCGCTGAGGCACGCGGGAGATCGCGATCGCCGCGGCGGTCGCGATCTCCGTCCACCCCCGGCTCACCGCCCGAGGTCGTAGCAGTCGAGCGTCCAGTCGCAGCCGCGCTTGGGATCGTGCACCACGATCTCGTGCGGGTCGGAGATGGCCTCGTCGTCGAGCACGCCCACGACGTCGAGTCCCGCCTCAATGAGCCGGATGAACACGTGGTCGCCGTGGAACTTCATCTGGCAGTGGTAGCCGCCGAGGTCGTCGTTCACGGCGCGGCCCTCGTACCACCTCTCGTCCACCGACTTGCCGTCGAGCGTGGCGGCGGCGAGCGCCGCCGGCAGCAGCGCGAAGAGCAGGGTGACGAACAGCATCGAACGGCACGCAGCGGACTTCATGTGGGGTCTCCCGAGGACGCGCCCGGGCGCGTGCCACAAGCGTAGCAGACGCTGCGGATGGCGGCGCGGACGGTCGTGCGGTGCCGGCCCGGCCCGCGGTGCGGCGGGCCCGCGCGCCTCACTCGCCCTCAAAGTCCTCCGGGGCGCCGGGGGCGTCGCCGGCGTCGGCCAGGCGCAGGGCGGCCTTGCGGCGCTTGCGGAAGAAGTCGCGCAGCAGCTCGCCGCACTCGCCGGCGAGGATCTCGCGGGTCACCGGCACGCGGTGGTTCAGGCGAGTCTCGCCGATCACGTCGAGCACCGAGCCGCAGGCGCCCGCCTTGGGGTCGGCGGCGCCGTAGACGAGCCGCCCGAGCCGGGCCAGCACGATCGCGCCGGCGCACATCGAGCACGGCTCGAGCGTCACGTACAGCGTGCACTCGTGCAGGCGCCACGAGCCGAGCGCGTTGGACGCCGCGCCGATCGCCAGGACCTCGGCGTGCGCGGTGGCGTCCTGCAGCGACTCGACCTGGTTGTGGCCGCGCCCGATCACGAGCCCATCGTGCACGATCACGCAGCCGACGGGCACCTCGTCGCGGGCGAGCGACTCGCGCGCCTCGCGCAGGGCGGCACGCATGCCGGCCTCGTCGTCGGGAACGATCACGTGCGCCTCAGGCGATGGCCGGGCGCCCGGACGGGTTCCTCGGCGGGACGGGCCGGCGGTCCACACTCACCGGCTTCGACGCACGCCACGGTCGCGTGGTCGCATCTCGAATGGCGGGCCCAGGAGGATTTGAACCCCCAACCTTCTGATCCGTAGTCAGACGCTCTATCCAATTGAGCTATGGGCCCGCTTCGAACTCGAGGCGGTCGCGAACCGCGATGCGGTCCGCAGATGGCGGAGAGGAGAGGATTCGAACCTCCGAACCGGTTTTACCCGATTAACCGCTTAGCAGGCGGCTGCCTTCGGCCACTCGGCCACCTCTCCAACTTCATGTTGCTGGCGGAGGGAGTAGGATTCGAACCCACGGAGCTTTCGCTCAGCGGTTTTCAAGACCGCCGCCTTAAGCCACTCGGCCATCCCTCCGCGAGTCCGCCCCGCAGGGCGGCGAACTATAGACAACCATGCCGGGGCTCTCAAATCCCCGGCCGGAAGCCGGACGGAACGGCCGCG
>Ga0265338_10005836_pt1 | contig 15891 bp, 25 predicted proteins | sample 42126metaG_FD_193579 | JGI IMG/M metagenome (GOLD analysis project Ga0265338, IMG submission 193579) | Rhizosphere microbial communities from Carex aquatilis grown in University of Washington, Seatle, WA, United States - 4-21-26 metaG | ecosystem: Host-associated > Plants > Roots > Rhizosphere... | reverse complement strand
CATCGTCCCGGGAGACGGGCCGACGACCGGCTCCTACCTCGTCCGGCATCCCGGGGTCGAGAAGGTCGCGTTCACCGGCTCGACGAAGACGGGCGGCGAGATCATGCGGCTCTGCTCCGACCCGATCAAGCGGCTGACGCTCGAGCTCGGCGGCAAGAGCCCAAACCTGATCTTCGCCGACGCGAACCTCGACGACGCGATCCCCAGCTCGGTTTGGGCGATCTATTACGCGGCCGGCCAGAGTTGCGAGGCACGCTCGCGCGTGCTCGTCGAGAAGTCCCTCTACGACGAGTTCGTCTCCCGCTTCGCCGAGTACACGAAGCAGCTGCGTGTCGGCGACCCGCTCGACCCGGAGACCCAAGTCGGTTCGCTGATCTCGACGGCGCACCGCGATCGCGTGCACGGCTTCGTCGAGCAGGGCAAGGAGGAGGGCGCGGAGGTCGTCGCCGGCGGGGAGTTCGGGCCGGGGAACGGCGCGTTCTATCTCCCGACCGTGCTGGCGGGCGTCGACAACGCGATGACCGTCGCGCAGGAGGAGATCTTCGGCCCCGTCGTGACGGTGATCCCGTTCGAGGACGAGGCGGACGCGATCCGGATCGCGAACGACGTCCGCTACGGGCTGTTCGCGACCGTCTGGACGGGCGACCCGGCGCGCGGGCACCGCGTCGCGAAGGCGATCAAGTCCGGGATGGTCGGGATCAACATGCCGTACACCGCGTTCCCGGGCATTCCGTTCGGCGGCTACAAGCAGTCCGGTTTCGGCCGCGAGCTCTCGATCGACGCGCTCGAGCTCTACCTCGAGACGAAGGGCGTCGTCGTCTCGACCGGCACGCGGCCTGCGAACCCGTTCGGGCTCTAGTGCCCCGCGCGACGCGTCCGACCTTCGGCGGTGGATACGGCGTCCCCGAGGACGACGACGGGATGCTGCCGTGGAGCTGGGCGGCGGAGCGGCTCGCGCAGGCGCACAACTACTGGGTCGCGACGAGCGGCCCGCACGCGTCGCCGGTCTGGGCGCTCTGGCGCGACGGCGCGATCGTCTTCAGCGCCGGTCTCACCTCGCGCAAGGCGCGCGAGCTCGCGCGGGATCCACGGATCGTCCTGCACCTCGAGAGCGGGGACGAGGTCGTGATCGTGGAAGGCCGGGCGGAGTCCATCTCCGCAGACCAGGCGATCCTCGACGAGTACGAGCGGAAGTACGCGTTCCGTCCCGAACCGGGCGAGGGCTGGTACCGGGTCGCCCCGCGCCGCGTTCTGGCCTGGACGGAAGCCGGTTACCCGCGCGACGCGACGCGCTTCGACTTCTAGCCGGCTACTTGCGGAGCGAGAGCGCCGCGCCGGCCGCCAGCAGGACGATTCCCAGGAGTCGCGGCCAGTGCAGGGGGATCCGGTCGCTCCGGAACAGGCCCCAGCCGTCGATCGCCGCGCCCATCACCAACTGGCCCGCGATCAGGATCCCGACCGTCGCGGCGATGCCGATGCGCGGGCCGGCGTAGGTGACGGTGAAGACGATCAGCAGTCCCATCACGCCGCCGAGCAGCATCCACCAGGGCTGGCGGAACGCCTGCTCGAAGGCGCCGAGTGAGCGGTGTACCACGAGCAGCGCGAGCACTGCGAGCACCGCTGTCACTGTCGCCGAGAAGCCGAGCGCCTCGAGCACGCCGATGCGTTCGCCGAGTCGCGACATCAGGGCGACCTGGATCGAGCCCGCCAGGCCGGCCGCCACCGCGAGAGTCGTCGCCAACGCGCCCCCGGACACGGCGCAACCATAGTCGGCGCGTGATTGGAGGGGACCGGCCAGCTCTGCCGGTGTCGCTACCCGCGGAGCAGCGGGAGTCCCAGCACGGCTTCAAGCTGGTCGCCGCGACCGACGAGCTCCGAGATCCGCGTGACGGCCCGCTTCGCCATGCCCTTCGCGCCCGTCGATGGTGGCTCGTGCACCCGCACCGTCGCTGTCCAAAGCAGACGCAGCCCGCATCGTTCGACTGTGGTGGCGAGCGTCGCGGGAGTGAAGTGCCAGACGTGTTGCGAAGGCGACCAGCCCATCCACCGCTCACCCATCACCCGCGGCAGCAGGCCGAGGTAGTAGGGGACGAAGACGAAAACGCGGCCGTCCGGCGCGAGGGCCCGTCGCACGTCGATGAGGAAGCCGTCCAGGTCGTGTATGTGCTCGAGCACGTGGTTGAGGACGACCGCGTCGAACTCGCCCTCGATGTCGGACGCTGTCCCGACGCGCACGTTTCGGCCCAGCTTCTGGCCGCCTGCAACTGACACGCGGTCGATGTCGAGCCCCTCTGCGTGGAAGCCGGTCTCCTCCGCAGCGACGACGAGATTGCCGACATGACAGCCGAGGTCGAGAAGGCGCAGCCCGTCGCCGCGGTCGGTTCCGGTCAGCTCGCGAGCGACCGCGCGTGCGATGCCGCCGCTCCATGCGTCGGAGGTGGCGCCGGTGAAGTGGCCCTGCTCTGTCCGCGTGGTGTAACCGTCGTCATATTGACCAGGATCGGGCGAGGGCACCGTGCGGGCGAGCCCGCAGCGCGCGCAGCGGACGACCGCGAACGGAAAGTCGTGGAGGCCGAGGCGGTTGAAGCGGCCGCGTAGCACGAGCTCGTGCTCTCGCGCACCACACGCACACGCCCAGGCCTCCACGCCAGTCTCAACCGGCGGACTCGTCGGTCTGCCAGATCCCGAAGGGGTTGCCCTCGGTGTCCTTGCAGACGGCGAACCAGCCCATCCCCGGGACGGGCTGCTTGTCGGGAGCCTCGCCGCCGTGCTCCCGCACCTTCGCGAGCGAGGCGTCGATGTCGTCGCTGTCGAAGTAGATGGTCGGCGCTCCCGGTTCGCCTGGCAGCAATGCGCCGCCCTGGCCCTCGCCGGTCTGGAACATCCGGTAGTCGTACTCCGGCATCATCGACGGCCCGATCTGCCAGCCGAACACTCCGCTCCAGAAATCCTGCGCGCGCTCCATGTCGGACGCCGCGATCTCCACGTGCACCAGCTGTCCTCCCACTGCTCCTCCTCTCGCTCCGAACCCGGATAGGCTCCTTCGGCCAGCGAGCCAGGAGAGACTCTATGCACCGGATCATCGTCCTCTACGAGCAGGCCCCCGACGCGGCGCAGTACGCGGAGCACGTCGAACTTTGCGCACAGGCGCCGAACAGCGTCTTCCGCCACGGCCCGATCACCGGCGGCCCGATGGGCGAGCCGAAGCACGCGTTCTACGCCGAGTGGGAGTTCGCCGACAAGCAAGCGTTCGACGAGTTCGTGGGCAGCGACCTCTTCCGCGAAGCGGGCAAGGACGCGTTCAAACGCGGCTTCCCGGCGCCGCAGGTCTCGTTCGCCGAGCTCTCCTAGAACTTCGGCTCGCGCTTCTCGCGGACTGCTGCGACGCCTTCCGCGAGGTCGGGGCCGGTCATGTCGAGGAACTCGAGCGCGAGTGAGGCGTCGAACGCCGGGCCGGCGGCGCGCAGCCAGTTGTTGAGCGCGAGCTTCGTGTGCTGGATCGCGGCCTGGGAGCCTGCAGCGAGTCGCCGCGCGATCTCGAGCGAGCGCTGCTCCAGCTCCTCGACCGGGACGCAGAGCGAGACGAGGCCGATCCGCTCGGCCTCCACGCCGTACACGGGCTCGCAGAGGAGCAGGTGGTACTTCGCCTTCGCGAGCCCGCAGAGCAGCGGCCAGACGAGCACCGAGTGGTCGCCAGCCGCGACGCCGAGCCGCGTGTGCCCGTCGACGATCCGCGCCGTCGGGCTGGCGATCGAGATGTCCGCCAGGAGCGCGACCGCGAGGCCGGCGCCGACCGCGTGGCCTTCGATCGCGGCGACGATCGGCTTGCGGCAGTTGACGACGTTGTAGACGAGGTCGCGCGCCTCGTGGAAGACGCGCAGCCGTGTCTCCCAGTCGCGGGCGATGTCCTCGACGAGCTCGAGGTCGCCGCCGGAGGAGAAGTTCCCGTCCGAGCCGCGGACGAGCACGACGCGCGTCTCCGGGTCGCGATCGATCGTCTTCCAGACCTCGGCGAGCTGTCCGTGCGCCTCGTGGCCGACCGCGTTGAGCTTGCCCGGGTTGCGGAGCGTGAGCCGCAGGATCCCTTCCTCGGGACGGTCGAACTCCAGGCTCGTAAACTCGTCGTACATATGCTCGTTGAACACCGTGGCTGAGCCTATCGTCCTCACGGAACGCGACGGCCGCGTCGGCGTCGTCCTGATGAACCGCCCGCAGGCGCTGAACGCGCTCTCCGGCGAACTGATGGAGGGGATCGTCGGTGCGCTGACCGAGTTCGACGGCGACGACGAGATCCGCGCGATCGTCCTCGGCGGGAACGAGCGCGCGTTCGCCGCGGGCGCCGACATCGCGGAGCTCGCGGCCGGCACGCCGATCTCGATGTACCAGGCCGCGCGGCTCGACCAGTGGGACTCGATCCGCAAGATCCGGACGCCGCTCGTCGCGGCGGTCTCCGGCTTCTGCCTCGGCGGCGGCTGCGAGCTGGCGATGGTCTGCGACCTGATCGTCGCCTCGGAGACGGCGAAGTTCGGCCAGCCGGAGATCAACCTCGGCGTCCTTCCCGGCGCGGGCGGCACGCAGCGCCTGACGCGCGCGGTCGGCAAGGCGGTCGCGATGGACATGATCCTCACCGGCCGGATGCTCTCGGCGCAGGAGGCGCTCTCCTTCGGACTCGTCGCGCGCGTCGTCGCGAAGGAGGCGTGGCTCGACGAGGCGAAGCGTGTCGCGGCCGAGATCGCGGCGAAGGGACCGATCGCGCTGCGGCTCGCCGCGGAAGCGGTCGACCAGGCGTTCGAATCGTCGCTCTCGGTCGGCGTCGAGTACGAGCGGCGGCTCTTCTACCTGGCGCGCGCGTCCGAGGACGCCGGCGAGGGGCTGAACGCATTCCTCGAGAAGCGGCCGCCGGACTTCACGGGGAAGTAGCGCTCCGCGGAATCCCCGATGGGACGTGACCGCGGCGCCGCGATGTTCGTCGCGTCCCCAAGGAGGTCACCGTGGAGAAGAAGGCACCCGGAGTCTGTGTGCGCTGCATGAAGTTCGCGCCGCTGCTCCTGCTCGTCCCCGTGATTCGCAAGCTCCGGGCCAGGAAGCAGCCGGAGCCGGCGAAGCGCCACCTGCTCTTCGGGCACTGAGCGCCGCGGTAGGCTCCGCGCATGGCCGAGGTCGAGCTCTCCCGCCAGGGCGCGGTCCTGACGATCACGCTCAATCGCCCGGACAAGCTGAACGCGTTCAATCGCGCGCTGCACAAGGGGCTCGCGGGCGCACTCAAGGAGGCGCGCGACGCCGAGGTGCGCGCGGTCGTGATCACCGGCGCGGGCCGCGGCTTCTGCGCGGGCCAGGACCTGACGGAGTTCAACGAGATGCCGGACGTCGGCACCGGCCTTCGCGAGACGTACCACCCGAACATCCTCGCCATCCGCGCGCTCGAGAAGCCGGTGCTCGCAGCGGTGAACGGCGTCTGCGCCGGCGCCGGTCTCTCGCTCGCGGTCGCCTGCGACATCCGCATCGCCTCCGACGCGGCGAGCTTCGTCCCGGGCTTCGTCGGGATCGGGCTCGTCCCCGACTCCGGCGGGACGTACTTCGTCCATCGCCTGCTCGGCGCGTCGCGGGCCTTCGAGTGGATGAGCTCGAACCGGAAGCTGACCGCAGTGGAGGCGCACGCCTGGGGGCTCTGCTCCGAGGTCGTCGGCGCTGACGCGTTCCTGGCGCGCGTCGCCGAGTACGCGGCCCAGCTCGCGGCGGGCCCGACGAAGGCGATCGGGATGACGAAGCGGCTGTTCGACCACGCCGACCACGCGACGCTCGAGGAGCAGCTGGAGCTGGAGGCGCAACTACAGGCGGTGGCGGGCCGGAGCGAGGACTTCGCCGAGGGCGTCGCGGCGTTCGGCGAGAAGCGCCCGCCCCAATTCAACGGGCGCTAGCTCAGGGAGCCGCGCAGTCGGTCAGGCCGAGCGCTCCCGCGGCCTGCCGCGACGCCAGGCTCGCCGACTGCACCGCCGTCGAGGCGTCGTTCATCCGCGCCGCGTCGCGGTTCAGCGCCGCGTCGCGCAATGACCTCAGCGCCGCCTCGACAACGGCCGAGTGGGCGAGCCAGCCGTGGACGGCCGCCTCGTCGCTCTTGGCCGGCTCGAGCTGCTTCAGCTTGTTCACGGCTCCGACGTAGTACGGCAGCGTCTTGCCGACGTAGGCGATCACATCCTCGTACGACGTCGGCCGCGTCAGCAGCGTCACCTGGGAGTTGTAGGCACGGCAGACGGCGTCCGCGCGCGTGACGTAGGCGTCGTGCGAGAGGCGTCCGCTCCCGCAACCCGCGAGCGTGAGCGCGACCGCGGCCGCGGCCGCGCTAGCCCAGAGCAGCGAGGACTTCGCCGTCATCCGGGAACCGGTGCTCCGCCGACTTCGAGAAGACCAGCGTGCCATCGCGGACGACGTCGAACTGTCCTTTCTCGCCGGGGCTTGCACTCGCGTCGATTCCCTGCTCCCGAAGCTCGGCCACGAGACTCGTGGCCCGTGTGTCGTAGCCGCTTCAGGTGGGGCAGTAGAAGATCTCGACCGTCACAGCGCGAGCCTACCTGCCAATCCGGCTGCCTCCGCTCGTCGTAGGACACGGATATGAAGACACTCTCTCTGATCGCCGTCGTGGCGGCCCTCGCGTTCGCGAGCTCCGCCTCGGCCTCCACACCGACGCTCACCGGCACTGTCGGCCCCGGCTTCACGATCACGCTCAAGCAGAGCGGCAAGGTCGTGAAGACGCTCAAGGCCGGGACGTACAAGCTCGTCATTCACGACGAGGCCCCGATCCACGCCTTCTCGCTGGACGGCCCGAATGGCTTCGCCAAGGACTTCACCACGGTGCCGTTCACCGGGACGAAGACCTTCACGCTCAAGCTCAAGGCCGGCAAGTACAAGTACTACTGCCCGCCGCACGAGCCGACGATGTTCGGCCACTTCACCGTCAAATGAACCGCATCGCCCGTTTCCTCCCCCTCGTCCTGACCGCCCTCGCCGCCGTCGCGCTGCTCGCAGCGTGCGGCGGCAAGGGCGGTGGGTACTAGCGAATGGTCAGCGCTACGTCAGCAACGGAGGCAAGCTCCGCGAGCGGTTCAGCGACCCGGACGCGTCATGGGGTCACCGCAGCGCCGTAAGCACCCGCAAGGGCGGCGGCTTCTACGGCTACAAGATCGACCTCGCGGTCTGCACCCGCACCGGACTCCCGCTCGCATGGCAAACCCGCACCGCCCGCCACCACGAGTCCCTGTTCGTCGCCCCGCTGCTCGACGCCGTAGCCGCTCGCGGCTTCCAACCCGAAACCGTGGCGATGGACAAGGGCTACGACAACACCCGCGTCTACGCGGAGTGCGAAGCCCGCGACGTTCTCCCGGTTGTCCCTCTTCGCGGAGTGAAGGGCAAACAGACCGTCATCCCGCTCGTCACAACCGGTGGCCGACTCTTCCCCCACATCGCCCGTCATACCGACCGGTTCCGAACGCTGTACGCCGGACGTGCAGCGGTTGAGCGCGAGTTCGGTGCGCTAAAGAACCTGTACGGGCTCGCGCCACTTCGCGTGCGAGGCCTCAGCCGAGTTCAGATGCATGCCGACCTGACGATCCTGGCACGGCTTGCGCTCGCACTGAATCGCACCCAGGAGCTGTCCTTGGCGTAAGGCTAAGCGGCGAGAAGGAAGCGCATGGAGCGCAACGCGCTCGACGCGAGCGTGCCGTCCAGCTCTCCTCGGTCCAGCATTGCGAAAGCCTCATCGGCGGACACACCGAGCAGGTCGCGGGCCGTCGCTTCGGCCATCTGTTCAACGTCGTCGCGGCTCATACGGTGACCATTATTGCCGATGTCGTCCTTCTCGTTGTGGGCGATAGCAGCCATCCTCCTGCCTCCCGTTCATCGTCTACAACGTGCGGGGACCTTAGAACAGTTCCGGTGTCAAGGCTAGTGACACTATCGGCCGACGTTGCCCGAAGTAGACGCTGCCAGGGCTGCGGAGTACGGTCCGCGTCGTGCCGATCATCGAGACAAGCCCGCGCGCCGCGTTTGAGCGCTTCGACGCCCACATGGGCGAGATGATTCGGAGCGTCCTCCCGATCCCGCGTGGAACCACAGTTGGGGTGAAGACCCTGAAAGATGCCGCGACGCTCGGATTTTGGTGCGGAGGAGTCGCCGCCTCAGTTCCGGTCGAGACGACTCGGCTCGGCACCTTGCACCTTTCGCTCTCCCAGGACCTGATCGCCATAAGAGAGGGAACGAAGTTCCGCCTACGCACCCAGCGGTATGCCTACAAGCTCCTGCCGAGCCGTGACGCTCGGGCGGAGGCGATCCTCCGGTGGGAGTTCAGGGCCGACACAGACGACGCTGCCGAGTGTCGGAACCACATGCACATCAACGCCGCGCTGCCGGTCGGACACGGAACGCTGACGCTCAACCGGGCGCACCTTCCGACAGCATGGGTTCTAGTCGAGCACGTGCTGCGATTCCTGTTCCACGACCTCGGCGTTCCGGCAGAGACCGAGGAGTGGCCGAAGGTGCTCAAAGAGTCCGAGACAGCCTTCTACGAGACGTTCACCAGTAAGCGATACAGGTTCCGCAGCTAGGAATTTCGCCAAACCCTCCTAGTAGGCCGCCGCCGCCGAGCTAGATCGTCTTGAACTGCTCGAACGGCTGGCGGCAGCCGTCGCAGTAGCGGAGGCTGCGGCACGGCGTGGGGCCGAAGATGTTCTCGAGGCGGGTCTCGGTGGAGCCGCAGTACGGGCAGCGGTGGACGTTCGCTTGCAACTGGACGAGCCGCGGCGCAGTCGCCTCGCGTGGTGCGGGCGGAGCGAAGCCCGCCTCGCGCAGCTTCTCGCGGCCGGCCGGCGTGATCTTGTCCGTCGACCAGGAGTCGTCGGAGATCACCGCCACCTCGGGCACGCCGCCGAGCTCGGCGACCTTCTCCTCCAGCGCGCGCTTCATCGCCTCGAGCGCGGGGCAGCCGAGGAAGGTCGGCGTGAACTCGACCCGGACACGGCCGTCCTGGACGTCGACCGAGCGGATGACGCCGAGGTCGACGAGCGAGATGACGGGAATCTCGGGGTCCGGGATCTCGTCGAGCGCCGACCAGACCTGCTCGGCGGTTACCACTGCGAGCCGGCGGGCGCGGAGCGGCGCACCATCGTCATCTCGTCCCAGAGCTCGGCCAGCTCGCCGGTATGGCTGCCGCGCTCGATCGCGTCCACCTCGGGCAGGCCGACGCGCGCAATCAGCGTAGGACGAAGCTCCGGCGAGAGGAGACCGAGGGCGTACGGCCAGAGGTCGGCGACGGCCTTCCGGTAGCGCGGCTCGTCCTTCAGACGCGTGTTCCACATCTCGGCGTGCATGCGGTGGTACGCCTCCTCGCGGTCGATCTTCGCCGCGAGCCCGCCCGCATCGGGATCGTCCTTGAGCGCGGCGATGCGGATCTCGTCCGCGGTCTCGTACAACCAGCGCCGCGCGATCGTGTGCGCCCAGTCCATCAGCCGGAGCTCGACGAGCGGTGCGCAGCGGTACTCCTCGAGCTTCCGGTCGAACGCGAGCGCGTCCGCGTCGCCGTCCTCGCCGACGAGCAGCTGGTACGCGGCGCGCGCGTGGCCGATCTCGTTCTGCGCGATCGAGGAGAAGGCGACGTCCTCCTCCAGCATCGGCGCGATCCCAGTCCACTCCGACTCGCGCCAGCCGAGGATCAGCTCGTCGTCAGCCAGCTCGAGCAGTGTCTGCTCGTTCACGAGCCTCCTTCAGTCGCGCCTTGATCGAGTAGCCGTCGACGCGGCGGTACTTGAGGTCGAACTCGTCCGCCCAGTCCTCGACGTCGCGGATCGCCTCGCGCGGGACGAGCCAGAGCGCGACCGACTCGCCGCGGCGCCCGTACTGCTCGCGCGCCCACGCCTCCGCGAAGTCCGCGTCTGGAGCGACCACCGAGCCGGCATGCTCGAACGGCTGGCCGCGCCGCTCCTGCCGGAAGACCTCGAAGACGTTCTCGCTCACGCTGCCAGGGCGTCCCGGACCCACTGCTCCTGGTCGAGGAAGCGCTTGCGGAAGGCGAGCCGCTCCTGGGTCTTCGGGCCGTGGCCGGTGACGACGTGACGCAGCTCCTCCCAGTCCGGCTCCGTGTACTCCCAGACGCCGTCGTCCCGCCGGCGCAGCTTCGGGTCGGGAACAGTCAATCCCAGCTCGTGGATCTGCGGCACGTAACCCTCGAGGAACTGCTGGCGCGCCTCCTCGTTCCCTTGCGACTTGATCCGCCAGACGAACATCGGATCCTCGCCTGCCGGGATCGGGTTGCCGTGGAACTGCATCAGCGGCCCCCACCAGCGGTCGAGCGCCTCCTGCACGAGTTCGAACTGCGCCGGCGTGCCGGTGACCATCGCGAGGATCACGTCACGGCCGTGGAGGATGTGGAACGACTCCTCCCAGCAGATCTTCTTCATGATCCGTGCGTACGGCGCGTACGAGCACTTGAGCAGTGCCTTCTGGCTGATGATCGCCGCCGCGTCGACGAGCCACGCGATCACGCCGACATCTCCCCACGAGTGCGTCGGGTAATGGAAGACGTTGTGGAACTTCGCCTTCCCCGAGATCAGGTCGGCCAGGCACTGCTCGCGCGGCTTGCCGAGATCCTCGACGACGCGGTAGATCAGCTGCGCGTGGCCCACCTCGTCCTGCACCTTCGCCGTGAGCGCCAGTTTGCGCTGCAGCGTCGGAGCACGGAGGAGCCACTCCCGCTCAGGCAGCACGCCCATGAGCTCGGAGTTGCCGTGCATCTCGATGAACTTGATCAGCTTCGCCCGGTAGTCGTCGGGCATCCAGTCGGTCGTCTCGATCTGGCCGCCGGACTGGACGTATTCGAGAAATGCCTGCTCGTCGCGGGGAACCTCGACAGCTACCACGCGCCACCACCTTCCGAACGATCGTTAGCCTCCGCATAGTAAATGTCCGCCCGCCGCACCGAGCTGACGCGCGCCGCCGCCCGCCTCTTCGCGCAGAAGGGCTACCACGGCACGTCGACCGCCGACCTCGCCGAGGCGCTCGGCGTCCAGAAGGGCTCGCTCTACGCGCACATCGACTCGAAGGCCGAGCTGCTCTGGGAGGTCGCGCGCGAGGGCGCCGAGGCGTTCCACGCGGCGCTCGATGCGTTGCCGGACGAAGGGCCGGCCGTCGAGCGGATCCGCGCGGCCCTGCGTGCGCACCTGCGCGTCGTCGCCGAGCAGCTCGACGTGGCGACCGTCTTCGTGCGCGAGTGGCGTTACCTCGAGGGCGAGCACCGGCAGCGGTTCGTCGCCGAGCGCCGACGCTACGAGGAGCGGTTTCGCGCGCTCTTCCGCGAGGGGCGGGAGCTCGGGGAGCTCCGCACCGACCTCGACGACGGCACCGCCGCGCTGCTCGCGCTCTCCGCCGCGAACTGGGCGTACACCTGGTTGCGGCCCGGCGGTGAGACCGACGAGCTCGCCGACCGGTTCACGGCGCTTCTGCTCGACGGCATGCGCGGGTACGCGACGCCCTGAGACGGAAGCGCCCCGCGCGGGTCGATCCTCGCGCGAGGCGCTTTGTTCCGCGGCCACTCCTCGTCTAGAATCGTAGCGCGATGCAACTTCTCGCGGCTCTCACGACGGCTGTGACGCTCGCGGCTTCCCCTGCCCACTCGATCAAGGCGTCCGGCAACTTGCCGCTGCGGCCGCACTGGAAGTACCACCTCGCCTTCGTCTCGATCGACCTCAGCAAGGGGCCGGGGCACAAGCTCGAGTTCGGCGACCTGACGCACTCGTTCCGCGCGCTCAGCTTCTCCTCGATCCAGTGGGGCTCGGACTACGTGCGCTTCGTCGGCACCGGCGTCTCGAACGGGAAGGCTGTTCCCTTCGTCGCCGTTGCGATCCACGCGGCGGGCGGGGATTCGTTCTACATCAGCTGGGATCACTCGGCGCGTCGCGGCGGGCCGATCAAGAACGGTGGCATCACGATCGACGGCAGGTAGTTGCGAGGCCCCGACGCGGCGTGCAGTGTGAGTTCGTGCGCCGCGCCGTGCTCGTCGTCAATCCGTTCGCGACTCGCGTCAGCGAGGCGCGCCTCGCCGACGTCGAGGCGGTGCTCGCGCGTGTCGTAGAGCTGAGCGTCGTCCAGACGCGGCGGCCACTCCATGCAGTCGAGCTGGTGCAGGAGGCCTGCGCCGACGGCTGCGAGGCGATCGTCGTCTTCTCCGGGGACGGCGGCTTCAACGAGGCGCTGAACGGTCTCGATCGCGACGTCCCGATCGGCTTCCTGCCCGGCGGCGGCACGAGCGTCCTCCCGCGTGCACTCGGGCTGCCGCTCGACCCGGTCGCGGCCGCGCGCCAGGTTGCGGACGCGCTCGCAGCCGGCCGGACACGCCGGATCTCCGTCGGCGTCGTCAACGGGCGCCGCTTCGGCTTCGCCGCCGGGATCGGGCTGGACGCCGAGGCGATCCGTCGCGTGGACGCGCTCGGCCGGCGCCACGACGGCAAGCGACCCGGCGACCTCGCCTTCACCGTCGCGGTGCTACGCGCGCTCGGCGCTCGGCGCGGGCGCCTCCGGCCCACGCTCGACGTGCACGGCCACGGGCGCGCCGCCTTCGCCTTCGTCGCTAACTGCTCCCCCTACACCTACGCCATGCGTCTCCCGCTCCCGGTCGCGCGCGAGGCGGAGTTCGAGCTCGGCCTCGACCTCGTCGCGCCGGCCGAAACAAGCCCGCTCGGCTTGCCGCGCGCCGCCGTCTCCGTGCTCAGCGGCCGAATCCGCAATGGGTCGATCCTCACCGGCCACGATCTCGACCGGATCGTGATCTCGTGCGACCAGCCGCAGCCGCTGCACGCCGACGGCGAGGATCTCGGCGACGTCGAGGAGGCGGTCTTCGAAGCGCAGCGGGACGCCGTCTCTGTCCTCGTTTAGTCCAGTCTGGACTACTCCGACGTGGAGTAGTACGCTGCACGGGTGCCAGTCGCAGCCGAGCGCGCCGTTCAACGCCTGACCACGACCGAAGCAGCAGTTCTCGCGCTGCTCGCGATCGAGGGCGAGCGCTCCGCGTACGACCTCACGAAGGCTGTCGCTGAGGCGATAGGGCACGTCTGGTCGCCTGCGAAGAGCGGGCTCTACGCGACGCTGCCGAGGCTCGCGAAGGATGGGCTCGTCCGCAGGCGCGGCCGGCTCTACCGGATCTCGAAGGACGGTCGCGCGGCCCTCGACGGGTGGCTCGAGACCGTCGAGCCCGGGGCGCGCGAGACGTTCTTCCTCAAGCTCTTCGTCGGCGGCCTCACGACGCCGGAGGTTCTGCTCGCGCACGTCGAGCAGTTCGTCGCCGACACCGAGGAGCGCCTTGGGCGCTACCGGGAGATCGAGCGAACCAACGCGAACCGCGGGCACGACTGGTTCCACCGGCACGTGCTGCGGTACGCGCTCGAGCGCGCCGAACACGAGCTCGCGTGGACGGAAGGCGTCGCCCGCGCGCTTCGCCGCGGCCCGCGATGATCGCCGCTCCTGTCGCCTGGTCCGGCACCTATGCGCTGCCGGCCTCCGCGCCGGCCGTCGCGATCAGCGTGCAGCTGCGCGGCACGAAGGCGACCGTCGCGCTCGGTCCGGGACACGCGGGCGCGACCTCCGTCGCGGTCACGGTGCACGGAGCCCACATCCGCTTCGCATTCCCCGGCCTGCCGCAGAACGTCACGTTCGACGGCGTCGTCCAAGGCGCCGGGATGCGCGGGACCGTACGCCAGGGAGCGCTGCGAGGAACCTTCTCGCTGCGCCGCGCGGTCTCCCGTCTTCTTCCGCTCCTCGGCGGCTATCGCAGCGCCGCCGGTTCGGAGGCGGCGGTCGTGCAGCCGCTCGGCGTGCCGCCGGTGCTCGTCGAGTTCCCGTCCGGCGCGACGCACGGGATCGGCTCGGCGCTGACCGTCGGCCGCCTGCTCGGCGACACGAGCGGCGACGGCGCGCTCGTGCCGGATGCGACCGGCTTCACCTGGCGCGGGACGCACTACGCGCGCGTCGCGTTGCGCCAGCGGGAGTTGCGCGTCGGCGTCGACGCGGCGACGCTGACGCTCCCGGCCGGGGCCGGCCCGTTTCCCGCCGTCGGGATGGTGCACGGCTCGGGGCCTAGCACCCGCGGCGAGTTCGACGTCTTCGCGATCTACCTCGCTCTGCACGGAGTCGCCGTTCTCGGCGACGACAAGCGCGGCACCGGCCAGTCCGGCGGCACGTATCCGGGCGACCAGGCAAGCGACGCGACGCTCGACCTGCTCGCCCGCGACGCGCAAGCGGAGGCGGTCTTCCTCGCGAAGCTGCCGTTCATCGACCCGAAGCGCGTCGGGCTCTGGGGCGACAGCCAGGGCGGCTGGATCGTGCCGCTCGCCGCCTCGCGCGAGCCGGCCGTGCGCTGGGCGATCTTGAACAGCGGCCCGGTGGTCACCGTCGGCGAGAGCGACGACTGGGCGAACCTTGCCGGCGCGTCGGAGACTCCGCCAAGCGGCTCCCGCACGTCGATGCTCGCCCAGGTCCGGCGCGACGGGCCTTCCGGATTCGACCCTGCGCCTAGCTTGCGCAAGCTCTCGATCCCGATCCTGTGGATGTACGGCTCGGACGACCGCAACGTCCCGACCGAGCTCTGCGTCGAGCGCTTGCAGGCGCTGCGGGAGGACCACGACTTCGGCTGGTTCGTGCTCCCGACCGCGCACACGCCGCTCGTGCTGCCGACCGGCCTGCTTTCGAGCCTGCCGCAGTCGCCGGGCTTCGAGCCGCAGTTCTTCCCCGATCTGAGCGGCTGGCTACGGGATCACTCGCTGACTCACTAGATTTGCGGCGTGGCCCAGGTCGCGAACGAGTTGCGCCGCGTCCTCGACGAGGAGCGCGAGGTCGAAGGGCTCGGCGAGGCGGACCTGCTCTCGCTGTATCGCTCGATGGTGCTGCTGCGCACCTACGACGAGCGCTCCGTCGTCTACCACCGCCAGGGCCGGATCGGCACCTACGCGATCTTCTGGAACCACGAGGCGATGCAGGCCGGCTCGGTGCATGCGCTGGCCGAGCAGGACTGGATCTTCCCGAGCTACCGCGAGTCGGCGATCGGCCTTCTGCGCGGGATCCCGGCGGCGACGGTGCTCCACTGGTGGCGAGGCCATCCCGCCGGCTGGTGGAACCCTGCCGACTACAACGTCGCCTCGATCTGCGTCCCGATCGCGACCCACGTGCCGCACGCGGCCGGGCTCGCGTGGGGCAAGAAGCTGAAGGGCGAGGACGCGTGCGCGATCGTCTACTTCGGCGATGGCGCGACGAGCGAGGGCGCCTTCCACGAGGGCGCGAACCTCGCCGCGGTGATGCAGGCGCCGCTGATCCTCTTCTGCACCAACAACCAGTGGGCGATCTCGACCCCGCTCTCCGCGCAGACGCGCGCCGAGGCGCTCGTCGACAAGGCGGTCGGCTACGGGATGCCCGGCGTCCGGGTGGACGGCGGCGACGTGCTCGCCGTCTTCGAGGCGACGCGCGAGGCAGTCGAGAGCGCGCGCTCCGGCGGCGGCCCGACCTTCATCGAGGCGCTCTCGTATCGCGCGGCCCCGCACGCGACCGCCGACGACCCGCGCGCCTACATCGATCTCGAGCGGGTCGAGCAGGAGAAGGAGAACGAGTGCCTCGGCCGCTACGAGCGCTACCTGCGCCGGCTCGGCATGCTCGGCGACGAGCTCGAGGCGGAGATCAAGAACGAGGCGGCGGAGCTGATGCGCGAGGGGATCGCCGCCGCGGAGGCCGAGCCCGATCCAGATCCGGAGCTCCTCTTCGACAACGCCTACGTCCTGCCGCCGCCGAATCTCCGTGAGGGTTGGAATGGCTGAGCTCCTGATGGTCGAGGCGATCAACGACGCGTTCCACGTCGAGCTGGCGCGG
>Ga0265338_10005835_pt1 | contig 15891 bp, 12 predicted proteins | sample 42126metaG_FD_193579 | JGI IMG/M metagenome (GOLD analysis project Ga0265338, IMG submission 193579) | Rhizosphere microbial communities from Carex aquatilis grown in University of Washington, Seatle, WA, United States - 4-21-26 metaG | ecosystem: Host-associated > Plants > Roots > Rhizosphere... | reverse complement strand
TCCTACGTACCGGAGTTCCCACGACCAGGGCTCAATCAGACGACGGATGTGCTCAGTCCTGGCCGGAGGGGGAACGGTTTCACTTGGAACTGCTTGGAAGGAGAGATTCTCCACCGCCAGCACGTCTCCGCGCTGCGAGTCGACGCCGATCGCGGCCCGCGCCAGCTGCTCGATTTCCTTCATCTCCTCGGTTGTGCGCTTGCGCCGTGTCGTCGAGCGTTTCCCCGCTTGCTCCGTGTACTCAACCACATCGTCAACCAGAACCGCGGCCGCGATGCGATGCACCCGCCCGGCGGGCTCGATGCTGTGGTGAAGTGTCTTGCTCACGGCATAGGTGGTGGCATCGGAGCGCGAGTTCGACTGTTCCGCACCGGACGCAGCAGCCGGGGTTGGAGTTCCGGAAGGCACATTGCTCGCTGTGCCGGGTACGCCGGCCGGGGCGCCTCCGGTGGAGTTCTCCTCGGAATGTTCCTGAGTAAGGGTTGCTGCAGTCTTCGGATCAAACGTCTCCTGCGTCTCTTCGCTGGTGCCCAGTTCGTACTCCACATGCACACTGGCCCGCACGTGGTCTGACCCGACTACCGGTTCGAGTGTGTGCACGAGCGTCTTGGCGAGTTCCTCGTCGAGTCCATACGCCCGCCCGCTCATTCCGTCGCGGTTGTGCAGAAGAGGAGTGTTGCTGTCGGCATCGACAACCGTCACGTTTTCCGGACGCAAGCGGTCGACCGCGCTCGCCACCAGTTGCGGGATCGCCTGCTGGGCCTGTTCCGAGAGGTGGCCGCTGCGGGTCTTAAGAATGACGGCGGCCTTGGCATCGTGCTGCTGTTCGGTGAACAACGACTCTTGCGGCATCACCAGATGCACGCGCACGCCCTCCACCTCGCTCAGGGTGGCAAGCGTACGTTCCAGCTCGCCCTCCAGAGCGCGCTGGTAGTTCACTTTTTCGGTGAAGTCCGACCCTGCCCAATTGGGCGTGTCGAACAGCTCAAAGCCCAGGCGGGCACTGCGCGGCAAACCGGCGGCCGCTGTTTCCAGTCGGCTGGCATCGAGTTTGTCCTCGGGTACCAACAGGCTGCCACCATCCGCCGACATCTGGTGGGGAATCCTCTTAGCGGCTAGACGGCCGGCCAGGCTCTGCGCCTCCTCGGAGCGCAGTCCGGAGTACAAGACCACATACTTCGGCTGCCCTAGCAACGCGACGAAAACCCAGAGGGTTGCGCCCACCAGAATGGTGCCCCCCAGCAGCAGAAGGCGCTGGTTGAGCGTCAGTCCCTGGAAGAACTGTCCCAGACGGTGGAGCACGTCGTTTGCGGATGGTGTGCTGTCGGCCATTTCGGCTTTCGCGTCTCAGTCTGCGCACCTCAGAACTGCATGCGCGAGATCTCCTGGTAGGCAGACACAATCTTGTTCCGCACCTGCATCATCAACTGAAAGCTGAGATCAGCCTTCTCGACCGCAATCATAGCGCTGTGCACGTCGGCCCCATTGCCTTGAAGCACTCCAGCCACCTTGGTCTCCGCCTGGCCTTCGAGTTGCTGGATGTCATCGATGGCGCTGTGCAGGACTTCGCGAAAGCCGGCTCCTGATTCGTTTTCTGGACGCAGCGCGGCGGTATCTATTTCGGCTGGGAGGATGCGCAGAGAAGAGATGGCACCATTCATGTTGTTGTCCTCCGATCTACCATCGTCAACTCAAGATCTGCAGAGACTGCTGAATCATGCTCTTGGCGGCCTGCACCGCCGCAGCGTTTAACTGATAGGCACGCACCGCGCTCAGCAAGTCCGTCATCTCCATGACCGGATTAACATTCGGATAGGTCACGTAGCCGGCTGCGTCCGCATCCGGATGTCCGGGTTCATAGCGACGGGGCAGGGGCGTGTGGTCCGTGACGACACGGTCCACCCGCACGCCTTCTTGAGGCTTTTGCTGCAGGCTGGCCAACAGCACGGGAAATCGCGGCAGGGGCCGCGCACGAAAAACCACCAGTTGGCGCCGGTAGGCGCCGCCCTGCGGAGTCCGCGTGGTCTCGGCATTTGCCATGTTGGCCGAGACAACTTCAGCGCGCCACCGTTCCGCCGCCAGAGCGGAGCCACTGACTTCAAGCATGCCAAAGAGATTCATGAGGTGGAGCCTCCGGAATTGATTGCCATCGAGATGGTATGGAACTGGTCCTTCAAGATCTGCACTCCGAGATTGAATTTCATCTGGGCCTCCGCCAGCAGCAGACTCTCGCGCTCAACGCTGACATTGTTGCCGTCAGGCCGCTCCATCAGCCCGCGCACCGGGCGCGCGACCGGGCTGAATGAAGCGGAGTGCAACAGACTCTCTTCCCCTCCAGGGTCCGCGGCGGTTGCCCGTCGCAGCTCTGCCCGGAAATCCAGATCGCGAGTGTGGTAACCGGGTGTGTCGATATTGGCAAGATTGGTTGAGATCAGCTTGTAGCGTGCAACATCCAGGTCGAGAAAGCGCCCAAGGGCCTCGGTCATCGGGGAACTGGTCATGCTCGTATTGGTCATGTTCGTCTCCTTGTTTCCGGATTACTCATGGACGTACCCGCTGCAACTGGGCAGACCGTAGCTGCGGACCTTGTTACGCACGGTGCGCAGGCTGACTCCCAGCAGTTCCGCTGCACGCGAGCGATTGCCGCCGGTCGCCTCCAGCGTGATTTCGACCAGCTTGCGCTCCATCTCCCCAAGAGAGATCCCAGGACGCAAGCAGGATGTGTCGGTGGGTACGCGGTGCGTGCCTCTCCAGTCGCACTCCTCCAGCGCCGTCACACCAATCTCAGGCCCGGTAGCTAGCGCGACCACCCGGCGTACACAATTCGCAAGTTCGCGGACGTTGCCTGGCCAGGAATGACCTTCGAGCAGTGCCAGAAAGTCCGGCGACAGGCGCACGGGCTTGCCAGGCGTTGCGTAAAGCCGGACGAAGTGCTCGGCAAGTTCCTGGATATCTCCGGCTCGCTCGCGCAACGGCGGGAGGCTCAGAGGAATGACATTGAGGCGGTAGTACAGATCAGGACGGAACTTGCCTTCGCGCACCATTTGGGTCAGAGCGCAGTTGGTGGTGGCGATGACGCGCAAGTAGACGTGGACGGACCGGGTACCACCCAGGCGATCAACCTCACGCTCCTGCAATACACGCAAGAGCTTCGGCTGCAGGCCTAGCGGCATCTCACCCACTTCGTCGAGCAGCAAAGTGCCTCGATCCGCCAGTTCGAACTTGCCCGCCTTTGCGTTATTGGCGCCCGTGAACGCACCCTTGGTGTGGCCAAAAAGTTCGCTCTCCAGCAGGGTTTCCGGAAAAGCGGCGCAGTTCACCGCCACGAACGGTTGATCCCGGCGCGGGCTGAGGCGGTGGATCAAACGCGCAATCAGTTCTTTGCCTGTGCCGCTCTCCGCTTCAATCAGGACGTCAGCATCGCTTACCGCGGCCTGGCGGGCACGATCGAGAGCCCGGAGCCATGCGGGGGCGTGTCCGCCAATATCTTTTGCGGCCTCCGCCTGCGATTTGGCCTGGGCCAGGATCCGTTCCGCTACCCGCTCTAGTTGCTCGAAGGCCACGGGCTTGACCAGATAGTCGCACGCACCATCTTTCATCGCGGCCACTGCGTCGGAAACACTGCCAAACGCCGTCAAGAGGATCACGGCCGTATGCGGAACCAGAGCCCGCGCGGCCCGCATGACGAAGAAACCATCCTCACCAGGCATTCGGATGTCGGTCACGATCAGCTCGTGCATAACCCTGCGAAACTTCTCCAGCGCCTCTCCGGCATTGGCTGCGGTTTCAACTCTCCAGCCCCGCCGCAGGAAGCGCGCTTCCAGCGCCGCACGCATGCCGCTATCGTCATCAACTACCAGAACCCGATTCATGCCACCGACCCTTCTGACAGCTTTTGGGCTGAAAGCTTTCCCGCAAGGGGGAAAGTCAGCGTGAACCTCGCGCCCAATCCCGGACGGCTCGCCGCGGTAATTGTTCCGCCGTGCTGCTCGATGATCTTGCGGCAGACAGCGAGACCCAGTCCCGGACTTCCCGCGCGCGTGCTGAAGCCGGGCTCGAAGATGCTCGGAAGGTGCTCCGGGGAGATTCCAGGACCGGTATCGGCAACTGAAAGCTCAACGGCTCTGCCGTCTTGGACCTTGCGCCCTCCCAGTTCGATCCACCCTCCGCCCGGCATTGCGCGCACCGCATTGAGCACCAGGTTCAACACCACTTGCTCCAGGCGGTGGCGGTCGGCGACCAGAAGAACTCCCCTCAGGCGATTCTGCATACTCAAGACAACGCGCGACTGATTCGCCAGCGGCACAAAGAAGTCGCGGGCCCAGTCAAGTAGCTGGCCGAGATCGACGCGAGTCCGCTCCGGTTCGGGAAGAGAGTGGAAGTGCAAGACATTATTCACAGTGGCGGCCAGCGTACGCAGCCCGGCCTGTACGTGCTCAACCCATTCCCGGCAGTCACCGTCCAGATTGGATTCGGCCAGCAAGCCGGCAAACAGCTCCAGGCTCCCGAGCGGGTTACGGATTTCGTGCGCCAGCACGGCCGACATTTCTGCAAGAGCCTGTTCACGACGATGTTTTTCCTGGGCTGCCTCGAGGCGTTTGTGATCACTGACATCGCGCAGGATAAAGACCGATGCGCCCTCGGCGCTGTCGGAGATGAAGGCATGACGCGCCTCCAGCCAGCGTACGACGCCACTTTTATCCGGAACTTGGAGTTCGTGCTCGCCGCTTTCCTCGCGCGCACGTTCAAGGATCTGGCGCGCGACGGCGGGCAACGACGAGATGGACTCTGGCGCCACCGCGTCGCACCCTGAGTTGCTAATTCCAAGCAGCCGGACTGCCTCCGGATTTGCGCGAGAAATGTCGCCCGCACTCGATGCCACTAGCACGCCGCAAGGCAACCCTTCCAGGATGCGATCCAGATAAACGCGCATGCTGCGGTTTTCCTCGAGGCTGCAGGCCAGACCGGCATTGCTTTCTTCGAGTTCGCCGTTGAGTCTACCGACCTCCGCGCGCAACAGGCCGTAGGAACGCTCGAGGGAACCGGCAGCTTCCGCAAAAGAGCGAAACGCGTGCAACAGGAAATGTTCATCGCCGTTGTCGGAGTTACCAGTGACTGGTTGGGCTAGAACGGAGACAGCGGCCTTCAAACCTGGTTCCGGCCAGCTGTTCAGCATAGGCAAAGAAGTCATAGTCACCGGCAAGATTTGCACGGGGGCTGCCACACGCAGAGACTGCAACCTGAGATTTCTCTCAGGACTCTATCGGCGGCGCCATTTGGACCAGGTTCCGCGGAAACGAGAAATACAAATGGTCGGCTTCGAGCGTGTCGCCGTCCTCGACCAGAATGGACGCCCGCTCCATCACGTGCTGCAACTCACGCACGTTGCCCCTCCACGGATGCGCCTCAAGAATTCGGATCGCCTCTGCGCTCAATCGCGGGCTCGGCATTTGCAGCGCGGCCGCCATGCATGCAAGAAAGTGCTCCGCCAGCGGGACAATATCGGCGCGGCGCTCCGCCAGAGTCGGCAGCTCGATGGGGAATGCCGAGAGACGGTAGAAGAGATCCTGACGAAACTCTCCTCGCCCGGCGCGGCTGGCCAGATCCGCGTTGCTGGCCGCGAGCACACGAACGTCCACGCGCATGACCTCTGAAGTGCCCAGCCGTTGAATCTCCTTTTGCTCCAGAAACCGCAGGAGCTTGGCTTGCATTCCCAAAGGTAGTTCACTGACCTCATCCAGAAATAACGTTCCTCCGTGAGCCGCAGGGATGCGGCCCAGTTGCGACTGCACCGCGCCCGTGAACGCTCCTCGCGTATACCCGAACAACTCGGACTCGAGCAGCGCCTCGGGAATGGCCGCACAATTTACCACTACAAGTGGCTTTGCCGAGCGCGGGCTAAGGCAATGCACAGCACGTGCCACCAGCTCCTTGCCCGTTCCTGTGGGACCGGCGATCAGCACGGTAGTCGTTCGGGAGGCAACCAGGCGCACCATGCGGTAAACCCTCTGCATGGCTTCACTTGATCCGATCATGCCGGGCAGCGGCTCAAGCAGGGCCGTTTCGGCTTGTCTCCGCGGCTCCAGATCCGGTTTCGCTCCCTCCACGCAGTCCATCGGTCGGTCAGTATTACTGTCTTGGCTGGAGGCTTCCGCACTATCGGAATCGAGCAATATCACCTGGATTGCTGGGAATCGGCGCTGGATAATAGCCCGGAGTTCCTCGGCATCGAGATCGGGAAGCCGGCGGTCGAGAAACAGAATCTGCCAGCATCCTTTCTCCAGCTTGGCCAGCGCATCGGCACCGCCGATTGCCTGCTGTACCGGGCGGCAACGTCCGTTGAGCCGATGTACAACCTGCTCTCTTAGCGCGCCATTGGGACTCGCGATCAGCGCTCCGCCCGACTGAAGTAGAACCGGCATCGTCATAATGGCGCTCATTTCAAGTCTCCAAAATCAGGATCGTGAGTTTGACGGAAGGAAGCCAGCGGCAGGCGAATTGTGCAGGTTTGCATGTTCTCCACTCGCGTGGTGATCCACTCTGCGCCGAGCTGTTCCCAGCCAGCCTGCGCAATCAACAGCCCAAGTTCTGGGCGCGAAAACGGGGAATGATCCGGAGACGGCCCTTGATTCCAGGAGACAACAACCCAGACTTCTCCGTGTTTGGCCTCAGCTCCGACGCGCAACTCAGTTCCCTCGAGAGTGAGGCTCAAAGCTGAATCGAGAATGCGGAAAATCAATCCCTCCAGGCGGGCACGGCACGCTCGCACCGGGAGCGGTGCGTTACCTACAACCGACAGAAGAATGTTTCTGGTTGCGGCAACCGGAAGCAGGCCATCGGCGGTGTCGCGGAGCAGGTCGTCGAGCAGACATATCTCAATTTCTTCCGGCTCCATCGGTTGACCATCTGAAAGGTCGCGGATTGCTTCCACCAGGATTCGCATCCGGCCGGTCAGATCCAGAGCGTCGCGCAGGGTGCGAATGTATTGCTCGGTTCGCCGGGGCCCTGCCGTCGCCAACTCCAGGGAACACTGCAGCCCGGTCAAAGGCTGGTTGAGAGCATGAAGCAGATGTGCCAAAGGGCTGCGGCCTTTCGGTAAGGAGCTATTTCTGCGATGGGGTGCGCGCTGAGAACCGGTGCCGCTCATTCCGTGACCTCGGAACCGCTGGCCTGGGTGGCTTGAGGCTCGGATGCGCCGCTCAGCTCATATCCCACACCCCGCACGGTATGAATCAGTTTTGAGGGATGGCCGTCGTCGACCTTGCGACGTAAGTAATTGATATATACATCAACCACGTTGGTCGTTGTATCGAAAGTCAGGTTCCACACGTGCTCGATGATCATGGAGCGGGTGACGCGTCGGCCAGCGTTGCGCATCAGGTACTCGAGCAGGGAAAACTCCTTGGTGGTCAGCTCGATCCTCCGCCCCGAACGTTCGACACGGTGTTCCACGCGGTCGAGCTTGAGATCGGCAACCGTCAACACCGACTCCGACGGCAAGTGACTGCGCCGTACCAGTGCTCGTATGCGAGCAGAAAGTTCGCTGAAGGAAAATGGCTTGGGCAGGTAATCGTCCGCGCCGGTGTCCAGGCATTGGACCCGGTCTTCCACCCGCGTGCGCTGGGTCAGAACCAGCACTGGCAAGCTGGGCTTCTTCACCCGCAGCTGGCGTAAGACGCTGACTCCATCCAGTTTCGGAAGGTTCAGGTCGAGAATTACAACGTCATACTCGATCTCGTTCGCCGCTGTACGAGCCTGCTCACCGTCCGGAAAGACATCGACGGCGTAGTGCTCGCCTTCGAGACCCTGGCGAACGAACTTGGCTAGCGCTTCATCATCTTCCGCGATAAGAATTCGCATAAGTAAACCATCCTTAATGCAACAGCCCAAGTCTAGTTAGAAAGCGCTCAATTGCAGCCAAAACCACACCCACTCGAAGGTCTGTAGGTGCAAAAATGACGCTGAGTTTCATATGAGGAAACGCGGGGTTGAACCCCCGCAGTCCATCCCGGACTGTGAACCTTTGCGGCCAATTCCTTGCTTGCTCTCGACTGGAGATAATTTAGGTTGGAACTTCTTCTGACGGAGCAAAGGCCTTGCGGATCTGGAGCAGGACGGCGTTAAAGTCCCTGATAGTCCCGGGTGGAATCCTGCTCTTGGGCGTTATCTCGCTCGTTTACTCCGGCTGGCTGACCTTGGCCTTGCCCGCTTTGACCTTTCTGTACTATTCCGCCCTGATCGGGGGGATGCTGCTGGCATGGCGATTTCACTCCAGTCGCAGCTTTTTCGCCTTGTCGGTACTGTTTTTGGCTCAGCAGGCCATTTCGCTGTTCGGTGGCGGGCACGCGTCGCCCGGAACGCCAGGGTGGATCGCTGCGCAGGCGGTGGCACTACTCGTACCACTGAACTTCATGTTGATTGCGCTGATGCACGAGCGCAGCTTCACGGTCTCTGGCACAGCGCCTATCGCGCTGTTTCTATTCACCCAATCCGTGATCGTGGCAGTACTTTGTCAAGCGGCGGAGGGATCGCGCCCGCTGGCCTCCCATGCGCACCATGTCCCGACTACAGTCTCATTGCCCAGCTATGCGCTGCTCGGGTTTGCAGCGGTGGGTATATTCCTGCTGGTGCGGTGCTTGCTTACCCGTAAGCCCGTCGACGGCGCACTGCTGTGGGCGCTCGGCGCCTTCTTTCTGTCGCTGCGCTTCACGGAGACGGCGCGTATTGCGACGATCTACTCAGCTACTGCGGCCTGTATCCTCGCGACATCGATCATTGAAAACTCCTACCTTCTTGCGTATCACGATGAGCTGACGACGCTTCCGTCGCGCCGGGCCTTCAACGATGCGCTCCTGCGGCTGCAGGATCCTTATGCGATCGCGGTCGTCGATATCGATCACTTCAAACGTTTCAACGACACCTACGGTCACGATACCGGAGACCAAGTTCTGCGATTGGTTGCCGCCAACTTGGCACGCGTAACCGGCGGAGGCCAGGCTTATCGCTGTGGGGGGGAGGAGTTCACGATTCTCTTTCCGGGCAAGACTATTCCTGAGGTTGCGGATCATCTCGAGCAGTTGCGTGCGGCCATCGAGGCCTCGGAATTCCGTATGCGAAGCGGGGACCGCCGGCAAGCTCCTCGGGGGCCAGACCGTCGCAACCAGCGGACTCGTGGCCGTGCGCGCAAAGGGGACGCAATCCGGCAGCTCGCGCAACAACGGACTCCTGCTCCCCTGTCGGTGACGGTGAGTATGGGAGTGGCGTCTTCTACGAAGGAACAGCCGCACGCCGACCTCGTGCTGGAAGCGGCCGATAAGGCACTGTACCGCGCTAAGGACAACGGACGGAATCGAATTGAATCGGCGTCACCTCGCCGACGAACTCGCACAAAGACTGCAGCCGGGATTGCCTGACGGCGCACTCGTCTTGCCGCAAACCAACTTTGAAGAAGGTATGGCCGGAGTCAGCATGTTGCCAGGGAACGTGCGGTCCGAACCGTCATTCCGTAGGACGGGAAGCGTGACGGTTCGGACCACTACGTTTTCGCAAGCACCGCGAGCCGTGCGGTCAGCCCGCGGCCGTGGGTGGGATTTGGCGCTTTCGACCGGTGCCCCCACATACGGGGCATTTCAAGCGGATAAACGCAACGCCTTCGGACTTACCGTTCAAGTCCACAGGCTTCGCGACATATCCAGTACCGCCACAATTCGGGCAGTCGTCCGGACTCACACCGATCCCCCCTCAGTGTTGACCGCATTTTCCTAGAATTGAAGACGAAATTCGCTGCAGACTGTTTTGCGTTACGAATCACGAACAAAAGTCTCAAGGACCGCCGCGAACAAATCGCTTGTCAGTGGAAACATGTTACGAGTGAGGTTCGCTTAGAGCAGTGGGTAGCTTCAACGGCGAACGCCGACATCCTTGTTTGTCACAACGTCATCGTGCGCCTGTGAGAGGACAAAGCTCACCACAATCGCCTTCGAAGTGGGGGTATTGCTTCTTAACGCGATACTGCCGATCGGAACCAGCACGTTCGCTTCGGGAAAATAGGTGGCTACGCAGCGGCGGGGAATTTCATAGGGTACAGCAACGTACCGTGGAGACGTCCGCAGCTCTTCTGTTCCGTTATTCCGGAAGTGGCTCGTAATATCCAGCCTGTCGCCTGCTTTCCAGCCGTGCTCTTCCATGTCGTCAGGATTGATCAAGACGACGCGGCGGCCACGAAAGATTCCCCGATAGCGATCGTCCAGGCCATAAATCGTCGTGTTGTACTGGTCGTGACTGCGAAGCGTAGTCATCAAGAATTGACCCGGGTGCAGAGCGAGACGCTCGATTTGCGATACCACAAAACAAGCCTTCCCCGTTCTGGTGTTGTAGGCATCGTCACGAGCCGCATTCGGCAGGTAGAATCCTCCCTTCTGGCGGACCTGACGATTGAAGTCCTCGCAGCCTGGCACGACACGCTCGATCAGTTCACGAATGTGGTCATAGTTCTCAACCAACTGCATCCAGTTTGTTTTGCTCCGGTCTCTTAACGTCGCCACGGCAAGGCGCGCGACGATCATCGGTTCGCTCAAGAGTTTGCCTGAGGCAGGTTTAAGATTTCCCCGTGAAGTGTGAACGATACCCATCGAATTCTCCACGCTGACGAACTGAAGACCACTTGCTTGCACATCACGATCGGTGCGGCCGAGGCAGGGCAGAATCAATGCCTGTTTTCCGGTGATGAGATGAGCCCGATTCAATTTCGTCGAAACCTGAACGGTAAGATTGCAGCGTGATAGCGCCTCCGCCGTGAATTCCGTATCGGGAGTTGCCGACAGGAAATTGCCGCCCATCGCAAAGAATATCTTCGCCTCTCCACGATGCATCGCCTTGATCGAGTCCACGACGTCCCAGCCATGCTTGCGTGGAGGTTCGAATCCGAACACTTCGCGAAGCTTGTCGAGAAAGCTGTTAGGCATCCTCTCCCAGATGCCCATCGTGCGGTCCCCCTGCACGTTGGAGTGTCCACGCACTGGGCAGACACCCGCGCCCGGCCGACCGATGTGGCCACCCAGCAGCATCAGGTTGACGATCTCCTGAATTGTCGCCACGGCTTGCCGTTGCTGCGTCAGCCCCATGGCCCAGCAGGCAATCAGGTTCTTCGAGCGCATCACAACTTCCGCGATCTCCCGAATCTGTGCTCGCGACACGCCGCTCTGCTCCACGATCTCGTTCCACGAAACCGTCTCAATGGCTGCACAAAAATCCTGGAAACCACTTGCCCTTTCTTGAATGAACGTGTGATTGACGACCTGCCCCGGCCGGCGAGCCTCTTCCTCCAGCATTTCCTTACATAGGCCTTTGAAGAAGGCCAAATCTCCGCTGAGGCGAACCTGAACAAAATGTTTGGCGATCTTGGTGCCTGGCCCGAACAAGTGCAGCAGGTCCTTGGGATGTTTGAAGCGGGTCAATCCCACCTCCGCCAGAGGATTGACGCTGACGATCGTCGCTCCACGCCTCGCAGCGCGTTGCAGGGTTGCCAACATGCGCGGATGGTTGGTGCCCGGATTCTGCCCAATAATCAGGATCGTGTCAGCGAGGTCGAAATCGTCTAGCTTGACGGTTCCCTTTCCCACGCCAATCACTTCTTTCAAAGCCAGGCCAGACGACTCGTGACACATATTGGAGCAGTCCGGCAGATTATTCGTGCCGAATTGGCGCACGAATAGTTGATAGAGGAAAGCGGCTTCGTTGCTCGTGCGGCCTGACGTGTAGAAAATAGCCTGATCCGGGTTGATGAGGTCGTTGAGTTCGCTTGCAACCATGGCGAATGCGTCGTCCCAGGAAATCGGTTCGTAATGGCTGCCGCCCGCACGGAGAACCATAGGGTGGGTCAATCGCCCCTGATGGCCAAGCCAGTAGTCGGACTGTTGGGAAAGGCTGGCTATGCTCCACGAACGGAAGAAATCGGGCGTGCAGCGTTGCTCCGTTGCTTCCTCCGCAATCGCCTTGACGCCGTTCTCGCAGTATTCATTCAGGGCGCGATCATGGTCTGGATCGGGCCAGGCGCACCCCGGACAATCGATTCCGTCAAATTGATTGAGGCGCGAAAGAGCGCTGATGCCCTTCACCAGGCCCGGTTCCCTGAGAACGACCTGTGCTGCTTTTAGGACGGACTTTAACCCGGCCGCTACGCTGGGAGGTTGAGTGATCTGTATGGCGTCGGTTTCAATTGGCGGGAGCGCAGATCGCCCCGCAACGCTCGTCTGACGGCCAGGTACCTTGTCAGCGCCGCGACTCTCTGGCCCCGATTTCGTATCCCCTGCAGGCGTTCCCACGGCGACTAGTCTACGACAAACAGGCGGCCACCCAGACCGTTACCAACATGTGTCGTTGGAGCGAGAGGGAATTTCGGACAAAGGATCTCAGAATCAGACCTGCGCCGGCTCAAGGTGGGGGGCCAGCCACTGTACCCAACCGAAAGCGATCAGATAAGCCAGACCAGCCAGCATGAACACGGGAATGTACGAACCTGTCCATTGCAGGATATAGCCAACGGTCTTCGCAATTAACATTCCTCCAATGGCTCCGGCCACGCCAGCGAAGCCGACGACGGAGGCCACCGCGCTTCGAGGAAACATGTCGGAGACAAGCGTGTACAAATTGGCTGACCAGCCTTGATGCGCCCCGGCGGCGATCGCGATCAGGCAAATCGCAAGCCACGGATCTTTGGTGCGCGCCGCCAGAACGATCGGCGTAACGGCCAGCGCACAAGCCAGCATCGCGGCCTTGCGGCTGGCGTTTACGGTCCATCCTCTCTTCAAGAGAGAAGATGACAACCACCCCCCGCCGACGCTTCCGATGCTCGCACCGGTGTAGATGATGAACAGCGGCAGCCGCATACCCCCGAGATCCAACTTCAGGTTCCGACTTAGAAAATCCGGCATCCAGAACAGGTATACATACCAGATCGGATCGGTGAAGAATCTACCGGCGACCACAGCCCACAATTGCCGGTGGACAAGCAAAGTCTGCAGGGGAACCGTGGTGCTCTGGTCCTCCCTATCACTTTGTATGTGCGCCAGCTCTGCAGCAGCAACTCGATGGTCCTCTTCGGGTCGGCGATACAGGCCGAACCAGAAGGGAACCCAGAGAAATCCCATGGCCCCGGTTGCGATGAAAGCCATGCGCCATCCAAATCGGTAGGTAAGGAAACTCACGACGAGCGGTGCAACCATCGTTCCAACGTTAGTCCCGGAGTTGAAAATGCCCGTTGCGAGTGCGCGCTCTTTCTTGGGAAACCACTCCGCTACGGCCTTCACCGATGCTGGAAAGCTTCCGGATTCACCAAGCCCCAAGCTGATGCGCGCGGCAGCGAACTGGCGTACCGAGCCTGCGGCGGCGTGAGCCATAGCAGCAAAGCTCCAGAAGAGAACCGCGAGGGAAAATCCCAGGCGCGTGCCGAGCCTGTCGATCAATTTACCGACGAACAACAAACCGGCCGCATAAGAGAGCTGGAATGCGAAGACGATATTGCTATATCCGATTTCCGTCCACCCGAACTGAATCTGGAGAGTCGGCTTGAGCAGACCCAGCACCTGCCGGTCGATATAGTTCACACTGGCGGCGAAAAGCAGCAAAACACATATCAACCAGCGGCGTCGACCGACGCTGCGAGTAGCATCGGAGGTTTCTTCGATCGGGCCGTGGGATGCAGGACGTTTGTTCAATGGACTACGCGTTCCTTCGACGCTCACCACTAGACATCGTATGTGGCATGCCCGTCAAGAAGCGGTTGACCTGATATGATTCATGCCTTGAATTGATGAGTTTGCTGTGACCGTGCATGCGCCAATGAAAGGCTTCCTCACAGAAGATTTCCTTCTCTCGAACGATCGCGGACGGCACCTTTATCACCAGTTTGCGAGTTCGCAGCCGGTGATCGATTACCACTGCCATCTTCCTCCACAAGATATTGCGGAAGATCGCCGCTTTTCTAACCTCTTCGAAATATGGTTGGAAGGAGACCACTATAAGTGGCGGGCGATGCGCGCCAATGGCGTCGCGGAAAGATACTGCACCGGAGAAGCATCTCCGTATGAGAAATATCTGGCGTGGGCGCGAACGGTTCCGTACACGCTGCGTAATCCACTTTATCAATGGACACATCTCGAACTGCAGCGCTACTTCGGCATCACCGAGTTGCTGGACGAGAAGTCCGCTCCGGCCATTTGGGAACGGGCGAACGCGATTCTGGCGAACGGCCTGACGGCGCAGGCCATCCTTCAGAAATTTCGCGTTGAGGTTGTGTGTACGACGGACGATCCCACCGACGACCTCCGCCATCACCAGGCGATTGCCAGATCCGCGCACCCGACCCGGGTGTTTCCTGCCTTCCGGCCCGACAAGGCCCTCGCCATTGGCAGCGCCGATTTCATTCCCTGGATCGAAAAGCTTTCCCGAACCGCGAATGTCGACGTGCGCGATCTTGGGACCCTGCTTCAAGCCCTCCGCGGCCGGCATGATTTCTTTCATTCCTTAGGCTGCCGCCTTTCCGACCACGGTCTCGATCATTGCTACGCGACGCCGTGTTCGGAGCGCACAGCTTCCCTTACCTTCTCCAAGGCTCGCGATCGACAGCCCATCACCGAGGAGGAGCGTATGCAGTACGCTTCTTTCATGATGCTGTACTTCGGCCGACTCGATGCTGAGAAAGGATGGACCAAGCAGTTGCACCTTGGTGCCCAGCGAAACGTGAACGCCGTGGCGCATCGCACTCTCGGAGCGGACTCTGGCTTCGATGCGGTTGGTGATCTCCCCCAAGGTGGCCCGCTGGTGGCTTACCTCAACCTGCTCGCCCAGGAGAATGCGCTGCCGCGGATGATCTTGTACAACGTAAATCCGGCAGACACGTTTCAGTTCGCAGCCTTGATCGGCTGCTTCCAGGATGGCGACACACCCGGGAAGATTCAGTACGGCAGCGCCTGGTGGTTCCTCGATCAAAAGCAAGGAATCACGGCGCAGATCGAAGCTCTGTCCAACACAGGCCTACTGTCGCGTTTCGTTGGCATGGTGACAGACTCGCGCTCGTTTATGTCCTATCCACGCCACGAGTATTTCCGGCGCATCCTCTGCGACATCATCGGACAAGATGTCATGCGCGGTGAATTGCCCGACGACGACGCACTCTTGGGCAGGCTTGTTCAAGACATCTGCTACGGAAATGCGAAGCGATACCTGCGTCTACCGACCGAATAGCTTAACGTTGTGTCTAGAGCATCAAAAGAAACGCTCGGAACCAACGATCAACTCCACGACAGAGTAGTGATCGAATCTGCGGCCAGCTCAAGATTGGCAGCCTTGCTCGCCTGCCGTAGGGTTGCATTTTTCGCCGGTCCGATATTGGTCACTACCACAACTTTCTGGCCGCCCGGATTTTCGAAACCAACATGACTCACTCCCGACAGCTTGCTTGCCGACTCGATGCGCCTGGCCCCTCGTCGGACGGTTCTCGAGAAATGCGCAAAGGCCCAGTATTGGCCGCTGCGAGTGATCTCCTTCGTCTGCGAATTGATCGTAACCAAGCCCCCGCATGGGAAGGGGCCGATGTTGGGGCGCCCTTTCTCGTCAAGCGCCAGATTCCAGCCAGTGAGCGCCTGGCACCAGTTGCGAATTGCTCCCGTGAATGTCTGCCCCCAGTTTGCCCATTCAGTCGCATAGTCCGGAGCAGTGTAGTCGGGCCCGCCTTCGGTCCAATACATGGGCACGTCCGGGTAGGCATCGTGCACTTTGCTCATCATCTCAGGCGTGCCAACGTATCCGTGAAACGCGATCGCGGAGCAGTACTTACGCAGATCGTCGTCCTCGAGTTCGCCAATGGCCCGGCCCCAAAGGTTGTAGTTGTGG
>Ga0265338_10005832_pt1 | contig 15895 bp, 12 predicted proteins | sample 42126metaG_FD_193579 | JGI IMG/M metagenome (GOLD analysis project Ga0265338, IMG submission 193579) | Rhizosphere microbial communities from Carex aquatilis grown in University of Washington, Seatle, WA, United States - 4-21-26 metaG | ecosystem: Host-associated > Plants > Roots > Rhizosphere... | reverse complement strand
AGTGCCGGTGTAGCTGAATGCACCCACTCCATAAAAACCACCATTCGCAGAAACGCCAGTGCCGTTGGCGGAGCGGCCAAACACTCCGGAGCCGTCTGCATCGTCGCTAACCCCAGCAATAGCCGTAGCGCCCTTCAGGGTATTGGTCGCAGTGACTGCACTCGCAAAAATGTTTCCGCCGGCATCGCGCTTTACGATTGCGTTCGGCGTGTTCGCGCTCGTCGGGACAACATTCCATTTCAGGGCCAAAGTGCCGGCGCTGGTGACAGGCGATCCGCTCACGACAAAGTCCGAAACCGGGGCACTCATTCCTACGCTTGTCACTGTACCCTGGAATGTCTGACCGGCGGCGAAGGTGAAGATGCCTTTGCTGCTGAGCTTGAGTCCGGTCTCGGCGGGCGTTGCCGTGCCGGAAGAGAACAGCAGATTCAATGTTCCGCTCGGAGCGTTCGTGTTGTTGCCAACTGGTTCAGCTTGCCAGCGAAAGTTTTCGAGCACCGACGCCTTCGTGCCGCTGTTGAAGGCCGACGCCGCGAAGACGAAAGGATAAGAATTCTTTCCAGCGGAGGCGGTGGCCACTCCTGCAGATGGCATGGTCGCGCTGCCGCGAAAGTTGCTGGTGCCTTTTACATCGAGGGTGGTCGAAGGACTTGTATTGATGCCGATGCGCGCCGTGGATCCGCTGCCGGTCTGCACGATTGCGGAGCTAGTGATGTCGCTGGCGGAATCCCAGAGGGGAATCGTTCCAGTCGTGCCCACGCCGGTGATCGCGGGATTGGTGGGAATCGCAGCCGCTTCCGCAGCGCCAATTCCTGAAGTAGAAGCCGTTCGCGGGCCGTTCGGGGATGCGAGCACGAACGCCGACGGCGGCAATCCCCCGATAGTTTCCGCATCTGCTGCTTTCATTGCGTACGGGACCGCGACTAGAAGAACCCGCGGCTGCTCCAGCTCACCAGCCGCCTGCACCGCAAGCCATCGCGCTTCCCCTGTCATGAACGTCTCGGGCGGCAGGCCCTCACGCCGGGTAGCTCCAAGTTGCGCCGCAAAGCGGCCGGAGGCGTCGGGTGCAACATTTTGCGTCTCCATCCACACCGGGGCTCCGCCCTCGGCGTCCCGATAGAGCATGAAGGTCACTCCTGTAAGCCCTCTGACCGGCTTCCCGTTGCGGTCTTTGAGCGTGCCGCTATAGCTGACCAGGTGCGGCACCGGGGTGGCGTTTACGGCGGGCGCGGAAGCCTGCTGCGCCCATCCACGCGGAGCCGTCAGCAGCACCATCATCAGTACGCCGGCACAACCCACGAATCTGGGGTAGTTCATGGAAAAGAATCCTCCTGGGCTAGGCGAGAACAGCGCGGTGAATCTTTCAGCCAAGGCTCACCTACGCCGCAGCGAGACAATCAGGCAAACATGGGGATCTCAACAAGAGGTAAGACACGGAACTGCCACTAAATCATTGAATTGCCGTTGAATGCCGTGCTTTGCCGTACTCCCCCGGCTACCGAAACCAAGCTCAATTCCTCCGGGGACCCATGGGGGAAGATTTCCCCAGGAGAGCCACCGACTCGTCTTCTTCCTTGGAATTGGCACTTATGTATAATCCGCCGATGCAAAAAACACCGTGGAGCACAATTGCGCTAGGCTCGATGTTGCTCATCTCCTCCTACTCAATAGGACAGGACGTGCAATCTCCGCAACCTGAACAATCGAAGCCGCCTGTCAAAATGGAGCCGCGCGGGCGCATCCTTGGAATCGGGGGTGTCTTCTTCAAATCCGCCAACCGCGATCAGATGCGCGAATGGTATTCGAAGCATCTTGGACTGGCTGACAAAGGCCAAGGTGCGATGCTTCCGTGGCGCGAACACGACGACCCGCAAAAGGAACACGTTACCGCCTGGACTGTTTTTCCCGCCTCCACTAAGTATTTCGATCCCAGTCCCGCCCCGTTCATGATCGACTACATCGTGGACGATATGGATGCTTTGCTCGACCGCTTGAAACAAGAGGGGGTAAAGATCGACGCCAAACGAATGGATGCACCCTTCGGTCGCTTTGCCTGGATCTATGACTCGGATGGAAATAAGATCGAGCTCTGGCAGCCGCTGCCCGCAAAGCCCTAAGGGCCTTCCACGGCAGGTACTCGATTCGTGCGAATACAATCCCTACCAAGCGGCGTTCGGAGGGATGGAAAGGGGCGAAGCAGAGTAATGCCTCGTGCGACCGGTCCGCGTCTGAATGGCTGGCGATAAATCCCCGTTCAAGGCCCCACAGAAGGTCGATCTTTCCCCGGTAAACCGCCCTCAGAATTGGCTGCCAGCATTTCGTTCCGAAATCGTAACAGTTGCGACTTTTATTGATTCGCCAATCGTCGCCCCCTGTATCCTCCCCAGCAGCTTGATTCGCTGCGAGAATACCCGACACGGGACTGGCCGCAGGCATCTGGACTGCGTTCGCAGCTTGGCACAAAAGTTGTTTCGTCGACGAGGTCCATAGTGCAGTTCTTTTTCGATGCGGTGGCTAAGGCCATGCCCGCAGATGCTTCACGTCCTACCCCTAAAGAGGATCAGCGAAACGATCGTACAGTCGGTCAACCCGCTAGTGCATTCGTGCTCGTCGTAGACGACGAGCTAAATCTGAGAAGGGTCTTATGCGAATACCTCATACAAAACTCCTTTGCAGCGATCGGAGTGGCGACAACGGCGGAGGCTTACAACCGAGTTTTGGAATTGGGGGGGCAGGTCTGCGCTCTGATTACTGACATGGTCATTCCGGGCGGGGGAGGTTGGGATTTAGCCCAGAAGACGAGGCATGTCGTGCCGGACTTGGCAGTGATCTTCATTTCCGGAGCAATTGACGAGAGCGTTGTGACTTCAGCGTCCTCCCATCCACGCACCGGTTTTTTGCAGAAGCCGTTCGAGTTGAGGGCTCTGACCGAAATGCTCAATTCGCTGCTGGAAGGGCCAATCAGCAAGAAAGGTACGCCCAAAACCGAGCGCCGAATTGGGCCGATTAGAAAAGCCGGGTAGTCGCACGTCCGTCTCGCTCAGTCATCCGCTCGATTTGGAGGGTTCGGGTTGCGGCTCCAACGTCCCCAGGGCAACGCATCAGTAAGCAAGGGACCTCCACTGACGGAATATCCAGCGACAAATCTCCCGTTGCACTGATGGCCTCCCTGCGCTAGCCTTATCTTGCTCTCGCGCTCCTCCCACCTCCTTTTCCGTCTCCGCCCGAAAACCACCCAAGTGCTGCAATGTCTGTGCAACCCAACGCGGTCTCTCGCAAGCCCACACCATATATAGTGTTATATTGCTTGACCCCGCCCCAATTTCACCGTTACAGTAGCTTAACTTTGTGCCCGCCCTATCCAGCCGGGGGTGAGAATGAGGCCGAGAAACCGTTCGGCATGCATCGAACTCCCGAGGGGAGGAATCCCCTTGGTAAACAGCTAGCGCACGCCAGAGCGCAAACCAAATCCCTGCTTCTCGCCGCGAGCGCGACGGCGGGGGCATGCGATGCCAACTGGCAACTGGTTACTGATAACTGGCAACTGGTTTTCCCAAGGAGTTCACGTTGCTCAAACTGAAGAGGCTTCAGATTCTCGGGTTCAAGTCGTTCTGTGACCGCACCGAACTCAAGTTCCATGGGGACGGCGTGGCGGCCATCATCGGCCCTAACGGCTGCGGCAAGTCGAATATTTCGGACGCAATCTCCTGGGTGCTCGGCGAGCAGTCGGCCAAGACGCTGCGCGGCGCTCGCATGGAAGACGTAATCTTTGCCGGCACGCGCGACCGCAAGCCCACGGGCATGGCCGAAGTGTCGCTCACGCTGATCGATCCCGATGCCTACAACGGCGCCGACGCCAACGCGCCCACCGAAATCGACATTCAGGATGATCTCCCAGATTCCAACATCTCCGACGACTGGGATGAAGCCTCCATCCGCGCTCGCGCCGCCAAGGCCACGGAAGATGCTGTCGAAGATGCGCAGCCCGGACGAACTGAAGAGGTAGAAGTACCGCGCTCCAAGGTAAACACGCTCGCCGTGGCCTTCCCCGACGACGAGCCGATCTTCGCTCTCCCGGTCCACAACGTAACCGCGCCGGCAACAGCGGCCTCCATCGGCACCGTTGCCCCGCACGTCGTCCTGAAAATCCGCCGCCGCAAGTTTAACCAGCAGCAATTCCGCCACGGAGAAATCGTAGTCACGCGCCGCCTGTTCCGCTCCGGCGACAGCGAATATCTGCTGAACGGCAAGCTCTGCCGCCTGCGCGACATTCAGGAACTCTTCATGGGCACCGGCCTCGGGCCGGAGTCCTATGCCCTCATCGAGCAGGGACGCATCGGCCAGATCCTCAGCAGCCGCCCCACCGACCGGCGCGCGATCCTGGAAGAAGCCGCGGGAATTACGAAGTTCAAAACCAAGAAGCGCCTCGCAGAAGCGCGCCTTGAGGACGCCAAGCTCAACCTGGCCCGCATCAACGACATTTTCGACGAAGTCACGCGCCAGATGAATTCCCTGAAGCGCCAGGCTTCGAAAGCCGAGCGCTACGCCCGCCTGCGCGAAGAAATGCGCGCCAAGCTCCGGCTAGTGCTGGCGAGTAAATTCGCCGCCATCGAGCAAGAGAGCGCTGAACTCGACTCCCAACTCAACGCATTGGCCGAGGAAATGCAGCATCGCACCGAGGCCGTGCAGCATCTTGAAGCCGAGCACGCGGAACGCACGCAGCGCGGATACTCGATCGAGACCGAGCTGCGGGAGAATCGCGACCGCATCAGCCAGATCGCCCTCGAAATCGACCGCGCTCACGCTCGCCGCCGCCACAATGAAGAGCGTTGCGCCGAGCTACTGGTGCGCTCCGCTTCAGCCGAAGCCGAGTTGGCACAAGCGCGCCACCGCCTCACCGCGCTCGAGGCGGAACGCGAATCCAACCGCCAGATTCTCGAATCCGCAGCCGCCGATCTGGCCGCGGCTCAGAGCGATCTTGTCCTCTGCCAGCAGGATGCCGCTGCCGCTGCCGCCCGGCTCGCCGAAATCGAGCGCCAGCAGGAAGAATCCCGCGTCGCCATTTTCGATACCGTCTCCTTCGCATCACGCCTGCGCAACCAGCTGGCGCAAGCCGAAGAACGCCTCGCCGGCGCGGACCGCGAAGCCCGCCGCCTCGAAGCCGAGATCGCCAACGCCAACACTCAGGTGGAAGCCTTTGGCGGCCAGCGCGGCCAGCTCGCCCTCGAATTTGAAACCGTAACCCAGCGCGTCAACGGCATTACCGAAGAGATCAGCCAGCTCCGTCGCGTGATCGAATCGAAGAAGTTGGAAGAAACCCGCTCCAAGACCAACCTCGACGTGCTCCGCGCCGAATATGCAACTGCGTTGGGAAAGAAAGGTTCGCTCGAGGCTGTCATCGCCGAGCATGGATACTCCACCGAGTCGGTTCGCCGCCTCTTTCAGTCTGGCGTCATGAACGGAGGCCTCGCGCCCGTGGGCGTCCTCGCCGACTTCCTGGAAGTCGAACCCCGCTACGAGCGCGTCGTTGAAGACTTCCTGCGCGACGAACTGAACTACGTCGTCGTCAAGTCCTGGGATGCCGCCGACGAAGGCCTGCGAATGCTCCGCACCGGAGTCGATGGTCGCGCCACGTTCCTGGTCCATCCGGAAGATGCGCAAGCCAAATTCTCCTTCGTCCTCGATGAAGCGGCACATTGCGCGCCGCCCGCGGCCCAGATCGTCCCGCTGAAGAACACGATCCGAGTGCTTGACGGTTTCGGCAAGTCGCTGGAAGTAATTCTGCCCAAGCTGCGTGACGGCTATATCGTCCCCGAAGCCGATGTCGCCCGCGGCCTGGCGCTCGAAAATCCAGATGCATTTTTCCTCTCGCAGGCAGGCGAATGCTTCCACAACGTAACCGTCACCGGAGGCAAGCAGCGCTCCGAAGGACCACTCTCGATGAAGCGCGAGCTACGCGACGTCCTCCGCCAGCTTGAAGAGCTGGAGCGTGCCCTGCGCGACGAGGAACTGCGAGTGCTCACGCTCGGCCGCGAAATCAAGGATCTCTCTTCCCTGCTCGAGCGCCTCGATGGAGAAAAGCGCGAAGCCGAACACCAGGCCATGACGTCGGGCCACATGCTGCAGCAACTCGACTCCGAGATGACGCGTGTCAGCGAGCGCCTGAACGTCTCCCAACTCGAGCTGCGGCGGTTGGCTGCGGAGCGCGCCGAGCAGGAAAGCATCGTCTGCTCTCGCCAATCTGAAATCGCCACCCTCGAGGGCCAGCGCATCCAACTCGAACAACAGATCGCCGCCGCGCAGGAGTCACTCACCGCTCTCCGCCAACGTCGCGAAGAATCCGCCCAGACGACCTCTCAGCACGCTGCCCGCGTGGCCACGCTGGAAGAGCGTCATCGCTCCGCCGCCGCCGTCTTGCAGCGCATCGAGTCTCTATTCTCTGAGATGGGCGAACGGGTTCACGCCCTCGCTTCGCAAATCGAAGCCGCCGCCGCCGAAAAGCTGCAGCGGGAGTCCGAGAACGAACAACTCCTCCAGCACGCCGCTGACCTCGAAGCCGAGCGCAATGCAGCCCAGGCGCGAGAGGGCTTGTTGCAGTTTGAAACCGAGCAACTCCGCGCCCGCCTGGCAGAAATCGACGAACTCCTGCGCAACAGCCGCCTGCTGCTCGACCAGGCTCGCGACCGCCGCGGCGAACTCTCAGCTACCGCAGCCAAGCTCCAATCCGACGCGCAGTATATGTCCGAAACCTGCCTCAACGAACTCGGCATCGAGCGCCCCGTGCTCATGGCCGATACAACGTTGCCAATCGTCACGGGCGAGGAACTTGCCGTCGAAGATCAGCTCTACCGTGACATGCGCGGCAAGTTGGAGGCCATGGGTCCGGTCAACATGATGGCTCTCGAAGAATACAAAGAAACAGCCGAGCGTCACTCGTTCCTCGACACCCAGCGCAAGGACCTGATCTCGTCGATCGAGAACACGACGGCCACCATCCGCGAGATCGACCAAATCTCGCGCCAGAAGTTCGAAGAAGCCTTCACCAAGATCAACGAGAACTTCCAGGCTACTTTCAAAAAGCTATTCGGCGGCGGCCACGCTTTCATGAAGTTGACCGACGAAGAGAACAGCGCCGAGAGCGGCATCGACGTCGTAGCTTCGCCTCCGGGCAAGCGCCTGCAAAGCGTTCTCTTGCTCTCGGGCGGCGAAAAGGCGCTGACTGCGCTGGCCTTGCTGGTCGGCATCTTCCAGTACGCACCCAGCCCCTTCTGCATCCTCGATGAGGTCGACGCCCCGCTCGACGAAGCCAACATTGGACGTTTCACTGAACTGGTCAAAGAAATGAGCGTGCAGACCCAGTTCGTGCTCATCACCCATAGCAAGAAAACGATGAGCATCGCGCCCGTTCTCTACGGCGTTACCATGCAGGAACCAGGGGTTTCGAAACTGGTGTCGGTGAGATTCGGAGCTCCAGCGTAACCGATTGGCGATCCGTTTTTCTTGACGCCCTTTCGGCCACCTTGGCGATCTTTGCGATTTAGGATTCTCGTGGCTGCCGACATCCAGCCATGAGTCCACTTGTGATTCAATCCACGTTATCCACTTCCATCCTCAGCTTTTCCACAGACAATTCCACCCAAACCCCTTGCCCAGCAAGCCTTCTCGGCCATGCGCTCCCCTGTCAACCCTTTTTGAAAGAAGGGACTCACGAAAGCATTCCACTCCGTGATCACAATCGTTGACAAAATTTTTTGACCAGCTAGAATACGCCTCGCTCCTTACCTGTAAAATTTCAACCATGAGCCCAGAACTCCTCGACTCCGTCCTCTTACAGACTCAATTCCCGGACCTCCACCTTCACGCCAGCGGCAAGGTCCGCGACGTCTATACCGTCAATGAGCAGCAACTGCTGTTCGTCGCCACCGACCGAATCTCGGCCTTCGACTACATCCTGGCCACCGGCATCCCCCACAAGGGACGCGTCCTGAACCAGATTTCCATGTTCTGGTTCGATTACCTCGCTGACATCGTCCCCAACCATTTGGTGACTGCTGATGTCGAGCAGTATCCGCCCACTGTCCGGAAATATGCCGAGCAATTGCGTGGACGCTCCATGCTGGTACAGCGCGCCGAAATGTTTCCCGTAGAGTGCGTTGTGCGCGGCTACATCTCCGGCTCTGCCTGGAAAGAATACAAAGCTACCGGCCAGGTCTCAGGCATCGCGCTGCCCGCTGGACTCCAGGAGTCGGAAGCATTCCCCGAACCGATCTTCACGCCCTCGACCAAAGCCACGACCGGACACGACGAGAACATCTCGTTTGATCAGATGTGCGATACCGTCGGCGTCGAGACCGCCAGCCATTTGCGTGATCTGACGCTCCGCGTATACAAGAAGGCCGCGGCCTACGCCCGGCAGCGCGGCATCATCATCGCCGATACAAAATTTGAGTTTGGACGCACCCCCAAGGGCATTACCCTCGCCGATGAAGTCCTCACTCCTGATTCTTCCCGCTTCTGGCCCGCCGACAAGTATGCTCCGGGACGGCCGCAGGATTCGTACGACAAGCAGTACGTTCGCGATTATCTCGAGCAAATTCACTGGAACAAGCAACCACCCGCGCCGGCTCTACCGCTGGACGTGGCGCGTCGTACCAGCGAAAAGTACCTCGAGGCTTACCAACAACTCACGGGGCGCAAGCTGGATGTGTGACCGCGTGTCTGGTACCATCTCCACCCGCAGGAGCATGGCATGACCCCGGCGGATTGGATCATTTGTGCGCTGTTACTGATCAATGTAATCGCTGCAGCCATGCAGGGCTTTTTTTCTGAGGCTCTCACCATGGCCGGATTGGTCGTCGGCTACATCGTAGCCGCGTGGCAGTATCGTAGCCTCGCGGAGTGGTTTGAAGGTTTCTTGAAGAACCCGTGGTTGGCTGAGATTCTGGGCTTTCTGATTATCTTTTTTGCCATCTTGCTCCTGTTCGGCGTTGCCGCCAGGATCGCTCGTTGGGTGATGAAAGAGGCCGGACTCAGCAGTTTTGACCGTTTCCTCGGCGGAGTCTTGGGCTTGCTGAAGGGCGGACTGATGGTGGCAGTGATCCTGATGGGTATGACGGCATTTGCTCCGACTTCGAAGTTGCTGGCGAATTCACAGCTGGCGCCCTACTTCCTTGTCGTAGGCCGGGCGGCCATCTTGCTGGCACCGTCGGAGTTACGCGCTCGTTTCTATCAGGGCATGGATCTGCTTCACCACGCTCCGCAGAAGTTATCCGGCACCCCTGCTTCCCCGCCAAAATAGGCGCGGTGTAGTCACAAATTTTATAAAGAAGAGAGAACTGAATCGTGAAAGATCAATTGGAAGCACTTGTCCTCCAGATGTATAGAAGCAACATCCTCTACTCCGAAGGTGTACGTGAATTCAAGAAGCGCTTCATCCTGACTGTGCTCCAGGAGAATAAGGGCAACCAGTGCCGCGCCGCTCGCGAACTGGGCATGCACCGCAACACGCTTAGCCGCACTATCGACGAATTGAAGATAGACGTCCGCCAACTCCGCGACGGCGTCAAGCGTCCACCCCGCAGTGCCCGCCCCGTGTCCCTGGAAAAGAAGGTCGTCCGCTAAGACCCTATCGTAGAGACGTTGCTTGCAACGTCTCTGCCTGCAGCGCCGCGAAAGAGCACCGGTGCCGTCAGCAGAGACGCAGCAAGCGTGAAGACCAGCGCAAAATACTGAGCGCCGAATACTGAACCTCAAATACTGAACCCCAAATACTGAACCCCAAAACTAAAGGCAGCCCGTGAGGGCTGCCTTTTCCAGCTGACCACAAACCGTCCGTTACTGCGCTGCCGGCTTCTTATGCACTGGCGGCTTCTTTGCCGGCGTCGCTGCTGCTGGCTTTGCATTCAGCAACCGCCCCTTCTCCATGACCATCATGAAGGGGTTTGACGTATACGACGCTGGCTCGCCCTGGAAGTCGAAGCTGGCTCCGTCTTTCGGAATCATCCTCACCGGAACCTTGTCTTCGAACTGCAACGTGATGTCCGCCTTCTTCGCGTCGATATCATCGGAGCTGCCGGCGATCATGAACTCGGTCGGTGTCGTGCTCATGATCGTTCCATTCATCTGCACCGCCTTACCCTTGATCGTATTCCAGACCGTGTCCTGATCAGCCTGCGCGCCATTGGTCAACACAAATTCCCACGTCGCGAAGTCCATCTTGTCGGGAGCAGTATCCTGCACCATCTTGTGCGCCTGCTCCGCAGGTGTGGGCGCCGGCTTGATGGCTACTTGTGCGCTGTTGGCCTTCGCCGCCCCTAGAACATCCGTCCACCCGTCGTCTCCCGCATGGAACTTCACATATTGCGAACGCGCATACTTTTCCATCTGCGCCTGATTCGCCGCCGGAGCCACCGCTGCCGACCGCGCTGCGAACCAAATGCCATTCTGATAATCCGGCGGAGTCTGCCCCAGATAGGCCAGAGCCAGCGGATAGACCAAGCTGAAGTCTTTCTGCGTGTCCGGGCTCGTATCCACCGCAATCCTCAGACTCTTGATCGCCGTCGCGTAATCTTTATCCTGCAGCGCTGCAATGCCGATCCCTGCATTGAAAATGCCGGTCATCTGCCCCTTCATCTTCATAATCTCGGGGTCTGACGCCTTGTCCAAACAACCCAGTCCCTGTTCACCGTACTTCTTTCCATCCGCCAGGAGCTGCTTCGCATTAGGATCGCCACCCTGCGCCAGTATGCGGTCGAAGTACGACAGCAACGTCAATGCGCGAACATTGCAAGGATCCGAAGCCACCAGCTTCGCCCCTGTCTCCATCGTCTTCTTCATGTTGTTCGCTTGCTGGTAGGTTTGCATCAGAATCTCAAGCGCCTGATTTTTCATCACGCTGTTGGGATACTGCGTGAGGAACGCCTCCAACCCGCTGATCTTCGCGTTGGCATCGGTCGCCTGCACCGCGCCCACGTATGCGTTGTACTCGGCCGGATCTTTAATCACCGGTGCCGCGGGCGCTTGTCCCTGTGCTGGCTGAGCTGCGGGTGCAGCTGGTTGTTGTCCCTGTGCCGGTTGCGCCGCATCCTGTGCCCCCGCTACTACGCCAATCCCAAGCACAACCGCGACCAGAATCTTTTTCATCAGTATGGCTCCTTGGACCTTCCGGAAATTGCTTTTCTGGGAAACCTTATTCTCGAATCTGTAAGCAGCAACTGCATTCCGACTGGACCGCTCCGTTCGGATCCTGCTTTGGAATGCTGAGCTTCCGGGCAGGGGCCCAGAGGACAAAGGGGGCTATCCGCTAGAACACAAAGGCGCCGACCCTTCTTCCCGGTTGGCCGGATTATAAGTACCTCTCCTGCCGAAGGCAAGCGACTTCCCAATCATCCTCCCCTTTATTGTTAAGATGCCGATAGCGGAGACGGTGGATGTTCCCCATCCCCGCCACCCATCCGAATCACGGAGCGCCTTCTCCTATGGACACCGCACAACCTCTAAATGGGCAGGTAGCTGTAGTCACCGGTGCCGGCCGCGGCATCGGCGCCGCCATTGCTCGCAAGCTCGCCACCCTCGGCGCCACCACCGTGCTCTGCGGACGCACCCAGGCCACACTCGACTCCACCGCGCGCGTCATCCTGGACGCCGGCGGAAAAGCCGAAGTTATTCCCTGCGACGTCACCGTCATGCACCAGCTTGAGTACGCCGCCACTCGCGTCGACAGCACCTTCGGACGCGCCGATATCCTGGTTAACAACGCCGGGGTCGCCGGGCTCAACGACGCACTCCACAATCTTATCCCTGAAGATTGGGACCGCATCCTCAACACCAACTTGCGCGGCGTCTACTATGCGATCCGCGCCTTCGCCCCCATCATGATTCGCGGCTACTCCGGTCACATCATCAACATCTCTTCCCTCGCAGGAAAGAACGCGCTCCCAAACGGCGCCGCCTATGCCGCATCCAAGTGGGGGCTGAACGGCCTCACCTACTCCGTAGCCGAAGAACTGCGCGTGCATAACATCCGCGTCTCCGTAATCTGTCCCGGCTCCACCGAGACGGAACTGACCCCGCATGCAGGAAAAGACCCCAGCAAAATGCTGCAGCCAGAAGACGTCGCCCACGCAGTCGGCATGCTGGTGACGCAAGCGCCGCAGTCGTTTGTAAGTGAGATTCTTCTCAGGCCAACGCAAAAGCCGTAGATGCCAGTGAGGTGCTCATTCGGGGAATGCCCTGGGGACAGCCGCCCTCGGCTGTCCGCGGAGCCAAGCTCCGCTGGTCTCCTTAGCGACGGGATTCCTCAGTGTACTCCGTGTCCTCTGTGGTTCAGTTCTTGCGGCTCCCTACTTCTTGAACAGATTCTCAAACGCCGCCCGCGCGTCGTTAGGCCGAGCGCTGACCGGCGTCGAGGTTTCCTTTTCCCGGGTCACGCGCATCTCATAAGAAGCGCAATCGTTCCGCAAATCTTTCTTGGCAATCCGTTCCTTCACCGGTTGCATGCACTCAAACCGGCTTCCCGGATCGAAATACATGCACTGTTTGCACGAATGCAACTCGAACCCGCATTTGGGACACTGCCCGCTCGTCGGCATTCCCTGCAGTACCGTGCCGCACTGCGTGCACCGCGAAACCGTATGCGTCCCCGGAAGATTTACCGGCCGCGGACCGAACGTGTTGTCTCTCTTCGGCGGCGGAGATCCCGACTTCTCCCCCGGCGCTTTGCGCGACTCGTGGTCGCGATCCTGATAACCATGCTGACGATATTTTGCTGCCACAGACCCCTCCCCAAGCACGCGGCCCGTATTGTCTCCCTGATGCCCCCCAAACGGCAAGTATAGAGAATCAGGTGTCATCCTGAGGCGGGCGCGGGTGTCGGATGCCCCACACCCTGCCCTGAGTTTGTCGAAGGGTCTCGCCTCCTTTGCGAGACGTGGGGATTTTTCGCAGTCACAACACAACCGTTCGCGCGATAACGCACTCCCCCTCGCTACAATATCCCCATGATCCACGAAATTCTCCCCGTCGGCCCATTGCAATGCAACTGCTCCATCATCGGCGACGAGGCGACGCACGAAGCGATGGTCATCGATCCCGGCGACGACATCGAAGATGTCCAGGCCTTGATCCACAAACACAATCTCCAGGTCAAGCAGATCGTTATAACCCACGCCCACATCGACCACGTCGGCGGAGCGATGAAGCTCCGCGCCGCCACCGGCGCGCCCATTCTGCTCAACCAGAATGACTATGCTTTACTGAAGATGCTCGACATGCAAGCCGCGTGGATCGGCATGCGCTCGCCGGGCAAAGTCGAAATCGACCGCAGCGTGACCACCGGAGAAACCGTCGCCGCCGGATCGCACACGGCCCAAGTCCTCCACACCCCCGGCCACACGGAGGGCAGCATCTGCCTGTATTTCGCAGCAGAGAAAAAATTGATTGCCGGCGACACCCTCTTCGCCGGCTCCATCGGCCGCACCGACCTCCCCGGCGGGTCGATGAAAAAGATCATGCAATCCCTGCACGACACGGTCTTAGCACTGCCGGACGAGACAGTAGTAATCCCCGGCCACGGCGAGCTAACAACAATCGGAGAGGAGCGCGAGAGCAACCCGTTTCTGGTGAAGGGATAGATCCCAGGATGCACCCTGCCAAGGTTAATGCGTCAGAGCCGATTTTGTAGCGATGATCGTTCGTGAATCGAATTGTCTACAATGGCTGTCCGGGAGGAACAATGCGCCCGACCCGTTCGCTTGCACTGGTATTGGTAATCTCTTCCATCATCTCGCTTGCCGGACGCGCCCAGGCGGCTGAGGAGATTGTGGAACTCCGACTTCAACACGCCAAATGTCTTTGTGGAATTGTGACATATGCCAACGGCAGTCCAGCAAGTGGCGCCAGGATAGAAGAGCTCGGCCCAGATTGGACAGGCGCACCACTGCGTTCGACCGAAAGCAATTCCGAAGGACGCTTTACTCTCCCTCCAGTGAAGGGCAGAAAAGTCTATTACCTCCAGATTTCTATGCGAGAACCCGGCGTTAACCCGCTGCGAGTGCCGGTTCAGATCGGTCGGTTTCGGGGTACGAACCTGTTACGACTGCGGTTGGAGCTGGCATAAGATCCTTCTTGCAGCGCTCTACGAACGTGCGTCTAGCCGTCGGATCATTAGGAATTCAAATACTTCAGAACTCTCCCACTCCCCTCCCCAAACTCCGCCTCCGGCGTAATCAGACTCACCACCAAATACCCATCCCTCGGAAAATCATAAAAATGTCCGGGATGCACCACCACCGATTTCTCCCGTACCAATTCGATCGCCAACTCCTCATCCGACCGCGTCACCGGAACCCGCAACACCGCGTACCATCCCCCGTCTGCGATGAGCCGCTCGCAAGCCTTCTGCCCCGCAAGCTGCCGATCCAGTTCGGCAAGATTTCGCTGAACTCGCTCCAGTAACTGCCGCTGAATACTCTCCCTCTGCTCCAATAGCACCGGCACCGCCCACTGCATCGGAGCATTCATCGAAAGGTAAGTATCGGCAATCACCTCCAGCCGTCCCATCGCCGCCGCCACTTCCGTATCCGGCCCGCTCGTCACGACCCATGCCACTTTCATCTGCGGCAGCGCCGAAATCTTCGACAGCCCGCTCAAGGTGAAGGTCAGCACATCTCGATTCTCGGCAAAGCTCGTGCGCAGTCGATCATCGAGCCCATAATCCAGAAACACCTCATCCACAATCACCGCCAAGCCGTGCTCCCGGCAAAACGCATTCAACAACTCCCTCTCCCCCGCCGAAACATACGACCCCGTCGGATTATTCGGATGCACCAGCACCACACCCCGCGTCCTCTCCGTCACCGCCTTCTCCATCGATGGAAAATCCATCTGCCACCCGTGGTCATAAATCAGCGGATAAGGCACCAGCCGCACATCCTGCAAATCCGCCAGAAACTCAAACAGCGGATAACTCGGCTTCGGCACCAGCAACTCATCCCCCGCATTGCAAAGCAGCCGAAACACGAACGAATACCCTTCGCTGGTGCTGGTGGTCAAAACGATCCGCTCCGCATCAACTCCCTTCGCAGAGACGTTGCTGGCAAAGTCTCTACGAGCACGTGCAAACACCTCGCCGTAGTAACGAGCTACCGCCTCGCGCGCCGAAAGCAATCCCTTAGCCTGCGGATCGTAATCCAAAGCCTCCGCCGACGCGAGCGCTCCCAAAATAGCCCGTGAGTCGTACTCCAAGCCCACGCACGTTGGATTCGACGCCGTCAGATCAAGCACCTTCGCTCCGCCCGCACGCACCTCCTCCACCGCTTGCGTAAATCGGTTCCGCTCCAGCTTCCAATTCGTGCGATCAGAAAACATGCATGGATTCTATGCGAGATGACGGAAAAGGTGTGCTTAGCGCCGGAGGCGCTCCCGACAATAGCCCGGCGTTTCAACGCCGGGTACGCCACGCAAATTAAAAAGGCGTCCCGGAGGGACGCCTGAACCTAAACCCCAAACCGCCGCTCTACCCTCTCGGACGGTGCACAAACGGCAATACCGGCGGAGTATCTCGGCTTACGTTCTCCTGCGCTCCGCGCGTTTCCAGGTTCGGCCAGTCGCGAATCGTTACCGCAGGACAGATCAAGTCCTTCCCCTCGGCCCGCAGTAACCGCCGCAAGGTTTGCACGCCGTAAAACAACCCCTCCCCCGTGTTGGCAGCCACAATCAGATGCGACTTGTCGGAGAACAGCAGATATCCCTGCTCGCCCACCATCTCGTCGGACTTCAGTCCGTTCCGCGCCAGAAACCGCCGCACTCGCGAATCTTGCAACCGAGCCAGCACGATCGCGCCACCTTCCGCTTTTGCCGCAGCCTTCATCCCTAGAATGTCGAGCTGCAGGCCGGA